>SXGT01202489.1_pt1 | contig 35755 bp, 28 predicted proteins | sample 3176221 | NCBI WGS metagenome assembly SXGT01 (sample SAMN11356862, study PRJNA531348) | freshwater metagenome | isolation source: freshwater sample F1-120 | place: China: Fuxian Lake, Yuxi | collected 2017-12-25 | reverse complement strand
CGGTCAGCCACAAGCACCTCGACTACTACCTCGACGAGTTCACGTTTCGATTCAACCGCCGAAAGTCAGCCAGTCGCGGCAAGTTGTTTTATCGTCTGGTCCAACAAGCGGTAGCGGTCGAACCCTCAACCTATGATGAAATCGTCGGGCGAAACCCCGGCAAGCTCAAAACGGCCAAACCACAAGCACTAGTGGCTACGTGAGTCAAGCACATACCCAGTTAGGATAATACTAGAGCATTTTCATATAAATTGAGGCTGCTCCGAAGTTCATCGACTATTGCCGGCAATCAGACTGCGAACCTACTTTATATGAAAATGCTCTAATTATATAGGAAATCGCCATCACGAACGGCTCTCAACGATTTGTTCTGGAATCGAGTATCCGAGGTTCTGTCTGGACAAGGCCGACACCATAGTGATCTCTGGAAAACGGTAGTCCGCCACAAGAACACCTATTCGAATCGGCGGAAAAGGAGAACGATTCCGCGGCTCTCCGATATCGAGGAAATTGCGTCCGCGCTCAACGTATCGACCGCAGATTTGCTGAAACCGTCGGGTGGGCAGCCGACTGCTCTATTGGGAGAGCAACTTCAACTTCCTTTTGAGCCCAATTCGATGGGCGCAAGACTGGAACTGGAGTGCACGCCCGCGGGGTTCGTCCTGAGAATCCCCGTCAAACGTGCTTCGTAGGACCTGTGCTGACGTGTGCGGCTATTGGATGAGCGCTGGAACTGAGGTCGTCATCGCTGGAGGCACTTGCGGGGTCGGTGTTGAAGGGTCGGTTACGACAGCGTTCGCCTCCATTTTTTTTGCCGCAACGGACAGCCTCTCCTGGATGCGGCGCGTCAACTCGTTCTGCCGCTCCGGCGTGACGAATGTATATTCGCCGGTCATCTCCAGATCACTATGGCCGGCAATCTTCGACGCCTCAATGGCGCTGCCGCCGACCTGTTGTCGCCAAGTGATGTTCGCGCGCCGGAACGAATGCGGCCCGAGGCCCTCGAAGTCGCAGCCTTCAGCCTCCGCGGCTTGGTGCAGCGCATCCCGCACGCCGGAGTCCCACAGCGGTTTTCCCGGTGCGCGCTTTTGCTGGAATACAAACTCCCCGGCTGCGCCCGGCCCGTTGACCACGGTAGAAAAGCGCTGGGCCAAATCGCCAATTCCGAGTACTCTGCGGCTGTCCTCGCTCTTAGGTCGACCGATCTCCTGGTGCCAGACGCGCTGTTCGATCTTGATGGTCGCGGCCGAGAGGTTTACGTGCTTCCACTTCAGCCCCAGTACTTCTGAAATCCGTGCGCCAGTGGCGATGCAAATCTCAATGATCAACTTGTACGGTTCTTCAATGAGAACGAGGACGCGCGCGGTTTCCTCGAACGAAAGGATGCGACGCTCCCGTTTGTGTCGCTTCCTGCCGAGCTTCGCCCTGCTTGAGGGGCTTCGCTTGCCTTCCTCCCAGAGCCCGTGGCCCTCAGCGTAGTTGAAGATTCTGGTCATGATCGCCCGCACGCCATGCATCGTCCACCAGGAGTCGAAAGTCGTGTGCAGCCAGTCTTCGACAGCCTTCGGTTGAATTTGATTCAGGCGCACCGCGCCCCATTTGGGAACGAGGTACTCGCGAATGTAGAACTCTTCCTTTTCGCGCGTGGGTCGTGCAATCTGATTCTCTCGCGCGAGATATCCTTCCTTGTACATTTGCGCGACTGGGCCGAACATCGCGACTCCGGTCGACGCCACCTGCTGGACGGCCACTTCGGGCGTCGGCGCATTCAATTTCGCCAGCACCTTGTCGCGCTCCACCTCGGCTTGCTTCTTTGTGATCGCACCTTCGCCCTTGCTGGGGCCAATCTCGTGGTATTTCCGGAGGGTCTTCACGGAACCATCGGGCTGGATCTCGTTGAGGCGATAGCGGAAAATCCACGGCCAACTCAGGCGGTCCTTCCGTGGTTTCACTTGCGGATGTTGAACTCGCGCCTTCACACGCAGGCCTCCAGCCAGCGCCTGAAGGTTACCTCCAGTCCCGAACATCATTCAAGTCCAATCGCCTGAGCAAGTTAAAGATTCTGACCGGACGACCACGGGCGCACAGCTCCTGCGTAAAGGCCGCCCGCTCGCGAACCGGGTCGTTCGATTCGACAAATGCGCAGTTACGATTTCTCCGGCGCTCTCCCCTGCTGTAAAAACCCGACAAACCCGACAATTGCGATTCAAGCTATTCATTCCAGGAGGGAATTCCATGTCGGGTTTCTTGTCCGAGAAGGCAATTACCCGACATGAAAACCCGACAAATTGACCCGCGGCTCTCCGCCTCATCCTGCCTCCTGGCTGTCGCTGTCGGGCCGGTCGGGTTCTACCGGCAGGAGAGTACCTCGGAAAAGATGGAGCACTTCTTTGGATGAGCTGGCGATACTTCGACGAACAGTCAGCGTCTCGCGCTTCGTGTCGACAGACGCTAACAAGCCCTTTTCGTGCAGCCTCTTCCGCAACGTTTGTTCGGAAACTGCCAAGACCTCGCCGCGCCCTCGAGCGGCCTCTTGCACGACGCGATAAGTCGACGTTGGTTCAAGGTAGATGTGGTCACCTTCTGCCCATCCGATGCAGGCTCCCAGCGACGACCACTTCCCATAGTCGTCTCGGTGCCAGCCGCAGGATTCCGGCGATCGGTCCGGCTTCGTCCCTTGACGCGATTCAAGATGAGCGTGGCCAGAAGTCATGCACGCTCGCAACAGAGCTAAGAACTGTGCCGTAAGCTCCGTCGCTGCTTGATGTGTGGCTTGCGCTGCGGCTGCTTCGCGGAGTGCCTCCCAGCAACGACTCGCCAACCGCGCGCGCTCCCCGCCACGAATTGCGCCGCAGGCTTCACTGAAATCCAGGTACGACTCGAAGCCGGCCTGCAAGTTTGCAACGATCTCGGGCGTGCGAGCATGAGCCGTGTTGCGGGAGGCGGCAGCCCGATACTTAGCGGCCAGCCCGTCGAACGCAGCCCGTGCCGCCTCGTAGCGGCCAGCCAACCACCGCACGTAGCCGCCCATGGCTTCAGCGTAGAGGCCTGTCTGTGCGTTTCTTTGGCATTCGGTCAGATCGCTGGGTCTTACGACGCCCCTTGCAAGTTCGAGAATCAACATCCGCGCTCGGATGGAATGGCCACGCGGAATTTCTTCGCCCGTGGAAAGAATCAGGCCACGTGGTGGTTTCGGTTCGCGGAAAGTGGCGTTAGAGTCCAACCGGCCTCGGCCTGCCCTGTTTCCGACGGCACGAAATATTCGGTCCGCCGCCGCGTGGTAACGGCCTATGTCGGAAACGCTACCCTGCGGGGCGAAGTCGTCAATCACAACCAGAACGTCCTTCGCATGGAACGTCAGAACTTCCAGAGCGTTTCCGGTGGACGACCATGCACCTGGCAGGTGTAGCCGATCCATACCGGCACCGAAGTGCTGCTGATGCAGCGCGGCAATCTCGCTTTTGAACGCGCCGGTTTCTCCCGCCACGTGCAAGGAGAAGTCGGCTTCGCCAAACACCGCCCGGTACGCCGCGCCCAGCAGAGGAAAACTGATTGATGGCGGTCCAAGCTCAACCAGCCGCACGCTGGCCCGGACCGCAGAAACAAGCGAATCCGCTCCCGCGGGATTCCGCAATTCATAGCGGCCCAGCGCTCCGAGTAGCCGCACGTTGACGGCGGGGACCTGGCCAGCTTCACCGATAGCCCCGCCAGCGTGAAGAAATATCCAACGACCGTCCACCTTGCTCCAGCCCGTATGCGAGTAGATGCACCGGTCTTTCGCAGTCATTGAGAACAATTGGATTGCGGTCCGCGCGTATTCCCGCTGGTTAGGAAAAGTGATCGCCGCCGAGCCCATCCGGTCAATCGGCCAATCCATCCTCGCGAACTCGGAGGCAGGGATCGTGAACAGAGACCGCACACCATCAGTTCACGCTCAATCTCGAATTCCCGCTTCGTATCAAGGCCATCGTCCAGCCGGATATTTGTGATGATCGCCGCCCGATAGTTTGTCAACTGTACTTGCGAGAGCTGTTCACCTTTGGCGGTCACGCGAAACATGCCTTCGGGTCTCGATTGGAACTGTGGGGAAAGCACAACATCAAGGCGGGAACCGGATACTGATTTCTCGAACAGTTCCAGCGCTCTGGCAGGTCCCCAGATCGCCAACAAATCATCGATGCCGTTGACACCGCAGTCCTCCGGCAGGTTGACGAACTTCACCTCCGCCCCGCGTGTGGTGAGTTCCCGGGCGATCCCTTTCCGCGCCCAGTTCACGCTGTCGTTCGTGTGAACATTCGCGTCAAAAACGATGAACACCCTTCGACCTTTCCATGCAATGCGCCCCAGGTCGGGGATCGGTCCCTTCAGATCGATCCGCTCGCCGCGCGGACCGTTGGCCTTGCCGACATTGCCCCGCCAACTCCAGACGCCAGCTATGGCGGCTGAAATGAATCGACGCCGTTCTGTTTCGTAGCGGGCGAGTCTCCACAGGGCAAGAGCCTTCTTTTCGCCCTCGACGACGGCCATTGGAATCGATACGTCTTGAAGTTGTTCCGGTGCGACTCCTGGTGGAACATAGAGCCGATTGGTACTCTTCGGTGGCCCCAAATACTTCTTGTCCGGCTTGCCATCCTTGCCATCCTTGCCCGCCTTCCAGTCAGGATTGTCGCGGCGCAACCGGTAGTTGAATGGGGCAGGCTCACCGGGCCAGTAGTACGGAAAAAGAATTCCCGCACAATCTCGCGTTCCCTTCTAGCAGACGACTTTGCGGCCTTCGTACTCATCCACGCGGCGAAGCATGGCCTCATCGGCGACCTCCCGGCTGATCCAGGACGAGTCGAGGGTGGCGTAGTCACTCTCACTGAGCGGCCCGCCCCACCAGGGAAGTGTTCGCGCGGCAGCGCCGTCAGCCGTGCACGGCGGAGTTCCGTTTCCGATCTTACTTTGAACGCCAACGGAGGATGCAGACAAGTCGTGGGGGGCGACGCCGGTGCGACCAGCATCAGCTTCAGGCACCATCGACGTAACTCCGGACCCCGCGGAGGACTGGCCTATCCGGAGGCCGGAGGCAGGGTCCCACTTAGTGGGAGTGGGTGAATCGCTACCCATGTGGAGCAACGCCATCCAGTCCTTACGGGAAATGGTCTAGCTCTGGGACGCCGTGAAGGAAAATAGCAGCGCTTTGCCGGAGCGCATTCGATGGGATGGTTCTCGCAGTGTCAGGTATGTGGGTCCGCGCATGCCTGATTTACGACCGCCACTCGACCATACAATCAGCTATATCGCGATGGAGCGCGACGCTGAACTACTGGCTCGATTTCGACCAGGAGAGCTAGCTGGCCCCGCCATGCACTACATTCAGCGACAGATCAACGAGAAACTCAAAGAGCACAACGTGACCAGCAGACTCCTCTGGGATTCTCGCCATACGCGCCTCGGGCTGCACATTGTGCCACGCAGCCTTATTGGCCGCATCTGGCTGCAGTTCGCCCGCGCGATCGATGGCAATCGGGCGTTCCGGCGATGTCAGGACTGCCGGAAGTGGTTCGAAGTTACGCCGCACGTGACGCGAACAGATCGGATTTTCTGTTCGCCAACCTGCAAGGCCAGCGCCCATCGAGGCAAGATAGCGGAAGCGCGGAGGCTGTTCGCCAGAGGCGTGTCGCCGCGGGAAATTGCACGGCAACTCGCGAGCACGACGGATAAAGTCGAGGGTTGGGTACAGGGCTGAAGAACACAAGCCTACGATCTTCACTGAGGGCCTGAGAGCGAGACGCCATTCGGGCCTCGGTAAATCGCCGTCAATACAGGTTCGGCAACAAAATCAGCCACGCCCATAACGTGACTAAGCGCCGATGGAACATTTATCTGCAGTGCGTGCACGCGCTGGCGCTGGGCGCGGCCAAGCGTATGGAACGGAGGCCGCCGATTACATCCAGGTCCACCACATCAAGCCGATCGCGCGCGCGGGTGGCTCCTACGTCTTAACTCCCATCAAGGACTTGCGCCCGGTCTGCTCGAACTGCCATGCGGTGATCCACCGCCGAGATCCACCCTTTGAGATCGCGGAGGTCAGGCGGATGCTTCGCAAGGCGTCTGCCCAATGCCGGAAGCCATGAGCGGACCTTCAGGCTTACGGGACTGGGGAGCCTCCATCGACTCCTGTGCAGGGCGGCAAGTGGAAGTTGTCTCAGTCGGGTCCGTCGATTATGCGCGGGCGTTAACAAACTCGGAAAGACGGAACCAGAGACGCAGAGAACGGGGGCGGAAGGGGAGTGGAACCGAGGCAGAGTTGGCGGGCCAACCGTGGCGGGATCAAACGGAGAGACGAACGGAGACTGGAAGTTCCTCGAAAGACTACGCGGAGGACGATGCCGTCAACCAACGGGCATGCAAATCAGTGGAGGGAAAGGAATTGGCTCCCCATCGTGGACGCGTTTCGAACCTTCGCGGGTTGCCCGCCACCGGCGATCAGGGTGATCTTCCAACAGATTCAGACGCTCATAGCTCCGTGATCTCCGCGGTGGATTCCGGAGGAACCCGCCGTCCGCACTGGGGCATGGAATCATTGCCGGATATGCCGCAACAGGCCAGAAGCGCTGGTAGATCAGCGGCGATGTTGGTATACGCTGGGCGACTTTCGGCGGAGCATCCATTGCGATCTCGTCCCGCGGGGCCACCTCTACAGAGACTGTCGATGACGATCGCTTTTGGGTTTCGACGGCTTCCCTCCTGCCGCAACGCGGGCAAGGGATCAATCCGGAGCGCGCGGCGGGCAGGCCCTAGTGCTGCGAAAAAACCGATCACCGCCATGGCAAGGGCCACACTTGCGAGTACCAATGGGTCATGCGGAGATGCCTGATAGACGACGCTCGCAAGCAGCGGTCCCGCCCCGAGGCCGAGAAGAAACCCGGCAATCGATCCAGCCGAAAGCAATGCACACGTTCGGCCAAGCACCACCCTCAATTAACTGCCGGATTTAGGTTCAACAGGTCGATCGGCGAGCGGCGAGAGAAGTCGGCGTGGACCAGCCTCGATCGCACCGCTCTCCTTCCTTGCGGGCGTCATGCATCCGTGCCGCTCATACATTGACAGACCGGACCTGAAGCCCGTACAATCCTCATACCGGATCGCACAGCATGTGGCACATATCGCACAACCTCTCAAGGACTGTCATCCGCAGTGGTCTACTGTCCCTGAGTGTTGGGATTGGCATCAGTGCTGGGGCCCACAGCCCGACACGCTTTGAATCGCACGTCTTTCCCCTTCTGCGGAAGACCTGCGTACCGTGCCACGGCGACTCTGTCCGGCAAGCAGGATTGGACCTGCGCAGTAGAGACTCCCTACTCAAGGGGGGATCGACTGGCCCTGCCATAGTCGTCGGCAGCGCTGGGGGCAGTCTGCTTGTCGAGAGGGTGGAATCCGGCAAGATGCCGCCAGGCGGCCCGCCTCTGACTAGGGAGCAGATCGCCGACCTGCGGCGCTGGATCGACGAGGGTGCGCTGAAAGCCGGAGAGGACGGCGAACTCGCGGCCCGATTGAAGATAGACGAGACCAGCCGTCAAGTGTTCGGAACGATCCTGCTGGTGAAGTGCGTCGTGTGCCACGGCCGCGTCCGGCAGGAGGGGGGGCTCGACTTGCGCACCCGCGAGGCCATGTTGAAGGGGGGGCAGATCCGGACCTGCCGTGCAGCCTGGCGAACCGGAGCGAAGTCTGTTGCTGCGCCGTATCGAGTCCAGCCAGATGCCGCCGCCCCCCTACAAGATCCAAGTCTCGCCGACGATCGTCAACGTGCGCCCGGTGAGCAAAGAAGAAATTGCGATTTTGCGTCAGTGGATCGCCGCCGGTGCTCCCGCGCCGGACGCCGCCCGGGCCCCGGAGCGCGAAGCGACCGCTGCGTTGGCGGACAAGGGATATTGGGCTTTTCATCCGCCGCGGCGTCCACCCGAGCCAAGGGTGCGGCAGTCTCGGCTGGTTCGAAATCCGGTCGATGCATTCCTCCTCGATAAGCTCGAAGCCAAGGGTCTTACATTCTCGCCGCCCGCCCCGCCCACCACGTTGGTGCGCCGGGCGTTTCTGGATCTGACCGGCCTGCCGCCCGAACCGCGTGATGTGGACTCGTTCGCTATGGACAGAAGTCCCGAAGCCTGGGAGCGGTTGATCGATCGCCTGCTTGCCTCCCCCCACTACGGGGAGCGTTGGGGAAAGTTCTGGCTGGATGCGTCCGGTTATACCGATTCAGCGGGTTCAGTCGACGCAGACCCCATCCAGCCGCACGCGTACCGCTATCGGGACTATGTCATCCGCTCATTCAATGCCGACAAACCCTACGACCGCTTTCTGCTGGAGCAGATTGCCGGAGACGAGTTGTTCGATTTCAAGTCCGTCTCTGAGCCGGCGCCCGAACAGCACGATCAACTGGCTGCCACGGGCTTCCTGCGTACCGCCGAGGATGGCTCGCAGGACGTCGTGAATACGGTTCCCTATCGCTGGAACGTGCTGGCGGATCAGTTGCAGATTTTCAGCTCGGCCGTCCTTGGTCTTACCGTGGGATGCGCCCGCTGCCATGGACATAAGTACGACCCCATCACGCACACTGACTATTACAGGATGGCGGCGATCTTCCAGACGGCGTATGACCCCTATGAGTGGGTTGTTAACAAGGAACGCCACCTCTCCCTGATTCCCGGCAAGGAGCGGCGCGATGTTCAGTCTCACAACAGGCCGCTGGAAGAAGTCATCCGGAAACTGGAGCATGAGCTGAAGCGAATCTCGGCTCCCTTTGAACGGCAGTTCCGCGAGGAGAAGCTGGCCTCAATCCCCGCGCCGGTTCGGGCCGACTTGTTGGCAAGTCTGGAAATCCCGGTGGAGCGCCGCGACGGTGTGCAGCAATATCTCGTGAAGAAATTCGAAGCGGAGCTGAGCGTGAATGCCGTTTTGCTGGCAGAGAAATTTCCCGAGTACAAACTACGGACCGAGCCGATTCGCCGGCAGATCGAGGAGGCGAGAGCAAGACTGATTCCCGAGCCCAAGATCCGCGCGCTCTTCGATATGGGGGGCGAGCCGACGCCCGCCTACGTGTCACGGCGAGGTGAGGCTCTGAACGTGGGGCACAGGGTCGATCCCGGTGTGCCCTCCGTCCTGAACGGTCCGCCCCTTGTCCCCTATACTCTGGTTAAGCCACGATGGGACACGAGCGGCAGGCGTCTGGCTCTGGCGCGCTGGCTCACGCAGCCGAACCATCCGTTAACCGGGCGTGCGATGGTGAACCGGATTTGGCAACATCACTTCGGAGCGGGCCTGGTCAGCACGCCGGACAACTTCGGCAGCACCGGCTCTCCGCCTTCCCATCCCGAGCTTCTTGACTGGCTGGCGACAGAGTTTGTACGGCGCGGGTGGAGCGTGAAAGAGATGCACCGGCTCATGATGACGTCCACCGCATACCGCCAGGCTTCTCGTGTCGAGTCGGAGCAGGTGGAACGGGCCGATCCTCTCAACGAGCTTCTTTCACGATACCCCATGCGCCGCATGGATGCGGAAACGATCCGGGACTCCATCCTGAAGGTCGCCGGTCGGCTGGACAGGACTCCGTTCGGACCGGCGGACCCGGTGCAGATGCTTGCGGGAGGCGAGGTGGTGAGTGAGAGTGACGGCCGCGGGCGGAGGAGCGTCTACGTGCTTCAGCGGCGTTCCCGGCCGCTGACGCTGCTAGAGAGTTTCGACGCGCCGAGAATGACTCCGAACTGCGTAAAGCGTGTGGAATCGACCGTAGTCGCGCAAGCGCTGGCGTTGTGGAATAGCGGGCCGGTCCGGCAATTGTCACGCTATTTCGCCAAGCGCCTCATCGACGAAGCGGGGGGCGATCCCGCGCGCCGGATCGAATTGGCCTTTCGCGAGACGCTCGGACGGCGCCCCACGGGGAAAGAAGCAACGCTGGCGAGGGAATCGCTTGCGGCGATGATGCGGCATTGGTCTTCCCACCTCGCCGGCGCCGCAGCCTCCGAACCGCGGCCGGTGACGGAGGCCAACGCCCAGTGGCTCGCGCTGGCGGCATTCTGCCACACACTCTGGAATTCGCCCGAGTTTGCCTACATCGATTAGAACGGCCATGCCACACGTCACACGCCGGGATCTGTTCGATAGCATCGGTGATGGTCTGTTTGGCGCGGCGCTGGCACTACTCGGCGGACACACGGCGCGGGCTGCTCCCGCGGGAGGTCCCCGCCGCTACGACGCGAAGGCGAAGACGCCGCACTTCGCTCCGAAGGCGAAACACGTGATCCAGTTCTTCATGAACGGCGGGCCGAGCCAGATCGATTTGTTCGACCCGAAGCCAGCCTTGGCAAAGTACTCCGGAGATGTTCCGAAAGAGCTGATCGGCAAGGTGGAGAGGATCGATCAGTCCGGCGGCTTGATGCCATCGCCGTTCCGGTTCGCAAGACATGGGAAGTGCGGCATGGAGTTGTCCGAACTCTTGCCGCATCTGGCCGCGCAGGTGGACGACATTGCTCTGGTCCGGTCGATGACCACCACTCATTTCAATCACGAGCCCGCGCTGTACCTGATGCAGATGGGCAAGCCGTTCCCCACTCGACCCACGCTCGGGTCGTGGGTGGTGTACGGTCTGGGAAGCGAATGCGAAGATCTGCCTGCTTACGTAGTGCTCGACGATCCGCTCGGGCTTCCACTCACCGGCCTTGTCAACTGGCAGTCGGGATGGCTGCCTCCAGTCTATCAGGGAACGCGTATCCGCTCGGAAGGGCCGCCGCTGATCAACTGGAAGCCTGAAGAAGAGTATCCGGCCGGCGTTCAAGAGGCAGCCCGTTTGCTGCTGTTGCGGCTCAGTGAGGCGCACCGCGACCAGCGTCCAGCGCAGCCGGATCTGGACGCCAGGATGGCCAGCTACGAACTGGCGGCGCGTATGCAAACAGCGGCGTCGGATGTGCTCGATCTTTCCTCGGAGCAAGCGGTGACGCGGGAAAGCTACGGATTGGACCAGGAGGAGACGGCTTCGTACGGACGGCGCTGCCTCATGGCCCGGCGCCTGATCGAGCGGGGCGTGCGCATCGTCCAGATCTACATGAAGCAGTCTCCCTGGGACCATCACTCCGGCTTGGAGGAAGGCTTGCGGCGTACCTGCCGGCAGACCGACAAGCCGGTTACGGCGTTGATCCGCGATCTCAAGCAGCGGGGACTTCTGGAAAGCACGCTGGTCATCTGGGGCGGCGAATTCGGCCGCCTTCCGCTGGCTCAGGGAAAGAATCCAGGGCGGGATCACGGACCGGAAGGCTTTAGCATCTGGATGGCAGGCGGCGGCATTCGGGGAGGAGTTGTCCACGGGACCACGGACGACTTGGGCTACCGCGTGGCCGAACGCCCGGTCACGGTGCACGACTTTCATGCGACTGTGCTGCATCTTCTCGGGCTCGACCACCGCAAGCTGATCTACGCCCATCACGGCCGGGAGGAGAGCCTCACCGATGTCGCGCCCGCTCGGGTGGTACAGGAGATCCTTAGCTGATGAAAATCTCGATGAACGTCCCCGCCGTGATTCTTTTTTTTGGACTTTTCGGACTAACGCCGGCGCTCACGCCGGCGGACCGCTGGCCAACGAACGAGAGCGAATTCGCGGGCCTGATGAAGAGCGTGTCCAACTGGGGGCGCTGGGGACCACGAGACGAGCTGGGAGCGCTCAACCTTATCGCGCCGCAGAAGCGAAAACAAGCCGCGACCGAAGTGCGGCAGGGTGTGCCGATCTCCCTCTCTCGAAAGCTGAGCGGCAACGCGGGCGATGAACGCTTTCAGCACCAGATGCTCCGCACCGGCGACCAGGAAGGATCGACCGGTTCGGCCGACTCGTATTCGTTCCGCTATCACGGCTACACCATCACGCACCTGGATGCGCTCTGCCACCAGTTCTTTGACGGGCGCATGTACAACGATTTCTCTCCGAAGAGCGTGACAGCCAAAGGAGCAGGCCGGCTGGCGGTGCTGAACATGCAGCAGGGAATCTTCACGCGCGGAGTGCTCGTGGATTTGCCGGCGCTCGCGGGCGAGAGGTATCTCGATTCGCGCCGCGCGATCTACCCCGAGGACCTGGACAAGTGGGAAAAGCAGACAGGGGTCCGGATCGCCAGTGGTGATGCGGTTCTGATCCGCACCGGCAGTTGGGCGCGCGCCGCCGCCGAAGGGCAGTGGAAGGTCGAGGCAGGCTCGGCTGGTCTTCACGCTTCCGCGATGCAGTGGTTTCGGAAGCGCGATGTGGCGGCTTTCGGCAGCGATCTCGCTTTGGACGTCCTGCCTTCCAGGGTTGCCGGTATCTCGATGCCGGTGCACCTTCTGGCAATCATTGCGATGGGAGCGCCCGTGCTCGACAATCTGGACCTGGAAGCGCTCAGTGACGCGGCGAAGAAGCGTGGCCGGTGGACGTTCCTGCTCACGGTGGCGCCGTTGGCAGTGGACGGCGGCACGGGATCACCGGTGAATCCGATCGCGTATTTCTAACGCGTTTCTATCGCGGTTGTCTCAACGCCCAATTCTGCCGCCACGTCCCGGATGCGGCCCCACGTTTCGTCCTCCAACTGAATCCCCTCCGCAAGGAGTCTTGCCTCCTGCCGGGCCTCCGGCTCTCCCGGCGTTAGCACCTCGTCGAATCCGGCGGCGGAGGGCGACGACTTCGCGTGCCGGATGAGCGTATCGACCTCGCGGCGGAACTCGTCGGCGGGAGCAAAGCGGCCGACGTCGATCGCCAAGGCGAATGCGCCAAAGCGCGATTGACTGACACTGGCGACGGTGAGGCGCTCCCCACATCGCCCCAGCAGGCAGGCGAGGACCTCTACCATCAGGGACAACGCATATCCCTTGTGCCCGCCAAACGGAAGAATCGAACCTCGTGGATTTGCGTAAAGGACGTTGGGGTCGTCCGAAGGGTTGCCCTCGGCATCGATCAGCGTCCGCGGAGCCGCCTTTTCTCCGCGCATCTTCTTCAAACGCACGACGCCCTCCGGCGCCGCCGCCGTGGCATAGTCAAGCGAGATCGGCGTGCACTCCTGCGCAGGTGCGGCAAACGCGAGCGGATTCGTGCTCAACTTGCCAGTCCGGCCACCCCAAGGGGCGACCCACTGATCGGCGCTCCGGCCGCTGACGAACAGGAAGCCAAGCATGTCGTGCTCGAGCGCCATCTCGGAAAAGTCCGCCAAACGGCCCAAATGTGTGAAGTTGTGAAAGCCAACGCCGGCCATGCCCGCCGCGCGCGCCTTATCAATGCACAGCCGCATGGCGTCGCGCGCCACCAACTGGCCGTAGCCCATGAGGCCGTCCATCACCGCTGTAACAGGCCCCTCCTGTACGATCACCGGCTTCGCCCTGGGGTTTACTCCGCCGCAACGCCACATCTGGTGATACTGCGGAATCCGCGCCACACCATGCGAGTCGTGCCCTTGCAGGTTCGATTTGACGAGCAACTGGGCCAGCCACGACGCATCGTCCGGGCCGAGATCCATTGCCTGAAAGATGCGTTGTGCGAGGTCTCGCAGCGATTGAGCGAAAAAGTTCGGCATAAGTGGCGCTATGCGCACAGGGTGTTGGCAACCGAAGTTCATTATATGCAGCGATAGTTCGAATTGACAAATGGCTGCGCAGGCCATAGCATAGAGAATCTTATGGCGCTCACTACTGTGCACATAGCGCACGCTCGCCGGAAGGTAGGCGGCGGGCCGTACGTTTACGAAGAGCTCACGGACTGGGCTCGCCTGCCGGCGCCGTACAGCCTCGGGGAAGTCGCCGGAGTGGCGGTCAATTCGCAGGATCTGGTGTATCTCTTCTGCCGGACCGAGAACCCGGTGGTGATTCTCGATCGTGACGGGCGCTGGCAGGGAACCTGGGGCGCGGGGATGTTCGCGCGGCCCCATCTCATCTTCATCGGCCCGGACGACTCGGTGTACTGTGTGGACGATGTTGGCCATCGCGTGAAGAAGTTCACTCCGGATGGCAAGCTGCTGCTCGAGTTGAAGCCCCTGAACGGACCGACTGACACGGGGTACGTCCCGGGAGACTCCAAGTCTGTCGTGCGCGCCGGACCGCCGTTCAACCGCCCGACCGATGTTGCGTTGTCGCCTTCCGGTGAGATATACGTCACCGATGGGTACGGAAACGCTCGGGTGCACAAGTTCAGCCGTGAGGGCGAACTTCTGTTCTCCTGGGGCGAGCCGGGAGCGGGCCCGGGACAGTTCGAGCAGATCCACGGCGTTTGCGTCGATTCCCGCGGGAGCGTATTCGTCGCCGACCGGAAGAACACACGGATTCAGGTATTCTCGCCGGCTGGAGCATTCGAGGGAGAGTGGAAGCAGGTCTGGTGGCCGTGCGCAATGTGTCTGGACCCTTCCGGCAATATGTACGTCGCGGAGGTCGGCGGGACCTTCATGTTCGGTAAGGAAGCCAGACTGGATCAGCCGTCGGCCCGCATCACCGTTCGGAATCCGGGCGGCGCAGTGCTGGCCGAATGGTCGGCGGAGGATGCCGCCGGCGTAGGACGCTTTTTTGCGCCACACGGCATCGCCATCGATTCGCGGAGAGATTTGTATGTCGGCGAGGTGGTGCACTCCTACAGTTATCGCCAGGCGCCGCCCGATGCGCCCGTGCTGCGCAAGTTCGTGCGGGCCGCATGATAGAGCGCGCTGCGCCGCCACGCAGTGAGCCAACCGCCTCGCGCCGGATGTTGCCCTGGCCGAAACGGTTTGACATCGCCCTGCTCGGTTTTACAGGGTTGGTCATCGCCTACTGCGACCGCATAAACATCTCGGTGGCCGCTCCCGTGCTCATGAAGGAGAGAGGTTGGGACACGGCCCGCATGGGCTGGGTGCTCTCGGCTTTTTACGTAGGCTATGTGCTGATGATGATTCCCGTCGGCGTGCTCGTAGACCGCTACGGCCCCAAACGCGTGTTCGCCTTCAGTATCACCTGGTGGTCTCTGTTTACGGCTCTCACTCCCCTGCCGAAGTCGCTGCTCGGAATGGCATTCATGCGCGCGCTCATGGGCGCGGGAGAAGGCGGGACGCAGCCCGCCACAAACGCGATGTTGGTGCGCTGGTTTCCGCGCTCGGAGCACGCGCGGGCGGCCTCCTTTTGCTGGAGCGGAGGTTACGTCGGGCCAATTGTCGGCGTTCCGCTGGCAACAGCCATTCTTGGCGTCTGGGGCTGGGAGGCGGTCTTCTACTCGTTCGCGGTCACTGGCATGCTGTGGCTGGCATTCTGGCAAGCGGCGGCGACGGACCGGCCGGAAGACTGCAAAGGCCTCCCTGCCGCGGAACTCGCCTGGATCCGCGGCGGAGAGGCGCCGCAAACCAAGCCCGGGGCCGTTCCCTGGAAGCGAATGCTGGGGCTGCCTGCGTTGTGGGCGCTCCTCATTCTCCATTTCTCCACGAACTGGCTGTCGTACTTCATGAACTCGTGGCTGCCGACCTTCCTCATGATGGACCGCGGATTCTCTCTGTCCAACATGGCGCTCGGCGCATCGTTTCCCTTCCTTTCGGCGTTTCTGGGAGCGAATGTGACAGGAACGCTGGCGGACTACTTCAGCCGGAAGCACGATCGCACCGCGGTGCGGAAAGCGCTGATTCTATTGTATGCGGCATCGGCCGTGGCGATCGCGCTTGTGCCGCTGTTTCGCGAGCCGGTAATGACGGTCGTCCTGCTGAGTCTGTCCATGGTCTTCAAAACGGGAGCGTCGCCGGTGGTGACGAGTAACTCGCTCGACATCGCGCCACGCTACGCGGGCACTGTCGTCGGCATTCAGAACTGTTTTGCCAACCTAGCCGGTATCCTGGCTCCGGTGGTAATCGGCTACATCGTCCGAACGGGAGGATGGGATATCGCTTTCTATTTGACTGCCGTGATCTGCCTGGCGGGAATGGCGGCGTTTCTGCTGTTTGGAAAAGCGGAGCGCCTGATCGATTGAACCGGGGTGCGCTATATTGACATTGGGGTATCGCTCCGCTATTCTGGGCATGACCAAACGCACAGAGTGTGTCACTATGCGCACGCGATTCCATCACTTTCCGGCAGCCGTTCTGACAGCGATGCTGGGTGTGGAGTTCCTCTGCGGCCAGCCGCTCGCCGAGGAGACCGCCCGCGGCGTGCTGGCGGAGAATTGCCTGAGTTGCCACGGCGAACTGCGGATGTCCGGCCTCGATCTGCGGCATCGCGACACGATGTTGAAGGGCGGTCAGCGAGGTCCGGCTGTCGTCCCCGGAAAATCGGCGGAGAGCTTGCTGGTGAAGGCGGTCGAGCGAACCGGTGACTTGAAGATGCCGCCAGGCAAGCAGACTTTGTCACCCGAGCAGATCGTTGCCCTGCGATCGTGGATCGACCTGGGAGCCAAGTGGGAGAGCGCGGGAGGCGGGGCCGCTCCCTCATGGTGGTCATTTCGCAAGCCTGTCCGGCCCGCGGTTCCGGGTCCGCCGGGCGGGGACCGGACACGCAATCCGATCGATGCATTCATCGAGGCTACCCTCCGGGAAAAGGGTCTCACGGCCGCTCCACGCGCCGACAAGAGAACTCTGATCCGGCGCGTCTACTTCGATTTGACCGGGTTGCCCCCGGCCATCGATGAGGTGGAGGCTTTCGAGAAGGACGCCTCTCAAGCGGCTTACGAAAAGGTGGTCGACCGCCTGCTGGAATCTCCCCGTTATGGGGAGCGCTACGGGAAGCACTGGCTGGATGTGGTGCGGTATGCCGACAGCGGCGGTTACGAGACCGACCTGTACCTCCGCACCGCCTGGCGTTACCGGGACTACGTCATCCAGTCCTTCAATGAGGACAGGCCGTTCGATCAGTTCGTTCAGGAGCAGATCGCCGGCGATGAGATTTGGCCCGACGACCTGGCCCTCGAAGGAAGTTACGACATTCCGGAGCAGAAGCGAAAGCATCTGAGTGCGCGGGTCGGCACTGGCATGTATGCAGTGGGCGCCGAGGTGGGGGAATCGAACCTGGATTTCAAGAAGGCGCGAGCGGAGAAACTGTCCGACTGGGCGGACACGACCGGAGCGGCTTTCCTCGGCCTGACGTTCGGATGTGCCCGGTGTCATGATCACAAGTTCGACCCGATCACGCATAAAGACTACTACCGCTTGCAGGCGATCTTCGGCGGCAGCCGCGAAATCGAACTTCCGCTCGCCGATAAGATGCAGCTTCGCGCTCGCGACATCGTGTTTTCCACGCAAGCGCTGCCGCTGCTGGAACTGCGGACCGCGTACAAGCTGCTGGTGAGCGGCGTCACGAAGCGCGCCGTGGCAGCCGCCAAAACCAGGTTCGCCGCGGATGTCGTGGCGGCGTATGAGAAGGACGCAAAGAAGCGGACGGCGCACGAGAAGGAGATCGCAGCACCGCTGGTGGACGCCATCCAATCCATCCAGGTGGAGAAGGAGATGACTCCCGATGAATTGCGCCGGCACGACGACCTCCTGCGCCAGATCGCAAAGGGTATCGTGAATCTTCCCACGCAGACCGGGGACCGGCCGATTCCATTCGACGGTCTACTCGATGTCGCCACCGCGACGGTCCTCGGGCATTTCGAACCGTCGCTTGTGCGCGACGTGCATCTCCTGGATCGCGGCGAATTGGAGAGGCCCAGGGAGAAGGTTCTTCCGGGCCTGCCCGCGGCGTTGAGCCAGGGAAGAACCTTGACGCCGGACTGCACCGGGAACTGCGTCCCTTACTACCGCAAGCAACTCGCGCTCTGGCTCACCGAAGCGGATCATCCACTGACGAGCAGGGTCATCGTGAATCGCGTGTGGTTCTGGCATTTCGGCCGGGGGCTCGTGAGTACATTGAACGACTTCGGACGCCAGGGCCACAGCCCGACTCATCCCGAGTTGCTTGACTGGCTGGCAACCGATTTCGTCGCCGGCGGATGGAAGATGAAGCGCCTGCACCGCATGATTCTGCTTTCCGGCGCCTACCAGAGGAGCAGTCGTTTTCAGAACGAGACGAATGCGGGGAAGGATGTCGACAACCGCTTCCTGTGGCGGATGAACCGCCGGCGGCTGGAAGCGGAAGCGATTTGGGATTCGGTGCATGCGGTGGCAGGTTCTCTCAGCTTGAAAATGGGCGGCCGCCCAGTCGTGCCGCCGATGTCGGCTGAGGAGATGACGGGGCTGCGGTCGCGCAGTCAGTGGATACATGCCAGCGATCCGGAGGATCAGACGCGGCGAGGTGTCTACGTGCTGGTGCGGAGGAATTCCCGATTTCCTCTGTTTGACATTTTCGACGGCGCCGACCCGTCGATGAGTTGCCCGGAGCGGGACGTGACCACGGTAGCGCCACAGGCGCTCTGGCTGATGAACAACAGCGTACCCTTGCAGCAGGCGCATCATCTCGCGCGGCGGGTCGCGGAGGCTGCAGGCCAGGATTCTGGCGCTCGTGTCGAGCAGGCCTGGCGGTTCGCGCTTCAGCGGATGCCGTCCCCGGCGGAGAAACAGCATGCCTTGGAGTTGCTGGCGTCATTGAAGGGGCGCCAGGAGGGCGGCGGGGGATTGGCGGCGCTCGAAATGCTATGCCTGGCGATTTACAACCTGAGTGAATTCATCTTTGTGGATTGAGAGAGGAGTGGGGTGTGGGATCTGACTCTTGTGGACGCGTCGCACCGGCCTTCTCCCGGCGCGAGATTCTCGAGAAATCCGGCTTTGGACTGGGTGCGATAGCGCTCGGCCAGTTGCTCGGCCTGGACGCGAGGGCGGCGTCGCCGAAGACCGAGCCGTCAGATCCGCTCGCGCCGCGGCGTGCGCACTTCGCCGCCAAAGCCAAGAGCGTGATTTTTTTCTTCATGCAGGGCGGCCCCAGCCAGGTGGACACCTTCGACCCCAAGCCCGTGCTGAGCCGCTTGGACGGCCAGTCTCTCCCGGGGAGCTTTCGCAGCGAGGATCTGAATCTCCAGTTCATCAAGGCTGGTCAGGCGAAGCTGATGGGCACGCGGCGCTCGTTCGGGCGCCACGGCGCATCCGGTCTGGAGATCTCGGATCTATTCCCGAACCTGTCCCGTCACGCCGACGATTTGGCCGTCATCCGTTCCTGCTTCCACGAGTCGTTCGTACACGGACCGGCGCTTCTGCTGATGAACACCGGGCACATCCGAATGGGATTTCCCAGCATGGGATCATGGGTTCTTTACGGGCTCGGATCGGAGAGCGCGAACCTTCCGTCCTATATTTTGATGTCCGATGGAGGAATCCGATCGAGTAAGTCGCTGTTCGGCTCGGGCTTCCTTCCCGCCGTGTATCAGGGCACCCTGCTGCGCGCCGACGGCGGAACCTTGATCGAGAATTTGAACCCGCCGGAACAGGTTACCGCAGAGGATCAGCGCCTGCTGCTGGCCAGAGTGAACGAGTGGAACAGGCAGCATCTGGAGTCACGAGAGGACGACTCCCGCCTGACGGCCCGCATCCGCGCCTATGAACTCGCCTTTCGCATGCAGATGGCGGCGCCCGAAGTGGCGGACCTGAACAAAGAGCCGGAAGCGGTCCGGCGAGCCTACGGCCTGGAGAATCAGAAAACGGCGAAGTTCGCCCGAATGTGTCTGCTCAGCCGGCGCATGGTGGAGCGGGGAGTGCGCTTCATTCAGTTGATCAACAACGATTGGGACGGCCACTCGGAGTGCGACGACAACCACGTCAAGAACGCAGCCGCCACCGATGTCCCGATCGCCGCACTGATCGCGGATCTCAAGCAGCGGGGACTGCTCGATAGCACACTCCTCATCTGGGCTGGCGAATTCGGAAGAACTCCCGTGATGCAAGGCAGCATGGGGCGAGATCACAGCCCGTACGGATTCTCCATGTGGATGGCCGGCGGCGGCGTGCGGGGAGGCAAAACGATTGGCGCCACCGACGAACTCGGATTTCGCGCCGTGGAAGACAAGGTCCACATCAGCGACATTCACAGCACGATCCTGGCTCTTCTCGGGCTGGACCATCTGAAATTGACCTTCCATTTCCAGGGTCGTGATTTCCGCCTCACCGATGTCGGCGGACACACCAACCTCGCACCGCGTCTGGTTCGGGCATGAGACCGAGGCTGAGCTGCAATTCGAATCTGCTGGCGGACCGTCCGCTGACGGATGCCATCCGATTCCTTGCGGATGCGGGCTATCAGGGTGTGGATATCAATGCCGAAACGGCGCCGCCCATTTTTCCGGCTCCATGCCCTCACTTGCAGCCGGACGCGAGCACCGCGGAGCGGCGCGAAGTAAAGCGAACCTCTGAGCAAACTGGCGTGGCTCTCGTCTCGATGAACGCCCATTGCAGCCTGGTTCATCCGGCCGGCGAGAAGCGGCAGGCGAACGTGGAGTTCGTTCGTGAGATTCTGGCACTGGCCGCCGAGATCGGTTGCGGGTATGTCGTCGTCGGAGGCGGCCGCAAGGAATTCTACGGTTGGGATGCCGACTACTGGGGCCGACTGGTACAGAGTCTGCGCGAGCTGTTGGAGGCCGCCGCGGGGAATGGCGCCACCCTGGCCGTGGAGGCTGGATCGCAGCCGGGAGCCCTGCTGTTCGGGACGGCCAGAGTCCGCAAGCTCTTCTCCACGGAAGGTCTGGAGACCTTGCGGCTCGTTTTCGACTCGGCGCATTTCCACATCCGCGGCGAGAATGTTCCCGGCGCTTTTGAGACTCTCAGCGGGCACGTCGGGCATGTACATCTGAAGGACGCCCGCGGCCATGTGGAGGATTACTCTTGCCCGCCGCTCGGGATGGGAGACGTTGATTTTCGGGGACTGGCTCGTTCGATGGAGCGGACCGGGTATTCGGGCTTCTGTGCCGTTGAGCACGAAGCCTTCGCCTGGGGCCATCCTTCGGAGCCGGGACGCGTTCTCGCCGACTCCCGTGCATTTCTGGAAAGCGCTTTTCGGTCGCAAGGAGCCGCGGTATGAAAGCCGCGGTGCTCAAGAAGTTCGGCGAGCCGTTGGTTTGGGAGGAGGTTCCTACGCCGGAGCCGGGGCCGGAGGAAATACGCCTGCAAGTGATGGCTTGCGGCACCGATGGCACCGACCTGAAGATGGTACAGGGATTCGGCTACACGCCGGAACTTCCCTTCATCATCGGCCACGAGATCGCGGGCGTCGTGGCCGGTTTGGGTGGCCGAGTAACGGACTGGCGGCCCGGCTCGCGGGCCATCGCCTACAACTTCTTCCCTTGTGGCCGCTGCCGGTTTTGCCTGACCCAGCGTGAACAGATCTGCCAGAACATGGCGGGCGTGATGGGCGCGCGCGTGAAGCACGGAGGATACGCCGAGTACCTGTGCCTGCCCGCGCGGCAAGTGGTTCCCATTCCCGCGCACCTGTCCTGGCCGGACGCCGCGGTGATTCCGGACGCCGTGATCACCGCGCTGCACGGCGTAGATCGCGCGCGCCTGCAATTGAACGAAACGGTCCTGATCTTCGGCGTGGGCGGCGTCGGGTCCTCGGCGATTCAGATCGCGAAGATGCGGGGAGCCAAAGTCGCGGCGGTTGACCGCAGCGCCGAGAAAGTACACCGTGCGCTCGCGATGGGCGCCGATGCTGCTTGGAACTCCGCCGAGTCGGATCCGGTTCGCTGCGCGCGTGAATTCTCTCAGGGATTCGGCGTGGATTGCGTCATCGATGTGGTCGGCGTTGAGCAAACGATGGCGGCCGCCATCGACGCGCTCCGCCCGGGGGGCCGCCTCGTGGTTATCGGCTACACCCCGGAAGCTTATGGACTCAACGGCAAGCGGCTGGCGCAAAACGAGCTGGAAATCATCGGCACGCGCGCCGGACGGCTCCAGGATCTGATCGATTCGGTGAAGGTAGTGGCCGAAGGAAGGTTCAAGTCCATCGTCACCGATCTTTTCCCCATGGAAGAAGTCAATCAGGCAATGGACTCGCTGCGTGCCGGCCGAATCCTGGGCCGGGCCGTTCTCCTGACCCCGGCCGGACTGAAATCGATTGAGGCCCAGTAGATCATGAACAAGCTGATCATTACCGTTGCAGTGGACTGCACGGTTTCGTTCCCCAACAATCCGCACACGATTCCGATTCAGGACGTGGACCGCGCCGTCGATCAGTACGTCGATGCGGTGGACGCTGGCGCCTCTATCGTGCACATCCACGGTGTCCGCAGCCTGGAGCCGCAGGTCCAACCGGACGGGCGAAAGGTGTCGCGTTTGGATGCCGGCGGCTGGCGCCGCATGCAGGAAGGCATCCTCTCACAGCGCGACTGCGTTATGCAGTTTGGCATCTCCGCGGCGCGGCTCGAAGATCGAAAACAGCTCATGGAGTTGCGGCCCGACATGATGTCGGTGATCTATGGACCGCACGATGAACGCTTCCAGCCCGATCCCAGTTTCGCGGAGCGCGAGATTTATGCGTCGCACACCAGAGAGGAATTGCTCGAATACGCAACTCTGCTGGACCGGTTTTCGATTCGTCACGAAATCGAGTGTTTTCACACCGGAGCCTATTGGAATATCGACTACGTACGGCAGCGGGCACCGCTGCCCGAACCCATCTTCTGCACCTTATTCCTTGGTTGGCCAGGCGGTACCTGGACACCGCCGACACCGAAGGCGCTGACATATATGGTGGACTGCCTGCCCAAGGGCTGTATCTGGGGGATCAGTGTAATGGATCCGGCCTCGCACTGGGGCTTGCTGGCGCAGGCGATTCAGTTGGGAGGGCACGTCCGCGTGGGCTGGGAGGACAACCCCTACCTCGGGCCGGGGACCTTCGCCGCTCGCAATGCGGAGTTGGTGGACAAGGTTTACCGTCTTGCGGCCGGCCTCGGCCGGGAGGTGGCGGCACCGCGGGAAACACGCTCACTATTGAACTTGGCGCCGGCCCGGACGGCTCGCCCGTGACCGCGCGAGGAGAGGCGATGGAGGCCAACGAAACGAGCCGGTATTTTTCGCTGGACCGCTATCTGCTCCGGCAGGGGACACAGCTTCCGAGGCTGCACGAGTACTTGCGCGGAGCGCATCTGCCGGCCCTCAACGCTGCCGGCGTCTCAACCGTGATTGTCCTCGAAGGTTTGATCACGCCACACTTCCCGCAGGTGACGGTGCTCACCGGGTTACGTTCGTTGGAAGAATTGGCGCACGTACAAACCGTGCTCGCGTCCGAGCCGCACCTCGGCGGCGTCACACGCTGGCAGGAGAGCGGCGAACCGTTTGAGCGCCAGGAACGAATCCTCCTGGAGACTGCCGGATACTCCCCGCCAATTGAGCCCGCCGAAGTGGCGTCCCCTCCCGGTGTGTTCGAGCTTCGCGTCTACCGGTCGCCATCCACCCGCCAATTCCGCGCGCTCCATGAACGTTTCGCGGGACCCGAGATCGGCATCTTCCACCGCCTGGGCATCCGCCCGATCCTGTATGCCTCGACGCTGTTCGGGCCGGATGTGCCAAGCCTTGTTTACCTCACTCCGTTCGAAAATCTGGCGGCGCGTGAGAAGGCGTGGGACGCGTTCCGCGAAGACCCGGAATGGACCCGGGTGCGCAAGGAGTCGGTCGAGCAGCACGGACAGATCAACAGCTATATGCAGATCCAACTGTACCGGGCCTCTGGCTACTCTCCCGTGCGTTAGAGGAGCAGGCAGTCGATGAGGATTTCACGAATCGCCTTTATCGCGTTGAGCTCTGCCATCGTGGCGGGCGGCTCGCCAATATACGAAACTATTCAGAGCTTCGTCAACAAGGGCACAATCGCCGGCGCTGTGGCTCTTGTGCGAACGAATGGGTCAGTCGTGAGTCTGGAAGCGGCCGGCTACCGGGATCTCGCAACGCGTGCGCCAATGGCGCCGGACGCGCTCTTTCAGGTGCACTCGATGACGAAGCCAGTGACCTGCACCGGCATCATGATTCTGATTGAAGCCGGACTGCTTGCGCTCGACGATCCAGTCGAGAAGCATCTGCCCGATTTTCGGGGGCAGAAGATGATCGTCACGCAGGACGCTTCGGTTCAGGTCCTGACCAGGCCGCCCCGTCCCATCACGATCCGTGATTTGATGACGCACACCTCCGGGCTGGGTGACTATCCGGAGGCGATCCGCGGGTTGGGTGACAAACGCGACCGGACGCTGGCGGATGCCGTGCTCCTGATCTCGTAATCGCCGCAGGAGTTCGCTCCCGGGACTAAGTGGCAATACAGCAGCGTCGGGATCAACATTCTCGGCCGCATCATCGAAGTTGTTTCCAGGCAACCCCTGGACAGGTTCCTCACGGGTCGGATTTTCCGCCCACTGGGGATGCGGGACACATGCTTCTTTCCCGCTCCGGAGACATGGGAACGGATCCCAGTCGCGTATGATTATCGCGGCGGTAACCTGGTCCGCTCCCCCGTGGATCTCCACCGCAAGGGAGCGAAATTGATCAGTGCGGCGGGCGGATTATTCTCCACGGCTTCCGACATGGGCGTTTTTTGCCAGATGTTCCTCAACGGAGGACGCTTCGAGGGTGCGACGATCCTCTCCCCTCAGTCGGTTGATCTGATGACGCGCGTTCACACCGGCGACCTGCCCACCCACCTGGCGGGAAACGGATTCGGATTGGGCTGGTCCATCACGCGGGATTCCGGTGGGATTTCCTTCCCTTCGGCGGGCACATTTAGCCACGGGGGCGCCTGGGGCACGCAGATGTGGGTGGACCGCGGGCGCCAACTGGTGGCTGTCTTCCTGACACACCGGGTTAGCGGCGGCTCGGACCTGGAGCGCCGCGCGTTCTTCGCCACCGCGGCTTCGGCGGCCCGAACCAGTAGAGTAGAATAAAGCTGTGACTGTCGCCTCCGCCTCGCCTGGCCCAAAGGGATCGAGCCGTTCCAAGACCTTACAAACGCTGGAGCGGGGCCTGGACGCGCTCGGCCTGCTCGCCGAAACGGACCTGGGCCCCACGGAGATTGCCAACCTCCTGGGGGTAGACCGGGCCACCGCACACCGCATCCTCCGTACTCTCGTCAAACGCGGATTTGTCAAGAAACGGGATTTTGACTCGACTTATCAGGCTAATCTTCTGCGATTTCTGGAGATCGTCGAGAAGCTGACCAGCCGCGGAACCCGAAATTGGCTGACGCTGGCGGAGAGCTGCCTGGAGGAGTTGCACGCATCTACGGGACTGTCCGCCAATCTCTGCATGGCGGGCAACCGCGAGATGGTCTACATGCTGAGAATCATCGGATCTACGGGGCTTGCCGTCAACAACCCACCCGGCACAAAGCGGGCGCTTCACTGCACCGCCGTGGGAAAGGCTTATCTGGGAGCGTTGCCTGATCCCGAACTACGAGCCCTGCTGGCCACGCTACCGATGCCATCGATGACGCCACAGACAATCACGTCAGCCGCCGTCCTTACCCGCCAGATCGCTGAGTCGCGGCTGCAAGGGTTCTACGTCGACGATGGAGAGATGAATTCAAGGATTCGCTGTGTGGCGTCGCCAATCCTGGAGGGCAACCGGCGCCCGATTGCGGCGATCGGCGTATCCGGCCCGGTGGAGGTCGTTTCCAAGGCCCGTTTGGCCGAGATCGGCCCCTTAGTCGTCGAAAAAGCCCGGCAGGTGTCCCATGCCCTAGGCTATCGCGACCGCGGAAAGTAGCCCGCGGGCTCGGCGTGCGTCATGCGCACGCCGGATGCACCGGATGCACTTTTTGCTTGACAGGCTCCCCACGCGGGCATAGAATGCCTTTGACATTCGCACGTCGTGTGCGCATAGCGCACCACCGAAGGGGGGGACTCATGCATCGTCGAAGGGTTCGGACCGTCTGTTCAGTGCTCTGTTTCTTGCACGCCACCATGGCTTGGCCTCAGGGTACCACTTATGTCACCGGGTACACGCTCGACCAGAGCAATGCGGCGCTCCCGGGCGCCTCGGTGACGTTGCGCAATCAGGACACCGGCGCCAGCATGTCTCTGGTCTCGAACGAAACCGGCCTCTATCGATCGCCCATGCTTCCCGCCGGGAGGTATGAGGCAGTTGCCACCGCAAACGGTTTTCAGCGCCTGGTCCGCAGGGACTTGGATTTGGTGGTCGGCCAAGCCCTGACCGTGGATCTTCAACTGATCGTCGGCGCCAATGAGCAGGTGATCGAAGTGAGAGCATCGCCCGTCCTGCTGCGCACGGAAGACGCCGGCCTTGGGCAGAGTGTGCAACTGGAGGAAGTGCGGCGCCTGCCGTTTCTCAACCGTTCGGTCGGTATGCTTGTCGGTTTGAGTCCCAATGTGCGCTACCTTGGCGACGAGCTGCGCGGTTCGTTGAATCCGCCTCGTTTCGTTGGCGTGGCGGTGGGCAATCTCAACGTGATGATCAACGGCGCCTCCGCCAGCAGCGAGAGAACCAACGTCAATCAGATGGGATACAACCCGTCCGTGGAAATCATGTCCGAGGTCCACGTCCTGACCAACCAGTACAGCGCGGAATACGGTCAGGACGTCGGACCTCTCGTGATCATGAACACCAAATCCGGCACCAACGCCTTCCACGGCAGCACCTACGAGTTCTTCCGCAATGAGAAACTGAATACTTACAACGGCTTTTCCAATTCCCGGCCGGTGGACCGTCACAATGTGTGGGGCGGAATGGTCGGTGGGCCTCTGGCCCGGAACAAGCTTTTCTTCTACACCAGCCACGAAGGGCAGAAATCGCAGACCGGGACGGCTTCACTGCTCACTGTGCCAACAGCCGCCATGAAGCGGGGGGACTTCAGTGCGAACCCTGAGCGCATCTACAATCCGGCTTCCACCAGGACAGATCCTGCCACGGGAAGAATCGTGCGTGATCTGTTCCCAGGCAACATCATTCCAGCCTCGCAACTGGATACTCCCGGAAGAAACACGGCGGCCTTTTTCCCTAATCCGGACCGCCTCGGCTTCGCGAACAATCTCACGGCCATCCAATACGCGCATGTGCCCGCCTACAAGGGCTTCACGAAGCTCGATTGGATTCTGGGGCCCAACGATCGCTTCTCCGGAAGCTGGTACTTCCAGCGCCGGGATCCGTTGCTGAATGGATTCGAAGCTTGGGCGACGACCGACCGCGCCGCCAGCCCCAGCCAGTTGAACAACCTGGGCCGGCCGCAGGTCTTCAACTTCGAGGAAACCCACCTCTTCTCCTCAAACTGGTTCATGACCAACCGCTTCGTGTGGCGGCCGTTCATAGTAATCTGGCATCCGCCCGCGCTGAATCCCGACAAGAAATGGGCTCAGACCTTGGGCATCCGCGGCCTGCCTGGGCAGCTCAAACCGGAACTCGGCGAGGATTTGGGGTTCCCGTCGTTCGGCTTCACTGGTTACGTGGGCATGGGAGATTCGCTCGGCGAGATTAACAAGCCCTCCGGCGTACATGAAATCTATCACAGTACGACCTTCATCCGGGGGCGCCACTCGTTCAAGGTCGGCGTGAATGCTCAGCGAAGCGAGTTCGGCTCGCAGACCCGTGCCGCGGCGAATGGAAACTACGGTTTCAGCCCTCTGCAAACGGGGCTGCCCGGAACCGGCGGCACCGGGAACGCCATCGCGTCGCTGTTGCTGGGACAGGTGAACACCGCCTCCGCACGGCTCGGTCCGCTGATGGGTTGGGTGAACTGGTACTACGCACCGTTCTTCCAGGATGATTGGAAGGTGAACCGGCGTCTGACGATTAATCTCGGCTTGCGCTGGGACATCGACGCGCCGGTGTACGAGGTGGGCAATCGCGGCAACAACTTCGACTCGAGCAGGATCAATCCGGTGTCCGGCACGCAGGGTGTGATTACGTTCCTGACGTTGAATGGAGTTCCCGCGAGCTTCTTTGACACCAACTACCGGCGGTGGGCGCCGCGCTTCGGACTGGCGTTTCAGGCGACAACGAAGACTACCATCCGTGCCGGCTACGGTATCTACAACGGCAGCCCCATCCTCGGCGGCAACCGGCGGGCGCCGGACCTCGGCTACATTACTTCTCCATCGCTCACCTCACCGGACGGTGGCACCAGCCCCGCGTTTGTGTTTGGCCGTGGCTGGCCGGCCTATCCCCTTGGCGGTGAACGCTCGCTGCTGAACGACTCCTTCGGTGCGGTGCGGGTCGGGCAGACCCCAACGACCAGTCCAACCTGGGTGGATCAAAGCTGGAAGTTCGGCTATACCCAGAACTTCAACGTCTCAATCCAGCGCGAGCTGCCGGGCAGTATCGTGTTCGAGGCGGCAGCACAGGCCGTGCTGGGACGGAATCTCGCTGTCCGCGCGGAGTGGAACCAGGTGCCGCCCGCTCTTCGCGGAATCAGCGGCAATGCGCAGACGCGCCGTCCTTATCCGCAATTCGGCAATGTTTCGGAGTTGAAGTCTCAGTCCGGTACAACGGACTTTTACGGAATGACCCTTCGGAGTGAGAAGAGATTCTCGCAAGGGTTCAGCTTCATTACGAACTTCGCTTTCTCCAAAAACGTCGGCGTGCTCGGCGTCGAGGACCAGTACAATCCGCGGCTGAGCCGGGGCCCTGTCATGTACGACGAGGGCAACAACCCCACAGGCCAGTCGTTTTACCAGGGCATGATCACGGGCGTATACGATCTGCCCTTCGGTGAGCGAAAGCGTTACCTCAACTCGGGGCCGCTGTCGAAGATCGCCGGCGGCTGGGACCTTGGAGCGTTGTTTGTGTACGCCGGAGGAACGCCGTTCGGCATTACCTCCGGCGGCGACTCGCTGAACTGTTTCTGCCCTCTGGGCTCCCGCGTCAACCTCGTCGGCGATCCGGATCTGGCGCAGCGTTCAACCACGCGCTGGTTCAACACCGCGGCGTTTGCGGCGCCGGCCTTCGGTACGACGGGCAACGCCGGACCGGGTATTCTGATCGGCCCGAGCACACGGTCGATGAACCTGTCGATTGGAAAGAACACGCCGCTTCCGTTCCGGGAGGGACTTCGGCTGCGCTTCTCGGCGGAGTTCTTCAACTTCACCAACACGCCTCGATTCGGTGTTCCCACTACCGACCTCCGCAGTCCCGCATTCGGACGCATCTCGACGCCCGCCAGCACCCTTGACGGCAGTTCCGGCTCCCGTCTGCTGCAACTGGGGCTGCGAATCGAATTTTAGCCGGAACCACGTCTGGATTTTCATCATGGAAAAACTGATTATTACCGTTGCTGTCGACTGTGTCGTCTCATTTCCGAATAACCCCTATAAAATCCCTGGGGAACAGGTGGACCGGGTGGTGGAGGAGTATGTCCGTGCGGTAGAAGCGGGCGCCGCCATCACTCACATCCATGGCGTGCGGCGCCTGGACCCGCAGATCCAGCCCGACGGCCGTAAGGTGTCCCGGCTGGACGTGGACGGCTGGCGCCGTATGCAGGAAGGAATCCAGTCTCGCTGCGATGCGGTCATGCAGTTTGGGATCGCGGCGGCCCGCCTGGAGGAGCGAAAAAAGGTAATGGCGCTCGGCCCGGATATGATGTCGGTGATCTTCGGCCCTCACGATGAATGCTTCCAGCCGGACCCGTCGATCCCCGCCAATGAGATTTACGCAACCCACACGCGCGACGAGCTTCTCGAGTACGTCGATGTGCTTGAGAAGTTCGAGATTCGCCCGGAAATCGAGTGCTTTTCGACCGGCGCCTTCTGGAACATCGATTTCGTCCGCCGCCGCGCCGCCCTGCCGAGCCCGCTGTTGTGCACGCTCTTCTTCGGGTGGCCCGGCGGAACGTGGACCCCTGCTACGCCAAAAGCGCTCTCCTTCATGCTGGACTACCTCCCGGCGGACTGCGTATGGAACATCAGCGTGCAGGATGTGCATGCGCACTGGGGACTGATGGCGCAGGCAATCCTTCAGGGAGGCCACGTCCGCGTTGGGTGGGAAGATAACCCTTACGTGGAGCCTGGGGTATTCGCACGCAACAACGCCATGCTCGTGCAGAAGGTGAAGGATCTGGCTCACAGCCTGGGACGCGAGGTGGCCACTGCCGACGAGGCGCGACAAATCCTTGCGCTGCCCGCCGCCAGGACAGTAGCCCGAGGGTGAGGCCACACGCGCCTCGCGGCGCCTTCGAGAAAGCGTCCCGGCGCCTTCTTCCCTTCGTCTTCCTGCTCTTTGTCATCGCCTATCTGGACCGCGCCAATCTGGCGTTCGCCAAACTGACCATGACGGCCGAGCTCGGCTTTTCGGAGGCCGTATTCGGTTTGGGCGCGGGCCTGTTCTTTCTCGGTTATTGCCTTTTCGAGATACCGGGGGCGATCCTGGTGGAGAAATGGAGCGCCCGCCGCTGGATGGCGCGCATACTGCTGAGCTGGGGACTTTGCACAATCCTCAGCGGCTTCGTCCGCACGGCCAATGAGTTCTACCTCCTGCGCTTTCTGCTAGGGGTGTCCGAAGCCAGCTTTTTCCCAGGGATGATCATCTATCTGAGCCACTGGTTCCCGTCGGGCGTCCGTGCCCGCGCAACCTCGGCGTTCCTGCTGGCGATTCCGGTGGCGCTCGTTGCAGGCGCTCCGATTTCCGGGGCCCTGTTGGAGATTTCGTGGCTTGGGCTTTCCGGCTGGCGATGGGTCTTCATCCTGGAGGGCCTGCCGGCGATTGTGCTCGGCATCGTCACGATCTTCTATCTGACGGATCATCCGAGGGAAGCGAACTGGTTGAGCGAGGCCGAGAAGAGGAATATCGAGGATTTGCTGGCTTCCGAAAGAAGGGCCGCCGGGCCGAGGACGAGGTTTTGGGAGGGATTACGGCAACCCAATGTCATGCTGCTCTCGGCCGCACTGTTCTTCGCGAACTTTGCCAACGCCGCCTATACCCTCTGGCTGCCGACGCTGGTTCAGGGAGCATCGGGGCTCGGTCCAGGACTCTCCGCAGCTCTCTCCGCCGTTCCATTCTCGGCCGGCCTGATCGCCATTCCCCTGGCGGGCTGGTCCAGCGACCGAAGCCGGGAACGCCGCAAACATGCGGCGCTGCCGATGCTGTTCGCCGGCCTGCTGTTCGCGCCGGTGGCGATTCCCCAGCAACCACTCGGCATGCTCCTGTTTTGGCTTTTCCTGACCAGCGCTGCCAAGTATTTCTGGCCGCCTTCGTTTTGGGTGTTGCCGACGCTGGGCTCGGCGGAGACGTCGCGCGCGGCTGCGATTGGAGTGATCAACTCGTTGGGGAACCTCGGAAGTTTCTTTGGCCCCTACGTGGTGGGAAAGGTCCTCACCGCTGGATATGGCTTCGGAGCGGTAGTCCTTCTGGTGACGGCGTGTCTTGTGCTGGGATCCCTGCTGGTACTGCGGGTCCGCGTCCCTCACGCGCCGGGAAGATGAGCCCAACCGCACACGGGTTTTGTCGGGTCCACAAAAAGACAGCTGAACTCGCCACATCCCGATTTCGTCGATCATCAGTCGGTTCTTGGGCGGCAAAATAATCATGAGGTTCGTGAACATTTCCGCTGGATCAGCTTGACTTCCAGGTTCGCACATGAGGTATCCATCACAGGACGGAACATCCATAATGCAGAGCATTTTTAGCCCGGCGGCGCGGCGCGCTACTCTCACGGGAACGCGCGAATACCGAACGCCGCGACGGTGGGCTAAAAATCCTGCCCGCATCCTTTCAGCAGGCACCGCCGAACCCGTGGCGCTCGGCACCGGCGGCCTGCTCTCGGCGCCGACGCGCGTTTCCGATGGTCAGCCGGGCGTGTAGAATTCTGGTTAGGGCCCACGGGAGTCTGGCTCCGGGAAGCTCATGCTCCGGAGGGGATTCTCATTCCTCTCCGGGGCGCAGCAGATCCGGTTTCGCTTCAAAGTCTATCGCAGTGCCGTCGGCCTCTGCCCACAGCAGGCAGCGGCGCGGCCAACGGCAAAGCGAGCAGCCCCAGCGTGAAGAGCAGGGACAGTTTGAGGAGCATGGGTTCACCTCCCGTCTGAATGCGAACCTACCCGTAGTCGCAGTGGCAGGTTAGAGCGGGGTTGACTGAGAGAACCACTGCACCAGAATGCTATCACGGCGCTTGTTGTGGGTTAGGAGCAGGAAACGGGAGCAAGAAACGGGATTGGTGCCATCAGACGGCGGAGCCTGCTGGCCTACGCGGGGTAGCGAACTGGAGCGTAGCTCTGGTTTACAGCGTGATTACAGCGTGACGCGCGTATTGGGAAGCGGGAGTCCGGAGGAATAGGATCGGCATACTATACGCCGGCTATGCAGCGGACAAGGTGACGCGACGTGCGCCGACGGCCGCCTCGTTGATGCCGCGGCGGATAACCTCGGCCAGAAGCCCGGTTCCCAATGTGGGACGAAAAGGCACTATGCCTTGGGTGTAGAGATTGTCGCCGAGGCGTTGAGGCACGCGGCCCGGGTCTCAGCCAGTCACTTCGGGGGCTGCGTCCGGACCAGCCACGTCAGGTAGCCGGAAATGGCCTCCAAGTCGGCCTCTGAATAAGTTTGCGCCGCAGTGGCGTGCGACCACGCGCTACCTGGCATTATGCGAACCTGCGCCGGCCGGAAGGTGCGCAGCACAGGCAGGGGGGAGCTGAGGTCATAGACCCGGATACGCTCCGGCGTCTGATCCGCCACGATGGCGGGGAAGGGGTCCTCGTCCACGGCGCTCGCTATGATAACGCGGGCGCCTGACGCCGTGCGCAGATTGCGGAATTGCGCTGCGGCCAGCGCCCTCAAATCCGGTCCAACCGGCGATCCGCGGTTGTCGAGTTCATGACACTTCCCGCAGCCGCCCATGCGGACGGCATCGAAGAACAGAGCCCTGCCCTTTTTCGGCCGCGGGCGGCATGCCGGCAGGCTTCGGGGAGGCGGCCCCCGCTCCCGCCGGACCCGGCAGTGAAAGGATGTATCGGGTGACGGCCTCGATATCCTCGGATTTCAGTTGCTGCGAAAAATCGGGCATGCCGGCGGCTGGTTTTCCATTCAGGATCAGGGCAAACAAATTCCGCGCATTGAAATCCCGTCCGGCAAGTTGGGGAGCGCGGCCGGCGGTCCCGTCAGCGCCGTGGCAATAGGCCCCGGCGCAGGTGGCGCCGAAGATTTCGGATCCGCGCTTCACCAGCGGGCTCTGTGCGTGGAGCAGTGCGGGCGCTGCCAGGAGCACAGTCAGGCGGTTCATTGCCGCGCCTCCGGTAGAGCGAACACCATCAACGCCGAACCCATGCGAGGCGTGGGCGCGTCCGGCCAAATGCCTTTGTGAATACTGGCGGCGTAGGAGCCCCATCCGGTGGGTGTGGCAATATACTGGCGGCCGCCGATCGAATAGGTCACCGCCGATCCACGATGCCCGGCCCCGGTCTGGAAGTTCCAGAGCCGGGCTCCGGTCTTGGCGTGCAAGGCGAAGAAGTTGCCTTCAGGGTCACCGCTGAAGACCAGATCTCCGGCGGTAGCCAGCACTGACGCCATAATCCAGGTGGTGGCCTTGAACGTCCATTTCCGTTCTCCGGTCAGTGGATCGTAAGCGCCCAGGTAACCCTCTGGCTTGGCGCCTGGCGGCGGCCTCATCACCCAGTTTCCCGCGACGAAGCTCTTGCCTTCGACCGGCTCCTCTTCGCGGGCGATCAGGTCGTTGCAAACCTCCTGAACGGGCAGGTAGAGCCATCCGGTGCGGGGGGAAAAAGCGCCCTGGTTCCAGCTTTTGGCGCCGAGCACACCGGGACACACCAGCTTGGAGACGCCGACCTCCGGTTCCAGCCTTCCGACCAGCTTTCCGTCTTCAGTGATGCCGGAAACCCAGTTGATGTGTTTGGAAAACGGCCACGCCTTGAGGAACTCGCCGCTGGTGCGATCGAGAATCCACACATACCCGGTCTTGGTGGCCTGCATCACGACTTTACGGGTGCGCCCTCCGACGGGCAGGTCAACCAGGTACAGCTCGAAGACCGCATCGTAGTCCCAGACGTCCTGCGGCACCTCCTGGTAGTGCCATTTCAGTTTGCCGGTATCGGGGTCGAGGGCCACGATGCTGCAGGTGTAGAGATTGTCCCCGCGGCGGCCGGAGGCGTTGAGGTCCGACGAGGCATTGCCCACGCCCCAGTAGAGAAGGTTCAGTTCAGGATCGTAAGAGCCGGTCATCCAGGTGGAACCGCCGCCGTAGCGCCAGCTCTCGCCCGGCCACGATTCGTGTCCTTTTTCGCCGGGGCCGGGGATCGTGTAGAAACGCCAGCGCAGGCGGCCGGTCTTAACGTCAAACGCACTGAGATAGCCGCGGTGCGCGGAATCGCCGCCGGTGACGCCGGTGACCACGAGGTCCTTGTACAGCAGTGGCGCGCCGGTGATGCTACAGCCGCACTGGCGTGAATCTTGCACGTTGACACGCCACAGCTCCGCGCCGGTCTTCTGGTCGAGCGCCACCATGTGGTTGTCCTGGGTGCCGAGGAAGACCCGTCCTCGGCCCACGGCCACGCCACGATGCTGCTTGCCGTAACCCTGAACTTTGCCGAGGTTGAAGTGGTACTCCCAAATGACACGCCCGCTGGCGCCGTCGAGCGCGAAGACCCACGCGTTGGAAGTGGAAAGATAGATGATGCCGTCGATCACGATCGGGGTGGCCTGCAGCCCGTTCTCGTAATCGCCGGTTTGAAAAACCCATGCCGGCGCGAGTCCTTTGACGTTCGCTGCGTGGATCTGGTCGAGCGCGCTATAGCGCAGAGCGGCGTAGGTTCCTCCGTAGGTCGGCCAGTCCCGCAAGGTGGCTACATCGGCGGCGGCCAGGGTGGCGGAGAATACGGCGAGCAAGCTCAAGAATCTCATCTCACACCTCCCGTCGCGCGCGGCAGACGGGGCGATAATTCTCAGTCATTGTACACGAGATGCTCTCTCCCGATCCACCACTAAAGTCTCCTGATTGTCAATTCCGTCCAATTGATGGTAATTCCCGCGGCCACCGGCCCCGTTGACAAACCCGTTGCTATCGAGGCGCGGATTCTCGCCAATGAAAACCGTCCCCCCACGCTGCGCGCCGGGCAGCAGGGAACAAGCTGGCTGGCGTTCCGGTTCAACACCGGCAAGTCGGTCAGCGTTCGCTCGGTGATGACCGCACTCACGTCGGCTTTGTCGGTCTTGAGAGCGGCTTCTTCGGCGGTAACGCTCACGCTCTCCGAAACGTTGCCGACCTCCAGCGGACAGTCCACGCGCACGATCGAATCCAGGCTGAGAGAAACGTTCGTCTGTTCGAACTGCTTGAATCCCGGGGCTTCCGCCGTCACGGTGTAGACGCTGGGTGTGAGATTCGGCACGGCGTAGAAGCCGGTGGCGGTGCTTAGAACGCGCACTACGGCGCCCATCCGCGTGTTGCGCACGGTGACGGAGGCGCCCGCCACAGCCGCCCCGCTCGGGTCCGCGACAAGGCCATTGATAGTTCCGGAGACGGCCTGCCCGGACGCCGCCGGGACACTCAGGAGACAGCCCGCCCGAATTGTTAAACTGAGGAGTATGTTTCGCATTCTTTCCCACCTTCCTTGGAAGTCTGCCCCGCCCCCTTCAATACGAAGTCCACGCTAACGTCGTGAAGAAGGCCGTGAACCTGGTCAATGAGATCTTCCTCGACTTCCTCACCGTCCGCCACTACGAGTACTTGGCGGAACAGTTCCGGATGCCGGAAGAATGAACCGGGCTCCAGCTTTCGGATTTTTTTGAAAGACCGGATTCACCCGCGACCCAAGCCGCCAGACACCTTGAATCCTAAAAACGGCAGCTAACCCAACTTCCGCGTTTTCGAAAGCGCTCTATTGAAAAGGAAGGGCTTATCCGTTTTGTGGTCACTATTTTGGCCCCTCCTCGGCACGCGACCAAGTCTTGCGCGGACGGACGATTTCCGAACTGACGCGGAGTTT
>SXGT01896149.1_pt1 | contig 35768 bp, 29 predicted proteins | sample 3176221 | NCBI WGS metagenome assembly SXGT01 (sample SAMN11356862, study PRJNA531348) | freshwater metagenome | isolation source: freshwater sample F1-120 | place: China: Fuxian Lake, Yuxi | collected 2017-12-25 | reverse complement strand
GAAGGTGGCGACCGGGTTCCACCGCAACACGTCGTTCCCCTGGTAGTAGCGCACCGGACGGACGCAGGCGTAGAGGTCCAGGAATTGGCGAATCGACACGTTCAAGCTGCGGATACCGCCGCCCACGGGTGTGCTGAGAGGTCCCTTGATGGAGACCACATGCTCGCGGATGGCGTCCAGCGTGGCCTGGGGAAGATAGCTGCCGGTGGCTGCGAAGGCCTTCTCTCCCGCCAACGCCTCGATCCACTGGATCTGACGGGCGCCCCCGTAGGCCTTCTGTACGGCCGCATCGATGACGGGCTGCGAGGCCTTCCAGATGTCGGGGCCCGTGCCATCACCCTCGATGAAGGGGATGATCGGGTCATTTGGAACGGTCAGGGTGCCAGTCTTGGCGTCGAAGCTGATCCGGGTGCCGTTGCTCATGGTGCCTCCAGGTGGTCGCGTGCCGGCGGACGGCGTCCGTAACCTTGGGCGCCGAGTTCCGGGCGCGGAGCCTAGCCGCGTGAGACGGTCAGGACAAGCCGAACGACTAAGTAGTCTGTGTAATTATTCAGCGTGCCGGACTTGCCGCAGCCGGGCTAGTCGCGCGGCTCCTTGACGAGCTTGGCAGGCGGGGGCGCCGCGGGCGCCTCGGCCTTGGCCGGTCGATCGAGCCCGAGCACGACCCGAAGCGCGTTGCGCACCTCAAAGAGCCGATGGCGCGTGTCCGCCAGCTCGAGCGTGGCCGTCACGACGAGGCGCGTCGCGGACAGCACGTCGGCGCTGGTCTCCGACCGGCCCAGGGCCGCGTCGCGCAGGGCCGCCGCCTTGGGCAGGAGCCGCTCGAGCCGCTCTCGCACGCGTTCGAGGCCAGAGCGCTCTTCGGTCAGGACCCGTGCCGTCGCGCGCCCGTCCTCGATCGCGGCGTCGACCTGCGCGCCGAGAGCCGCCGTCCGTTGCTCCCACCGCACGCGGTCATGTTGACCGTAGTCGATCGCGGGGATCGGGAACGAGAGCCCCACCAGCAGCGTGTTCGCCTGGTCGCCCGCGATCGTCGCGCGACTGTGCGCATAGCTCACGGTCACGGTGGGATCCGGCCACAGCCGCCGCCGCACGAGCGTCGCGGTCTGCTCCGCCGCGACGCGGTCCTGGCGCAGCGCCTCGATGTCCGGGCGTGAAGCGACAAGCGCTCGCACATCGTGAGCGTCCGTCCCGATCGGCGCGGCCTGCTCGAGAGCGGCCGCGGTACCGCCGCCGGCGCACGGTGCGCGAAGGACGATGGCGCACCGCGAACGCGCCGTTGCGAGGGCTCCGTCGAGGCTCGCGAGGCGCGCCTCCAGCTCGAGTACCAGGGCGACTGCACGGGCGGCGTCGTCCTTCGCTGCCGCCTCGGCGCGCGTCAAGGTCGCGTCGTCCTCGACCGGCGGATCGGTCGTCCGGCGAGCGCGCTTGGGTGGCCGTCCTTTCGAAGCCGCCGGTTCGAGCTCGGTGCGCTTCTTGCGGACCTCGGCGATGCGGGCCTCGATCCGCCCGACGAGCCCACGGGCCACGCTGAGCGCCTCTTCGACGGCGCGACGGCGAAGCTCGCCTGCAACGACGTCCGCCAGCGCCAGACGCGCGCGTGTGACCTCGTTGAGCAACACGGCCTTCCCGCGCCACCGCGTCGCCTCGAGCCGCGCCTGCGCCGCGTCGGTCCGCGGTCCGCGCTTGCCGAGCTCGAAGGTCTGCGAGAGCCCCACCCGGACGACGGCCAGCTCCTTGAACGCGAGACCCTCGGGGTTCGTCGCGCCCAACGGGATGTTCGCGAGGTCCACGCCCAGCTGCGGATTCTGGAGTACGCTCGCCTGTCCAACCCGCGCTACGGCCTCAGCCACGCGGTGCCCGTTCGCCTTGACCGCCGGCGAGTGGCCCTCGACCCAGCGCACCAGTCGCGCATCGTCGCGAAGTAGCAGGTCCACATCGATGGGGTCCTCGGCGTGAGCGACCGGCGCGCACGCGAGCCCCAGCCAGGCCATCCACTGCACTACGTTCCGTTCCATGGAGCTCCTCTCCGTCCCCGACGGCCTGCGTGCCACGAGCGAGCACAGCGCGCCCGTGAACGTATCCCCGTGGGCGTATCACAGCGACCGGCGCTCGCGCGACTGTGGCGGAGACGCGACGCCCGCAAGGCCTGTGTGGCGGAGGGGCAACGCGTGTGAAAGTAGAAAATATAGTTATATCAATGTGTTAAGTATGGCACGGGCCTTGCTCTACGCTTGGGCAGCCCGGGACTCTCGCCCCGGCTGGAGGATATTCGCATGAACGCTCAAGTGACTCGCCTTGGTTCCTTCTCCCCGCGCTCGCTCGCCTTCCGTTCGACGGCGGGTCTGGCCGGACTGACTGCCTTCTTCTTGCTGTCGACGGGCTTCACGAGCTGCGGCGCTTCGGTGGGCCCCGGCGGCATTGGCGTCGGTGGTGTGACCACCCTCCCGACGTACTCCAGCGGCGGCGTCGTCGCCTCGGGCCACGTCTCGGCGGGTCCGGCGCCGATCTACGCGCCGGCTCCGGCGGCTCCGGTGGGCGGCTTCTACTCGGGTAATATCGCGCTGACGGTCTACACGTCCGACTACGAGACGATGACCTTCGACGTCACCTTGCGCGAGGGCGGCTCGGCCGGTCCGGTCGTGCTCGCGGGTCAGGGATATCGCATCGACTCGGGTGTGACGACGCTCGACCTGGTCGACCTGCCGTACGCCTACTACGACCTGGAGCTCGTCGGCGTCGACGCCTGGGGCAACGCGGTCAGCTACGCCGCAACGGGCCTCACGCTCGACGAACCGGCCGCGGTCGTGACCCTGACTCTGGCGAACACCGCCATCGCGAGCCCCGTGGCTCCGGCACCGGTGGCTCCCGCTCCGGTGGCGTCCTACGCGGCGGACCTGTACGTGACGATGCTCCTGCCCGACGGCGGCTACTACGCACCGGCCTACGACTTCGACTACACGCTCTACCAGGTCGACGCCGCGGGTCAGTACATCACCGTCGAGTCGCGCCAGTACGTGCCCTTCGATGCCTCGGGCCTCCTCTACCTCCCGGCGCTCGACCTCGGCACCTACTACCTGATGATTGACGCCTACGACGCCGCCGGTGCCCGTGCCTACACGTTCGAGGGCTTCATCGACCACGTCTCGGTGCCCACCGACGTGGCCGTGACCCTCAGCTACGCCAACTAACCACCGGGCTCTGCTCGAATCCGCCGCTTCCCCCCGCTTCCCCCCGCTTCCCTGCTTTAGTTCCTCGCCAATCGTCCCGATGACCCGGGCGTGACTGCCTCGGCCACATCGCCCGACGACCTCCTCCGCCTCATCCGTGTCGTCGAGCGCGCCAAACAGACCTGGCAGGCCACGTTCGATGCCATCGTGGATCCCATCGGGCTCGTCGATGGCGAGCTACGTATCGTCCGCGGCAACGTCGCCTACGCACGCCTCGCCAACGCGGACGTGCGCCACATTAACGGCCAGCCGTGTCATCTGGTCCTGTTTGGTAGCGCGTCCCCGTGCATCGACTGCCCGGTGGGCGCGGCGCGTGCCACGAGCACAGCCTCCCACAGTGATGTCCGCCAGGTCGACGAGTCCGGTCACGAGCGCATCTTCCTCGTCCGGGCATTCCCCATCGCCAGCCTGCTCCACAACCCCTGGGGCGAATCGCTCGAGCGGCGCGAGGACGTCGTCGCGTGCCAGTACCGCGACGTCACCGAGGAGCGGCTGCTCGAGCGCCGGCTCGCGCAGTCGGAGAAGATGGCGGCCGTCGGCACGCTCGCCGGCGGTGTCGCACACGAGATCAACAACCCCATCGGCGCCATCATGGCCTTCGCCGAGCTCGGTCGGCTCGGCTCCGACGCGGACCCCTCCTCCCAGGAGCTATTCGCCGATATCGAGGAGGCCGCTCGGCGCTGCAAGAAGATCGTGCAGGGCCTTCTGGAATTCTCGCGTCCCACGCGGCTGCGGCGGACACTCGTGGCGGTTACGGATATCGTAGACGGCGCACAGCTTTTGTGCCATCACCTCATCCATCGACCGCAGCTCGACTTCCAGGTGCACGTCGAGGCGGGGCTCGGCGTGATGGGCGACCGCACCCAGCTCGAGCAGGTCCTCGTGAACCTCCTCTCCAACGCGGTCGGCGCATTCGGCGAGCCACCCCGTGCGGGTGCCAACGTGCGTCTGGTCGCTCGCCGCGACGGAAATCATGTCCGCCTGTCGGTCGTTGACAACGGCGTGGGGATGTCGCCCAGCCAGCTGTCGCGGATCTTCGAGCCGTTCTACTCCACGAAGCCCGAGGGCCAAGGAACCGGCCTCGGGCTCACCGTGAGCTACGGCATCGTCCATTCGCATGGCGGCACGCTCGAAGCCGAGAGCTCGCCCGGCGAGGGGAGCTGCTTCACCGTGACACTGCCCTTCTTTGCGCTCGAATCCAGGACGGAGGACTCGCATGACCCCACACCTGACTAGCGGGGCGCGCGCGCCCAGCCGTCTCGAGCGGCTCGAGGCGACGTGTGCCTCACGTGCGACCGAGGTTCCGGTCTCCGAGCCCGCGGCCGACCCGGCCACCGAAGCGGAGTCCCGTGGCCGCGTCCTCGTCGTCGACGACGATCCCGCCATGCTCAAGGCCACGCGCGCCATCCTGGTCCGTGAAGGCTACGACGTCCTCGTGGCCGAGAGCGGTGAGGCCGCGCTCAACCTGCTGGACGACGCGGTCGACGTCATCCTGACCGACATTCAGATGCCGGTCATGACGGGCCTCGAGCTGCTCCAGCGAGCGCGTGCGCGCTGTTCGACCGTCGAGGTCGTGCTGATGACGGCATTCGGGACGGTCCCGATGGCGGTCCGTGCCGTGCGGGACGGCGCGCACGACTTTCTCACGAAGCCCTTCGAGAGCATCGATCAGGTCAGCGCCGTCGTGCGGCGGGCGCTCGCGCATCGTCGCCTCGTCCGGCGCAATCGTGAGCTCGAGCGGTCGCTGGAGATCCGGGACCAGTACCAGGAGATGGTCGGACGCAGCGCGCAGATGCGCGACGTCTTCGAGCTCGTGGAGTCCGTGGCCTACTCGACCTCCAGCGTGCTCATCCAAGGCGAGAGCGGCACCGGCAAGGAGCTGGTCGCACGCGCCGTCCATGAGCGGAGCCCGCGGCGCAACAAGGCCTTCATCGTCATCAACTGCTCGGCGCTCACTGAGACGCTGCTCGAGAGCGAGCTCTTCGGTCACATGAAGGGCGCGTTTACGGGTGCCACCGCCAACACCAAGGGGCTCTTCGAAGCCGCGCACGGCGGGACGATCTTTCTCGACGAGATCGGCGACGTGCCTCCTTCGACGCAGGTGAAGCTCCTCCGCGTCATCCAGCAGGGTGAGATCAAGAAGGTCGGCTCCAATGAGGTCACACGCGTGGACGTGCGCACCATTGCAGCGACGAACGTTGATCTCGTCGACGCGACGCGGACCGGCCGGTTCCGCGAGGACCTCTACTATCGCCTTAACGTCATCAGTATTACGCTGCCGCCTTTGCGTGAGCGCGTCGACGACGTGCCGCTCGTCGCCCATCACCTGCTGCGCCGCGCGGCCCGCAAGATCGGCAAGTCGGTCACGAGCTTCGAGCCCGAGGTGCTCGCGGCGTTTCAGACCTACCGGTGGCCCGGCACCGTCCGCGAGCTCGAGAACGTCATCGAACGCGCGGTCGTCCTCGCGCGCGGCGATCAGGTCGGGCTGCGGGAGCTCCCAGCGCACCTGCGGGAGCAGCGTCTGGGGCGCAACGCCTCGATGCACGACGACGTCGCCGACTTCGGGCACCTCGCCTTCGGGGTGGCCAAGGATCTGGCGGTGCAGTCGTTTGAGCGGCGGTACCTGATGAGCTTGCTCCAGCGGACGAACGGCAATATCTCCCAGGCCAGCCGCGAGGCCGGGCTCGACCGGAGCAACTTCAAGCGTGTGCTCAAGAAGTACGACCTCGACGTCAAGGAGCTGACCGAGAGCGAGTGAGCGGATGCTGGATCGCGACGCGCTGAGAGCGGGCGGTGCGCTCGTACCGACGCGTGACCCCAATCGATGGCTGCTGCACGTGCTCGTCCAGCCCGGCGCGAAGCGGACCGAGGCCGTTGGCCTGCACGGCGACCGATGGAAGGTGCGGCTGGCGGCACCGCCTGTCGATGGCAAGGCCAATGCCGCGCTCCTCGCGTGGGTGGCGGAGGTCTTTGGCCTTCCGCGCGCGAGCGTGCTGCTGACTCGCGGAGACACGAGCCGCCAGAAGACGGTCGAGCTCCACGGTCTGAGCTGAGCCTCGGATCGGGTGCTCTGCCCCAATTCGGACAGGTAAATTTGCCCGATGGTCCTCATCATGGCACCTGAGCGTCACACGGCGGTGCGACGCCGGGCCCGCGGTCGCGTCGGCACGGGGTGTGCTTGTCGGCCGCCAGCGGAGTGGCCACACCAGAAGTGGGCCGCCTCTGGAGAGAACCAGATGCCGAAGGAGGACTCATGAATTCGCGAACGCACACAGGGCTATCGGCCGCAGTGGCCTTCCTGGTCACGACGTGGGCCGTCACGGCCGCAGCCGAGGTGCCGCCCCCATTGAAGCAGTTCGGCTATGACAAGGGCTTCTTCCTGCGCACCGAGAACGGCGACTACGGCCTGCTCATCAACTCGCGGTTCAAGCCGCGTTTCGACTTCGAGAACCATCAGACGAACGCCGACGGCGATCGCGAGAGCAAGATCGCGCGCTTCTCGGTGCCGGTCGCGCGTCTCAAGCTCTCCGGAAACATCTTCGTCAAGGCGCTCACGTACTCGTTCGAGGCCGAGTTCGGCGGCGGCGTCCCGTTCATGCAGGACTATTTCGCCGACTACGCGGTCGTCCCGGGCTGGTTTCACGTGCGGGTCGGCCAGTGGAAGCGCCCGTACTCGCGCCAGTTCATCCAGAACGATGGCCAGACGCAGTTCATCGACGCCACGGACATCGCCAAGCTCGGCGCAAGCCGCGACATCGGCCTGGCGTTTGGCAACGGCTACGAGCAGTCGCCGATGATCGAGTGGGTCATCGGCGTCTTCAACGGCACGGGCATCGCCGCGGACCTGACCAAGACCAAGTTCTTCAACGTCCCCGACAAGTTCAACCCGATGCTGGTCGCCCGCGTCGGGTACAACTTCGGCGGGATCAAGGGCTACAGCGAAGGCGACCTCGAGGGCGGCGGCTTCCGCTTTGCCGTGGGCGCCAGCGGTCAGATCGACTTCGATCTCCCCGACAAGAACAAGGGCAACATCAAGGCTCAGCTCGACACCATCTTCAAGATCGCGGGCTTCAGCTTCTCCGGGGGTGTCTATGGCGGGTGGAAGCAGTACGCCGACGCTTTCTCGGACCTCGAGAAGGACTTCATCGGTGGCTTCGCGCAGGCGGGCTTCGTCATCAACAAGATCGTCGAGCCGGTCGTCCGCTTTTCGGCCTCGGCGCCCAAGGGCCCGAACAACGACGTGATGGACGTCGCTGCCGGCGTCAACGTCTTCTTCTGGGGCACGCACCTCGCCAAGTGGCAGCTTGTCTACATCGCCAAGCTCGAGGAGAAGGCGGGCGTGGACAAGCGCTTCGTCGCGCACATTCTCCAGACGCAGTTCCACATTGGTTTCTAAGGTCTCGTTGTAGTTTCCAACGGTATCCCTCCACCTTTGGCGAGGTTCCTTCGCGGGTAATCTTGTCCTAGACTGCCGCCGATGATGCGCCGCGTCAGAACGTTGCCAAAGAGGGGGACGCTCCTCGTCAGCACCGACCTCCACGGCAATCTGGCGGACTTCGAAGCGCTCGAGTCAAAATTTCGTGACGAGCTTCGGCAAAATCAGGAGACCTACTGGGTCCTCCTCGGAGACCTCGTGCACGGTCCCTCCCCGGAGGCCGCGCGCCGCAAGCCGGAGCTCTACGGCTATGACGATGCGTCACCCATCCTGCCTTCCCGGGTCATGGCGCTCCAGAAGGAGGTCGGCGATCACTTCGTGTACGTCATCGGCAACCACGACTTCTCGCACATCGGCGGGCCGAGGACCGGCAAGTTCTACGACGACGAGGCGGCGGAGCTCGAGCGCAAGATGAAGCCGCTCGCCGTCGCCGCCATGCGCGGGCTGTTCCGGACGGCGTACCTCTGCGCCATCGCCCCCTGCGGCGCGCTGCTGTGCCACGGCTCGCCCAACGACACGCTCGAGCGCTTCGAGGACCTGGACGACCTCGCGCTGCCGCCTCAGACGGACTACCACAAGCGCGTCGTGGGGACGTTTCTGAACTCCTACGGCCAGCCGGAAGAGGTCACGGCGCGCCTGCTGGCGCGGCTTTCGGGCGGCGGCGTCGGGCTCCGCATGGTGCTCCACGGCCACGATCGCGACGAGTCCGGCTGGAACGTCCACGACGGCAACCAGGCCCAGCCGGTGATGTTCGGCGCGCCGCACGAGAACAAGACGTACCTGCGCCTCGAGCTGCAGCGAGCCTACCGCAGCGTGAACGACCTCCGCCTCGGGCACGAGGTCCTGCGCCTCTACAGCAGCTTGTAGACCCGCATGACCGAGTCGAGCGCCTCGGGGTCTCGCCCCTCGCGTTCGACGACGAAGAACGGCGCGCGCGTCATCCCGAAGCGCTCCGCCATCACCTGTCCCGCGCTGCCCGGCTGCGTCTCGTCATACCAGAGGACGTCTGAGATCTCGGCCCACACGCCCTTGGATTGGAGGAACTGCGTCGCCTCCGCGCACTTGGGGCACTCGGTTCCGTCCGAAAGGCGCTTTTTGACCATGGTGACTCGCATCCCGACACGATAGGCCGCAGCGACCCGATCGCAAGCGAGGACCTTGCCGTTCTGTCCGCTCGCGACTAGCTTGCGCCCGTGCCGACCCTCGACGCCGCCCGCGACGCCCTCGCCCGCCACTTTGGCTTTGCCGACTTCCGTCTCGGGCAGCCCGAGGTCATCTCGGCGATTCTGGACGGTCAGCCCACCCTGGCCGTCATGCCCACCGGTGCGGGCAAGTCGGTATGCTATCAGGTGCCGGCGCTCGTGCTGGACGGCCTCACCATCGTGGTCTCTCCGCTCATCTCGCTCATGAAGGACCAGGTCGACGCGCTCAACGCCCGGGGGATCCCGGCGACGTTCATCAACTCGTCGCTGACCGGGGACGAGCGCGCCGAGCGCATGGGACGCGTCCGCCGGGGTGACGTGCGCTTGCTGTACGTGGCGCCGGAGCGGTTTCGCCTCGACGGGTTCGTCAACGCGCTCGCCCAGGTCAAGATCGCGCTCTTCGCGGTCGACGAAGCGCACTGCATGAGCCAATGGGGCTACGACTTCCGCCCCGACTACCAGCGCCTCGATCAGGCGATCGCGGCCGTGCGGCCCGAACGCATCGCCGCCTTCACCGCCACTGCGAGCCGCGAGGTGCGGCAGGACATCGTCGCAGGCCTCTCGCTCACGGACCCGCGGATCTTTGTGGCGGGCTTCGCGCGCCGGAACCTCGTGCTGCGCGTGGTGCCCATCGCCAAGATGGCCGAGAAGGAGCTCGTCCTGCGCGAGGTGCTCGATCGCGTCGGTCCCGCGGGCATCGTCTATGCGGCCACGCGCAAGAGCGTCGAGGAGGTGTTCCGTAAGCTGTGCTCGCTGGGCGTTCGCTGTACGTACTATCACGGCGGCCTCGACGAGGCGCAGCGCAAGGCGGCCCAGGAGGCGTTCATGCGGGGCGAGGCCGACGTCGTCGTGGCCACGAACGCCTTTGGCATGGGCATCGACAAGGCCGATGTGCGGTTCGTCGTCCATTGGGAGCTCCCTGGGAGCCTCGAGGCCGACTACCAGGAGGCCGGGCGCGCCGGACGCGACGGCAAGCTCTCCGAGTGCGTCTTGCTGTTCACCTACGCGGATGTGCGCATCCAGGAGTTCTTCATCGACCGGCAAGACGCCAACCCGGACCCCGAGCGCCCGCTCGACCCCGTCATGCTCGAGAAGAAGCGCGCGCTCGACCACGCGCGGCTCAAGGCCATGGTGCGCTTCGGCTACGCCGAGGACTGCCGCCACCGCATCATCCTGAGGTACTTCGGGGATCGCGCCGAGCCCGGCAAGTGCCCGGTCTGTGACGTCTGCGTTCCCGACCAGGGCGTCGGCGGCTCGCCCCGCCCGATCGCGCTCGTGGCCAAGACCAAGCGCGTGAGCAAGAAGGGTGGCGCCACAGCCACGAGTCATGAGCCCAGCGAGGCCGAGTGGCTCGTGCTGCGCAAGGTGCTCTCGGCCGTTGCGCGGGCGGGCGGGACGCGCTCGATGGCGCAGCTCGTGGCCCTCGTTCGGGGTGAGGCGCACGCGAGCGACCCGCTTGCTGGGACGCCGAGCGACGGCATTCTGCGCGAGGTCCCAGAGGCCACGGTGTTCGAGACCTTTGCTCAGCTCCAGGCCGCGGCGTGTCTCATGCCGAGCGGCGGCGCCAAGGACGCGTGGCTGCTTACGCCACACGGCAAGGAGGTCATGTGGCAGCGCGAGACGCCTCGGCTGAGGAAGCCGCTGCTGCCCGTGCCGGCAGGGGCTCCCACGCCGGCCGCGCCGCGCGTCGACAAGGTCGCCTCCGTCGGCGGTCTGTTCGACGCGCTCAAGGCGGTTCGCCTCCAGCTGGCGCGCGATAGCTCGGTCCCTCCGTACGTGGTCGCGCACGACAAGTCGTTGTTGCAGATGGTCGAGGAGCGCCCGAACACCATCGACGCCCTGGCCGCCATCGTGGGTTTCGGCAAGAGCCGCGCAGCCAAGTACGGGGACGCGTTCCTCGAAGCGCTGGAGCAATAGCGTCTTGAACGAGGCGGGCGCGCCGAGGTGGATCTGGGACGACCGCGACCGAGGTGAAATCTCCTCCGGAACCGGCCATCCTGTGGCGGGAGTCCCACGCGAGGCGGATGTGAGGCGAGGTGGAGCGGTGCCAAGATTCAACAGCGCGTTGATGCTCGTCGGGGTCGCGCTCGGCATGGCGGCGTGCGGCGGAGAGACGGTGCAGTCGCCCGCGCCGAGCCAGGACGTCGCGGGAGACGCCGCCACGTTCGATGCCACTGAGGCTGCTGGTGCCGAGGTCCGATCCGACCTGCCGCCCATTGGGCCCGGCGCGGATCTGGGGCCAACGCCCGACGTGCCCGACATCGCGGGAGACGACGCCATCACCGATGCCGATCTCATTGACATGGAGGCGGAGACGGATAGCGCGGACACGGGTGATCCGGGGGTCATCGATGACACCCTCCCGGACGTGACTCCGGCGGACGCCGAGGATATCGCTGAGGTGAGCGCGGACGTGCCCGTGCTTCCCACGCCGACCTGCGGCACCTACTGCACGACCGTGCTCAGCGCGTGCACGGGGACGCTCGACGGCTTCGACGCGCTGCCCGCCGATGACGCGGCCACGGCCTGCGGCGCCTACTGCAGCTCATGGGGTGCGCTCGCTGCAGGCGTCCCCGGCGACAACGTGGGCCACTCCCTCGCATGTCACGCCAGCTGGGCCAGCACGGCCGTCGCCGCTCCCTCCGCCTCCACCTGCGCGGCGGCTGGGCCCTACGGCGGCAATACGTGCGGCACCGGCTGCGAGGTCTACTGCACCTGGATGGCAGCGCACTGCGCCGGCACCTACGCCGACGCGGCCGCGTGCGCAGCGGCGTGCGCCGGGTTCTCACCGTCCGGCGCGTACGGAGCCACCTCTGGCGACACGCTCGAGTGCCGACTCACGCATGCGCTCTTGGCGGGCGCCGTGGCTGACGTCGCGGGCGCCTGCGCGTCGGCGGCTGCGGCGAGCCCCGCGTGCGCGCCGGCACCGACCGGTGACTCGTGCGCAGACGCCATCCCCTTGGGCCTACCTCCCACCACCGTCGTTGGCGACACCACCACGCTGCTCGACGACCTCGCCGCGGTCCCCGAGTGCGCCGCGAAGGTGCTCGGCAGCACGGCCGGTGGCAAGGACCTCCCCGATCAGGTCTTCGCGTTCACCCCACTGGCCGCAGGCACGTACCGATTTACGCTCACACCGACGGGCTTCACTGGGCCCGCATACGTCGCGGTGCTGGTCAGCTGCGATCAGACGGTGCCGTGCCTCGGTGCCAGCGGCGACGTCGCGCTCGGCGGCTCTGTTACCGTGACCCTCGAGGCCAATCAAGCGGTGCGGGTCGTGGTCGATGGACTGCTCCCCGGCGATGTCGGGCCCTTCGAGCTGAGCGTCGACCTGCTCGCGGCCGAGCCCGCGTGCATCACCTATTGCGGGCTCATGACCCAGGCGTGCACTGGACCGGCGGCGCAGTACGGCTCCGAGGCGGCCTGCCTCGCGTACTGCCTCGACGCCGCGCCATGGGACCCGCCGACGCAGACGCTCGCGGCCAACACGGTCGCCTGTCGCGTCGATCGCGCGATCGCGGCAGGCACCGACGCCGGTCAATGCGGCGCCGCGGGGCCCTCCGGAGGCAACGTGTGTGGGAGCTGGTGCGATGTCTACTGCGACCTCGCGGCGATCGCCTGCCCTCCGGCTCTCGCCCCCTACGCGGACGCCGAGGAGTGCGCGCTCGCCTGCCAGACCTTCGCGATGACCGGCCTTCCGGGCACGCTCGCTGGCGACACCGTCCAGTGTCGGCTGGCGCATCTCGGCACGGCGCTGACGGGGAGTGCGCTCGAGGTGGCCGCGCACTGCCTCGCCGGCGGCGTCTCGGGCGGCGGCGTCTGCGTGCCTGCGCCGCTCGAGGGCGACTCGTGCGGCCAGCCCATCGTGGTGACCGCGCTGCCGTTCGAGCACGAGGGCAACACCGCCTTGCTCGCGGACCACCTGCATGGCGGTCCGAAGTGCACCGTCGTGACCGACTTCGACACGGGTGACGGCACCGATGGGCCAGATGCCGTCTACGCGTTTACGCCGCCTGCGACCGGCACCTACGTCGCCTCCCTCACCTTCGCGGGCGGCTTGGGCAACCCCTCGATGCTCTACGTCACAACCGACTGCGCCGGCCTCCCCGACAGCTGCGCGGCCGTGAGCGCCGACCTCTACCTCGGCGGCGACTTCACCTTTCAAGCCACGGCGGGTGTCCCACTGACGCTCGTCGTCGACGGCTGGTACCCCGGTGACGCGGGCCCGTACATGCTCACGCTGAAGGCGGCCGAGTAGGGCAGGGCGGCTCTGCGTGCTATACCCGGGTGCGACTTGGGAGGACACATGACCGGATCATCGACCGCCACGCTCTCATGGTACTACCACCGCAAGGGCTGAATGACCTGCCAGCGCAGCCAGGAGTTCCTGGCCGACCAAGACGTGGCTCCAGCGGAGCAGGTGTTCGCCAACAAGCAGCGGCTTGGCCCTTCTGAGGCGCTGGCGTTGGCGCGGAGCGCGCGCCGCGTCATCGCGCTGCGCGGCAAGAAGGCGGTGACGCTCGAGCTCGCCGCCGAACCCAGCGACGCCGAGCTCCTCGCCGTGCTCCTTGGCCCCACCGGCATGCTGCGTGCCCCCGCAGCGCGCATCGGAGACACGCTGCTCGTGGGCTTCGACCCGGCAACCTACGCGCAGCTACTCCAAGGGCAGCGGCCCGCGTGAGCTCCGGGCTCCCGTCCATCGCGCGCGTTCGGCCGCTCGAGTGGGCGTGCGTCGCGGCCATCGTCTTTGTGGCGCTCGGCCTGCGCGTCAGCCGCCTCGACCTCATGGAGTTCAAGGGCGACGAGGCCCAGGCCATCGAGCTCACGCTGCCCATCTTCGAGCGCGGCGAGTGGCCCGAGGTCGGGCTCGTCAGCTCCGTGCAGGTCCACAACCCGCCGCTCTTCCTCTACCTGGTCGCGCTGCCGATGACGCTCACCTTCAACCCCATGGTCGTCACCGGCCTGCTCGTCGGCGGCCTTGGGACGCTGGCGGTGCTGTTGTGCTGGGCGGTCGTGCGCCCGCGCTTCGGCGCGCTCGTCGCGCTCACGGGCGCCGCGATGATGGCCGTCTCTCCATGGGTCGTGCTCTACAACCGCAAGGTCTGGGCGCAAGACGTCCTGCCTATCTTCACCGTCCTCACCCTGCACGTGCTGTTCGCGCTCGGCGAACGACGGAAGACCTGGCTCGTCGCAGCGCTCCCCGTGCTCCTGTGCGCCATGTGGCAGACGCACTTCTCGGTCGTCGCCCTCGGGCCGGTCGTGTTGCTCGTGCTGCTGCTGTCGGCACGCGACCTCGCCTGGGGCAAGCTCGCGCTGGGCACCGTCGTCGGATTGCTGATGCTCTGGCCGTATCTCCACTACCAACGGACGCACGACTGGGAGGACCTGCGCGGCTTCCGAAACCTCGCGGCCGGCAAGCGCCCCGATGGCAGCGCCCGGCCCCCCAAGGCGCCGCTTTCGGGCTCCGTCGTGACCGACACGTTTCACATCACCGGCGGGGCCCGCTTCGACTATGCGCTCGGACCGTCGACCGAGGCCTACGAGCAGTCCCGAGGTCCCGCGGCCAACGCGCTCCGCTCGACGTCGACCTGGCTCGCCTGGCTCTCCTTCGCCGGCGGCCTGGGCGTCGCGCTCTGGCGCGCGCTCCGAGGTGCGCGACGGGTAGCGGGCTGGCCGTTGGTGAGCTTGCCCGCGGGAGGGCAGGCGGCGCTGGTCGTGGCGGTCTGGGTCCCCGGAGTCTGGGCCATCTGGGCGCTCGCGCACCTCGAGCTCACGTTCCCGCACTATCACATCATCGCCTATCCGGTGCCGTTCGTGCTCGGCGCGCTCGCGCTGGGCGCGGTGGCCCGTGCCGTGCCCCGCTTCGGGACCCCGCTGGCCGTCAGTCTCGCCAGCCTCGTCATCGCCGGGCACCTCGAGAGCCTCACGAGCTTTGCGCGCTTCCTCGACCGCACGGGCGGCACCGCCGGCGACTACGGCGTCACTTACGGCCACAAGGCCGCGCTCACGCGTCACCTCGTCGCCAACGGCCTCGACGTGCGTCGCGCGCCTGGTTGGGAGTACCCGTTCCTGGTCGACAAGGCGCGCGCCTTCAGCGCCCTCGGCAGCCCGGCTTCGTTCGAGCCGGCGACGGACATCCCCTCGGGCTATCGCCATGTCGACATCCATGACACCGTCCGGGACCCCAACGCGACGCACCTCCAGTGTCGCGGTGGCCACGACTTCGGCCCCCTCAAGACCTGCCCCGTCCCATGAGCCTCGGCCTGCTCTCGCGCGTCGAGCCGTCCGACCGACGGCTCATCCTGTTCCTCGCGCTCGGGCTCTCGGCCTTCGTGCCCTTTTTCGAGGAGATCCACTCGGCCAATGAGCTGTCCCGGCTCTACCTGGCACAGGCCATCGTGCAAGATGGCACCGTCTCCATCGATGGGCCGCTGAAGCGGCTCGGCAACATCCACGACAAGGCCGAACGCGACGGGCACCAGTACAGCGACAAGGCCCCCGGCATCGCGTTCTTGGCGGTCCCGGTCGTCTGGGCCCACGGCCAGCTCGCCAAGGACGGCCCGACGCTCCGCAACGAGGTCCGCCTCGCGCGGTTCGTGGCCTCGACGCTGCCCACGCTCATGCTCCTGCTGCTGCTCGCCGGCTTCCTCGCCGAGCACGTCCCGAGGCGCGGCGTCCGTCACCTGCTGCTGGTCGGCTACGCGTTCGGCAGCCTGGCAACGACGTACGGCATCTTGCTCTTCGGTCACCAGCTCTCGGCGGTGCTGCTGTTCTCGGCCTATCTCGTCATCCGACGCATCGACCCGACCTCCCGACGGTGGCCCGTCGCGCTGGCGGCAGCGCTGATGTCGTTTGCCGTCGTCGTGGAGTACCAGAACGTCCTGCTTGCGGCACCGCTCGCCGTCGCGCTCGGGCTCGCGCTCTGGCGCCGACCGACCCTCTTCGCGTGGGCCCTGCTCGGCACGCTCCCGTTTGCGCTGGCGTTGCTCAGCTATCACCAGGCGGCCTTCGGCTCACCGTGGAAGACCGGGTACTCGTTTCTAACCTCGGAGTTCAAGGCCGTCCACGCGCAGGGATTCATGGGCATCGGCCGCCCGCGCATCGAGCACGCGACGCTGTCGTTCCTCTCAGCCAAGAAGGGCCTGCTCTTCTACTCGCCGTTTCTGCTGCTCGCCGTGCCTGGCCTCGCCCTCCTTCGAGGGCGCGACGGCTGGCTCCATGCCGTCATGATCGCCGGGCTCTCGCTCTTCGTCTGCGCAATGATCTACCCGGTCGGTGGCTGGACCGTCGGTCAGCGTCACCTCACGGTCCTGGTGCCCTGGCTGCTGCTGCCGGCCGGGCTCGCGATGACCCGGGCACCGTGGCTCGTCGGTGGCCTCGGCGGTCTCGTGTTGGCGGGGGTGCTCGCCACCGGGCTCTCCACCATCGTCTGGCCCCACTTCCAGGAGCAGCTCGAAAACCCCTTTCATCAGGTCGCTTGGCCGCTTTACCTCAAGGGCTACCTGCCCCCGTCGGCGTTTGGCGTCGTCGGGCTGTCCAGTTGGACCGTGACGCTCCTGCTCGCTGCCGGAACCGTCGGCCTCGTCGCCGTGGCTGTTTGGCGGGAGTCGCGCGCGTGGGCGCGCGCCGTTCACCTGGCGCTCGTCGTCGGGCTCCCCGTGGCCTGGTTCTTGGGAACGCGCCCCATCGGCCGCGCTCAGGACGTGCGCTTCGACGTCGCGTGGATCGAGAAGGTCTACGAGCCCGACCCCCTTCGACCTCCGCGACGATGACGGTGCCTCGGCACAGGCTCCTGGTCGCCCTGACCGCGGCCCTCTGCTTCTCGAATGTGCTCTCGGCCGAGTTCACCATGGACGACCGCTACAACGTCGTCGAGAACGCCGCGATTCGCAGCCTCGCCAACCTCCCGAGCTTCTTCACCGAGGCCTGGGGCGCTCGGTCCGACGACGCCTTCGACCGCGGAATCAACCAAGGCTACTGGCGCCCGCTATCGACGCTCTCGTTTGCGTTGGACTATGCGCTCTACGGTCCTCGCCCGAGCGGGTTCCACCTCACGAACGTCCTGCTCCACGTCGCGGCGAGCGTCCTCGTGCTGGCCTGGCTCTCGCGCCTCGGCGTCGGGGCACTCGGCGCGCTCGCCGCGTCGCTCTGGTGGGCGGTCCATCCCGTGCACACCGAGGCGGTCGACGTCGTGACGTATCGCACGGAGCTCTTGGCGACCGTCGCCGCGCTCGTCGGCCTACTCGTCGCGGCTCGTCCGCATCGCCCCACGGCGGGGCTGTGGCTCGCGCTCTGCTACGCTGCGGGGCTGCTCAGCAAGGAGACGGCCGTCACGCTTCCCGCGTGGGCCCTCGTCGTCGACCTGCTGGTCCTGCGCGAGCGCGGCGCGGGCGTCCTCGTGCGCCGATACGCCCCGTCGGTGCTCGTGCTCGGCAGCTATCTCGCGATCCGCAAAGCGATGCTCACGACCACGAGCGTGCCGTTCTTTGCCGAGCTCGATCCGCTGGCGACCGTGGCGAGCGTCGTCGCCATCGTCGGGCTCTACGTGCGCCTCCTGCTCTGGCCATGGCCGCTCATCCCGTTCTACGACTGGTCGGTCCTTCCCCCTGCGACCGGGTTTTGGGAGCCGCACGTCGTCGTCGGGCTCGTAGCCGCGGCGCTGGTCATTGCGGCCTGTGTCGTCTCGGTGCGCCGTGCCCCGCACGTGGCGGCGGGCCTCGCCTGCGCGTGCCTTGGCCTCGTGCCATTCCTCCACCTCGTGCCGCTCCCCGTGGGCGCTGGCGAGCGGTTCCTCTACTTCGCGTCGGTGGGAGCCGCGCTCGCGCTCGGCGCAGCCATCGATGGCGCGCTGGCCAAGCGCTCGATCCGTTCGCTCGTGGTCGGCGTGGTCGTCGTGCTCGGCACCGTGACGTTGGTCCGCAACCGGGACTGGCGCGACGACGCCGCGATCTGGACCGCCGCGGTGCGGGACTTCCCCGAGTCGTTCAACGCCCAGCTCGCGCTCGGGACGCTTCACCTGGAGGCAGGCGATGCCGCCGCCGCCGAGGTGGCGCTGGAGGCCGCCGATCGTCTTGTCCCCGGGGTGCCCCGCTGTGTCGCGGCGCTCGCGGATGCGTTCGTGGTTCAGGGCCGGCCGTCCGAGGCGCTCGCCCGAGTCGCCGCCGCCGTCGCCCGACGCGGCCCCTCGGAGGCCTTGGACGCCGCCGCCGTCCGTGCTCGCCGCGCACTCCTAGCGCTTGAGCAGCGCGTCGAGCAGCCACTCTGAGAGCTGCTTGAGCCCCCGCCGCGCCGGGACCGGGTCCCTGCTGCTCCGTTCCTGCGCGAGCAGATGCAGCGCGGCCATGGCGCGCTCGCGGGGCGTTCCGAGCGTCCCCAGCGGTGGCGGCGGGAGGTCGCGCGGAAGATCGAGCACGCTGAACACCCCGCGCAGGAGCCCGAGCGGCGCGACCCACAGCCGCGGGTCGCCATCGTCGGTCTCGCAGCTGTCGCGCGCTTCGTCGATGATGCGCGTGACGTTCGGGTCCGCAATGTGCGCGAGGTCCATGCTGAGCGGCGCCTGAGCGAATCCAGCCAGCCAAGCGCTCCGTGCCGCGTCCCGCTGGCCGAGCCCGAAGTGCGCCGCGCCCAGCAGCGTCCAGGCCTCGCCATCCGTGGCGTCCGTCGTGGTGCGTGCGGTCAGCGAACGCGCCGCCTCGCTCGGCTCCTCGGCCTCGAGAAAGAGCGCGCCCGCCAACAGGCTCCCGTGCCGTGCACCTTCGCCAAGCGCTCGCTCGAGCCGTCGCGCCAGCTCCCCGCGCAGCACCCGGTCAAGCCCCGGAACGGCACCCAGGTCCGGATCGTCCAACCAGCCGAGGGCCTGATCGACGGCGCCGAGCCGCCCCTTCGACTTCGGCACGGCCTCCAATCGAATGGCCAAACGAGTCACCCGCTCGTGGTCGTCTGCGACCCGACCGAAGACGATCCGCGCCTCGTCGAAGCGCAGCGCCCGCATGAGGTCCAGGCCCTCTGCGCGCTTGGACGTGCTCTCGCCAAAGAGGTCCAGCTGACCCGTGCTCATTCGAGCTCCCTGGGCTCGTCGCGGTGGTCGAGTGTGGTCTCTCGCTTCACGGACGGGCTTCTACCACGGAGCGGCGCCCGTTGAGCAGTGGCCGCTCCAGCGACGCGTCGGGTGCTACCGTCACGCGTCCGTTGATCTCGCGCGTGAGCGACGGCACACTCGGACCGTGACCTCTCGAGCCACACTGCCAGCCGGCTTCGACCCGACGAACCCGGTCGCGCCAACGGCGGAGGTGTGGGCCGCCCTCACCGAAGGCGAGCGCGCTGCGGTCTGCGCGGCGCTCCCCGTTCACGTCGAGCACGACTTCATGAGCGAGGGCGATGCCCACGCGCGAGCCGTCCTCGAGTCCTCGGAGATGCTGGTCCACCATTTTGGCGGGGGTGGATCGGGAAACCGTCAAATATATATCGGCAAGTCGATCATGGTCTACTATCCGGGGGAGGCAGGCGTCGCGCCCGACCTGTTCCTGGTCTTCGACGTCGCCGATCATGATCGCAACTCCTACGTCGTCTCCGCCGAGGGTCGACCGCTGGACTTCGTCCTCGAGGTCATCTCGGAGGGCGATGCCAAGAAGGACCTCGATCGCAACGTCGCACTCTACGCCCGACTGGGGATCCCCGAGTACTTCGTTTTGGACTTGAACCGACGGAGGTTGCACGGCTTTCGCCTTCCTGAGGGCGCGTCGACCTACCGTCAGGTCATGCCGCAGCTCGGTCACATCGAGTCCGAGGTTCTGGGCCTGCACCTGGGGCTCGAGGGCACCCGTCTACGTTTCTACGTCGGTCAGGCGGCGCTCCCCACGGCGCGCGAGCTGCGGGCTCGCATTCAAGCCAGCCTGGATGAGGTCACGGAGAGCCTGCGCACGGAGGCGCAGCGTGCCGAGACGGAGGCGCAGCGTGCCGAGACGGAGGCGCAGCGTGCCGAGACGGAGGCGCGGCGTGCAGCAGAGGCGCTGGCCCGCATCGCCGAGCTCGAGCGACGCTTGGCCGAGCTCACCCGGCGCGAGCCAGCGTAGACAGCCGCTCGCTTCACTAAGCGAAGTGATAGGCCGAGAGCCTGAGCCCGCCGAACGTCCCGTTGTACGGAATCGTTGCGTGATCAGTGCCCGCGGCGCCGGCGATGACCATGAGCGGCAGCAGGTGCTCCTCGCGCGGATGGGCGAGGCGCGCCTGGGGGGCCTGGGACCAGTGCGTGAGCCGGCGATCGCGCTCGGTCGACTCGAGCTGCGCGGTCTCGCGGAGCCAGGCATCGAAGGTCTCTGCCACGGGCCGCGCCTTGGGATCGAAGAACGTCCGCAGATTGTGAAACGTCATGCCGCTGCCGACGATGAACACGCCTTCGTCGCGCAGTGGCGCGAGCGCGCGGCCCATGGCGAGGTGCCGCGCCGGATCGAGGCCCTGCTCGAGCGACAGCTGAATGGTCGGGATCTGAGCGTCAGGATAGGTCAACATGAGCGGAACGAACGTGCCGTGATCGAATCCTCGCGCGGCGTCGCTGCCCGTCTGAAAGCCTGCACCCTCGAGCAACGTGCGGACGTGCGCGGCGAGCTGAGGTTGGCCCGGAGCCGGCCAACGGAGCTGGTAGGAGGCCGGCGGGAAGCCGTAGTAGTCGTACAGCATCGGCGGCTGCTCGGCGGTCATGACCGTGGGCACGCGCTCCTCCCAGTGCGCGGAGACGACGAGCAGCGCCTTGGGAGGCGTCTTGGGCAGGGCACGCACGGACGTGAGGTAGTCCCGAAGCGCGTCCATGCCCGGCCGATCGCCGAACCCGAGTTCGACGAATGGCCACGGCCCGCCACCGTGAGGGACGAAGGCGAGAGGCATTCGCGTTGAGTTGGCGGGTGGCATGGCTTGGTCCTCCTGCGTTTGCTTTTGCGCGCCGAGAAGCGCGACCCCGGTGAGGGCGGCCGTACCGACCGTGGCCGCCGCCAGCGCTTCACGCCGCGTGAGCCCGGGCTTCTGTGATGACGTCATGGCTCCTCCTGCCTCGCTTGTCGCTGCGGCGACGATGGCGGACCTTCAAGATAGGCGCGAGCAGTGCGCTTGGGCAGGGGCACCGTTCCAGAAATCGCGGCCTGTGCCGAATGACGGGGCCACGGATCTCGTGCTACGGTGGCCCAAACCCACACTGCCGCTCGACGTGGTCGCGCGGCTCGTAGAGGAGCGCTCATGAACGTCAATGCGTGGAAGCTCTCGACGGCCCTGTTGGGCGCGTCGTTGGTCGTCGTCGTGGCCCAGGGTCGAACTACCGAGGTTCGGGCCGCGGAGGTCGAGCGTCAGCCCCATATGAAGGCGGCGCTGGTCAACTTGGAGCAGGCGCTGGGGGCGCTCAACCGCGCGACCGCGGACAAGGGCGGCCATCGCGCCAAGGCGATCGAGCTGACGACCGCGGCGATCGCGGAGACGCGCAAGGGCATGGCCTTCGACAACAAGAACTAGAAGCGGACCGCTGAGGTCGAGAGGGCACGCGGCGAGCCACGAGACGCTCGGCGCCTGAGTACCACGCGCCTGAGAGCCTACTCGACCAGGACCGCGTCTCGGCTCGACACGACGACCTCGCCGCCGTGGATTCCCGCAGCCGCAAACGGGGCGTGGCGCACGCGCTGGACGACCAGGCGCGTCGTCGCGTCGGGCTGGCGAGCGTCCGCGAGCGCAGCGAGTCCCGCCCGCGGCAGCAGGGCCAGCCCGCTGTCTGGGGTGGCGCACCGGAGCGTCGTGACGCGGTCGTAGCCCAGGACCACGACATCGATGAGCGCCGTCGCCGCGCGGCGGTTCGGCTCTGGCACGGCCCATCGCACCTCCAGATCTGCGTCCCAACGGACGGCCGCGTAGGGCCCGGTCACCGGCGTCCCATCGACCGCGAGCAGGCTCGGGACGGCCGGCAGGGTGGCCTCGACGACGAAGGGGCCGACCTCGTAGGAGCCGCGCCCTTCGATGCGCAGGGGCGTGTCCTCGCCGAGCTCCGGTCGCGGCAGCGTGCCCTCGTAGGTGAGCCCCGTGACGGCCGGATACACCTCCGGGAAGCTCCGGCGATCGAGGCGGACGGAGCCCGCCGGCGCGTTGACTCGGAGCTCGCCCGCGTCTACCAGGTCGACGAAGTGGTCCTCGCCTGGGCGCAGCCCGAGCGCGCGGGACTCGACACGACAGGCACCCACGACGGGGGTGTCGTCGAAGCCGTCGCTGCTCACGATCGCCGAGACCACATCGGTCTTCGATACGCCGATGTGGCGCGCAAAGAGCCCCGAGGCGATGACCTGCGGATCGACGCCGCCTGGCACGCGATGCTCGCTGTAGGTGATGGAGAGGTGTCCAAAGCGACTCGCCGGCGCGGAGCTGCCGAGCTCACGTGAGGGGAGCTCCTCGGCGCAGCCAAGGGCCAACGCCAGAGCGCTCGCGGTCACGAACCCGAAGACGACTCGCTGGATGATGCGCACGCCCGACATGCGACCCCCTCCGCGGCGAAACCCGGTGTGGCGCGCCCGGATTCCGCATCAACGGACATTAGCGCCGATCGCGGTGACGTCAAGCGAATCGCTCGCGCACCTCGAGCAACGGGAGCAGGAAGGCCAGCGTCGGCTCGTGCCGCTCTCGAACGTCTTCGTAGCCCGCCCGCCAACCTCGCGAGTGCAGCAGGCAGGCGCGGAGCGCATAGAGCCGTACGTGACGTGCCTCGAGCTGCAGGCCGAGCGCCTGCTCCACCTGGCGACGCGCCTCGCCGAAGGGGCCGCCGGGCGCGACGAGCTCGGCAAACGCGCTGCGGCCGCGCCCGACGAGGTAGTGGCTGAAGACGACCCAGTGGATGAAGTCGAAGAACGGCGGCGCATCGGAGACCGCGTGCTCCCAGTCGAACAGAAACAGGCGTCGGCCGGCCTGGTCTCCCTTGAGGTTCCAGTCGATGAAGTCGCCATGCGCCCACGAGAGGGCGTCCACTCCGAGATCGTGCTCCAGGCACGACATCGCCGCGGCGATGCGAGCACGACGCGCGGCCGGAAGGTGAGGGCTCAGCTCGTCGAAGCGCGCCGTCACCTCGTGGACGAAGCCGGAAGCGCTGCCTCCCGGCACGCGGGTCCGCTCGCGAAGCTCGACGAGGACCGCGATCACGCGCTCGGAGAGGCCTCCGCTCCAGGACGTGAACGCGGAGGACGCGTCTGGCGGTGACTGAAACACGGCGCGCTCTCGCCCGAAGCTCGCGGTGCGCAGCAGTCGCGGCACCTCGACCGACGTGAGTCCGAGGGCTGCGATGCGGTCGAGCCAACGCGCCTCGGCGTCGATGTCCTCGAGCGCGAGGCTGCGCCCGGCGATCTTGCCGTAGGCCACCTCCCGGCCGTGGGCATCGAGCTCGAGCAGCGTGGCCTTGCGCAGCGCCGAGCGCGTCCCGGTCGAACACGCGAGACGGTGTCCATACGGCACGAGACCGTTGCTGCCCTCGGGTGCGTGGAGCGTGACCGAGCCGCCGAGCACGCGGAGCGCGGGCGCCACCCCGCGGTGGGCCGCGAGCTGGATGGCGCGCCGCACGAGAGGGCGGCTGGAGGTCACGAGCTTCAGCCCGGAGCCGATGGCGCGCGTGGGCAAGAACCAGCGGGGCGCCTCGAGCGTCGGGAGCACGACGTGGCTCGCTCCGATCGCGGCGTGGCGGTGCAGCCGCACCTTCCAGCCCGAGTGCGCGGCGGGGACGGGAGCGCCAGGCAGGATGAGGTTCCCGTCAGCGGCGCTCGCCAGCGGATCACGGGCCGAGACGATCACCTCGAAGGTCTCCTGAAGCGCGCGCCGATGGGCCTCCGACAGCTCACCGTGGACCGCGAGCACGCGTCCTGGCGCCGGCGCAAGGTAGCGCCAGCACGCGAGGCTCTCGCCGTCGTCACGCGCGCCGGCGATCACCCGGGGCGCCCGGTCGGTCGATGCGTCCGCACGAGGTGCTCGGTGACCTCATCGCACAACGCCGCGACGCCGCGCCGCCGGATGACCAGAACGTGCTCTCGCGTACTGCCGTGCCGGTCGGTGTACAGCTCGCTGACCTTGTGGTTGAGGATGGTCGAGCCCCACACGAGGCAGAGGTCCGCCCACTCGAGATCGCGCTCGGCCTCAGCGCGCGTGCGTGCGCGGTCACCCTCGATGACGCGCAGCTCCAGCTGATCGGTGAGCAGGTCCACGAGCTCCTGGTGCGTCCCGGGCGAACCTCCGACGACGAGCAGCCGGCGCTTGCCCTCGTCGCGACAGAGCCGAGCCATGCGCCGCGCGGCGCGCCGGTTGTCGCTCCCGCCGCAGAACCGGCATCGGGCGGGGTCCTGCCCCGCGATGACCAGGGTGAAGCGCTCATGGCGACGCAGCTCCGCCTCGCAGAGCGGATCGCCGCAGAAGACGGCGAGCTGCGTATCGAGCAAGGGGACGATCGCGTCGAGCGCCACGAGATCCGGGTTGCTCCCGACCTGCTGCTCAAGGTGGCGCCGGACGCGTTGGCGCGCCTCGGTGGCGTGCAGCCCGCGCGCCTTCAGGGTCTCCGCGAGGTCGCCCGAGCCCGCCGCGACGCGCATCGACCGACCCGCGAAGTGCGTCGCGATGGCGTTGGCGGTCTCATCGGGCAGGTGATCCGCGGGGTGCTTGACGGCGTCCTCTCCATGTTCCCACGCCGCCAAGATCACGTCGTCCTCGGATTGACCGAGACGCGCAGCGAGCTTCCGCACGGTGACACGACTTCCCGCCATCGGACAAAGTCTAGCTCATCTCGGCCCAACGCGCCTCCTCGCGTTCATCGTGGCGGCGTGCTAACAACCGCGACCGTGGACGCCGCCGCGCCCGCTGCCAACGCTCCCTTTCACGGCCTCATCGGCGGTCGGGGGGAACTCCGCGTGGGACGCGCCAAAGCGCCGCGTCTGGTCCATCCGGTCGTGCTGGACCCCTACGAGCACCCCGCGTCGGTCGATGCTGCACGCGCGTTTTTTGCACGCGGTCCAGTCGAACTCGAGGTCGGCTTCGGCCGTGGCCGCTTTCTGAAGGAACGCGTCACCCAGGCCACCGACGCCCTTTTCTTGGCCTTCGAGGTGCGGCGCATGTGGATCGCGCGCGCCATGCGCTTTGCCGATCGCGCCCACGTCACCGATCGCCTCCGCGTCTGCTTGAGCGACTGCCGGCCCCTGCTCGATCGCCTGCTCGCGCCGGGCTCCGTGCGCGCGGTCTACGTGTTCTTCCCCGATCCCTGGTGGAAGAAGCGTCACGAGAAGCGCCGTCTCGTCTCGGAGTCCACCTTGGACGCCTTTCATCGTATTCTCACACCGGGCGGGCTCTTTCACTTCCGCACCGACGTCGCCGAGTACTACGACCGCGTGGCTGCGCTGGTCTCGGCCGACGCCCGCTTCGTCGCCGCTCCGCCCGAGCACGACGCCGACGGCCGCGCGTTGCCGTTGACCGACCGCATGTCCAAGTGCCAGGAGCTTGGGATTCGAGTACAGTCGCTCGCCATCATGAAGCGCGCGGATGCCCCCGCCGCACCTCGAGGAGACCTCCCATGACCGCCGCCCTCATGTCGCTGATGCTCGCTGCCGCGCTGTCGCTCTTCGGCTGGACGATGTGGCGCCGCTACCGGCTGCTTGCCGTGGGCCAGCCCATCGATCGCTTCCAGGACATTCCCGCCCGTCTCCAGTGGCTATTCAAGGTGGGCTTCCTCCAGTCCAAGATGTTCAAGGAGTGGAAGCCCGGGTTGATGCACGCGATCATCTTCTGGGGCTTCGTCGTGCTGGGCATCCGCACGACCCTGCTCTTCGCGCGCGCCTTCGTCCCCGACGCCGCGCTCCCGGGCGTGCTCAACGTCGGCTACTCCTTCATCAAGGACGTGATGGCGCTCGGCGTGCTGCTCATGGTCTGCTACGCCCTCTACCGCCGGTGGGTCGTCAAGCCCGCGCGCCTCACGATGAGCAAGGAGGCCGAGCTGATCCTGGGCCTCATCGGCACGCTCATGGTGACCGATTTCTTGTATGACGGCGGGGAGTTCTACGCACAGGTCAAGGCCGGAACGCTCTCCGCCGAGGCCTCCGCCTCACCCATCGGTCGCGCCGTCGCGGGCGTCTTCGTGGCCTCCATCAGCGAGGGCACGGCGCACGTCATCGGCACCGCCAGCTATTGGCTGCACTGCGCGGTCATCCTCACGTTCCTGAATATCCTGCCTCGCAGCAAGCACTTCCACGTCATCACGTCGCTCATCAACGTCTTCTTCTACAAGACCGAGCCCAAGGGCCAGCTCCGCGGCATCGCCGACCTGGAGAAGCGGGTCGAGGCGGGCGAGTCCGTCGGCGTCCAGCAGGTGCAGCAGGCCACGTGGAAGGACATGCTCGACATGTACACGTGCACCGAGTGTGGCCGCTGTGAAGTCAACTGCCCGGCGTGGCAGACCGGCAAGCCGCTGTCGCCGAAGAAGCTCGTCATGGCGATGCGCGATCAGCTCTACAAGCGCGAGAAGGGCCTGCTCGATGGCGCCACGGAGACCGACGAGGACAAGAACGTCGTCGCGGCCGTCACCGAAGAGGTCATCTGGTCCTGCACGACCTGCCGGAGCTGCGAAGAGAACTGCCCGGTCATGATCGAGCACGTCCAGAAGATCGTCGACATGCGCCGGTATCTGGTCATGCAGGAGGCCAGCTTCCCCAAGGAGATGACCAAGGCGCTGCGGGACCTGGAGCAGAAGTCCAACCCCTGGGGCCTCCCCATGAACAAGCGTGACGAGTGGGCCAAGGCGCTGGGCGTGCCGCACATCAGCGAGGTCCCCGACGCGGAGTACCTCTACTTCGTCGGTTGCGCCGGCAGCTTCGACGATCGGGCCAAGAAGGTCTCCACCGCGCTCGTCAAGATCCTGCGCGAGGCCAAGATCACCTTCGGCATCCTGGGCAAGGACGAGGGCTGCACGGGCGATCCCGCGCGGCGCGCCGGCAACGAGTACCTGTTCGAGATGCAGGCCAAGCAGAACATCGAGGTCATGAACGGCCTCAACATCAAGAAGGTCATCACGGCCTGTCCCCACTGCTTCAACACCATCGCCAATGAGTACGGTCAGTTCGGTGGAAAGTACGAGGTCATCCACCACAGCCAGCTCATCGACACGCTGGTCAAGGACGGCCGCATCCAGATCGACCCGAGCACGGGCCACCCGACGACCATCACCTACCACGACGCGTGCTACCTCGGCCGTTACAACGACGTGTACGACGCGCCTCGGGATACCATTCAGGCGCTCGGCGGCGGGGTCAACCTCGTCGAGATGGCGCGCAATCGACAGAACGCCTTTTGCTGCGGCGCCGGTGGCGCGCGCTGGCTCATGGAGGAGAAGGTCGGCCAACGCGTCAACCAGACGCGCGTGGAGCAGGCGCTCGAGGTCAAGCCCGACACGATCGCCACCGCCTGTCCGTATTGCCTGATGATGATCGGTGACGGCATCAACGAGAAGGGCGCCGGCGAGTCGGTCAAGGCCAAGGATATCGCCGAGCTCGTGGCCGACCGGATGAAGTCCTCCGCGCCCGCCGTCGAGGCCTAGACGGGGCCGGCTCCTTCGGCGCGCCCCAGCGCAATCGTCCACCTGAAGGCCGAACCGGGCGAGGCCGCGCGTGGCGCCTTGCTTCGCGCTGGTGTCTCGCCCGAGGAGGCCGAGCGGCTTCTGTGGCTCGGGGCCATCCATGGCGACGGTCGCCGGGTCACGGAGCTCGACGGTGTGGTCGCTTACCTGCGGGTCCATCGCGCTCCGCGCCGCTATGGGCTTCCAGAAGCGTCCGAGTGGCGCGAGCGCGTTGTCTTTCACGGAGACGACTTCCTCTGTCTCGACAAGCCCTTCGGCGTCCCGATGCACGCCACGATCGACAACGCCCGCGAGAACGTGCTCGTCGCGCTTGGCGAGGCGCTCGGTCAGCGGGTGTACCTGACACATCGCCTGGACGTCGGCACCGAAGGGCTCGTGCTGCTCGCCACTACGCCGCGGGGACAGAGCATGGTGAACGGCTGGCTGTCGCGACGGCTCGTGACCAAGCGCTACGAGGCGCTGACCTCCGCTCCGGTGCCGCTGGGCCCCCAAGTCCATTGGATGCTGCCCGGCGATCGCGCGCCTCGGATCGTGGTCACCGAGGAGCGCGAGGACGCCGATCGATGTGAGCTCATCGTCGATGGGTGCGAGGCGTGCGGGCGCGGCCTCTACCGGCTACGGGTCAGTCTCCTCACGGGTCGCACGCATCAGATTCGCGCGCAGCTCGCCGCGGTGGGTGCGCCCATCGTCGGAGACGCGCTCTATGGCCACGAGCGCGCGCTCGGCGCTGCGGCGCCGCGCCATGCTTTGGCGTGTGTCGAGCTCGGACTTCCGGGCCCGGCACGTCGCGTCGTGTCGATTGTTCGCGCCGGCCTCGACGCTACGGCTTGGCCGAGCGAGAGCGCTCCTCACGCCACCACGTGATCCAGTGCTCGGCCGTGGACTTGTGCCGATGCCCGGTCATCGCGGCGAGCGCGGCCATGGCCTCCTTGTGCGCCAGTGGCGGAGGGTCGATCTGTTCCAGCAGCTCGATGAGGACGGGGAAGCTCGCGGGGCTCCGGAGCGCGGCCAGCGTGCGAATCGCCTCGCGTCGCACGTAGACGTCCGCGCGCAGGGCGATCTCCTCGATCCGCGAGCGGAACCGCTCGAGGCGATGCTCGCCGATGACCTCGACACCCGGTCGCAAGAGGTCCCACCGATACGACGGGCCGTCCGGCACCACGAAGTGCTGCTCAAGCAGCGCCACTCCCGAGTCGCGGTCGCCCAACGCCACCAGCGCACCGGCGATGGCCTGAAGCACGGGAGCGTGACCCTTTGCCGGGTCCAGGTCCTTCGCGGTCTCGAGCAGCCGTGCCACGGCGGAGCGCTGACCCAGTCGCCCGATCGCACGCGCGGCCTCGACTCGCGCCGGTGTCATCCGATCGCGTCCGAGCACCGAGAGCAGAAAGGGCAGGGCGCTCGCATCGCCGCTGCGACCGATGGCCTCCAGCAGGCGAAAGCGCCAGTAGTCGTCGCCCTTCGACTCGCGGTATAGCCGCTGCAGCGCCGACGCCACGGCAGGACCACGCTGAGCGAGGTCCTCGACCATCGCGCACCCGTTGAGGTCGTTGCATTTCTGGCGATCGGAGCCCGCCGCGACCAGCGCGGCGACCGCCTCGAACTCCGAGTCCTTGGCCGGCTCGGAGTGGGCCGTCGGTGCCGGAGGCGTTGCCGCCCCGGACTGAGCCGGCTCAGGTGCCGCGCCCGCCGGAGCCGTGGACGGAGCTGGCGTCGACTTGCACGCGACGAGGGTCACCAGCACGAGTACGGCGCGGGCGGCGCGCCGAGCGGTGGTCATGGGGCATGGCTCCGAGGGGCGCAATCGAGTATCCTCCGCGCGTGAGCTTGTTCCGAGCGGCCGTGGTGTCAAGTCTCCTCTGGCTGGGACAAGGATGGGCCTGCGCGGGGTGCGGCGTCGAGCAGACGATCGTCTCGTGCGGAGGCACCTTCGATCCCGTGTCGCGCAAGTGCATGGAATCCAGCGACAGCGGCGGAGTGCAGCGCTCCGACACCCTAGAGGACCTGGGAGCTGGCGCTGCGGACACGGGTGCCGGAGCCGACACCGGGGGCCCGACCAAGCCCGACGTCTCCTTGGTCTCCGAGGACCCCGGCTCCTTCGACGCCAGCCCGACGTGCTCCGCAGCCAACCCAGGGCTTGGCAAGATCGGTCACCCCTGCACCGGCCACACCGACTGCGAGACCTGCTACTGCTACGACGAGGCCTACCTGTCGCCGTATCGCTTCTGCACCAAGGACTGCTCGTCTGGCGGCGACAGCGCCTGCCCGCTTGGGACCGGGGACTTCCCCGAATACGCCTGCGTCAAGTTCACGCAAGCCCAAATCAAGGACTTCTCGCTCGTGCACACCGGGATCTGCACGCCGCGGTGTATCAGTCAGTCGGACTGCAAGCTCTATGGGCCGGACTGGGGGTACTGCCCCAAGTCGCAGACGACCTGGGAAGATGCCGTGGTCGCTGCCGTCGGTACGTGTCAAACAACCGCGCCGTAGGTTCGAAGCGCGGCAGGGCGCACCGTGGACCCTATCCCAGACGCGACAACAGGAACACACCGACCGCAGCCCACATGACGGCGACCCAGGGGCTGATTCCTTTGGTAATCATGATGACCGGCTCCTTCGCCCGAGGCCGCGTGCCACGGCGCGTGACCACATATGGCCGTTTCGCGAGCTTGGGTGCCATGGCGAGGCACAGGCGTCAAGCGCTTTCCGCGCCAACGAAATCCAATAATATCAGTGCTTTATAATTATCAACATGTGGATTGTTTCGCGTAACTGGTCGTGCCCAAAGGATCCTCCGATCCAGCCATCGGACAACAAAATATATGGCGCTTTGGAAATAGGCGCGATGCGCCGGCGCTTCTGTCGACGTGTCGGGGTTGCGTCTGGTCGCCGCTCCGCTACGATTGCGCGCGCTCGGTCGGCCTGCTCATGGCAGGCGACACGCGCAGGATTCGAAAACGACTCGAAAACGAAGGAGTGATGGGATGAAGACGCTTCTTGCTGGTTCTGCTGCCGCACTGGTGCTGGGTGTTTCGATCTTCGCGGGCGCGGGCACCCGCTCGGCTCCCCCGCTCGACGTCCCGTTCGCAGCGGACACGGACGCGCTGCTAAAGAAGTGCAAGGCCTGCCACGGCGAGGACCTCACCGGGAAGGGCAAGACCAAGGGCATCGCCGGGATGTCGAAAGACGCCGTCATGAAGGCGCTCACGACCGCGACCCCCAAGCCCATGGCAGCCGTCGTCAAGGCTCTGTCGGACGCGGACAAGACGGCGATTGCCGATGCCGTCGCCAAGCTGCCAAAGGGCAGCAAGTAGCGGCCTCGCTAATTTTCTTCACGCGGCCTTTGCCCACGGCTACAGTGGGCCCCGTGACGAAGCCAATCAAGCACGACCGTTTTCTCGAGGAAGCCATTCGAGTCGCACGCCGTAGCGTCCTTTGGGACGAGGGCGGGCCGTTTGGCGCCGTTGTCGTCTTCGACGGCAAGGTCGTCGGGCGGGGTCAGAACCGTGTGACGCGCAAGCGCGACCCGACGGCGCACGCAGAAGTGGTCGCCATCCGCAACGCCTGCCAGAAGCTCAACCGCTACGAGTTGCGCGGTGCCGTGCTCTATTCGAGCTGTGAGCCCTGTCCCATGTGCCTCGCCGCCGCGTACTGGTCGCGTCTCGACGCCATCTACTTCGGCGCCGGACGCGACGAAGCGGCCGCAGCCGGTTTTGACGACGCCCGCCTCTATGCCGAGGTCGCCAAGCCCATCGCCAAGCGTACCCTCCCGATGACACGGCTGGCGGTTCCGGACATGCTGGAGCCCTTCGAGTTCTGGCAGGCCAAGTCCGACCGCCTCGACTACTGAGCCGCCGATGTGCGGTCTCGTCGGTATCGTTGGGCTTCAGGGAGCTGCGGGGGGCCGCGCCGACGAGCTTAGGGTCATGCTCGACACACTGCACCATCGTGGTCCGGACGCGCTCGGATCGTGGACTGCGCCCGGCATCGGGCTGGGCCACGCGCGCCTGTCCATCATCGATCTCGCTACGGGACAGCAGCCGCTGGCCAACGAGGACGGGACCGTGCAGGTCGTCTTCAACGGCGAGATCTTCAATTACCGCGAGCTTCGCGCGGATCTCGTCGCGCACGGCCATCGCTTTGCGACGGCGTCGGACACCGAGGTCCTCGTCCACGCCTACGAGGAGCGCGGCCTCGCGTTCGTCGACGACCTCGTCGGTCAGTTTGCGATCGCGCTCTGGGACGCCCCGCGGCGACGCCTTATCCTCGCCCGCGATCGGGTCGGTGTGCGGCCGCTGTTCTGGGCTCGCGTGGGCGACCGCATCGCTTTCGCGTCCGAGGTCAAGGCGCTCTTCAGGCTTCCGTGGGTGCCGCGCGCGATGGACCTCCGCGGCGTGGCCGAGTCCCTGACCTTCTGGGGCCCGCTGGCGCCGCGCACTCCCTTCCAGGGCATCTCTCAGCTACCGCCCGGTCACCTGCTCGTCGTGGAGGCCGGCGGAGAGCCCGTCGTCACCCGCTATTGGGACTGGCCCTTTCCCGAGGAGCCTCCGCGCCCGCGACCTGCAGCCGAAGTCGACGAGGAGCTGCGCGCACGGCTCAGTGACGCCGTGGCGCTCCGCCTGCGCGCCGACGTCGAGGTGGCGGCCTACGTGAGCGGCGGCCTCGACTCGTCGATCATCGCGACGCTCGCTCGGCGGCAAGGTCAGCCGCTGCGGACCTTCTCGATACGCTTCGAGGACGCCGAGTTCGACGAGGGCCCCTACCAGGACGCCGTGGTCTCCGCGCTCGGAACGGACCACGACGCTGCGCTGTGTCGCACCGAGGACGTCGCCGCCGCCTTCCCGCGCATGCTCTGGCACGTCGAGGCGCCGGTCGTCCGCGCGGCCCCAGTGCCTCTCATGTTGCTCGCCGAGCGCGTGCGCTCCCAGGGGATCAAGGTCGTGCTCACGGGCGAAGGCGCCGACGAGGTCTTCGCCGGCTACGACCTGTTCAAGGAGGCCCGACTGCGACGCTTCGGCGCGACCCACCCAGGGTCATCGCTGCCGGAGCGGTTGCTGGGCCGCCTCTACGGCTGGGCCAAGACGTCACCCGTGCGGGCGCCGGCCTTTGCGCGTGCGTTCTTTGGCCAACACGACGGCGACGTCGGCAGGCTCAGCTATGGTCACCTGCCGCGGTGGACGAGCACCGCGCGCACGCTCCGGTTCTTGAGTCCAACCGCACGCGAGGCGCTCACCGACTTCGATCCGGTAGCCGAGCTCGAGGCGCGTCTGCCGGCCTCGGTCGCGCGACTCCAGCCGCTCGACCGCGATCAGTACCTCGAAGCGCATACGCTGCTTACGGGCTACTTGCTCGCAGCCCAAGGCGATCGCGTGGCCATGGCCCACTCGGTCGAAGGCCGGACGCCGTTCTTGGATCATCGCGTCATTGCCTTTGCCTGCGGACTGCCGGCCCAAGAGCGCCTCAAAGGGCTCGACGAGAAGCACGTGCTCAAGCGCGCGTTCGGTGACCTGCTCCCTCGGGCGGTCACCGAGCGGACGAAGCAGCCGTATCGCGCGCCGGACGCCGCCAGCTTCTTCACGGAAGGCAAGCCCAGGCCCTGGGTCGCCGATGTCCTCTCGGAGGCGACGCTCAAGCGGCACGATGTCCTCGACGCGACGCTCGTGGCTCGGCTCGTCGAGAAGTGCGCCAGTGGCCGAGCGACCGGCTTCGCCGACAACATGGCCCTCATGGGGGTGCTCTCAACGGCGCTCCTCTGCGAGATTTTTCTAGGCTCCGCAGTTCGCCCTTTCGCGTGACACACCGGCGCAGCCGGGGTAGCTTCGGCACGCTGTGCTCCTGCATCACCAGCTCGAGTCGATCGCTGCCACGCACCCCGAAGGTGTCGCTCTCGAGGACGCCACTGGCGCCCAACTGACGTTTCGGCAGCTCGATGCCCTCGCCGTGCGCCTCGCCGTCACGCTGCAGTCCGCTGGTGTCCAGCCCGGAGACCGCGTCGCGGTGATGCTCGGCAACGAGCCGGAGTTCGCCGTCGCCATCTTCGCCGCGATGAAGCTCGGCGCCGTCTTCGTGCCGCTTGCGCGCGACCTCAAGGCCCCGAAGCTCGCCTACGTCCTCGCCGACTGTACGCCCGCTGCAATCGTCGTCGATGCGCGCCTCGCCAACCAGGTTGCCGCGCCGATTCAGCAGGCACCCAGCCTGCGCATCGTCCTCACGCGCCACGGCACGCTCGACGACCCGCGCGCGCAGCCCTTCGAAAGCGCCCTGGGGGTCGCTGTGCCGCTGCCTCGCTGGCCGGTCATCGACCTCGATCTGGTCTCCATCATCTACACCTCGGGCTCGACGGGCGACCCGACGGGCGTGATGCTGACCCATCGCAACATGGTCTCGGCGTGCAACAGCGTGTCCGAGTACCTGGGCTACCGGGCTGGCGATGTCATCGTGAGCGCGCTGCCGCTCTCGTTTGACTACGGGCTCTATCAGGTGCTCATGGGAGCACGCACCGGCGCCACCGTCGTGCTGCTGACCTCGTTCGCCTATCCCGCCCAGGTGCTCGACCTCATGCAGCGGCGCCGGGCGACCGTCTTTCCCGCGGTCCCGACCATGGTCTCGCTGCTCATGGGCCTCGACTCGCTCGCCGGGTGGGACCTCACCTCGCTTCGGCTCGTCACCAACACCGCCGCGGCGCTCTCGGAGCGTCAGATCCAGTGGCTGCGCACGACGTTCGGAACGGCGACGTTGTTTTCCATGTACGGGCTCACCGAGTGCAAGCGTGTGACGTTCCTCCCCCCCGACGAGCTCGACCGGCGACCGCTCAGCGTCGGGCGCGGTATGCCCAACGAGGAGGTCTGGCTCATCGATGACGCAGGGAAGCGCCTCCCCAACGGCTCGACGGGCCAACTCGTCGTTCGTGGGAGCAACGTCTTCATCGGCTACTGGAACAAGCCCGAGGCCACGGCCGAGCGACTACGTGCCGGGGAGAGCGGGACCGAGCGGTGGCTCTTCACCGGAGACACGTTCCGGACGGACGCAGATGGGTTTCTGTACTTTGTGTGTCGTAATGACGACATCATCAAGTCGCGCGGCGAGAAGGTCGCTCCCCGTGAGGTCGAAGGCCGCCTCTGCGATCACGAGGACGTCGTCGCAGCGGCCGTGGTCGGCGTGCCCGATCCCGTGCTCGGCGAGGCCGTGAAGGCCTATGTGGTCCTACGACCCGGCGCGCAGGTCGTCGAGCGCGAGCTCATCCGCTTCGCACAGGCGCGCCTCGAGTCGTACATGGTCCCCAAGATCGTCGAGATCGTCGCCGAGCTTCCCACCACCTCCACCGGGAAGGTCGCACGGCGCACCTTGCGCGATGCCCAAGGCACATCGGAGTCCTCATGAGTGTTTCGTTGACCGCAGAGAGCATCAAGGCGGCCGTACGCCGATACGTCGCCGAGAGCCTGTTCCTGGGCAGCGCCGCCGAGGCGATCACGGACGAGCAGTCACTGCTGTCCTCTCAGGTGCTCGACTCGACCGGAGTCTTGGAGCTCGTCGAGTTTATCGAGGCGTCCTTTGGCGTGACGGTCAAAGACGAGGAGATGCTTCCCGAGAACCTCGACAGCCTCGGGGCCATCGCGCGCTTCGTCCTCGCGAGGAAGGCCGCGACGTGAGCCCTGAGGCCGGCGTCTCGGTCCTCGACCACCGCGTGCTCGCCCTCGACTTGGGCGTGGAGACCGAGCGCATCGCGGCGTTCCTGCGAGGCGCGCTCGGCCGCCTGAAGCGCCGTGGCCTCGTGGTCGCCATCTCCGGCGGCGTCGACAGCGGTGTGTGTGCCGCGCTCGCGGTGCGGGCCGTCGGTGCCGAGCGCGTCGCCGGCCTGCTGCTGCCAGAGCGCGACTCGTCACCGCGGAGCACCGAGCTCGGTCGCGCGGTCGCCGACACGCTCGGGATCGCGGCCGACGTGATTGACATCGCGCCGGCGGTGGCCGCGCTCGGCTGCTATCGCGATCGGGACGCGGCCATACGGACTCTGGTTCCGGCCTACAACGACGGTTGGAAGAGCAAGATCGTCATTCGTGGGGGCCTAGAGGGCGCGTTCAACCGCTTCGACCTGGTCGTGCGGCCACCCGACGGCGCCGAGCAGCGCGTCGCCTTACCGCTCCGGCCCTACCTCCAGATCGTAGCCGCGCAGAACCTCAAGCAACGCGTTCGCAAAGCGCTCGAGTACACGGCGGCCGACCGGCTCAACTTTGCGGTCATCGGGACGCCGAACCGCTTGGAGTACGACCAGGGCTTCTTCGTCAAGAACGGCG
>SXGT01758723.1_pt1 | contig 35777 bp, 30 predicted proteins | sample 3176221 | NCBI WGS metagenome assembly SXGT01 (sample SAMN11356862, study PRJNA531348) | freshwater metagenome | isolation source: freshwater sample F1-120 | place: China: Fuxian Lake, Yuxi | collected 2017-12-25 | reverse complement strand
GCCGGCAAATCGACGCTGCTCAAGCTCTTGTCGCGCATCACGGTGCCGACGACGGGTAACATCCGCATCAAGGGCCGCCTTGGCGCGCTGCTTGAAGTCGGCACCGGCTTCCACGCCGAGCTCACCGGCCGCGAAAACGTCTTCCTCTACGGTTCGATCCTAGGCATGAGCCGCAAGGAGGTTGAGGCGAAGTTCGATGCGATCATCGAGTTTTCCGAGATCGCGGAGTTTATCGATACGCCGGTGAAACGCTATTCGAGCGGTATGTATGTGCGCCTCGCCTTCGCCGTGGCCGCGCACCTCGATCCGGATATCCTGCTGCTCGACGAAGTGCTCGCGGTGGGCGACTTTGCGTTTCAGCGCAAGTGCATGAACTTCGCCAAGCAGCTGCAACATAAGGGCGCGACGATCTTGTTCGTTTCGCACAACATGTTCTCGATCAAGACCATGTGCCAGCGCGTCATCTATCTGAAGAAAGGCAAGGTGGTGTTCGATGGCCCGACGATCGAGGGCCTGAAGCTCTACGAAGCCGACAGCCGCCTCGCTGACGTGCCGTGGTTCGACGAGCCCGAAGGCGGCCGCCGCATCACGTTCGAAGACGTCCAATTCCAGAACGCCAAAGGCCAGGACACAACGGTGTTTGACTATGGCGAGCGCATGAAGGTGCGGCTGCGCTACAAGACAAACGGACGGATTGATCGTGCGGACGTGCGCATCGGCTTCGATCGCGACGACGAAACCCACTGCATGACATTCTCGACGCTGACCGACAACGCGCCGATGCCGTATCTCGAAGGCGAAGGTATAATCGAGCTGACGACGCCGCCGCTGAAGCTGGTCTCCGATCTTTACACCTGCAATCTCGTCGTGCGCGATGCGGACGGGCACATGCTCGCCGGCCAAATCGGCGGCCGATTTCATGTGCGCCACCCGGATTTCTCGGCGAGCGTTTGGGGCGTCTTCCACGAAAGCGGCGATTGGCGCGTCATGGCCGCAGGGACGACGCGGCTAACCGAGGTTCGCGATGGCGTTGGTTGAGGCCCCTGCCGGACCGCCGACCGATAAGAACAAGCGCCTGACCGAGCGCTTTGCGGAATACGACGGCTATGTGAAGCAAGCAGAGGCCCTGCTGGCGGAAGGCGATCCGCAAACTGCGGCAGCGTATTGCGCCATCGCCTCGCACGTGGCGACGCAAAACCATTGTGGAATCTTCTGGGCCCCGCGTCTTGAGAAAGTGCTGAACAGCATTGGCCGTCAGCTTGAGCCGGAAGCGCCAGTCCGCCCGCGGCCCAGCGAAATCAAGCGTATCCTGCAGGTGTGCACACAAGTGTCCGCTGTAGGCGGCCATACCAAAATGCTGTGCCAATGGGTACGCGCAGACAAGGACCGTGAGCACACCTTGGTGCTCACCGAACACCGCGGGCCGACGCCGGGCTTTGTGCATGAAGTATTCGAAGCGAGCGGCGGCAATAAAGTCGAGCAACTCAATCACCGCCCGAGCAGCCAGATCGACTGGGCGCTCCGGCTACGTGAGATCGCTAAGGATTTCGATCTGGTGATCTTGCATACGCATTGCGAGGACATTGTCCCGGTGATCGCGTTTGCAGACCCGACAAAGCACCCGCCCGTGTTGGTCCTGAATCATGCGGACCACTTGTTCTGGTTCGGATCGAGCGTTTGCCATCTCAATATCAACCTGCGCGATGCGGCGCAGGATTTGGCCATCGGACGCCGCGGCATTGCACCCGAGCGCAACATCCTGATGCCGACCTTGGCCGAAGGCATCGTCCGCACGCGCTCGCGTGAAGAGGCCAAGCGCGAACTCGGCATCGATCCTGATACCGTGCTAATGGTTTCTGCGGCGCGACGCGCCAAATATCGGACCATGGGCGGCGTCACGTATGCCGACATCCATGCCGATGTGCTGAAGCGGCACGAGAACGCCATGCTGATCACGGTCGGCGCAGGTGAGCATGCGGACTGGGCGCCAGTGCAAGCGGAGCTGAATGGCCGCCTCCTATCGATCGCCGAAACGCCAAATCCGAAGATCTATTTCGAAGCCGCCGACATTTACGTGGACTCTTTCCCGTTTGTGTCGTCGACGTCACTCATGGAGGCCGCCGGTTACGGCACGCCGCTCGTGACGATCTTCACCTACCCTCAGGAAGCGCGAATCTTCGGCATCAATCACGTGGCGCTCGTCGGCAACGTGATGCAGGCGACCTCGTTCGAGGAATATCGCGGCATGCTCCGCACGTTGATCGCGGACCCCGCGCTCCGCGAGAAGCTCGGCGGCGAGGCGCGCGACGCCGTGCGCAAGGAACACAATCTGCCCGGTTGGCTGCGCTGGATGGAGGCCGTGTATGCGCGCGCGCTAGAACTGCCCACGCTTGACAATCGCGCGATGCTCGAAGCAACCGAGCAACCACATTACGGCGAGCCCGACACACGGCACGAAGACATTTTCGGCGGCGCCTGGCCGACCATGCGCGTCGTTATGAGCTACATGGGGATGATGCCGGCGCGCCAGCATTTGGCGCATTGGCGCCGTGTGCGCCGCGAAGGCGGCTTTAAAAGCCATGCCGAAGCGGCGAGCTACCTCGTTCCGGAATGGCTGAAACGCTACGTTAAAGATGGCGTGTTGAAGCTGCCGGAAGAGATCACGTTCAGCGGCTAACGAAAATGACCGAAACCGCGGCGCCCGCGCGCGCGCATCCCATGCAAGACGCGCGTATCGCCGCGAACTTCGCGGCGTTCGAGCGCTATTTGGTCCGCGCTCAGGAGTTTCTCACACACGGCCAACTCGACGCCGCGGCAGTGCATTGCGCCGTCGCCTCACACATTCCCGTGCAAAACCATGCTGGCATTTTCTGGAGCCCGCGCGCCGAAAAGATTTTGGCTGAAATCGGAAGCCGGTTGCCGTTCGGGCTGCCCCCGGCGCGCGCGAACGATTGTCGACGCATCTTGCAGGTCGGAACGCAAATGGCGGCTGTCGGCGGCTTGACCAAGATGCTTGGCCAGTGGGTTGCCGCCGATACCGCGCGCGAACATTCGCTGGTGCTGACTCAGCAACGCGGCCCTGTCCCGCAATCCGTCATTGATGGTTTTGGCGGGCGCGTCACGTATCTCAATCGCAGCCCTGGCGGCTTTGTCGCCTGGGCGGGGCGCTTACGCGAGATCGCCCGCGATTTCGATCTGATCATTCTGCACACCTATTGCGAAGACGTAATCCCGCTCATCGCGTTCTCAAACCCAGCGCGCCATCAACCGGTTCTCATCCTCAATCATGCCGACCACCTCTTCTGGTACGGCCCCAGCATCTCGCACCTGACGATCAGCCTCCGCGATGCGGCGCTTGAACTTGGCATCGCGCGTCGCGGCCTGGCGCCAGAGCGTAGCATCTTGATGCCGACTTTGTCCGAGGCCGTAACGCGCAGCCGCTCTCGCGAAGATGCAAAACGGGAGCTCGGCATTGATCCGACGACGATGCTGCTTGTCTCGGTCGCGCGCAAGCTGAAGTACAAGACCGTGAACGGCGTCACCTTCGCCGACCTTCACGCGCCAATCCTCGAAAAGCACCCCGAGGCTGCGCTACTCGTGGTCGGCGCCGACGACCCGGCCGATTGGGCGCCAGTAGTTGCGCGCTTCGGTGAACGCATTCGAACGACGCCGGAAATTCCGAACCCGAAAATCTATTTCGAGGCGGCGGATATTTATGTCGACTCTTATCCGTTCGTCTCATCGACCTCCCTAATGGAAGCCGCTGGCTACGGCGCGCCTTCGGTGACGATTTTCACCTACCCCGACGCGACTCGAATTTTCGGCATCAATCACGTGGCGCTTGTCGGCAACACGCTGCAAGCGACGTCGTTCGAACAATATCGTGAGATGCTGAGCGATCTCATCGCCAACCCGGACAAGCGCGATGCGCTTGGCGCCCAAGCACGCGAAGCAGTCGCCCGCGAGCACAACATGCCAGGCTGGCAGCGTTGGTTAGAAGCAGTCTATGCGCGCGCGCTTGAACTGCCCGCGCTCGACAACCGCGTTATGTTGCAACAAGTCGAGGCGCCGAGCTTCGGCGAGCCGGATTGGCGCCACGAAGACATTTTCGGAGGCAACTGGCCGATCGAGCAATTCCTCAAGAGTTATATGGGCGTGCTGCCGCTCCGTCAGCGGATCGCGCATTGGCGCGAACTCAAAGCCGCTGGCGCCTTCGACAGCCGCAGCAGCGAGATCAATCACACGCTGCTGCCTGAGTGGCTCAAGCGCGCCCTAAAAGGCTAGCGCGAGAGCAGCACCCGCGCGGCGGCGACGGGGTAGCTCGCGGGCGGCGTCAGCGCCAATGCTTCCGCAAAACGCCCTTTGCGCACCAGTCGCGCAGCCGTAACCGTGACGTACCAGCCAATCTCTTTCTGGTTTTGCGCGCTGAGATGGCGAGCACACGGCAGTGCGGCGCGAATGAATGCGCAGTCGGCGACATCAGGCTCGTAGTCGCGATAACCTGCCAGCTCCATCAGCTTTGTCGCGACCGCGATCCGGAGATGATCGCGCTCATCCGCGGCGATCATCTCTGCGCCAATGGCGTACATCGCAGCGAGCGAGCCAGCTTGTCGTAACTCCGCGGGGAGCGAACGCCGGAATTCAAAGTCGTCGCGGCCAAGTTGACGACGCAGCGCAGAGAGAGCGCCAAGCTGCGAGCCGACCGCCATGATGCGGCCGTTCAGGAGCGTGCCCGAGATGCTGCCGCCGTGAACGCGGTATTTGCACAACGCTTCTGGCAGACAAAACAGGCCGCCGCGCTGCGACAAACGCCAAAACAGATCACTGTCCTCAGAATTGGGGCAATGCCGATATCCGCCAACGGCGCGGACGGCCGCAAGGCGGGTCATCAGCGTTGAATGTACAACATACGGCTCGCGGCCCGGCGCGCGCGTCGGGTCAGCACTTTGCACTGGCCCGGGATGCGGCACACCCGCGAGCGGCGCTCCATCGGCATCGATATGCTCAACGTCCGACCCCACGGCGACGCATTCGGGGTGCCTGCGCAGATATGCGAGCTGGCGCTCCAGCCGATCCGGCATCGCGATATCGTCGGCATCCAAACGCGCAAGAAACTCCGACTGACAGTGCGCTAGACCTTCATTGAGCGCCTCGACGATGCCGCCATTGGCGCGCGTGACAACCGCCACCCGCGGATCCCGCTGCGCATATTCAGACAAGATTTGCGCCGTCCGATCCGTCGAACCGTCATCGACCGCAACGACGCGAACGTCAGCAATGGTCTGCGCGAGCAGACTATCCAGCGCCTCGTGCAACGTCGCTTCGGCGTTGTACGCCGTCAAAAGGACGTCGATGACCGCCATTTCAATGCAGGCTGACGACAGGCGGCGGCGGATGGTGACGCCGCGGGGCAAGCGAGGCCAAAAACGCTTTACGGAGCGGCTTCGGCGCGACGAGGTGATATGCCGCGCGAAGCGGGAATGTACGCAGAGCGCCCCAAATCGCGCGCCAAATCTCCGTACGAGCGCGCCCTTCGTCGGCGCGCTCAGTGGCGGCGTCGACGAAGTACTCGTAGTATTGCCACATCACATTGCGATAGGCGCCGAGCAGTCCCTTTGCCGAGCCGAACACGCGCCTCTCTGGCAGCGCATGGCGGAAGAAGACACGGCGGCCAAAGCCCAGACGACGGAAGCGCAACGCGTCGTAAGAGCCCGGTGGGCGCTGGCGGAAATAGACACCCGGCCCTGTCGTGTAGATGAGCTTGCGGCGACGTGCGACACGCAATTGCCAATCCCAATCCTGATCGCCCAGCAGGCGTTCATCGAAATAGCCCACGGCATCCTTAACAGCGGCGCGGACCACGGTGGCGCCAATCTGCGGATAATAACCACTCAGCATTGAGTGCACGAGTTCATCGCCTTCGCGCGGCGCCCTGATGGGCCACGGATCGTCCACCGGCCGCAGCGCGTCATCGACAGGAATCACTTGGGTCATAACACCTTCGAGCGCCGGGTTTTGCTCAAGCAACTCAAGATGCGGTCGAATATGGTTTTCGAGCCAGAGATCGTCGTCATCTAGGAAGGCGATATAGTCACCCGTCGCGTTAGCGAGGCCAGCATTACGCGCGGCTCCCGCGCCAGGCTCCACGACCGGAATATAAATAGCGCCAAACTGGGCCGAGATATCGCGGCTGCGCGGGTCGGCGCCGTTGTCGCCAACAAGGATTTCAAAAGCCAGGTCCGGGCCCTCAAGGGCGCGAATACTCGCCAGCGCCTGACGCAAATAGTCCGGGCGATCGCGCGTGGGCACGATCACCGAAACTCGACGGCAAGATGCGGTACTCATGGGTGGACATTTCTTGAACCTGTACGCGGCGGCGCACAAGGCAGAACACCAGTCACGCGTGTACCATGGTGGCGACGGTCAACAGCATATGCATTGTTGACTCTGAGCCGCGCGATGCACGCGGAAAAATCGCGCCGAGAAACGCGATCTGCAGCCGCCGCCATTTAAAGAGATGGTAAACAGTCCGTAATGGAAACACTTGGGCGGCGCACCAAATTGCTTGCAGCGCCTGCCAGCGTTCACCGCGCGCCGCTAACCGCACCGCGCAATCTACGAAGTAACGGTAGAAGTGCCTCAGCGTGCCGTAATAAGCGCGCCACATCTCAGCCGGCGAGCGCCAAATCTCCCATTCAGGGATCGCATGCCGGAAGAACACCTTGCGGTCATAGCGGCTCCGGTCGAGCTGCAGCTTGTCGCAACTGCCAAGCGTACGACCGCGGAACAGCACGCTCTTGGTCTGCACCACGGCGAGTTTACGCTGCCGCGCAAAGCGAAGGAGCCAGTCCAAGTCCTCCCCGCCGATTAACTCTTCATCAAACACGCCAATTGTTTCGAGCGCACTGGCGCGCACCACCACCGAACCGATCTGCGGGAAATAGCCGCTCAGCATCTTTCGGATCAGTTCGTTACCTTCGCCGGGAGGGCTCGCAGGCCAGGGCTCGCTAATCGGCCGCATTAAATGATCGGCGCTCACGACTTGGCCGATCACCGCATCGATCTCAGGGCGACGATCAAGCACTGCGAGGTGCTCACGCAGGTGCGATGCGAACCAACGATCATCGTCATCGAGGAAAGCAAGATATTGCCCTGTCGCCGCATAGATCGCTGCATTGCGAGCGACACTGGCGCCCGTGCCTTGCTCAGCACGCACGTAAACGGCGCCATATTTCTCCGCTAGGCCGATGTTTTGCGGCGTATGGCCATTGTCGCCGATGACGATCTCCAGATCGAAATCTGGCCCTTCAAGCGCACGGATGCTTTCAAGCGCTTCGCGTAAAAGGTGCGGGCGATTGCGTGTCGGCACGATCACCGAAACCACTGGCCGAACCTGCGCCTTGGTGATTGGTCCTGGATCGTGGGCCGTTCTGCTCAGTACGTCCACGTCCACTCCTCCCAGCGGTCATAAGCGCCGCGCAGCATGGCTTTGAAAATCCGGTCGTCGTCAAAGTGAGTGACGAACGTGCGCGGGATGGTGCCGGGGGGGCGAGTTTCTTCGGCTTGCGCGTAGATCGTGGAATAACCCACGGCGCGCGCGGCCTGATCGGCGGCCTCGTTCCAGTTTTGCGACTGGCCGAAGGGAATAGCGAACGCCTCCGGCGCAAAGCCGAGACGTTGTTCAATCGTTTTGCGAGAGAGTTCAAATTCTTGCTTGGCGCGCTCGATATCGATCTCGCCGAAATCACGGTGGGTGGCCGAGTGGCTGCCGAGCTCCACGCCATCGGCGGCCATGCGCTCAAGCTCGCTCCAGCCGAGCACCGCAGTCTTGTGCCAGTCGAGTTTATGCTCCGACCACTCGGAGACGACGAACACCGAATAAGGGATCGCATATTCGCGAAGGATTGGATCGGCCTGGGTGAGAACGCTGGTCAACGCGTCGTCAAAACTGACAGCCAAATCCTTGTCGCCGCCGCCGGTGCGTGCGATCTCAGCAGGCGCAACAAAACGATAGCCTTGCTCAAGCGCAAGCTCGATCTGACGGCGAAAACGCGCCGGGGCGACGTCATTGACGCCGAACTCGGGCTGACCAACGGAATGGTAGCACAGGATGCGCCCGCGCTCGCGCGGCCGACGAAAAGGCGTCACCGTCGCTAGCGCGTGACGTTCACCGTACATGCGCGCAGCCTCAAGGTGCTGCCGGCGCAATCCGGTGCTTTGCACGAGCTTTTTGACGGCCTGTTTCACTGCAACCCCTACCTTAGTGAAAACCCCAAAATTTCCGCCCAGTCCAGTGCGTTCGCACGTTGAACAACGCTAAATGTGAGGTTGAGCCAATCAGTCCCCGCCCGATACAGCGGTCAGGCGAGACCTGCCAGAAAGGCGCCGCCTCAAGGGTTTGTCGTAGACAATATTGAGGACAGCAGCGGCGACCACGGCAAGGACAGCGACAATCAAAACATTGACGACGCCCGGCGCCGCCAGCGCCTCCCGCTCCATCACCAAGCTCACCCAGCCCCAAAGCGGCACGTGGAGGATATAGACCCCGTAGGACACTAGGCCGACGAATGTGCTTACCTGGAGCAGCACCCCACGCGCGCGCGCACTGGCTGAGGTCGCGACCAAGAGCGGGAAGAGCACAAGGGCGGCGGCGAGGTCGACGATTGCGCGCCACACGCCCTCACCTGGGATCATGAACACGGCGGCTAGGGCCACGTAAGCCAACCAAGCCGGAAGCACCGGAACCCGCTCGTGCGCGCGAACAAGGTAAAGCCAGACGCCGGCGAAAAACCCGAAGGTCACGCGCGGAAACCCGGCTACGAAATTGGACCAAGCGAAACCACCATCCAATTGCCCAAAGCCCAACGCCGTTGGCACGAGGAGCACGCCGCCAATCGCCATGAACCCCAAGCAAAGTCTTGGTGTGAGCCAGCGCGCAACCAACGCGAAGACCAAGTTTATGAAAAGCTCGAAGAAGAGCGACCAGGCCGGCCCGTTCAACGGAAAAGGCGCGTTCGGCCAGAGCGCAAAAGATGGCGGGCAGGGCAACAGGAACATCGCAAAGATCATCGACGTCGCGACCTGAAGCACCGAAGCCTCGCCCCAGCCCTTGAGCGCCGAAAGCAAAGCCAACGCGGCCCCGGCCAAAGTGCCCAAAATGTAAAGTGGATAGAGCCGGACGACGCGCGCACGCATGAATTCGCCAAGCGACATCTTGCTCTTCAGTCGCTCGGCATAGACGTGCGCAAGCACAAAGCCGCTCAGCACGAAGAAGAAGTCCACCGCGAGATATCGGCCGGGTAACCACGCCGTCATGAAGCTGGACGGGACATGGTCGGTAATGACCGCCAAAGCGGCGAGACCGCGCATGCCGTCAAGAACGGCGAAGCGCTCCTTGCCCGCTATCTCGGTGCTAACCATGCTGATCCTCGCGCGCGCGGCGCTTAGCCAAAGCTCTGCACAATCGCGTCATCTCGAAACGGACTTCTCCCGTGGGCCGAGATATTCGCGCTAGGGTGTAATTGTCATTATTGCGCGGCAAAAGCATTGCATACCGCAATAGGATAACGCGGCGCGGAGCATGAGCCGGGCCGGCACCCAGGAGTTGTTATCACCTATTCCGCATCCTCCTCGTCTGGTTCAGCCAGACTCGGCTTCGGGACAAGCTTTCTTCCCGGCTCGATGAGCCGAGAAGACGCATTTGCGTTGCTTTCCGCGGCTTATGAGAGCGGTATCCGGCATTTCGACACCGCGCCGCTCTACAGTTGGGGCGCGGCAGAAGATGTGCTCGGCGCCTTCGTCGCGGGCAAATCCGATCTTACCATCGTTACCAAAGCGGGCATCGCACCGCCAACCAAAGCGGCGAGGCTGATAGCCAAGGCGCCGGGCGTGCCGGCGGCGCGTCCCACTTATGGGCAGTTTGGCCCCCGTCAGGTGAGCCGCAGTCTGGAGGCAAGCCTGAAACGCTTACGCGTCGACCAAGTTGGTGCGCTATTGTTGCACGAAGCCGCGCCGGCTGACGTTACTGACGCGCTCATCGCGGAGATCAGTCAGCTGAAAGAGAGCGGCAAGGCCGCAACGTTGGGGCTGGCGACTTCCGCCTCCCATACCGCGGACATATTACGGCGCTTCCCAGATACTTTCGACACTGTCCAAATTCCGATCGATGGGCTGACGAAACTCGGCCCGCACAGCGAGCGCACCATCCTGCACTCAGTTCTTGGCGCGCGCCTGCGCAACGCCGCGAGCAACGTCGCCGCCGATCCACGCCTCGCTGGCGAATTGGGCGTGGCGCCGGGCGACACCGCCGCGCTAGCCGAGAAGCTATTGAGTGCGGCGCTCGCAGAGAGTGGGAATGGGATTGTCCTGTTCTCCTCCACCCGCCCCGATGCAGTCCGGAACAACGCGCGCGTGACACCTGCCGATCCCGATTTGCGCGCGCTTGTTCACGATCTGCTCGCCGCCCCGCCAACGGCAAAACGCTAGCGCCAGAGCTTTCACTGATGCACACTAGCGCCATTATGCGGCATGCGTTCATCATGGCGGCGATAGCGCTTTGCTTCGCCAATCCAGCATATGCGCAGGAACGCCGGCCCGCGTTTACCGAGACCTTCGAACAACTCGACGAAAGCCGCTGGCGTATCGCCGATGGCTGGAGCAATGGCGCCTGGACCGCCAACGACTGGCGCCGCTCGCAGATCAGGCAAACTTCCCAAGGTGTAGAAATAATACTGGCGCGCACACGCGGCGGCGCGAAGCGCTATTCATCCGGGGAGCTGCAGTCGGAGGACGTTTATCGCTACGGCTATTTTGAAACCCGCATGCAGGTCCCGCGTGGCTCTGGTCTGGTCACCGGGTTTTTCACTTACACACGGCCCGGGGATGAAGATTCCTGGGACGAAATCGATATCGAAATTCTTGGCCGCGACACGCGCTCGATCCAGTTCACCTATTTTCGGCATGGCGAGAACCACGTGACGACGGTGCCGCTTGGCTTCGATGCGGCGGATGGAATTCACACCTATGGCTTCGAATGGACGCCGCGTGCGCTGCGATGGTACGTGGACGGACGCCTGCTGCACCAAGAGACCGGCGCTAACGGGCAGTTGCCGCAATCACCGCAACGCCTCTATCTGCACCTCTGGAATAGCGAAACGCTCACAGACTGGCTCGGACCGATCCTTCCCTGGCAGGGTCCGTGGCGTCTGACCGTCGAGTGTATTGCCTACGCACCCAGCTATGGCGGCCAGACACTCTGCCCTGAATAAGTATGTCTCACGCCGCCCACGCCACCGCGATCATCATCGCCGCTTACAATGCGGAAGCGACATTGGCGCGCGCTGTGCGCTCGGCCTTGGCCGAGCCGGAAGTCGCCGAAGTTTGCATCGTCGATGACGCTTCAGACGATGGCACGGCGACATTGGCGCGCGCGCTTGCGAGCGAAGATCAGCGCGTCACTTTGATTGCGCTTGAGCGCAATAGTGGGCCATCAACTGCACGCAACGCCGCGATTGCGGCAACCCAGTCGCCCTGGATCGCGATCCTCGACGCTGACGATTACATATGGCCAGGCCGGTTCGCTGCGCTGCATGCCTTGGTGGCGGATGCGGATTTTCTGGGCGACGCCCTCATCCGCACGTCTTCCGGCGAAACGGCGGCTTGGCGCCGCGCCTCACTTAATCCCAGGCCGCTAAGCTTCACTGACTTTCTCATTGGAAATCTTGGTGACGCGAACGGCCCGCTCGATCTTGGTTTTCTTAAGCCTCTCATGCGCCGAAGCTTCTTGGAGCGTCACACCCTAAGCTATCGCAGCGACATGCGGCTTGGCGAAGATTACGAGCTATACGCGCGCGCGCTCGCGCTGGGCGCACGGTTCTTGGTGTGTGGTCCGGCCGGGTACATCTCGGTTGAGCGCCCGGGCTCCCTTAGCAAAGACCACTCCGAGGCCGATCTCCAAAAGCTTCGTGATTGCGATGATGCAATCGCGCGTGTGCGCCCACTCACACCCGCGGAGATCAGTGCGCTCGGCCGTCACAGAGCGAGCGTCGATCGGCGGCTACAATGGCGCCGGCTGATCAGCGCAGTTAAGGCGCGCGACGCAGGGATGGCGCTCTCGACCTTCACATCGCCGGACGCCGCCCTCTATCTGGTCGGTAAACTGGTTGAACAGGCGTGGCTGAGAGGCACCGGGCGCGGGCCACATCGTTTATCCACAAGCGCCGTGCGTTAATCAGGGACGGGAAATTTGTCGCGCGGCGCGGCGCGGTCTGACCTTTGCGTCGTTTGTTGCTTGGCGTAAGACGTCCCTGAGGTCGCCCGCACATGTCATCTCCAGTTTGGCACACCCGCCGCACGCTTTTGATCGGATTGGCCGGCGCCGGATTGGTTAGCGCGTGCGGAACCATGGCCAGCACACCCGTCGATAGTTTCGCGCAGCCGCCGGAATATCGGCTCGGCGCCGGCGATCAGCTACGGGTGACGGTGTTTAACGAGGCGGAACTGACGGGCCAGTACGTCGTCGGTTCGCAAGGCACGATTTCCTATCCATTGGTCGGCACGATCGAAGCGACAGGCCTAACCGTGGCGGAATTCACTGACCGCCTCCAAACCGCGCTGGCGGAGTTTATCCGCGCGCCGAATGTTAGCGTTGAGGTGGCCAATTATCGGCCCTTCTTCATCCTCGGCGAAGTCCAGCGCCCGGGCACGTATCCATATTCGGCCAGCCTGACGGTGCTGAATGCCGTAGCGACAGCCGGCGGATTCACCTATCGGGCGAATCGCAACCGCGTCTTCGTGCGTCACGCGAATGAATCCGAGGAGCGCTCGTATCCCCTGACCATCGCAACGCCAGTGATGCCGGGAGATACAATCCGGATCGGTGAGCGCCTCTTCTAGGCGAGACAATCTCGCTCCACGAGAAAACGCGTTGCAATCGACACAATAGTGCGGCGCAAAGCATGCATGATCGAGCGCCGGGACGACATCAGCCGCGCTGCTGTGCTAGGTTGACGCTGTCGCCCAACGGCGTTTTTTGCACGCTGGCAACGGGGCTTTGTGCGCCATGAATAAGATGAATACCGAGCCGACTTCCGGTGGCGCTGGCTCAGCGCCGCAAGGCTTGGCGGAATTGTTTGGCGTCACCGCTGCGATGCAGATGCTGCGTCGCCGGTTCCTGATCATGAGTCTCGTCGGCCTCTCGGTCGCAGCCGCCGCGTTCACCTTCCTCATGCTGCAGACGCCCTCCTATTCGGCGACGTCTCTGCTCATCATCAACCCGCGCACCGAGCGGGTTCTGGACTCAGAAGCTGTCGTCGGCTCGCTGCCGCTGCAATCCTCAGCCATCGATTCCGAAATCGAGCTGTTGCGCTCGCCAGCGCTGATGACCGAGCTGGCTTTGGCGCTCGGCTTGGAGAGCCAGCGCGCGGGCGAAGCAGCGCTTTCCACCCAAGACATCGCAGACAGCCTCGCGGGCTCCATCACCGTTAACCGTCGCGGCATGACGTACGTGATTGAAATCACCGCGCGTTCGACTGACGCACAGCGAGCTCAGCTGATCGCTAACACCTACGCCGACGTTTACATCGCTAGCCAAGTCAACGCCCGCGTCGATACCGCTCAGCGCGCCAATTCATGGCTCTCGCGGCGTCTAGCGGAATTGCGCGACGACGTGCAGGCAAAGGAAAGCGCGGCGGAAACATTCCGCGTGCAATCCGGCCTCATGTCGGCGCAGGGCTCGACCCTGCAGGAACAGCAGATCACCAACGTTCAAAGCCAAGTGCTGCAAGCACAGGCTGATCTGGCTGAACGCCAAGCGCGCTTCCAGCAGATCCAAGAACTGCGTCAATCCGGCGCCCCGCTCGAAAGCATCGGCAATGCGCTGAATTCGGAGACGATCCGCAGCTTGCGCGAGCGTGAGTCCGACATCGCCCGCCGCCAATCGGATCTCGAGAACCGCTACTTGCCGACGCACCCGTCAGTGCAGGCGATCCGCGCCGAGCGCAGCGACATCGAGACGCAAATTCAGCGGGAAATTCAGCGTATTTCCGTGAACCTCGGCAACGAGGTCTCGGTCGCGCGCGCGCGTCTGGCCACGTTGCAGCAATCCATGCGCGAAGCGACCGGCGATCTATCCAGCAATTCCGGCTCAAGCGTCCGCTTGCGCGAGTTGGAGCGCGAAGCCGCCGCCAGCCGCGAGGTCTACGAAAGTTACCTGCAGCGCTATCAGGAAATTGCTGACCAAGATCAGCTCAACACGTCGGACGCGCGGCTGCTGGCGTACGCGTCGCGTCCTGGCGCACCCTCGTCGCCGCAATTGCGCATCGCGCTGGCCCTTGCGATCGCGATTGGACTGATGCTGGGCATTGGCGCTGGCGTGATGGCCGAAATCTTCGACCAATCGGTGAAGAACGCCGACGACCTGGAGACGAAAGTCGGTTACCCGGCCATCGCTTCCATCCCGACGATTTCGAAGCGCATGATGCGCCAAATGCCGCCGGCGGAGCGTCACCCATCTGGCTATCTCGTCGGCCGGCCGATGTCTGCATTCACTGAAGCTCTGCGCGTGCTGCGCACGGTCATCGTGTATTCCAAGCTCGATTTCTCGGTGAAGGTGGTCGCGATCACCTCGGCGCTGCCGGACGAAGGCAAGACGACAATCTCGATGTGCCTGGCGCGCGTGGCCGCCATGTCCGGTCAGCGCGTCTGCGTCGTCGACTGCGATTTGCGCAAACAATCGATCAACGATGTCATCGATATCGAAACCGATGTCGGCATTCTGCAAGTGCTGGCGGGCGAAGCGCCATGGCGCTCCGCCATTGTCCGCGATCCGAACTCCGACGCACACGTCCTGCCGGTGGCGACCTCAGGCTTCACACCTCGCGACGTATTCGGCTCGGAAGCGATGGAGCGCCTCGTCGGCGAACTGCGCGCACACTATGACCTAGTGATCCTCGATTGCGCGCCGATCCTGGCCGTCGCCGAAACCCGCATCCTGGTCAAACAGGCCGACACAACCGTGATCGTCGCGCGCGCCGGACGCTCCGCCATTGGCGCAGTGCGGTCGGCGGTGTCGCAAACGGAAGGCGCTGGGGGCAAAGTGCTGGGCATCGCGCTGAACTGCGTGCTGCCGCACTGGCAGAGCTACGCTGACAGCCTGTATTTCTATCAGTCGAAATCTTATTACAGCGTCTCCTGACGCCGCTTCACGGCGCCGAGCATCGCTTCGGCCACGCGCTCGCCAATGGCGGGCGCGTGTGCGTTTGAGACATAGGCGTGGCCACGCTCCGCGAGCATGCGCTTGAGGCCCGTGCGCGCGCGAAGCGCGAGAGCCGTGCGCAGCACTCGCAGCGGATCAGGCGCAATGAGCAGATCGCGATTGGCGCGCGCAGTGAGACCTTCGAGCGCTTTCGGTGTCGCCACCACCGGACAGCCCAGCGCCATGCCGTCGAGCACTTTGAGCTTCACGCCACTGCCGCCAAGGACAGGCGCCAGAAAAACGCCCGCGCCACGCAATGCACCGAGGTCATCGATCCTGCCGAGGAATCGGAAAGCACCGGGGTCGGCTTCCAAAACCAATTCCGGTGCATGATCGCCAACAACGTCAATCACAGCGCCGGCTGGCCACTCCCCGGCAGCCTCCAGCGCCTTCACTGCACCAATCAGCGCACGAAGCATGACGATGTTTTCGCCATAGCGCATGTTGCCAAGGAAGATGAGCTTGTCGCCAACTTGGTCAGGCAAGGCGTGCGCAGGGACAAGCGGCGGCGCACCCATAACGCGCGGATCGCCGCCGCCAAACGCAGCGGCCTCCACGCGCGACGTAAACAGCACCAAATCCGCGTTTGCCCGCAATGCGCGCTCATAGCGCTCGCAACGATGGGCTTCGGCGCTCAAAATGGGCCGCGCAAACGCGCGCGCGAGTGGCGCCAGCGGCCCAACGCGGCGAGACAGAAACCCCATCACTTCGTAACCGCCACTGGCCGATTGTGCGTAACGAGTTGATAGCAGATCATCGTAATCGATGATGCGGGCGCAGCTCGGCGCAATGTCAGCGGCGAGCGGAGCTAGGCGCAACATGTCGATATAAACCGCAGCCGCTCCACTTTCTTGCGCCAGCTGTGCGACCGCTAAGCGCGTGGCGGTGCTGTGATAGAGCCACGTTTGCATCGGCGCCGCACCAAGCCGCATCACGTTGAGCGCCACCGAGAGCGGCTTGGCTAACGGGATGAATGTCATCCCCTGGTCATGAGCCGCGCCCGTTGGCGCGCCCAACACCACAAGGCGCGTATCAAAAACGAGTTTCGCCTGCGCAATGCGCTGGCGGAGCATCGAGGCGCGGCCGCTATTCTCCGCATACGGATGGCGGCTCAACAGCATTAGAAGGACCGGCCGAGTCATCGCGCGCCCCGCGCCAGATCGAGCACCGCCTTCAACTCATCCTTCGGCTGCAGGAACACAGCCTCCGATGTCTTCGCGAGCCGCGCGCGCGCCTCTGAGATGCGCATTCGGTCGAGGGACGAGATGAATTCAGGAAATGTCGTCTCCAGCGGCTCGGCCAACGTAAAGCCAAAGCCACGCGCTTCGATCCAACGCCCAGTCTCGCTGTCAGCAGGCGCGATTGGCGGCGCGCAATAATAGCCGCCCTCATAGAGGCGGTTAGGCAGCAACCATTTTGAGTTCGCGCCGGGATCGTGGAAATCACCTGCCCAGACCAGATCGACATCGCCGTAAATCGAAGCGAGATCGCCTGGCCAAGCATACCGACCGCCAAAGCTGACATTGGCGCGGCCCGCGAGCGCGGCTTCGAAATCTCCAAGTTCCGTGCGCGCGGGCGCGCCACGCAGAACGAGTTCGACGCGATCTGGAAACCGATCCGCAAGCGCCAGCAGCAAACCGAGACTTCGCCGGCAGCGTAGATTGCCGAACCAGCCGATACGAATCGGCCCCGTGCGCGCCACGGGCGCGACTGGACGCGCGCCATACTCGAAGCCCCAAGGCAGGCGGTTTTCAATCAGGATCGTGCGCGCGAGACCAGCTTGACGTTTGTCGAAATATTCGCGCCCAAAGGCGGGCGAGCTGATCACGACAGCGCTCGCTTGGTTCAGCAAGCGCCGCTCGATGCCGCGCATCATGGCTCCGAGCCCATCGGCGCGGGTCATGAAGCGGTGAACGTCGAGGCACTCGTAAACCAACGCCGCTTGCGATCCGCTCATTCGGCGCGCCCAATCCGCCAGCCACAACATGTCTAGATTGCGCGCATAGAAGATTGCGCCCTGACGCAACACATCTCGATGCGCGCGCAGGATCGGCCGCGCCTGCATGAGGGCAGCGATACGCTGCGCGAACGCTGCGTCATGCGTTTCGCCGAGATCGACATTTAACCATGCGGTTTCGCGAGACGGCCCGCGCCGCATTGTAAATGCAGCGACCTCGGCGCCGGCATGGCCAAACGCTTGAATCCGGCGTTGCACAGCCGGATCGTTTGCGTCGTGTCCGAAGAAATTCAGCTGTGCCAAGCGCGCTTACCCACAGGGCCAAGGGCCCCGAGTCTCGGCTCGGCGCAAGCATTTACGCCGAAATCGACTTCAGGCGCTGCTACGTTGGCGCACGACGACGCGTCCGCCATTGGCCTTGGCGCGGGCCTTCGCCCTGTTGAAGCTTGGCTTCCAGAGGGCGCCGCGGTCACGCATGGAGCGCAAAGCGTCCCACAGAATGAGCGCGTCAGTGCTGAGAGACCAAGCGAGCGAGTAGGCCTTGTATTGGCTCGCCTCTTCCTCGTCAGCATCGACAATGGCGCTAACGCCAATGACGCCAGGACGTGAGCTGAGATAATAGCGCTTGCCAGTCTTTAGCGGCTCAAGTTCGTCGCGCGAAAGCGGCGATGGGCCGACCAAAGCCATGTCGCCAGCGATGACGTTGAACAATTGCGGCAGCCGCTCAAGCGCGCGCCGCCACTTCGCCTGCGGGCCTTCCGCGCTCACAGCGATCGCGGTCAGATCGTTAGCGGGCGCCTCGTCTGGCTCACCGGGAACGCGCAGCCGTTCGATTTGCGCTGACGGCGGCTCGATGCGGAGCTTGAAACGCTTGAACACCCGCCCGCCGTAGCCAATGCGCTCATGCGCTAGAAAGACTGGCGCCGAATGGCGAACCTTCGACACCAGCGCCGCAACCAGCAACACAGCCATCCAGATCGGGGCGCTGATGAGGGTGAGGGTTAGATCGACTGTTCGTTTTGCCCAGCCGCCGAGCACGGCATCGTAAGAGACCACCGGCGCGCTTGCGAGGTCTCGACGCAAGGCCGCCTCGAACGCATTGTTGGTTTCCGCATTCTGCGAACCTTGCTGGTCTGCCGACCCGCGAGGCAATTGGATGAGCATTTGCGATCCTAGGAGCTTGGCTAACAAGCTTAAGAAGCTCGGGTGAAAGTGCAATCACCAACACCGGCGCCGCGAGCGAAATTTAGGCACCGCCGCTGCACCGCAACAGGTTGACACGTACGCGGCGAGAAAATCCCCGGTCGCCACCGCCCCATTTGTGGATAACACGCGCCACCGGAAACTTGCTCCCAGGTTTTCGCGTTCTGCGAACGGCTGATGCTGGGGATTGCGCTTGGGCTCCCGCCATCGCAGACAACGAGGGCAAACCGGGGCGGGGAGCAACGAGCAACTTGACGGCACCACTAACTGGCGACCGGACCCGGTACGAGCCTGGAACGCTTGGGGCAGCGACCCTGCGCGGCGTCCGGCCCTCGCCCTCCCTGATCGGCTTTCGTTTGCGCCGTGGCCTTAAGCGCCAAGCAGCGCCCATAATTCTCATTACCTTGTTTATCGCGGTCATAGGCGCCGCCTACGATGTTTCGGGCGGTGTGCGACCGGTGGCGGCCGCAGCGTTTTGGGCCCCCATGGGGCTCGCAGTCGGCCTTGGCTTTGCGATCATTGCGGAATTTAGCCGCAACACCGTCACGTCGCTCTCCAGCTTCGGCAAGCACCGCGGCTACGCCATTCTGGGCGCCGCGCCGGAATTGCAGCAGCGTACGCTGCGCCAGCTGCGGCCGGACCAGCGCTCACCGCAGGGCTGTGTGACCTTCCAACCGGCCTCGCCGTTTGCGACCGCCTTTCGCGATTTACAAGGTACGCTGCCCAATGGCGTCGTCTCCTTCATCGCCGCACTCCCCGATGAAGGCGCGACGACCGCCGCTCTGTGCACAGCGTTAAGCGCCGCGCAGCAAGACCGGCGGGTGATCGTGCTCGACTGCGATCTCCGCCGCCGCGCGCTGAGCCGATCGCTCGGCGCCGATGTCGAGGATGGTTTGCTGGAGGCGTGCGCGAACCCGCAGCGTTGGCGTGACTATCTCTGCGAAGAAGACGAGACCGGACTGCACTTCATCCCCGCGGCACGCGGTTTCAACCCATGGCGCACCCTGACGGGCGTGCCGGGTTTTGCCGCCCTGCTCGAAGCGATTAGTGCTGAATACGACCTGGTCGTGCTGGATTGCCCGCCGGCTCTGAGCAGCGCCGAAGGCCCTGCGCTCGCCAACTTCGCTCGCACCTGCATCGTCGTCACCGCGTGGGATCGCACGCCCATCGGCGCCGTGCGTAACGCCATGCGCAGCTTACGCCGCCAGAACCTGACCACCGGCGTCTACGTCAATCGTGTGCCGCCGACGTATCGGTTTGGACGGTTGCGGCCGGACTAGCGTCGCCAGCGCGCACCGCCAGCATGCTGTCTGGCGCCAGCGCGCCCCCGATTGAGATCGCCAGCTGCGGAAATACCGGCGCAAGATTGCCGCGAAACTCGGCCGCATGAGCCCAGTCCGGTGTCGCCGGGCGCGGCACAACGCGCGGCGCCGAACGCGAGGCTTTCTTGCGAATAAGATCTTGTATAAACGGCGCCGCGGCTCCGCCGCCGACCGCCACAGCCTGCACCTCCGTGCGGCCGCGCGCGCCGGCGTCATCCCGCGCCACCGCAAGCGAATGCATATATGCATCCTGCAAATTCTTGTAAAAGGCCCTGAAATCTGGGTCCTTCTCAACGTCTCTCAAAGTGACGGCAATTTGCCTGCCCTTGATCCGCAAGACCGCGCGGCCATCGGCAAACATCGCCTCCTTGATATCGCGCATCTGGCGCATCAGCAGATTCCACAGATCACTCTTCTCGGCCGTGCTGCGGGCCCAGGATGCGTTGTCGAGAATACGGTTGGCGATCAGCTGATCGATGAAGTCGCCGGCCTGCTTCAGCGTCACGCGCGCTTCCGGCAGCTCGATGGTGCGCGGGCCCAAGCGCGCCAACGCGGCGATGTCGGTGGTGCCTGCGCCCATATCGACGACGATGAAGTGCGAACCTGCATCTTCAAGCCCAATGGAGGTGAAGGACGCTGCGGCTGTGGCCTCGAAAATCAGCCCCATTTCGAATGACGCGCCTTGCGCTAGCGCCTTCGGCAATACCTTCTCGATAAGCGCGAGCGGCACTCCCTCAGGCGCCAACAGCTTCTCGCCCACCACGTCGCGGAACGCGTCCGCTTCGCCGAACAGGCGCACGATACTTTCGTGCATGCCGGCGCTATCGCCGCTGCGCCAGGCCGGCGCGGCGTAGCGATACGTGATGCTTGAGACGTCTGCGAGAAGCGGATCCGAGGCGCTCGATTGCTCAACGGCTTCGAGCAAGTAGGCCAAATACAGGACGACAAGGTCGCGCATCTGGAACAGGCGATGCGGATCGATCGAAAGCGGCGCATTGGTATTGAGCGCGCGATCCAGATCGCTGACGCTGAGCAGCGTCTTGAAGGATTTCAGCGCCATACGCTTCTTGCTAGCCAAGGCGTCGGCTGCAGTGATCGCGGCGCGGCCGAAAAGGACGTGCGTTTCATCAACGAAGACGGCGCTATCGAGCAGAAATGCGTTTCCGCTCGGCTCGTGGCCGCCGACCATCAACGGACGGACCTGCCCGGGGTCAAAGCGGCTCCAGGCGCCTGTTGGCGCAGCGGCAGCCTTCGAATAGGCGGTGCCGAAATCGATGCAGAGCGTCCAGTCGCTCATATCCGCCTCTTTCGCAGGCGTCGCACGCGGATCGGGCACAGGACCTCCGCGCCGCGTGAGACACCACGGGCGGCTATCCGCACAGTTTTCGGCGCTCGGCCCGAGGGATCGTCCAGGACATGGCGCGCGGGGTCGTAAGGGGCGCGCGCGCCAAGCTCACCTTGGCGGCTGAGGCCGCGCTTACGCGCGGCGCGCGACAACGACTGCGCAAGCATGGTCATAGCATCAGCCCGCGTATCTTCGTCGGGCGCAGATTGTACTTCATCCAGCTCCGCCAGCGCTTCGGCCAGAGCGGTGTCCGCTTCCGCCCAGGCCGCCTCCGCCAGCGCGCCGGCCAACGAAGCGGAGGGCGCCGCACGTTTCCGCGCGGCGCCCTGTTTTCGCGTCCCCTTAGCGGGGGATTTTGATCTGGACTTTCCAGCCGCGGGCATTGGCGTTTCCAAGCTGATCTGTTGCTAGCTTAGCGCCTTCCAGCGACCGGAGCCTAGAGGCGCAGGCTGACGCCCAGCGACAGCGTGTTGACCTCATAATCCCGGTAAGCGGCGGCGCCGGACGATTCGACTTCATCGCGGCGGAAACGAGCCTCAAGAGCGACCCGGCGGTTGACCAAATAGTCAGCGCCAAGTTCGCCATAGAAGAAGTCATCATCACGATCGACCAGATCGTATTCGCGTTGACCTGACATCACCGAAGCCGTCAGAACCACGTTGCGCAGCAATTCGTGATCGACGCGGGCGCCATAGCGCGTTTCGACAAACGGCAGGCCTGTCGCGCCGCCCACAACGTCTTCCGAGTTACGGTCAGCGCTGAAAGTGAGCGTCGTCAGGCGCGTTACGTACCATTCGAGTTCGCCCGCAACCGCCAGGCCGTCGCTCGTGCCCAACGCGTCGTAATCCCGCTCGAACTGGCCGATCGTAAGTTCGCCGCGCATCAAATCGGTCAGATTGAACGTGACACCGGCCATGTAGGTTTGGCCTTCCGAGTTCAGCACGGGCGCGTTGTCGTAGTCGCGCTCGTCATGTGTGGCTTGCAACACAAGCCCCAGACGCGGCGTGAGCTCAGCTTCCAACCGACCGCGCAGAACAGTCTCGTCATTGTCGCGGAAGCTTTGGCCGCCTTCGAAATCATACTCGCTTTGCGCGGCTTCCGCGGTGATGCGGAAGCGGTTGAACGTGTGCGCGATAGCCACCGACATATCGTTGCGATCGTACTCGATCGGATCGGGCGTCAGCGGCGAATCCGGATCGGTGCGCGGTTCAACTTCGTTTGCGAAGCCAAGGACACCTGTGATCGCGGTCGAGCTGCCAACATCAAGACGGCCCACGCCGCGGAGGTAGTGCGTGTCCGCATCTTCGCTTGAGAAGTCCTGGTGGCTCTTGAACGTCGCGCCGCCTTCGACAGACAACGCATGACGCGACCAACCTGAAGCAAGACGCGCCCACGGTCTCACGGTGTAGATCATGTCGTCTTCGCCACCCGAGGGTTCAGCGAAGAGGTTGTCCGTGCTGGCGATGCCCAGGTTGAGTTCGGCGTTCAAATTGAAGCCGCCGAGCCGCCTGCCGGGGGGATCATATTCGGGACGCGGGCGATCGCGCACTGAGACGCTATCTTCCACCTCTTGAGCGGAAACCTGCAGCGGCGCGAACGCCATCAGCGACGCGGCGAAAATGGAAAGAACGCGATGGAAGCGCAAAATATATCCCCCTGCACCGGCCGGCGCCGCTTGGCTGGCCAGGCGGGATCGGCGTGATTGGGCCGAACCTCCCTCAGAATTTATCATGAAGGCAACATGTTGCACTTGCGGCGGGAATGTCTCGCCTGCATCGCGCGCGCGGTGCGGATAGAAGGGCATGCTCGGCTCTCCCAGAGTGGGCTGGCCGCGGGCGCGAATGATGCTCCAAGCGGCATGCGAGCAGGCTAAATCGGGGGCGTTAACAACGCCGTCATTTTGTGTGGCCGCTAATCCACAGTTTTGGCGTCAACGGCTATGGGCCGCCGGCTGTCGCGGTGCGCACCAGGTCAAGGCCAAACGTGCTGACTGCCCAAATAAGCATCCAGAAAACAGAGCAATAGGCCACGAGGCCGGAGACAACGAGCCATTTTGGCGGCCGTTTCTCGCGCATTGCGCCGGGCGCTGGCGGGCTGGCCGGCGCGGGGCGCTGCTCTATCTCGGGGCGTGGACGGCGAAGGGCCCCCAACTAAAAACTCCACTGCACTTCGCCGGTACGGCGTTACTCCACCCAGAACGACTCTAATCAGGCGATGGTTCCAAACAAGTTTCTCTCGCAGCCCCTCACCAACGGAGCGACTAGGATTGCATTGCACAATGCCCGCATGCCAAAGGTTACAAAGCCATTAGCGGAGGAAATGGCGGGGGTCTTGAACTGATGGCGAACCAGATGATCGAGACGGGCTCCGCAGTTCGGATCCCTTTTCGAGGCCGGCAGAATGCAGGCGAACGCTATAGAGCAGCCGAAGCGCGGGTGGCGCATCGGATCACAGATCGTCGTCTGATCCGCAAAGTGCGGGCTGCCAACGGACGCCTGAAAAGATCGTTCGACTTCGCAGTTGCAGCAACGGCGCTGCTCTTCCTCGCACCGGCATTTTTGACGATCGCTTTGCTGATTCGCCTGAATGACAAGGGCGCGATTTTCTATCGCCACACCCGAGTCGGCCGTCAGGGCGAGCGCTTTGAGTGCCTCAAGTTCCGCACGATGGCGACGGACAGTGAAGAGCGCCTCGCACACATCCTACTGACGGATCCGCACGCCGCTGCCGAATGGCAAGAAGGCCAAAAGCTGCGCAATGATCCGCGCATCACCAAGATCGGCGCCTTCCTGCGGAAAACGAGCCTCGATGAACTTCCGCAACTCTGGAATGTGCTGCGCGGTGACATGAGCATCATCGGCCCGCGCCCGATCACGCGCGCCGAGTTGAACCGTTACGGCCGCGATCGCCGCTATTATCTGCTGGTGCGCCCCGGCATTACCGGCCTGTGGCAAGTCAGCGGCCGGTCGAGCACCGGCTATGAGCGCCGCATCCGCTTTGACCGGGAATACCTCGAAGAATGGTCTTGGCTCGGCGAGTTCTGGATCTTGCTGATGACGATCCCAGCAGTCCTGAAAACCGAAGACGCCTGCTAAAAGCAGCGCCTATTCTGCGGCAGATTGAAAAGCCTTTTCGCCGGGCCGTGGATCACGCCGCTGGATTGGTTTGAATACGCCATTGCCCGTCAGCAACGTGCGATCTCCAACCCAAATTCGACCGCGGACGATGTAGAGATCGTCCTCCCGCGACAGCACCTCGCTGGCGCCCTCTACCCAATCGCCGGTATGAGCGCTGGCGAGAAAATCGATCGTGAGCCGCACCGTCACCCAATAGGACGACGTCTCAACCGAGACGACATGCCCCCAAGCCATATCGGCAAAACTCATCAGCATGCCGCCATGGGCATTTTTCATGCCGTTGGTGTGGTGGTCCTCAACCCGGAAGGCCATCGTGTAGGCCTCGCCGTCGACACGACGATAGAGCGGCCCGATCTGACGCACGAAACCGCGCCGCCAATCCAGCGCCACATATCCCTCAGGGACTTCAAACGCCGCCGGAGCGGCGACATCATCGGACATGTCTTTCTCCGGCTCGCCCCATGCACACTAAACGGGTTCGCGAAAAAGCGAAGGGCGCAGCCGCTACCCGCGACCGCGCCCATCAGAGCCGCCCAAGGCTCAAGCTCGTAAAGTCTATTCGAATGCGAGATCGTTGCTGTCGATATCAAAGTCCTCGACGAAAATCTCTTGCGCGGCCGGCGCCGCTTTCTTCGCGCCACTCGGGCGCGGCATGCCATTGACCATATCGCTGCGGACATCGAAGCGCGCGGCGCGGATCGCGGGATGGAAGCCGACATTCTGGAGTGCGATCATCACGTGTTCGCCACGCTCGCGCCAATACGCTTCGATCTTGGCCTTCAGCGCCAAAGCACCTTCCCGCGAACAGAAATCATACTCGCCGCGCGAGCTGGAATCGCCAGCGCCACCACTCCAAGCATCGCCTGAATCAAGTGTGTAATTGAGCGCAAGATTATCCATTCTGGTTCCTTCGCCGCCTGGCATAGTTCGAGGCGCAGTAATGATGACAAAAATCCGCGCACGCGAATATTGCACAGAAGGCGTGGTCGAAGGCCTAGACGTCGCGCCATCCAATTGGGGAATGACGGCATATGCCGTACGGCATAAGCCCCCTCAAAGCACCTGCCCAAGAAGCACTGAACGTGATCTCTCTCACGCATGCGTTCCGCGAAGCCCCTGATTTTGGTGCTTGAGAGTGATCCGGCTTCGGCCGAAGCCCTGAGCTTGATCTTGTCGGATTGGGGCGCGGAAATTGTCCACGCCACCAATGCTGATCAAATCATCGGCGCCGTCGGCAATAGATTGCGCGACCTCCGCTTCATCATCTCAGACCGGACTCTCGGCTCCGGCGCGGACGGAGAGACCATGATGCAGCACCTTATACAGGCCGCACCGCGCGTGCGAATTCTGGTGCTTTCAAGTTCGTTTCGCGACCCGCCAAGTGACAATGCGACTGGCGTTGGTTTCGACGTCATGCAAAAGCCCGTGCACGCGGACGCCCTCCTCGCATGGCTCGACAAATGCTGACTTGTGCGCACTTCGAATTCGAAGCCATGACGAAACATGGCCGATCGTAGCCCTCCCAACGCTAGGCCCGAGAGGGCGAGCAATGCGCGCCTGAGCCGCGCCGATGCGCTCTTGGCCGGCGCAATCGCTATTGTGGCGCTTCTGGTCGCGGCGTTGCTGACAGCGTACGCGGCGCAAGCAAGTCTCCACGCGCGCACGGTCGAAACCATCGCGATGGCACGCAACGTGCGCGACGAAGCGATGTCGATCGCACAGGCGCTCGCTGATGTCGAAGCGGCGCGGCGCGCCGCAACGCTAACGCGCGAAAGCCCAGCCGCGGCTGACCAAGCGAAGGCCGATGCGCTTGCTCATGTCGCTGTGCTGCAAGACTATTGTACGTTCGATCCCGAACTGGAGCGCATTGCCCAGCGCATCGGCGACCTGGTCAGCGCTGATTTCGCGCTCGACAATGCGGCGGTATCTTCCCAGGCCATGCTGGCGCAGTCCGCAGTGCTACGCCGTGAACTGCGTGGCGCCATGGAGGCGTTGCGCAATGGCGTCAACGACCTCAACGACGACGCCCGGATTGCGGAGGGCTCGACCCGCCAGCTGCTTGATGCGATTGCAATCGCGCTTGGCATCTTCGCATTGCTGGCCGCCGCGATCGCTGGCTTGGCGCTTCGGCGCGAGCGAGATCACTGGCGCCGGGCCCATGCGGCGACGGCGGACGCGCACACCCGCGCCATTGCTTCCGATTTGGCCAAGTCGCGCTTCCTCGCCGTCGCCAGCCATGACATGCGCCAGCCTCTGCATGCTTTGACGCTCTATCTCACCGCGCTTGAGCGCCGGGTGGAAACGGACGAAGCGCGCGGCATCGTCGCGAAGATGGATCGCGCGGTGCATTCCATGGTGGGCATGTTCACCGGCCTGCTTGACCTCGCGCGCCTGCAGGCCGGGGTGGTCACCGCCGACATGGCCGACGTGCGCTTACAGGACGTGGTTGATTTAGCGATCACTGAATATCCCACAGGAGAGATCGAGAGCAACGTCGGCGATATTCGCGTCCACAGCGATGCACGCTTGCTGGCGCGCCTGCTCTCAAACCTTATCTCCAATGCCGTTCGACACGGCGGCGGTGCAGCGCGCGTTGAAGCCCGCACCGATGGCGCCAGCGCCATCATTACCGTCGAGGATGACGGCCCCGGCATTTCGTCGGCAGATCAAGAGCGCATTTTTGAGGAGTTCGAGCGGCTCGACTCGCGCGCTGATGGATTGGGCCTGGGTCTGCCCATCGCGCGCAAGTTGAGCGAACTGCTTGATGCTTCGCTGACGATTGACTCATCTGAGGGGCGCGGCGCGCGCTTCATTCTGCGCTTGCCACAGGCGCAAACTGCAGAGGCCGCGCCTGAAGACGACACGCACGACGCCCACGCCCTTCGCGGCGTGCCCATGTTGGTGATGGATGATGACGCCTTGGCGCGTGAAGCCATTGCAGGCCTACTGACGGATCTCGGCGCCGAAGTTCGCGCCTGCGCCAATGGCGAAGAAGCTGAGGCTTTGCTCGGCGATGGATACGCGCCGCGCATCCTGTTGTTGGATTTGCGTATACATGGCGAATTGAACGGGCTCGCAATCGCTGAATCACTCTCGGCGAAACTCGACTCTAGCGTGCGAACAATCATTGTGACCGGCGATACCGGACCGGAAACCCTGGAGGCTCTGAGCGCATCTGGCCACGTATGGCTGATCAAGCCAGTGCAGGCACAAGATCTGCGAGCCGCCGCGATCTCGCAGCTTCGCCAGAATTAGCTACTGAGACTTGAGCTTGGCAATCGCCTCAGCCCGAGTCCGCACGCCGAGCGCGCGATAGATCGCGGCGAGATGAATCTTCACTGTGCCTTCGGCAATATCAAGCGTGCGGGCAATCTCCTTGCTCGCCTGGCCTTTGAGCAATTCGTTCAACACTTCCCTTTGGCGCAGCGTGAGCTTGCTCTCGCCACTGCCCTCACTGGCGCGCGAGACCGGCTCGCCTGGATCACGCCGGCCTATGGTTGCGGGCACATAAATGCGCCCGTCGAGAATAGAGCGAATAGCTGCGGCGATTTCCGCGGACGACAGGGACTTCGGGATATAGCCGTGCACACCGGCGCTGAGCGCGGCGAGAATCTCGGCACGCTCCTCCCATGCCGACACGACCGCGATCTTCGCTTCCGGAAAGCCGTCGCGAAGCGCCGCAAGAGCTTCGGCGCCTGACATCCCCGGCATGCGCAGATCGACTAAGACGAGGTCACCAGCGCCGCCTTCGGTCAAGATCTCGATAGCTTCATCGAAGGTTTCGGCTTCGCGCACATCTTCAGCGCCCAGCGCATCTACGAGCAATTGCTTCAGCCCGCTACGGAAAAGCTCATGGTCGTCAGCAATCAGCGCCCGAAGTGCCATTTTCTCGTTCCGCCCCGCGCAAAACCGCACTACTCGCGCTGAGAGTGCGACGATTTCGCCAAAGGCTCAACAACAGAGTTGCGACATGCCAAGTTTAGCGCTTACGGCGCGTCTACGGTGGGCCGAAGCGCTGCTTGGGAGTTGGCGGAAACTGGCGTCTCACGCGCGCGCACTTGGCGCAACGTGTCGATCCGCGCCCGCTCGATCATGAACAGCTCCAGCGCGCGGCCTTCCAGATTGCGTCCCGTCGCGACCTGCAGAGTCATCGGATTGAGCTGCCGGCCACGCAGCATCACCTCATAATGCAGGTGTGGCCCCGTTGAGCGGCCAGTGGTTCCGACATAACCAATCACTTGCCCTTGGCTCACCCGCGCGCCGGCGCGCATGCCGCGTGCAAACCGTGACATGTGCGCATAGGCAGTTTCATATCCGTTGGCATGACGAATGCGCACGTAATTGCCGAAAGCGCCAAAGGGCCCGACCCGCACCACCGTGCCATCACCAGCGGCAAGGATTGGCGTTCCCGTTGGCGCGGCGAAATCGGTGCCGCGGTGCATGCGCGAATAGCCAAGGATCGGGTGACGCCGCATGCCATAGCCAGATGAGAGGCGCGCCCCGTTAATCGGTGTCTTCATCAAGAACCGGCGCGCGCTACGTCCGTCCGCGTCGTACCAATCTTGCCGGGAATCTCCTGGCGCCAGGAACGAATAGAAGGCGCGGGAGCCGCGCCCCGATTCGAGCGACACGAACAGCATATTGCCCGTGCGTACGGTGTTGCCTTCGTCGTCATAGTAGCGCTCGAACACGATCTCGAACGGATCGCCCGGACGAACGTCGCGCTGGAAGTCGACATCATACGCAAACGCATCGGCGAGCGCGGCGACTTCACGGTCAGTGGCGCCAAGTTGAAGGGCGCTGGCATAGAGGCTGGTTTCCACCGGCGCCGCGATGCGCGCGATTTCAAACGTGACCGGCATCAAAACTTCGCGCGCGGCGAACTCGCCTGCTGTCGTGCGATTTGCTGTCACCGATGCGCCAGGCTCGGAGCGGAACGCTACACCCGTTAATTGTGCATCGCCGGTGCGACGGTCGAAAAACAAACTAACCTGCTGACCAGGACGCAGACGGCGCGGATTGTAAACATCGGTGATCGACGCCAGTGCTGCGCGCGTTTCAGCGCTGCTCGCGCCTGCCCGGGACAACAGCCCGGCCAGCGTCTCACCATTGCCGACGCGAAGTTCCCGTTCCTCGTGAGCCAGGTAGACTTCCGTGAACGCCAGATGCTCAGCCCGACGCGCGGCTTCTTCGCGCACCAGGGCGGTTTCCGCTGCGGCAGCGTCCGCGGCGCCCGAGAAAAGCCCAGCATTCCAGGCAAGCGTAATGCCGATGACGGCCGCCCCGGCCATCATGCCGAACGCCGCCATACCCCGCCTGGCTTCCATGAGCCGTTGAGCGAATTCTGCCCTCAATACCGTGCTCCACTGCATGTCAGGCGAAAAAACGAGACCCGACAAGCGTTTTCAGCCGTTTGGTTATCCACCCGGAAACTGAAGTGACGTCATTCCTCAGGCTCGGCGTCCCCAAAAAGGACAGCGCCGGACCAGCAAGGACCACGCCAAGCGAAGGACTATGACACATAGGTCTAACCAGGCCGTTGCGAGTCAAGAGCAGGCGCCACAGACGCCTGATGAACCGCCCACCGCTCGCCGATTTTTGATCGGATGGGTTACGGCGGTCGCTGCGCTGGGCGTTTCCACCACCCTAGTCGGCCTGGGCCTATGGTTCGCCCGGCTGCCGCTGGCTGACTTTATGATCGGCGCTGCCCTGGCCGAGCGTGGGGCCGAAGCTGATTTTGATGTCACCAGCCTCGATTTTGGCGGCCTAACCCTCGCCGACGTCCGTTTTGGGGCCGAAACATCTCCCGACGCATCCATTCCGGAACTAGAAGCCCGCTGGCGCTGGAACGGGCTTATGCCGGTCCTGGACTCCGTGCGCCTTACCGAACCGATGCTCCGCCTCCAGGTCGCGCCGGGCGGCGAAGTCAGCGCCGGCGCCCTCAGCCGGATGACCGGCGGGCCGCCAGGCCGACGCCGGGCGTCCATCCCGGCGATCAATCTCGAAATCGTTAATGGCAGCCTTCGCCTGGACGCGCCCTTCGGCGCCTTGCAGGGGTCAATGCGCGCCGACGGGCGCCTCGGCGAAGATTTCAGCGCCGTCGCTCGCATCGCTGAAACGTCGCTTGCCAACGGTGGTTACGCGCTCGATCGCGGTCAAGCCGAACTTGTCATCACCTCCCAAGACGACGGCGCGATCAGCTTGCGCCTCTCTGCTGCGCTCACGGGCTTACAATGGAATGGGGCGGAAGCCTCCGATGGCCGCCTCCTCGTGATGGCCCGCACGCCGCTCAATCTCGAGCGACTCGATCTGCAAGTCGCCGGACGCCTAGGCGCAATGCGCTCCAAGGAGATTGAAGCCGCAATTGTTGAGGCCGCCTTCGGCGTTGAAGCATTGATGCGCGACGACGGCTTGGAGCTTGCGGCCTGGGAAGCGCAAGGTCGCGCCAGCGCCGCCAATGCTTCAGCCAGCGGCCTGCTGATGCAGCGTCCACGCTTTAGCGCCAATGCCGAAGGCGCCGGCGATGAGGGTCGCGCCCGCTGGACGCTCGGCGGCGATCGCTTCGAAGGCTTGGGTGTCATATCTCAACAACCAGCCGCCTCCGGTCGGCTCACGCTCGCCCCTGGCGGCACGCTCAGCGGTGATGCGCTCGTCTCCTTGGCGCGTTCAGCACTTTCCGCCGAAGCGCAGGCAGGCCTCCGCCGCGCTTTACCCGAACTCAATGGCACACCCATCGGGCCGACATTCGCACAGGCGCGCGACGCTCTCGATCGCGCTGCCGACAGTTTCACGCTTTCAGCGCCAATCTTGATGGGAGTGACGGACGGAAATCTGCGCATTACACTCGACGCGCCCGCGGAGGCGCGCGCGGCCACGGGCGCTATCTTGCGGTTCGCAGCGTTGCGCCAAGATACGCCGGCGATGGTTGTGCAATGGCCGGGACCAGCGGCGCAAGGCAGCGTCGCGCTCAGCTTGGCAGGCGGCGGCGCGCCGAGCGTGTCGTTGCTGCTCGACACTGTCACCTCTTCAGAAGAAGCGCCGTTCGAAGCTGATGGCACGCTGACACTGGCTGATTGGCGCACCGAAAACGCAAGCATCGCGGCGCAAGAACTTGGCATCACGATTTCGGCGCGCCCCGGCGCCGGTCGGCTCGACTTACGCGGGCCTGCGCAAATCAACGGCCCGGTCGGCGATGGCGCCGTACGCAACTTCATACCAACGCTCGACCTCGCCATCTCTTGGGGCAATGGCTGGCGTGTCACGCCGAACCGTGGGTGCCTGCCGGTGCAGCTGGGCGGCCTCGACGTTGCAGGACTTTCCTTTTCCAATGGCGCATTTTCGCTGTGCCCACTTGATGGCGCGCTGCTCGCGGGCGACGCGCGCAGCAATCTGTCCGGCGGCTTCTCAATCCAGCAATTGGGGCTCAACGGACGCATGGCGGGCCCGGGCGAACAGCCAGCGCGCATATCAGCGGCCAACGTCGTAGGACGCTTCAGCGGTCGCAGCGGCGACGTTTCTCTCGACTTGGTCGCCGAACGCCCAAGCCTCGGTATCGAAATGGCGGAAGATCGCGCGCTCAACGTCGCGCTACAGCGCCTCACCGCCAACGCGCGCATTGCCGAATCGTGGCGCATTGAAGGCGCGTTCGAGAGCGGTGAACTCACTGATCCGACACTTCCAGGTTCAGTTTCGACAATTGAAGGCAACTGGACGGCCGCGCCGGAAGACGGAAAGCCGGTGATCCGCGTCGTCGCGGGGGAAGCAGTGCTGACCGCCAATCGCCCGGCAACCGACGCCGAGCGCCCGCTCTTTAATCCGCTGCGTCTCGTCAATGTCGATGCCGTCCTTCGCGAAGGTTTCATCGACGCGACCGGCGCGATCGTTCTGGACGACGAAGAAGCGCTCCAGCAACTCGCCATCTTCACCGCCCGCCACGCGACAGACACCGGCATCGGTATGGCCCGTATCACCGCCGAGCGCTTGACCTTCAGCCCATCCTTGCAGCCCTACGACATCACCGAGCGGACGCGCGGACTGGTCGATAACGTCACTGGCAGCGCCGACATCGTCGGTGACATTAACTGGACCAGAGATGCGATAACCAGCACCGGCCGCGTGCGCTTGCGAGACGTTTCGCTCGCCACTTCAACAATTCCGACTGTGCAGAACGTCAACGGCGTTGTGTATTTTGACGACCTGTTTGCATTGACCACACCAGTTGGACAGCGCCTGAGCGTCGGTCTGCTCGACCCAGGCGTCGCGGTCACCAACGGAAACATCCGCTTTCAGCTGCTCAGCGAACAACGCGTCAACATCGAGCAGGCGCATTTCGAGTTCGCGTCTGGCGTACTCGAAATGCTGCCGACCACGATTACACTCGGCGCCGATGAAACACGCTTCGAGCTGCGGCTCCGTGATGTCGACGCCTCCGCCCTCTTGTCGACTCTCAATGTCCCCGACCTGCAAGCCACCGGACGCCTCGAAGGCGCCTTCCCGCTTCGCCTGACACGCCGCAGCGCATTCGTCGAAGGCGGTGTCGTGCGGGCGCAAGGCGAAGGCGGGCTGATTTCCTACACCGGCCCCGCGGGCCAGGAGGCGACCGGCGTCTCCCGCATCGCCTTCGACGCCTTGCGCAGCTTTCGCTATGACGCACTTGCTTTGACGCTGGACGGCGATTTGAACGGCGATGTCATATCCTCGATCGAGTTTTCCGGCCGCAATGCCGGCCAACCTGTCGATCTGGGCCCGATCGCGCCTGTCCCGGGGCTCGGCCGGGTCACCGTTCGCGGCGTCCCATTCGAGTTCAATGTGAGCGTCACCGCGCCCTTCCGCCGGCTGGCCCAAACCGCCGCAACCATTACGGATCCTGGCTCGCTCATTGAGCAGGGCCGGAACAGTGAGACAGACGAACAGGTTGACCCGGACACTCAGAGCCAAGAATAAGTCTAAACTTCAGAGGCCATTCAGCTCACCGCAATTAAGACGGCAGCACGGAGTTTTACATGCGCACGCAGGCACTGCTGCTTTCGAGCTTGGGCGCCGCCGCCGCGATGGCTGGCTGCATCCCCGTGCAAATTCAAGCGCCGGATGAACCAATCGAGATCAACCTCAACGTCAATATTCGCCAGGAAGTGATCGTGCGACTGGAGCGCGACGCCCAAGAGCTCCTGGAAAACAATACCGACCTGTTCGGAGGCACAAACCCATGATCCGCGTACTTGCAGCAGCTGCTCTGACCGCCGCCACCCTGGCGCTCGCTGTGCCTGCAATGGCTCAGGACGCCTCCCTCAATCAGGCGCGCGCCGCCGGCCTGATTGGCGAACAAGCTGACGGCTATCTTGGCTACGTGCCGGGCGCCTCGATTTCCGCTGATCTGCGCGGCCGCGTCGAGCAAAACAACATTCAGCGGCGCCAACTTTACACCCGGCGCGCCGCCGAGCGCTCAGTCTCCGTCAACGAGATGGCGGCGGCGGTCGCGTGCGAAGTGTTCGAGCGCCGCATCGCTGTCGGTGAGCGCTATCGCGACGCCAACGGCCAATGGCGCCAGCGCACCGCCAGCACTCCTGTCGTGATGCCGCCGTTCTGCACATAACGGCGCGACGTTCTGGCGACTGGCGGCGCGGACTGTGCGCCACCATCTTCTGGTGATGAAGGTCTTTCTGCTCACCATCACGCTGGGCGGCCTGCTCGCGGCTGTCACGTTCGGCACGCTGACAGGCTGGGATTCATCAGCCATGAGCATTCACGGCTGGATCGCGTTAACCCTTGGCACGGTGCTTTCGCTAGCCGTGGGCGGCGGTCTCATGGCGCTCGTCTTCTATTCGGCCCGCAAGGGCTACGATGACCGCATTGAGATCGACACCGATCCCTGACACTTTATGGTCCGTGAGAGCACAATTTCGTAGTAGGTATAGCACAATATGTGCTAACCCGACCAAGATGAGCATTGGCAACCACATCCGTTCCTGCAGAGTGAAAGCCGGACGCTCGCAGGCGTGGCTGGCTGACGCCATCGGCGTCAAACAGAATACGATCTCAAGCTGGGAGAAGGGCCGAACCGAACCGAGCCGCGCGGACACGCGAAAGATCGCGACAGCGCTCTCCATCGATATCTCGTCACTTGAGCTAGGCGACACAGAAACGGCCACGCATCCGAGATCGAGCCACAGCCGCTTCAACAACATGTACAACCACGGCTTCGTGCGCGTGGCGGCGTGCGCGCCGGTGGTACACCCCGCCGATCCTGCCGCTAACGCCGAATCCATACTCAAATTCTGGCGCGAGGCAGACGCCGAGAACGCTGCCATCTTGCTAACGCCTGAGCTCTCAATCAGCGGCTACGCAATTGATGATTTGCTGCTGCAAGACACGTTGTTGAACGCGGTCGAAGCAGCCATCGACGCTCTGAAAGCGGAAAGTGAAAAGCTCTTCCCTATTCTGATAGTCGGCGCACCGCTGCGAAGCGAGAACGCCGTATTCAATTGCGCTATCGTCATTCATCGCGGAGATATTCTGGGCGTCGTCGCTAAGAGCTACCTGCCAAACTATCGCGAATATTACGAAAAGAGACACTTTGCGAGCGCTACCCAGCGCCTCAACGACACCATTTCGATCTGCGGCGAAGAAGTCTCGTTCGGCGCCTTAGATTTGATATTCGCCGCGACCGACATTCGCGATTTCACATTCCACATCGACATCTGCGAAGACTTTTGGGCGCCCATTCCTCCGTCAACGTACGCAGCGATGGCTGGCGCCACGATTCTGCTGAACATGTCGGCGTCGAACATTGTCATTGGCAAAGCCGAAGACCGCGCCGTTCTTTGCGATGCTCAATCACGCCGCTGTATCGCCGCCTATGTGTTCGCTGCCGCTGGCGCCGGCGAAAGCACTACGGACTTGGCCTGGGATGGGCAAATCGTCGCCTACGAAATGGGTGAGAAAATCGCCGAGGGTGAACGCTTCACCCGCGACCCCAAGCTGGTTCTGGCCGACATCGATGTCCAGCGCATCGCCCTCGAACGCATGCGCAACGGCACATTTCGCGATTGCGCGGCAAGTAACCGAAGCGGTTACGAGCGCTATTCGGCGCTGCCCTTCGAACTCGGCGCACCCGATGGCGTCGCGCTAAAGCGTAAGCTGGATCGCTTCCCGTTCGTTCCAGATGATCTCACCAAACGCGACCGCGATTGCTTCGAGGCTTACAATATCCAGGTCTCTGGCCTCGCAAAGCGCATTGAGAGCACCAAGAGTAAGCGCGTTGTTATCGGCGTCTCCGGCGGCATCGATTCCACACATGCGCTGATCGTGATTGCGCGCGCCTTCGATCTGCTCGGCCTCCCGCGCAAAAATATCGTCGGCGTCACCATGCCGGGTTTCGCCACCACTGAAGCGACCAAGGCCAACGCGTGGGCGCTGATGAATGCGCTCGGCATCGATGGGCGCGAAGTTTCGATCGAACCGCTGGCGCAGCGTATGCTGGAGGACCTGAACCACCCTGCCGCGCGCGGCGAGCCGGTCTATGACGTCGCGTACGAGAACGTGCAAGCGGGCCTGCGCACCG
>SXGT01259759.1_pt1 | contig 35788 bp, 32 predicted proteins | sample 3176221 | NCBI WGS metagenome assembly SXGT01 (sample SAMN11356862, study PRJNA531348) | freshwater metagenome | isolation source: freshwater sample F1-120 | place: China: Fuxian Lake, Yuxi | collected 2017-12-25 | reverse complement strand
TTTCGACGAGTTCAGTCAAAAGTTTGCCCCAAAGGACGATCCTTTCGGGCTTAAACCTAACTATACAGGTGTGAACAGTGCAGAATAGTGTAAACCATGTGCCCGGTATAAAGTGTAAACCAGGTACCAAGAAGTACATTCATTTTTGGGGCTCTACGCCATTGACGGGGGAATCGCCCCTTGGTGAGGTTGATTTCTGATAGCAAATACCCCATCCCAACCACAATGTGCAAGTACCCTTAATCGATAATTTGAAAAGCTTCTAAATCCGGAAATCGCGACACGGTATCACCGTTAAAAACAGACACGGTGACCTGTAGAAGGGATTTCTATATGGGTTACTTTATTCGGAATAGAAGAACCGGATGGCGACTCCTAAAAACACGCTACGAAAATGGGAAGTGCATCGGGTCTATGATTCCAGAATGAGAACTGGGGGAGCACTACTTTAATGTAACCATGACGCTCGAAGAAGCGCGTGAACAAGCAAAACGTCTCAATAATGAATTGGAAACGATTGAAATTACGAAAGGTTACAAGGCCAGTTCTTAATGTGTGCATATAACCCTTAATTATTAAGGGTTATATGCTTGACATCCGATATAAATGACGTAGCATAGACTACGTAATAATTAAGGGTTCTATGTATGAAGCAAAATATAAGAAAACAGACCTTTAAAACTCTCTACGAAGTAGCAGATGACCAGGAAGGTTTTTTCACAGCCCAACAAGCAATTGATGCTGGGTTTGGTGAAAAAAATCATGCCTACCATGTAAAGTCGGGCAACTGGATCAGAGAGCAAAGAGGCATCTATCGACTTGCTAACTACCCTCGTTCGGATCGGTGGGACCTTATTCTTTACTATTTTTGGTCAAGGGATCGAAACGATGATCCACAAGGAATCTACTCCCATGAAACCGCCATGAGTTTCTACGAGCTTTCCGATCTTAATCCATCAAAGCTTCACATGACTGTGCCAAAAGGTTTTCGTAGAACTGAAGTCCCTAAGATTATTGTCCTTCACTATGGGCTAATTCCAAAAACGGATCTTAGAAAAAGCGGTGTCCTTAAATTCACAACTCCTTTTCGTACGATTCTCGATCTCATCACTTCAAATCAAAGTGATGAAAAGTTTATTCAACAAGGAATTAAAGAAGGCCTCCACAGAGGTCTTCTTACGAAAGAGGAACTAAAAGATCCTAGAATTTCTGGAACAGTCTCTGAGAAACTTAAGTCTCTTCTTAAAGGAGTCATATAATGGCTCAGCAAAAGACATATCAAACAGCAAAAGCGTTTAGAGAGGCTCTGGAAAGTAGATTAAAGACAATCGCGCTGGCAGAGGGAAAGGCTTTGCAACGTTTACGTAGGCAAGTTGCATTCGATAGACTTCTTGCAAGACTCTTTCATAGAAGCCCCAGCCCCTTTGCTCTCAAAGGGGGTTATGCGCTTGAACTGAGAATTCAAACCGCGAGAGCTACTAAGGATATTGATCTCACGCTGAGAAGTACCGAAATCCTCAAAGAGAAAAAAGAACTGGGAGAATTCTTTCGTGATCTTTTGATTCGTGACGCGAGCATTGAGTTGAACGATCACTTTAGCTTCCTTGTAGGAGGACAGATGCTTGATTTGGAGGCGGTTCCTTATGGAGGCGCTAGATTTCCTGTTGAATCAAGAATAGATGAAAGAAGCTTTGTGAAGTTCCATGTAGATGTGGCTGCAGGAGACTACCCGATAGAACCTCTTGAAACTCTAACAAGTCGAGATTGGCTTGAGTTCGCACAAATTCCATCGAAAGATGTAGTCACCATTCCAAAGGAGCAACAGTTCGCAGAAAAGCTACACGCGTATACACGACCACGAACCGTAGCCAATTCGAGAGCGAGAGATTTGATCGATATAATTCTCTTAATTGATAACCAGAAGCTCGACACTGTGAGAGTTATTGATGCGCTAAAGAAAACTTTTAAGAGAAGAAAGAGCCACTCTCTACCAAAAACCTTAGAACCGCCACCAGCGGACTGGACCGAGCGGTTTGATACGATGGCAAAGGAATGTAATTTACCCCACGACATAGGCTGGGCTTTTAAAATCCTGCAAAGTTACTTTGCGGTAATTAACGGAGGTAAATAACAATGAGAATCTTTGAATGGCCAGAACACGGCTGTGCATCAGTGGATATTTTTAGCTGTAGCAGCAAAATGAAACCAGAGGCGATCGAAAGTTTCCTAAAGGATATCTTTAAGGCGCAAGAGGCGGTTTGTCGGGAGATTGAACGGGGTAATATCGCTGATGCTCAATTAATAAAAAGGAGAACTCCCACATGAGTGCAGGCGGCGGATCAACTAAAGTTATTGTCATCGCATTATTCGCGAACCTCGGGATCGCGATCGCAAAATTCGTTGGTGCAACCATTTCCGGAAGTGCGGCGTTGTTTGCCGAAGCGATTCATAGTGTCGTGGACTGCTCCAATCAGGTACTGCTCCTGATTGGAAATAAAAAGGCGAAGCGCCCCCCTTCTGAAAGACACCCATTGGGCTATGGACGAGAGGCCTTCTTCTGGTCATTTATTGTCGCGATTCTTCTCTTTTCCCTCGGCGGGTTGTTCGCAGTCTACGAAGGCGTGCATAAACTTTCCGAACATGGAGAGGTGTCCTCGCCATTCCTAGGTCTGGGAATTTTGTTGTTCAGTTTGATTTTGGAAGGATTTTCGTTCAAAGCCTGCATAAATGAAGTGAAAGCACAGAACCCATACCCCAATTTATGGATCTGGTTTCGTAAAACGACCTCATCTGAACTGTTGGTCATTTTCACAGAAGACGCTGCCGCTATGGTGGGTTTAATGCTCGCAACTTTGAGCCTACTGCTATCTTGGCTCACTGGGAACCCGGTGTGGGACGCCGCCGGATCAATTTCAGTAGGCGCCCTGCTGGTGGGCGTTGCTGTCCTGTTGGCCATAGAGATCAAGTCACTTATTATTGGGGAAACGCCAGCGACGGACTTTAGAGGCTACATTGAGGCTAAGGTTTCGGAGCTGATCCCTGGTGGAAAGGTCTTCAACCTCATAGCTCTCCAGATCGGTGATCACGAAGTCATGATTAGCGGCAAAATATCCCCCGGTAACCTGAAAGAGGTCAGCCAACTTATTAATGCCATCAATACAATGGAACGTGACATCAAAGCTAAATTCCCCGAGGTCAAATGGCAGTTCTTTGAACCGGATTCAGCAGACTAATGGATTTTTTATACAGAGTTTATGAGGAGTTTGAAAATGTGGCTGGACGAGCGGCCTTGTTTGAATTGAAAGTAAGACTCTTGGCCGACAAGACCAAAACGATCAGCGAACTATCCGACGGTTTTGACTTCGACAGAGTTTATAGAGCGGTCGTGAACGAGTTTTCTTCACGTATCAACGAGAGCGAGCGAGAACAACTGAAGCTCGCCAAAAAATTACGTGATCATATTGTTCATGGAGAATTTCAAAAAGCTTTTTGGAAGCTTAAACCCGCATCTGGGGGAGTACGGGCAATATCCGGTTTAGAGGGGATCTCCAACGACCAACTGCTAGCCAAAATAACGGGCCTCGCGAATGGAACAGAAGAAGCTACCCCCGTCCCTTTTACCAAGGGAGTCGGAAAATTTGGTTGGCTCTTAGAGTGTGCCGCATGGAGTCTATTTAATGATGCCTTTGAGGCTTCCACTAAAGCCATCGCCATCATTGATCGCATTTCTTTGGAAACGGCAAAGGAGTCGGTTGATCCACGTTGACAGGACAGGCGGTTCTGGATAATTCTATCTGGCTGTATTAACCGAACGTTACCTGGGTTGTCGTTCCTAATGAAATCAAGGGCTTCAGGCGGCGGCTTGCATAATAGCTGTTCTGAATAAATCGACCCGGGAACGCCAACTTCATATTAAGAAACTCAGATAGAATGGTTGACAGGCTAAAATACTGGATTCGCTCTGGCTCATTGGATTTTGCGAGAAGTTTCTCCAACCGACAAGTCAAAAACGAATTGGCCACTTTGAATTGGCGTGGTCATTTGATCTACTATCAACCGGGAACTAGCGACGCCGAGATCTTGTACAAAATTCTGTTAAAGCCTGAACGGAAAAGAGAATATCAGCCACCCACCATAAAAGCGCCCAAAATTATTTTTGATATCGGAGCTAATATTGGTGCCGCTACTCTCTGGCTAAATGACCTTTATCCCAGTGCTCAAATTTACAGTTTCGAACCCGCACCGCGAAATTTTTCCATTTTGCAAAAAAACGTAAAAACCCACTCCAATATCAAGCCTATTAATGCTGCATTGGGAGCAACAGACGGAACGGAACAACTTTTTTTATCAGACAATCCTAACAACCTTGGGGGATGCTCTTTTTTTGAAGCGGGGAGCAATACTACCGAAAGTATCTCTGTGACCGTATACAGCCCTCAAAGAATTTTACAGGAATTAAAAATTGAAACTGTTGATTTAATTAAGATTGTTACGGAAGGAGCCGAACATAATATCCTTACCTCTTTTCCTGATTCGATCCTCAAGAAAACTCAATGGATTTTTGGCGAACTTCACGGAAATAAAGACTTCGAATTAATGGCTTACCTATCTGAACATTTTAATATTTCGTTAAACAAGGATTTAAATTGTCGTTTGTGCAATTTCGCAGCACAGAACAAGTATTTAGGTCCTCTGACTTAAACCTGAGAAACGCCATTTACAATCTGATCGAACCGAACAACCTGAGTTTAATCGAAGGCCAATTGCGGAACTCTGTAATGCTCTAATACGACTAGTCGTCGAGTCAAAAGTGTCTAACTTTTATCAGGGATCAGGAGGTATGCAAGCGCCTACAAAGTTCACTTTGTAGAACGAAGGATGGACCAGTCCCTTAAGACCTGCCACGCTGTAGCGAAAGAGCCGAATGCTTTGCGAGCTAGCTCCGAAGCAGAAATCGCTCCCGTCCGTTCTAAATGGGCCCACATATCGGCGCGGTAAGAAGGTCCAATCATAATCCGCTGTCGATAGGCATCGTGCACCTTCGCAAGCTCTTCAGGGGCGAGAATATCGGTGGGACGATGGCGCAAGGTTTCGTTGGGAACACGCAAACACGTTCCCTCAAAGCGATCATCCTCGCCCTTCCTCTTGATGAGAAACTCGGTTCCTGACTCAAGCAGATCGAGCCTCTGACCTCGATAAAACCGCACTAGGCGCTTAAGCCGCATATCCTTCTTTTTCCACTGAGCAATGGCCTTCCAGAAACAACGAACTCGTTCGTTGCTGTTCTCTTTAATCATCTTGATCAATCGATCCGCGTTTAGCCGATCAGAGTGCAAATCGATCCAATCGACGAGAAGCGAAAGAGTCCGAAGATCGCTATTTATTCCCTCAATGGATGCAGCAAATACTGTGTTCTCGATGTTGGGGCTCTTCGAAGGTGTAGTCGCAACGAGCATTCCGATACCCGCTAGATCACCAGAAAGCTGCTCACCTCTCGGAAGCTCTTCGGGAAGGATGGTTCGCTTAAATCCCATAACCCAACTCCTTCGCTAGACTCGTAAGCGCTTCCTCCACATGCTTAGGCCATTGCGGGTTGGCGTCTTGGTACTTCACCCATTCGATGGACTCCCTGATTTCTTCGACTGACGGCTTCAGAGCTAGGCAGTCCTGGCGATCAGTTCCGCGATCACAGAGGGCGAAAAACTTGGTCCTAAGCAGATCGGGGCGGCCCAAAGTAGAAAGCTTTAGAGATTTGCCGGAAAAAAGAGGAATCAATCTATTTCTCCAGCCATCTGGAAGGTTCTTTATGAGGGAGGCCGGACCATTATTGAGCCAATCTTCGCGGAGCAAGTTCCCCACGCGTGTTTGCTCTGCGGCAAACTCTTCAGCTAGCTTGCGAACATTCTCGGGGATTTCAGGATCAAGTATGTCGCAGTCGCGCGTCTCTCTAGAAATGACACCTAGAATGGCGAGCGCTGTTCCGCCGATCGCCACAGCGGAAAAGGCTATTCTGTGAGACGCGAGAAACTCGTCAAATGCTCCAATGGTCTCCTTTGGTTTCATATTGATATGGTATCATAAATAATGATACCAAAGCAACGACTTGTATGATTAAGAGGTTGTGTAGGTAGTGTCAATTTCCTTGTGTGAAATTCGGCAAGTTGGGAAGGAGATAATGCCAGCTTCTAGGTTTTAGCTAATAGCCGTGAGGGGGTAATAAAAAACATGATGCAAAATTTTGCCTCAATAAAGCCATTGCATTTAAAAATGAAGAAGCCGCTCATATACTTACTAATTAAGTTGGTCAATCGTAGCAATTCGAAGGGGGTTGATAAAAAAAACGGGCCTAAGTCATAAGTTTAGAAATACCACTTCATTCACCCATCAAATTTTTGAACTTCGCTTTTGCAATCAAATAATCGCGCTTCAATTCTAGAACTCGCGCTTTTGTTTCATAGTATCTGCTCGTAGCGCTTAATACGTCAGGAGAGTTTTTCATGCCTCGTTCATATTCTGTAACTGTACGCTCCAGATAGCGTCTCGCTTTATCCAAAACATCTTCCGACGTATGGATAAGTTCATGTGAAACCTCTAGTTCTTGTCTTATCGATTGCAGTCTGGCTTGTAAATTCCGTTCAATCTGCTTAGCCTCACTCTCCATGGCTTCAGCCCTCAAACTGGCCACGGTGGAAATATTTCTAGATTGAAGCCCATCGAAAATATTAATCGTAAGCTTCACACCTAAAACCGGCTCAAGCCTATCTGACTGCAAAACATAATCTCTTTCTCGAAGAGTATAGAGTGAATATCCGCCATATACATCCACCGAAGGAGTCCACCAACGAAAAGCCTCAGAGGATCGAGCGGAAAAGCCATCTCTATCTGCCAATGCGCCTCTTACTGATCGGTGATTTGATAATCTATTCTCTTTATCGGCAGTAGAAGCTTCGTGAGAATGTGGCAACTTCTCCAGAACGGTTAATTTGGTATCTTCAGAATAACCCAATAGGGATAGCATAAGCCTCTGTGCATTAGACGAATTCAATTTCAATCGAATCATTTCTTGCTTGATCTTTAGAGCATTAAGATCAAACTCAATTCGATCGGTTTCGGACACAAGACCGGCCTTTATCCTTCTTTCAGCCCCCCTTCCATTTTTTTCATTTTGCGTTAAAGCTTCCGCAAGAATTAATAGAAGTTCGTTCTGATAAATCAGCTGCCAGTAAATCTCTCTGACTTCCTGAAGAGTTTCTTGAAAGTTCTCTTCAAATTCTGCAGTAGTTTTTCTGGCAAATGCTTGCTTTTCTCGTTCGATCAGTAAATCTCTCCCCCCACGAAATACGTTGATATTTCCCTGAACCGACCCAAAGGGTTGAGACCTGATTCCATTGGGGCCAGAACTAAATGTTTCCGCTCCCGCTGTTGCTGTAACCTTTGGGAGATAAGAACGCTCAAGGTGACCCGTCTCGGTTTCTGCAGCCTCTTGAAACATCTTAAAAGCTCTGACATGTTGATTTCGCTCCCTTACTAATGCCGAAAGATCTTCGTAACTTAAATGCAATTGATCAACAGAAAAAACTCTAACGCAAAAAAGGATGACAAAATAATATTTCTTACTCATAGATTTATCCTCTTTAGATTCAGTTTCTCCTTAGTGAATATTATCTATTCCAAAATCGGCCTTTCCCTTTTTATCCCCCACTTCAACAATGACATGCATGTCAAAGCGATGAACTTTATCAATCTTGGTTATCTTTGTTTCATAGTGGCTGGGCTCTGTTGATTTGTTAGACTTCACTAGCTTAAAAGAGATCTCCCTCGGCTTCTTTTCTCTTGGGAATTGAACATCACCCTTTAAAGTTTCCTTATCAGGCACAATGGACTGAAGTTTGGTGTCGTAAATATAAAGCTTTACCAACTCCTTATTAATAACCACTTCGCTCTTAAAATGCGGCAATGCATCTCGAAGAATTCCTCCTCGTGGAGCCGCTTCTACAGAGGCTTCGTGATTGTGCCCTTCGTGAGCAAAAGCGCCGAGTACGGCAGTTAGCATCATGATTGTAATCAATAGTTTCATTCTTGATCTCCTTTATTGGTATTGTTCTTGGCTAAGAGACGTTCTGCACTCTTTCTTCCAAATCGATAAAAAATCGCTGGGGTAACAAAAATGTCTAATAAGGTAGAGGATAGAAGACCTCCCACGATCACAACAGCTACAGGGTGAAGGATCTCCTTACCAGGTTGGTCCTTTGCAAAAAGAAGTGGGGTCAAAGCCAGAATGGCCGAAAAAGCCGTCATGAGAACAGGGACAAGCCTTTCAAGAGAACCACGAATAATCATCGACTTCGTAAAACTCTCCCCCTCTTCGCGCATCAGATGAATATAGTGACTGATCATCATAATGCCATTTCGACTAGCGATACCGCACAAAGTGATAAAAGCAATAAGCGTGGCCACTGAGAAAGTTCTATCTGTTAAGAGAACCGCGGTTACTGATCCCACAAGCGCCAACGGAACATTCACCATGATCTGTAGTGCAACGGGGAGCGACCTAAAGTGACTCACTAGAATCGCTAGAACGGCAAAAAGAGAAACGATGCCTAGAAGAGTTACCTTTCGTGAGGCCTCCTTTTGACTTTCGTACTGCCCACCAAATTCAAGATAGTATCCTTCAGGAAGCTTCACATTTTCGGAAATTTTCTTTTGTGCATCTTCTACAATGGAATCAAGATCCCGTCCAATCGTGTTAAAGGAAATTACTATTCGACGCTGAAGATTCTCTCGTTCAATCATGTTGGGGCCACTGGTCTCAAAAATATCCGTCACATCTCCTAGTGGAATAATTTGTCCCGTAGGTAATACGTGGGCTGGAATTCGTTTAATGGCTTCAATGTCATTACGAGAATTCTCATCCAATCGCATAAAAACTTCCAAATACCTCTCTTTTTCAATGAGTCGAGTTACAGGAACTCCTTGCAACATGGCCTCCAGGGAGTCCATTAACACACCTGGAGTAATTCCATAGCGAGCTAGATCTTCTCTTACCCCGTAGATTTTATACTGGGGAAAAAGTACCTGCCCTTCAACCTGGAGATCCGTAATACCAGGGACTGAAGCAATCACATTTCGGATTTCCGCACCTTGCTGCCTTAGAATTCTCAAATCTCCACCAAATAACTTTAAAGCCACTTGGGCCTTCACTCCCGATAAAACATGATCGAGTCTATGGGAGATAGGCTGACTAACCCCGAGATAGGAATCAGCTGGAATAACAGCCCGAACCTTATCTCGAATATCAGAGAATATTTCTTGTCGTGTCCTTGACGACCTCTTTAAAGCTACTTCAAACTCCGAGTGATTTACCCCTGCCGCGTGTTCATCCTCCTCAGCACGGCCAGTTCGTCTCCCTACTGAGATGATTTCGGGTATAGTAAGAAGTGACTGTTCTACTTTTATAGCCAATTGATGACTTGCCTCTAGTGATATTCCCGCTCGTGTATTTACCTCTACCATTGCACTTCCTTCGTTAAATGTAGGTAAAAAATTTCGTCCCATAAAAGGAACTACAGCCATAGAAGCAATAACGATGACAGCGGTCGCACCGATAACCTTTCCTGGATGTTCTAATGACCACTCTAAAATACTTTTGTCGATATTTTTTAATTTTCTTACAAGCCATCCATCCTCGTCCATTTCTTTTTCGTGAGTTTTTCCGATGAGAAAATAGCAAAGAACTGGAGTCAGAGTAAGCGAGACCAATAGTGAAGCTAAAAGCGAAACAACATAAGAGATACCAATTGGAGTAAAGAGTCTTCCCTCAACCCCGGAGAGAGCAAATAGCGGTATGAAAACCAGGACAACGATAACTGTAGCGAGCACTATGGAGTTTCTCACTTCGCTAGAAGCCTCAAAAATCACTTGAACAGTTGTTTTTGGATTTCCTTTTTTTCTATTTTCTTTAAGTCTACGAAATACGTTTTCAACATCCACAATTGCATCATCAACCAGCTCCCCAATCGCAATCGCAAGTCCGCCCAAGATCATTGTGTTAATTCCAATGCCCATGATGTAAAAAACGATAAAAGAGATGAAAAGCGATACAGGTATCGCCGTAAGAGTAATAAAGGTAATTCTCACGTTGAGAAGAAAGAGAATTAGAATAATGGCCACCATAATTGAGCCATCTCGCAAGGCCTCCTCAACATTCCCAATAGCAGATCTGATAAAGTGTGATTGCTTAAATAGGTCACCTTGCACGTCAATATCTGGAGAAATTTCCTTTCGAAGATCCTTTAATGTCGAATTAATTTTTTCAGAAAGTACTAGAGTATCGGCGGAGGGTTGCTTTTGAATCATGAGTATAACGCCATCTTTTCCTGAAACAGAGGCGGCCCCTCTTTTAGGAGCAGGCCCGAATTCCACAGTAGCAACTTCTTTGAGAAGAACAGGAACTCCTAAATGCATTCCAACAGCAGTATTAGGTATTTCTTCATAGTTAAGTACTCGACCAAAGTTTCGTATCAACCATTCTTTCTCTCCCTTAGTAATAAATCCACCTCCGCTGGCTTCAGAAAGATGGGTAAGTTTTTGTTGCAGCTCATGAATAGGAATGAGTTTTTTTCGCAGCTTTTCAGCGTTCACTAAGACCTGGATCTGTAGCTCTTCTCCCCCAATCACCGAAACTTGGGAGATCCCTGGAATCATGAGAAGTCGTTGACGAATGGACCAATCAGCAAGCGTTCTTAGTTCAGTAGGCGTTGTCTTTCCTTCCTTGCTAGTGATACCAACCATTTGGATTTCACCCATAATCGACGAAGTGGGAGATAAATGTGGGGTGATATGCTCTGGCATTCGACTTTTTGTAAGTTGAATTCGCTCCGAAACCGACAACCTAGCAAACCGCAAATCTGTGCCCCATTCAAATTGTATTCGCACCACTGAAAGTCCAGTGGTTGAAGAGGAAAAGAGGCGAGTCACGCCCGGCATTCCGTTCAAAACGGTTTCTATGGGTCGAGTAACGACAATTTCAACCTCTTCTGGAGCCATTCCTTGAGCTTCGGAAATTACGGTCACAGTAGGTTTGTTCAAGTCGGGAAGAACATCTACAGGAAGCTGAATTAAAACCATCAACCCGTAAATAACAGTAAAACCCGTCAAGGTCAGAACAAGGCCTCTGTGTTTAAGCGAATATCGAATTATAGAATCAAGCATAAAAGTCCATAAAAGCTCATAAGAAGATTTCCGCATCTGGGCCAATCCCATTGCAGAGGGTTCTTACATTACGATTTAGAGCAATTAGACTTTTGGAGGGGGGGTAATAGGAGAAGAAATAATCGAATCCATGGTAAGAGCAGAAACTTCTGGGGTCAATTTACCTTGAAAAGATGGAACCATACTTGCCGTTGAAAGAAGTGCAACCATACAATTTCCGACACCGCAACTCTTGCAACTTCCCCCTTCTTGAGTACTACAGGGGCAATTGCAATTTTCTTCATCTGCGCAGCCATCATCTTGCTGAGCTAGAATAAGACTCCCCTCTTTACTATCTACGTGTACGTGTTCCAATAATGCACTAAAAGGAAGTGTATTAAATCCAATGAACATTAGAATGAAAATCGCTACGACACGCATGCTTTTCATTATAGCAGTAATATTAAAGAAGTGAATAACGCCAACGAATTTAAACTCTTATCTCCGCTCAATCTTGGATGAAACTGAGAAAAACTCCACAATTTCAGACTCGAAATGTTTCTATCTTTGGCTAACGTGTCCCGGGCGGTTAGTATTTTTAAATGCAGGAGAGGTTTCTCATTTCCAAAAACGGTGAAGATGAAGAGCCTCGGAAATTAGGTGTCAAAATTACGAAAATCATTCCCGAAGATGAGAAAAAAATCTTAAACCTTCAAAGAATATTGTTACTACTCATGAAAAACTCACTGTAAACTCTTCCACTCTTGAAATTCGCTAGGCCGAATTTTGAACCGCGCAATATTTCCGTCATGAAGGCTGATGATCTCTATTTCTATTAGCTTAAATAACTCCGCAGAGTCAGCATCGAGAAGTTTTTTCGCCTCTATAAGACTCTGAATGTGGTGAACCACCTGCGGGCCTACGATCTTCTTAAGAATAACGGTGCGAATGATCTCTTGAATATCGGCGCGGTATTTCAACTTGAGCAGGTTTAGTTCTCCCATTGCCTGCTGAATCGCCGAATAGCGCTGTGCCGATCGCGTGTAAGCCCAGAGGTAAAGATCGCGGAATAGACTTACATCGTTTTTCTCGTAAACTCCGAGAAGGGATTTGACATAAGCTTCATTATCCACATCCACAAATGAAAGCGGCCGAAGATTCTTTTTAATTAGCGAGATATTAGCCACAAGACGCGCGGTTCGTTTGTTCACGTCCTCGAAGGCTTGCATGTATGAGATCTGCACTAACGCAAAGAAGGACTGCTCAAATGGGTCTTCAATGAGGTTAAGTTTCTCGATGAAGATTTGAAAGCACTCCGTGAGAATGTGTGGGTTTTCGAGCGGCATATAATTCGTGCCGCCAACTCCCACTGCGATCTGACGAATACGTCCCGAGGCGCTTGGATCCCCTAAAAGGTTTTCTGAGAGAAGCGCGTGAATGCTGCATACTTCATGGGATGTGATTTTTTCTTCCACAGCCGATTCGATGATGTATTCGATGGCTCCTTTGTGGTTCAAAATCATCTGCGCTTCGAAGGCATCCTTGCCGGATGCGCTTTCGCCGAGTTCAATGAGTCGCTTGGTTTCTAAAAGAGAGTAAGTGTTTCCCTCGAGGCGGCTCGAGTTCCATGATAGGTCGATTAAAAGCCGATTCAAAATGTTTCGCGCATAAGTGCCTGCGGGCCTAGCCGCGCTTTCGACGATACCCATTTTCAAAAGCTCCGCTCGTTGAGCTTTGGAGAGATAGAAGGTTTGATTCGGTTCATACGAACACAAGAAATCCAGGTTGTATCCAACCGGCGCACGGACTTGGAGTGATTGAGAAACGTATTTCAAAAGGCGTTCGCTCTCTGGAGAGAGAAAAATGGCTTTGAAAAATTTCAAGCCTTCTTGCGATTTAGGCGCTTCGGCCGCAGCGATGGTCAATGCAGCATAAACACGCGCGCGCGCGGCCCCACGTGCTTCAAGAATTCCGCGCTCCACGAGCTTAATGAGCACACGGCGGATCGCTTTTCTATCGCCTTCATCTGACTTCGACATCCCGGCCGCTTGAGCGACGTCGGGCACACTGATCTTTTTCTTTTCCTTCAAAAGCAATAAAACGAGGGCTTCAAGATTAGCCTTTTTTTTTGCCACCATATTTCCTCCATAGCCCTAGTATTGGGACGGTATTATCGTCCCTATACAACTACATAATCTATTATAGCTTTATATATGTCCCAATACCAAGTTATATTACTAATAAAGTCCCTATAAACGGATTTTAGTCCCTATTATTGCATATTGGGACTCAGCCCCTTTTTAACCGTCCTTCCGAATCATCAAGATGAAGGTTTCAGAGCTGATGTGATTGCAGGCGCAATGAAGCCTGTAAAATCTAAGACTTCTCGAAAAAAAAGCCGCCTAACCCTCTGCCAGATTGCACAAGGAAACGCGGAAAGCCAGCAGTTCTCGGTGAATAAATTTTGAGGCTAATTGAGGAGCACTAGAAAAACCTTTTCGCAAAATCTCAGTGTGCCATTGGGATAATTTTATGATGGTTCATTCAAGAGTTTGAATAACTCCACTTTTTATTATGCGCTATGGCTCACCGAGAATCACTGGCGGAAAGAGCTCAAACTTGACGTGCGATCTAACAGACAAAAAAATCTTCAGCTTACCTGATGAGCCCAAAATCGCTCAACGATACCTCTATTAGGAAGGTTTAATTTGAAAAAATCTTGAAAAGCTTCTCTAATGCTTCCTTTAACCTCTTTGCATTCATCGAGATTCCAGCCATCGCCGCAAACAATACCGCCAGGCTTTAGATGCGGAATCCAGCCCTTTAAATCTTCCATGACCGATTCATAGTTCTGACTTGCATCGATAAATAAAAAATCTATAGGGCCATGGGCCCACTTAGCTGCCACTTCAGTGCTTTTTCCTTTATAAGCCTCCACATTGTCACATCCATAAAGAGTAATATTTTTTTTGAACTCTTTAAAAACGGCTCTTGATTGAGCTTGCTCCCTCGTGGAATGAGATTGCCCTTCATCAAGATCCTCTTGCCAAAGATCAACGCAAAAAAGGCGTGATGTGGTTACTGCAGCAGCTCGCGAAGCAAAAACACTAGAACGCCCCTTTCCAGATCCTAGCTCCACAATTTTTGAATGGGGCTTCACCGATGAAATAACTCTTAAAAACAGTTCAGCACACTGGCGAGCGGTTCCCCTCCCCTCAATCTCTGGCAAAATAAAACTAAAAAACTCTATTAATTTTCGCCACTCCTTGGCCTCTTGATCTTTAGGTCGAGATGAAATTAAAAGTTCAAAGAGATGACTCCCAAAAGCATTGTGACTTTCCACAGCTCCGCCGGCTTTACGCCATCTTGCTAGCAATGGTTTTGCAATAATCTTAAGACTCTCTTTCCCAAAACTTAAAATTTCACTCCCCTTCTCCCTTAAAACAACCTTCGCTCCAACTGAGAGAATAAAATCACGCCATTTTTCTGACTTCACCATGGCTTTAGGCCAAGTAGAATTGAAAGAACTTGCTCTAAAAACCATATCTCTTCCAAAAAGATCTTTTCTCTCGCCGATCGCTTTTTGAATAGCTTTAGGATCTGTAAACTCTATCTTATTATTCTCCTGATGACCGTAAGCTTTGATTTTTTCGATAATCTGATCCACTGTCATAAGATAAGAAAAATGCCATCCACAAGGAAAAGGGGTCATAACTGCAGAGGGGGAACATCTTATTTGATTCACCGAAATATTGTTCTCTAGAAATACTTTGGCTTTCATAATTTTTGCCATAGCCCAGGGGAAGCCAAGAACTTCAAGGTTTAAAAAATAGTAGTACATTTTAAGCCACACCCCAATGAGCATTTCTTTCTCAATTCGCTTCAGCAGATAGGGCCAGTGGTGGCGACTGACAATCTCATCTACATCACTCAGATACAAAACATCTTGAGGATCAAACTTAGCAGCAGAAAACACGGCTTTGCGCTGTAACTCTTCATTGTCCCAGGCCGATTTTGGACTTTCCTGTAGATTTGCATTCACCACAATGATTTTCTCAAAATATTTAGAAAATCTGGGATCTGTTTTAGAAAACAGAAGTTCCTTGGGCTCTCCAGAATGGGTGCGATCAGCTTGAATAAGTATAAAATAATCTACAAAGGGATCATGCTCTTCTAAACGAACAGCGAGTAAATCAAACTCGTTAAAAAACATAAATGCATCATAGATCGCCATGAAGCCCTCATTGCTAAAGTAAGTTCTAATTATAGCACTAATCAGCTAACCCTATACCAGATCGGCAGGGTTGATTTTGGCGCAAAGCGAGATCCACCGACAACCTTAAGTTCAGGTTCGTCTCTTAAGCAAATGAATCACTTTGTCGAGTTGAGATAGAAAGTTAGATTGATGTTTCTTTCCCATGGCTTTAGGGCCCGTTTGGAGATCTCCTCGTTGTCTTAATTCCGACAAAAGCTCCCTCATCGAAAGCGCCTCTCCAATATTATTCTCATCTAAAATCTTACCCCGAGGATCAATAGCCAATGCCCCTACTTTAATACAGCGATCGGCAAGTAAAATGTCGTTAGTAATCACAAGATCATTGGCCTTAACCTGTGAAGCTATCCAATCATCCACCGCATCAAACCTCTTTTCAACGGTCACCGGCACAATAAGTTCCGATTTAGGAAGAAGCTTTGCATGATTAGAAACCACATAGACCTTTAATTGATATCTCTCAGCGACTTTAAAGACAGCCTCTTTTACGGGGCAAGCATCGGCATCAACAAAAATTTCCATAAATAATTTCAGATAACTCTATTGTAGTTTTTCATAGCCTCGATTTAGTAACTCATAATAGAGTTTCGAGGGGGATGAGCCAGGTTTTCCTTCGTATTTTTGAAACCAAGGGTGCCAATATTTAAGATCAAAGTGCATAGGTGTAGGTTGAACCCTAAGGAGTTTTGCAATGAGTTCTGCGCAATAAATTTTTTCATCGGTCCAGGAAAACTCAGAATCAAAGGCTCTGCCAAAATAATAGGGAACCTCTTTTAAATAGGAGGAGTCCTCTTCATTTGAAACCAAGACCTCTTTTATCTCTCCTAAATTCTCCAATATTTCTTTAGAGACACTCTCAACCCCTCGCTGAGGATGAGCATGAAGCCATTGATTTCCGATTTGGATAGCAATATGCGCATAATAAAAATCGGGTTCCAATTGCATCACTCCACCCGATTTATTTCTTAGCTCCATCCAGGCGACTCGAGTTTGAGCAGGTAGGATTTGAGTAAAGATAAAACCAAAAAAGACACCTAAGATTTTTAACGAGTTTTTTTTCATTAATAGGTGGAGGAAACCATAGCATAAGCCTCTTGTCCAGAGAACGCCTCAAAGTTCAGCGATTCTAGTTTTTTTCTAATGCTTTAATCCTGCATTTTCCTTAGTTTAGGAAACTTCCAAGCCCATAGAGCTGCGACCCCAATTGAGCCTAGCCCCCCTATAACAACGGCCGGAACCACCCCAAACCAGCTAGCCGTCACCCCACTCTCAAACTCCCCTAGTTCGTTAGAGGCGCTAATAAAAATAGAGTTTACCGCACTTACTCGACCTCTCATCGAAGGAGGAGTTGCAGATTGTACTAAGGTCATTCGAATGACGACACTCACCATATCGCTAGCCCCCGTTATGAAAAGCATAATGAAGGAAAACCACGCAAGTTCTGAGATTCCAAAACCAACTGTCGCAAGCCCAAAAACCGTCACATGAAAGAAAAGCCAAAGACCGGCATGGGTCTTAATGGGGCGTTTTGCAAGAATTAAACTTGTCACAATGGCCCCCACTGCAGGAGCTGCCCTTAAGACCCCAAGCCCTGTAGGCCCCACATGAAGAATGTCTGAGGCAAAGGCCGGCAACAAAGCTGTCGCCCCGCCAAAAAGGACCGCAAAAAGATCTAAAGAGATACACCCCAGGATCATTTTATTTTTCCAGACGTAATCCACCCCTGAAAACAGCTCTCGAAGAGATAACTTCTCAGTCATCTTCTCATGATCTCTAGCCTCTACTTGCCTTAGAAGTAAGACTCCCAGAATTGAACAGATAGCACAAACACCATAGATCCAGGCTGCCCCTTCAAAAAAACCATAAAGCATTCCCCCAATGAGTGGACCTAAAATCGTTGAGATTTGCCAAATACTCGCCCCAAGCGCAATCGCCCGCTTTAAATCTGACTCAGCTACCACTTGAGTTATAAAAGCGTGAGCCGCAGGATTACTAAAAGCCCGAATAGTTCCTTGCACAAAAAGCAAAACCAAAAAAAGATTAAGATTCATTTTTCCTGTCGCTGTTGCAATTGCCATTAAAACCACAGTGACCATCCAGATAAGATAAGCGACTAAGAGTATTTTTTTTCTATTTAACCTATCTGCAACCTGCCCCCCTAAAAGCGAAAAAGCCAACATGGGAATAAATTGAGCAAGTCCAACCCACCCCAGATCTAACGGCTCTTTTCTTAAAGCGTAAACCTGCCAACCCACAGCTAGAGATTCGATTTGATAGGCAATCGTCGTCAAAAATCTAGAGGCTAAATAGAGTTGAAGTGGAGCCATTTTAAGAAATCCAACCAAGTTTGATGGCTGACAAAGTAGAAACTGAAACTAAAATCCATAAAGAAATTCCTAAAATCAAAGGCTTTATCCCTACCTCTTTCAGTGCAGATCTAGGGCAATGACTTCCAATTAAAAACAGGGTCATGACAAGAGATCGCTTAGCCCCCTGATTGAGCAGATCTCCATAGGTCTTAAATTCCGGAACAAAAGTTACAAGGGCCGCCATTCCAAGAAATCCAAGAATAAACCAAGGCTTCTTAAAACTTTTTCCACTCTGTTCTTGAGAATTCTTTTTTTGAAGCGCGGCAAAAAGAAGTGTAACCGGAATAATCCATAGGGCTCGAGTCAACTTGACTGTAGTTGCCACTTCAAGGGCCTTGGGTCCAAATAGAACGGCACTTCCCACCACCGAACTCGTATCATGAATCGCTAAGGCACTTAGCAAACCAAACTGAGTCTCTGAAAGATTAAATTGATGCCCTAACCAGGGAAAAAGCACAAGAGCCGTAGCATTGAGCATGAAAACAATCACAAGACTCACTGAAACATCCTGGGGTTTGGCCCGAATCACCGGAGCTACAGCGGCTATAGCGCTTCCACCGCAGATGGCAGTTCCCACGCTGATGAGAATAGAGCTATCTCGATTGGATCTCAGAAATTTTCCAATTATTCTCCCCAATAAAAGAGTAAGAGATATTCCGATAACGGTATAACCCACTCCTGAAGCCCCTACTTTAAAGACCGCATTTAGATTCATTCCAGCCCCAAGACCCATGACCGAATAGGCCAAAAGCTTAGTCGCATATTTTTTAGTCTTTTCTAGCCAAGGATTTCCAAAAAGAAGAGAGAGAATGAGTCCTGCCAAAAGGGCTTGAGCTGAGGAAACAGCTGGATAAAGAGAGGTTAAGGCAATTAATGGAAATAATATTTTCCAGGTTTTATGTTGCATAGTCCTTAGCCCTCAATTTCAAGGACTAAGGATAACTTTGCAAAAGAGTCTCGGCAACATTCAAGTCATTACGCCAGCGATTCTCGGTGAAGTACTCTCTGCTAAGCCGATAGAACTCTTCTCAAAAAAGCCCACCGAGAATTATCGCATGACAGCATTAAGATTTACCTGCGAACACTCGATGGTTTTTAATTCTTCGAATAATACTAGAGAATCCATGGGGTAGATTTTTCCGAAGCAGTTCTCTCCAAACCTCCAAAGAGAATGGCGCATGCAAACAGGCTTTTATTGCAAAGTACCAAGCTTCCCGTCGTTCACCTGCTGCTTTTAATGAGTTCATCCATAAAAGATCCTCCTCCGCAAAAAGTTCCGAGCGGTAACTATGAGGGATAGCCTCCATGTGTTGTTTCGGCAAATAGGTTGTTTTGGTAATTAACTCGCCTCTTGTAATTTCAAGTTTTGGCATTACCTGGCCAGTTCTATCTGAAAAGTTTTTCAAGGCAATTCCGTAAAGATCTACTAAAAGAGGGCAGGAAAAACCCAATGAATGCTTTGCTAAAATAGTTTCGCGAGCCGTCCTTCCCATGGCTTTCAGTCTTATCGGGTCCTGTAGAAGTAAAACTGTGTTCTGAGCTATGGCTACGGAATCCTCTTTATTGACTAAAATACTATTCTTTCCACTCTGAATAATCTCTTTAGCGAGACCCACTGGAGTCGAGATACAGGGAACCTCACTACTCATTGCCTCCATTAAGGTCACTGGGCCACCTTCAATTCTGGAGGTAATCCAATAAAGATCGAGGCACGCATAGATTGGCGCTAGATCTTTAACCTTTTTTACGAAGGGGAAATTTAAAACACGAACTCCTTTCACTTGAAGCCGCTCTATAAATTCCTGCCATCCTGGCCCCACGATTAAAACTGTAATATTAGGAATTGACTTGATAACTTCCAGAATGGCAGATTCGAAAATGTCGGCCCCTTTACGGTAATTGTGATCGCTGGATTTTTTTGCAAAAAAACCGATCACAGGGTCGGTCTCTGGAAGATTGAACTTTCGCCGTAGTGCTATTCGCTCGGCTGAACTAACCGGCTTAAAGCAGTTTGTATCCACGCCATTTTGTATTTTCACAATCCGATCCCTTGCCACTCCTCGAGTCACCAGATCCTCCACCCACTCCTCAGACTGGGTCATTAATGCATCACCTTGTAAATTATGTTTTTCGTATTCCCAATCGACCACGTGATGAATCGTAGTGACGGTTGGAATCCGTGTATGAAGAAAAGGCAACAGCTGCCAAGAGGAGTAGGGACAGAGAAAATGAACTAGATCAATATTTTTCAGAAGAAAGGGGCGGGATGCGGCTATTCTCTGAACAATGGGACCAGAGATAATAGTAGGCGATACCCATGGGCTAAAATGAGCAAATACCTTAGTGATTTCACCGGTAACCCAGTAAATAGAATCAGGAACAAACAAAACACGTAATTTAGCCATTTTAAATTCCCCTTTTTATTTAATAAAGCTAGGTTATTAAATTCGGAGTCACTAATAATTTATTTTAATGAAAAACGATAAGACAATTAATCTGCATAATATCACTGCTAGTAAAGAAGGTAGATATTTTTTTAGAGGAATTAAAATTGGACGGATTTTATCAATTTCTAAGAGACTCTAGAGTATTTCGAAAAGACACCTGTATTATTTTTACTCAATTTAAGATGTTCAAAGTGAGAAGCATTGTAAGACTTCGCCAAAGCCAAATAATTACACCCCGCGACCACGAGGATAATCTTTTCGCTGAGTATCTCTAAATATCCTTAGATCCCGTTCGAAAATATTTCCACCTTGTTGATTTGTGGTAATGACTCGCAATCTTGTCTTGAACTACTTCAGCCTCCACTCAGCATCGAGGGCGCGAATTTTTTCTAAGATTTGATCCTCAGATAAATTTTCAGTTCCACCTAAAAGAGCCTCTCTATATTGCTTTGAGGGCACTTTAACCATAAGGAGATTATCATTATAAGCCCCAGTGACTGAAGGGGTGTGATCCCCCATCTTTTGTGTGAGCTTAATCGTGAATTCGCGAATTTCAGCCAAAGAGAGAAAATAATCTTTAATCCCATCCACAGCTCCATCTGCATGGCCAATTAGGGCTTTCCAAAGGGAATGACCGAAAGCACTTCCCGCGCTGCCACTAGGCCCCTGTGGCTCTTCAGAGTCATGAATAGGGCCAGTACTTGAGGTTTCATTAGCTTGACTCGAAGCCATTACCATTAAGGTTCGACCTTGAGACTGCCAATCTTGCCAAATCGATTTTTTTTGATTGAAAGAATCCACCAAATTTCCTGAATAACAGGCCATCGTAAAGATAATGATCTCTTTTGCAGGATAAGAGAGAGCGTTATCACGGATTTTGTTGTAACTCGGGCCAAACATAAGGCCTGTATGGCTTCCATGACCACTGGAATATTGAACATACATATCCTTATCGGTCATTACACTTTTTACCTCCTCCCACTTTTTATAAAGATCTGCTGAGTCGACTTGAGAACCATTAATTTTCGTTCCCAAATAATTGCCGCCCATCTCTTTTGTAAAAACATCATGAGTGTGAGCAATATCGTATTTAACTTCATTTCCCATAAATCCAGAAAGATAGTCTCCAAATCCCACATAATATTTCTTACCTGAATAATCGGGCCCCGTAAGTGAACGCGTCGATGCATTTAGAAAATCCATACCGGTTATGGCCTCTTGTAAAATTTGACGAGGAGATTCTGCTTGAGGCCCCCTAGCTATCATCAGATAGTCAAAACTCTCCGTTCTAGCAAAGGCCACATGGGTAGAAATATTTTCTTTAAGTGTCTCTTTAACTAACCATTTTAACTTTGATTGAACGGGATAAACATATTCTTTAACTATCTTAGCCTCTGAAATTTCATAGAGTTCAGATTGATAACTGGCGGTTAGAGGCCGCACATAAACCTGAAGATAGCTCTTCTCTTTTTCAAACCCTAAAAGTTCCGTCGATTGATGCTTAGCCTGTTGGTGTAATCGCCATTGAGGAGATAATCGTAACGAAAGTTCTTCGATCTTTATTTCAAGAGCAAAAGAGGACAAACCCGTTAAACCTACAAGAAGACACAAAGACGCAAGTTTCATATAACCCTCCCGGGTTTGATTTATGATTTGTGATTTATTGATTTAGAGCTTTAAAAAGAAAAAGAAGATGACTCATTTAGAATCTCATAATCTGTTAGAACTTGCCTCTATAAACTAGAGAAATCTGATCAACTGTTAACTGAAAGATTGACTAGGTGCTCCACTTATTAGAGTCACCACTCGGCAAAAACTAACTAACGGATTGTCTCATTGACTAGCCTTAAGACCTCTTCAATGCCGCTAGGCTTTTCCACTACTCGGCACACCATAAGCTCCATTTCTATCAGCAGTGGACTTCCACTAAAAAGGCCTGAGAATCCAACAATAGGCGTAATTTCAAAGATCTCTGGATTCTGTTTTTTAAGTTCTTTAAGAAAATCCACACCGTTCATGATGGGCATTAAAAAATCCACCAAGAGCAAATTGGGTGAAGGAATCCGGCTCAATAACTCCAGAGCCTCTGGTCCGCTAGCTGCTAAAAAAACACGATACCCTTTGAGTTCTAAAATCTGCTGGTATGCACAGGTCAGATCGAGAGTATCATCCACAATGACAATGGTTTTAGGTTCACTTTTTAAACTCTCGGTTAAGGACAACACTGCTTTACAACCTCCAAAATAGTCTCAATATCCGATGGTTTTTTTATGTATCCCTTGGCATTAAGTCTTTCTTTTTTTTGTTCGGCATGCCCGTCAGCAGTCATAATAACGACTGGAACCTGTGCAAGTTTCGGATCTTGCTGTTGCTCAAGTCGAAATTGAAATCCATCTTTAATGGGCATCATAAGATCTAATAAAATCAGATCGGGAAGAACCTCGCTATAACGAAGAGTTTGAATCCCTTCCTCGCCATCTTTAGCGCATTCGACCGTATAACCTTCAAGTTCTAAGAGCTCTTTTGTCGAGTCTCGAATAGATTCGTCGTCTTCTACTATGAGAACTCTCTTGAGAGGTGTGTTCATAGGGGGATTCCTTCTCCTGGGCGTAATGGAGCTATTGGACGGTTTAAAAAAGGTTCATCAATACCTTTATCACCGTTTACATCCGCTATAGGCCGGATAGGAATAGTGACCGTGAATACAGAGCCTTTGCCAGATTCACTCCATAAATCTATTAAGCCACCATGCGCTTTAATAATTTGCTTTGAGATAAAGAGTCCAAGACCAAGGCCGCTGATATTTTGAGATGAAACGGCCCGTTCAAAACGCTCAAAGATCTTAACCTGTTTCTCCTTCTCAATGCCGGGACCGAAATCTTGAATAGTGAAATAGGCGTAGTCCTGTCTTGTAGCGAGTGAAATACGAATAGGTTTTCCTGGAGCATATTTAATTGCGTTTGAGACAAGATTACTGACTACCTGCTCTATCCGACCTTGATCCCAGAGCCCTGTGACACCCTCATCAATATTGAATTCTATGGAGCACTGAGCATAGATTAATTGAGGATTAAATCGCTCGATAACTTGCTTAATAAGTTTCGAAAGATTGCAAGGCTCTATATTAAGATTTAGTTTTCCTGCTTGAATTCGGCTTACATCCAAGAGGCCTTCCACTAAACTTGTGAGCCGATCTATCTGTAAATTAAAGATATAGAGCAGTTTAGTCAGCCTTTCTAGAGGTGGAACAATCCCCTTCTCCGGTTTAATCTCACGCTGTGCCAATTGAAGCTGCATTTTTAAGGATGTGATTGGAGTTTTAAGCTCGTGCGAAGCGATGGACAAAAATTCATCACGAGAGCGTATAGCCTTTGAAAGTGCCGTAACATCTTGGAAAGCTAGGATGATAGTCTTAGGATGACCATGCATCTCAGTCAGAGTGTCCGTACTCATTAAGATCGTAAAGCGTCCAGCTGATGAGTGCCAGACTAAACTCTCCCCTTCAATTTTTTCACCTCGAGCTGCCCGTACGAATGGATATTTATCCACAGAAAGTTCTTGATCATTTTCATCCGTGAATCTATAGGACTCTGTATAATTTTCCATTGGAATATTCTTAGGAAAGACTCCACCGGCCATTAGATCTGCTGCGCGATTAGAAAAAGTAACCCGTCCACTGGAAGGTTCGATAAGCAGTAACGGAATGGGCATGAAATCAAGTGTCGATTCTAACCATTTTTGTTCTGATTGAAGTCGTAAAACTATTGCGGCATTCGTGACTACTTCCTTTCTCACTCGTGACAAATTCAGGTGAGTGTTTACGCGTGCTATGAGCTCTTTGCCTGAAAAAGGCTTAACGAGATAATCGTCCGCACCCGCTGTAATACCTTCGGTACGCGATTCCTCTCCCGCGCGAGCAGAAAGAAGGATGATAGAAAGATGCTTAGTAGCCGGATCTTGCCTCAAGGCCTGTAGAAGTTCAAAGCCATTCATCTTCGGCATCATGATATCGCTTAAAACAAGATCCGGCAGCCGTCGTCGAATTGATTCTAGGGCCTCAGATCCATCCTGAGCGGTCTCGACCTCCCATTGAGGAAGTAAAAGTCGCGTGATATAGGTACGCATATCCGCGTTATCATCCACTATAAGAATTCTAGGTTTTTCTGTGCTGGAGGCCTCGACTGACGTAAGAGGTTCAGTCATCATCTCCTCGGATAAATCAAAAAAAGATTCCTGAATATGGGCACTTATCGCCTTCAAACTCGAAGAAAAGGGGGAACTTGTAGAAACTTGGGCAACCTGATCAGGAGGAAAATGGGCATAGCCAAAAGGGATATGAACAGTAAATTTTGTTCCTTTGCCTTCGCTACTTTCTGCTTCGATATTTCCCCCATGAAGCAGCGCCAATTCCTTCACTAACGAAAGGCCTATGCCAGAGCCCTCATAAGTGCGCGAGCGAGCCCCTTTAATTCGATGAAATCTCCCGAAAAGGTGAGGCATCTCGTTCTTGGGAATCCCGGTTCCCGTATCTTGAACCTCCAGAACTCCCCCAGAAGCATCATAACTAAAACAGATCGAGATTTTTCCTTCAAAAGTAAACTTCAATGCATTTGACAGTAAATTAAGAACGATCTTTTCCCACAGATCGCGATCCACATAAAGAGGCTCAGGAGAAGGCTTACAGTCCACAATAAATTTAAGACCTGCCTTTTCAACGACCGATTCAAAGTGGCTCGCGAGTTCTCTTGTACAGGAGGAGAGGTCAGTAGGAACGTAAAGAGCCTTGAGCCTTCCCGCTTCGAGTCTTGAGAAATCAAGTAACGAATTAACTAACTTTAATAGCCTAAGCGCATTTCGATAGACGGTTTCAAGGCTTTCGCGGGATAGCGTTGAGTTTTGGGTAGACAAGAGATCTTCCAAAGGGGCCAGGATGAGTGTCAATGGAGTCCGAAACTCGTGGCTGACATTGGAAAAAAATTCGGTCTTAAGTCTATCAAACTTTCCAAGCCCCTCCGTCATGTGATTGAAGGCATTAGCAAGATTTCCTAACTCATCCTCGGTATCGATAGCGACTCTCACCTTTAAATCGCCATTAGCTGCCTGAGCTGCTGCTTCGGATATTTTTCCAATACTATAAACAATCTCGTTACTGATAAAGAACGCGATGACAACACTTAAAAGGCCGACAAAAAGAGATCCTCCGACCATAAGCAAAGTAAAAACATCTGCGGCCCAACGCGAAACTTCGCCAAAATCTGAAGAGTACTGAATTTCGAGAGCTGTAATTTTTTGATTCAGGTTATCAATTTGCTTTATATAGGGCTGATTTATAAAAGGCCTACTTACAAAACCGCCAACCTCTTTTCCTGTCGTCTTGCGAGAAAGGTGCTCTGCACGCAGTTGTCGAGCAAGATTTTGAACCTCTTCTACAAGCGCCTGTGCTTCAGCCCATGCGCGAAATGAGGTAGCCACATGGGGAACCCATTGAAAATAAATAAAGAGACGGGCAACACCTGCGATATCCTTGGGATGAATTCCCCCCTCGATAAAGGCTTGGCTCACAATAGTAAGATTGGGTTTAGTTTTTTTAAACTCTCGATTTGCCCTGTCATAAGCCATGGGGATTTTGATGGCCTCTAAATATTGCTGGTAAGCCTCTTCGTCCTGTAATAAGGCATAGGTCCGCAATGAATAGATAGCGGTCTTCTGGGCCTTTGCCCAAAGATCCTCGCCGGTAATCGCAGCTCTAATACTGGAAAGAGTATTAAGAGCAAAGGTTCCGAGTGAGATGATAAGAACGATATTTCCTATCAAAAGCCCAATAATCAGATAGAGTTTTTTCTTGAGGCTTAAATTAAGTAGCCAACCCAAGGGAAACGAAAACTTTCTTTTACTTCTCACGAGATCTTCCATTCAACTATCACTGTTAACAAACACCGCGCCATTCAACATTCCTACATTAGGCTTAACAACATATAAGATGTACCCATCCGTTACAATTTAAAACATTGGAAAGATCTCATGATTTCTTAATAATATAGTCGTCTATTCCGTAGTTTCAGCCGTTAATCAAAGAAGAGGCTATTCAATAAGAATACAATTCTGCCTAAGATTTCACTATTCATCCTAACGTTATGGTTTCTCTTGTCTTTTTTCTAGTTTTTCTAATCGCCCTTAAAAATCCTGTCCAAAAGTTTGGCAGGTGAAACAAAAAGTGACGCCTGAAAAGCTGGATTACAAATTGCACATTTAAGGCTCATGATTCAATACTTCTTAAAATTAATAGTTCTCTTAAGTGCCACTCTTTTAATCACCCATTGCGGGGATAAAGAGAATATTTTAAGTCAGGGAATAGAGCTGATAAAGACAATCGAAACTCAAAGCCCCCTCCAAACTCTCGAAGGGACACCTAAGAATCTTCCCCCCCCCGAAGAGAAGCCCATTGCTGAGACGATTTCCACAAATAACAACTCTTCGCTTGATGAGTATGAAGATGAAGATCAGGATGAGTGTGAAGATGAAAATGAAAAAATCCTTAAAAAAAGCAAAGAGGCTTCCCTCATCTATTCATCTGACAGGGATCAAAATGACAATTCCAACAGATCCCAAAATCTTTTATGTCACGTTCCACAAGGCCATCCAGAATCCCAAACGACCCACTCCTTCAAGAATATTAAAGCTGTCGAAGCCCACCTAAGAAACCATCAATTCGACTATCTCGGCCCCTGCCAGTAGAGATTAGGAGGTTACTTTTTATTTGTTGGATAAATTTTTTGAAATATTTTCAGTTCACTTCGCTTGAAAAACTGCAAATTAACTAATTTACCCTCGTTAATAGATTGAATGAGCTTCACCCATTTAGAATGATTTGGAACCTCTTGAAGGACCCCTTTGGCTGCTACACATAGGTTTCCATTGCTAAGTTTCGCCCAGAAAATCCGTTCCTCAACACCCGCCTGCTTTTTAGCCCCTAAATTCGGCGGAGGATTTCTAAAGCTATTTTTAGAAATAATCTCTAACCAATATCTCACAAAAACATCGTGTATTTCCTTATGGGAAATTCCCGCTAATTGCGAATAAAATAGTTCGAGAGCTTCGGGCAATTTCTGGATTAAACCATCTTGTCTAATAAAATCGCCCATAGGAAGGGTTCTACAATCTGAAATTTTTTTCACTAATAGCGGTTTAAAAGCCTTAGAAACAATTTCACTAAAAGGTTCATCTAGCCAGAATCCAATACTCCAGGTGGCACTAAAAGAGCCCATGGACTCTGCAATATGCCAATAAGAGGCGGGCCAATAAACAAGATCTCCTGGCTTAGCCACCCATCGCTGCGCATCTTTCTTGTAAGCTTTATATCGATGAGTTCGTTTTAATTTTGGATTTTTTTCTACAAACTTAGAGTTCCAAACTAAAAACTCTTTTACCCCTTCTACAGGAATGCTAATCACGCCACAACCATCTGAATGAACTCCAAATGGAGTCCTGCGATAATTACCTAGATACAAACCCATCTCTGCAAATTTCGAAGGTAAGCCGACTTCACGATAGAGCCCCATGACAAACTCACCCAGTAACTTCCACTCTTTATCTAGCACTTGAATAAGCTCATCGCAGACCAAGCAATAATCAGAAAACATTTCATCCATTCGAAGATGATATCCCATAAGGGATTTGTCTTTAGCCTTAGGCAAAAGTTCTAGCACATCTTCCAAGTACTGAAGATGCCCCTCAATATAAAATTTCATTCCGACTAGGGTCTTAGTTTTTCGACAGTGGTCACTGTAGCGAACCAAAAGTTTAAAAATACAATCGGAATCGATTTTTAAAATAGAGGATTTAATCCCCTTAAAACAAACCGATTTTTTTTCCCAATATTTAGCAGCAAATAGTTCCCAAAACTTTTTATCAACCATAATATCCTCGATAAAGTAGGGAGGCCCTTAAGGAAAGCTATTTAGAATCATGTTGAATCCAATAAATAACAGAGGCTACAGTGAGATAGGTCACTAGTACCGTCAACCAAAAAACCACCTGATATAATTTGCGGCTCTTAGGATTGCTCCAGGGATTTAGAACTAAGCCATTAATGAGAATAATAATACTAGATGCCAAAAGACAAAACCAATAGCCCCGCTTTGTCACAAGCCCACTACTCACAAATAAAGTGATATTTAGCACCAGTAAAAGATTAATATACCTACTTAACCAGCCATATTTATCGGTGTCTGGAAGCGATAAATCTGAAACTTTAACGATAGGAATTGGTTTAGAGACCTCTTTAATTTGTGGTTTAGCTAATTCCATTTTCCATCCATTTTTGTGATCATGAACTGGAATCGGTAATTTCCTTAGAACTCTTTAAACCCAACAGGATTTATTTTTGAAGATTTTCTATTTTTCTAAGTCTAATAACCTTAATAAAAATGGGGTGGGATTAAATTATGCTTAAAATATGTACCTCTTTTGTCTGAGAGAACACATTTATCAGAGCAAATATTTTATTACTTTCACAGCCATAAAACCCCCACGGAAATACTCTCAAAAAAAAACTTATCACCGATAAAGCTTTAAGTGATTACCACGTAAAACCACCTTTAAAAATCACCTAAAGGAAAGATGAAAAGAATAGGCTTTTTATTTTTATTAGTTCATCTTATAATCTGTTCTACGCAAGGAGAGATCTGCGACTATTTGTGGCAATCCTTAGACTCGACTCCTTATCAATCCTCTCTGTTCACCGATTCTAATAATACCTATTGGCGAATTCGTTTTAGACTCCCCAGAGATTCAAAAACAGCCTTAAAGTTTAGCGCAAGATTCAGTTATTCAAGGTATATGAGCTTTAATGTTTACGATCAGACCACACTTGATAGTCAGCACTCCTTAGCCGACTTCAATATTCAGCCCGAGCCTGGAAGTCTAAACCCTTTTCTCGATGGGGCTAGTAGAGATCTTAATAACAGAAATTATACCGTCTGGGTGGTTCCTAGTGGAATGAAGGATAAGTTTTCCTCTTTTTCTAATGTGATGGAATATCCAATCACTCATCAGGAATCGGCATTTCAATATTTGGAAGTTTGGTATCGCATCTATTTCCCTGATATTTTCAGTGACAGTAATGGGAATGTTCCCTTGCCTCAAATAGAATCCTTTGATTCCGATACTATGAATAAAAAAGAGTGCCCCGAGCGAGGAGAGATACCGCCTCCTGAATTATCTTTATCCAATTCACCTCCAATACCTTCTGAAGGAGAACTTTTCTTTTACCGTTCTCCGGGGGCTAATATTTACTCTCTTCCCGATAATCAATATCTAACCTCTCGTCTCACCAGAAAAAAAAATGAGGTTTATGTATTTAAATTTCGAAGCCCTCAATTTTCTAACACCTATTTTGATCATGATAAATTCAACGGAAATACACAGGTCCGTTATTGGTCTCTTTGCTTGTCAGGGGTCAATGGCGTGACTGGCGAGTGTTTAGCCGATTCGAAAGCCAAAATATCAAAAGAGGGTTTTGTTAATGTGGTAGTGGGAGCAGAAGAATACCGAAAAGAGATCGAGTCGCTCGGCGTTAATTTTATCTCCAGGGGAAACTTTACTTTACCAGTCATACTCTACAGAAATCTTTTAAGTAGAAAAAGCTTTGAAGGAAATTTGGATAAAATTCCTATCTGCTATCCCCAAGGGCTAAGTCAATCTGCAGATGCAAAACCTTTTGCGGCTCATCATTTTATAGGGGATTATGCGCCGCTGGGAGCTTATTGTTCCTGGTCAGAATTTCTCAAAAACCATTGCGGCGTTTCACTCCCTTTTTAATACCTATTCCCGAGTACGATTCTATGAGAGGCCTTTCCTTTCAATTAATGAAAGGGTAAGATTTGTCCCATGAAAACAAACACTCAAAAATCATGGTCACGTTTTTTCTCTTCATGGGTTTTTATTGCTAGCTTGAGCGGTATCAGTTTAATGGCTGTTGACGCCCCAAAAGCTGCAAACTGCAAAAAAGAGAAAGACTCAACAACTTTAATCAAAAAAGATCTCAAAAAAGGCAAAGGCAAAGAGGCTAAAGCCGGATCAAAAGTAAAAGTTCATTATACGGGCTGTCTAACCAACGGCACCAAATTTGACTCTTCATTTGATCACGGAGGAGAAGGCTTTGAGTTTATGCTGGGTCAAGGGCAAGTCATTAAAGGCTGGGAGACAGGAGTTGAAGGAATGAAAGTCGGCGGTAAACGCAAATTGGTCATTCCTGCGGATATGGGATACGGAGCGGCAGGAGCCGGTGGAGTTATTCCCCCTAATGCAACTCTCGTATTTGAAGTCGAGCTTCTAGACGTCACAAAAAACTAAAATAAATCTAAGAGTGGGGAAGAAAATTTCCCCACCATAATCTCTCTACAGTCTCTTTTCCCCACACCTCTTCAATAGTTTTAAATCGAACCAATTCTGGAAACGGCTCATATTTTAATCTAGCTGAATATCTTCCAAAGTGATGAACATAAACTCCCAATACAACTTGAGGGAGTGGAAACTTAGGATCTTTCTCATGAAGACTTGCGGCTTTCAGATAAAGATGCCAATCAGCAGCTTGAATTTCCGGATCCTACATCTCCCCTAAAGTTTTTGGCAAATCTCTGTGGCAAACAACTGAATCTCCTTTAATTCCATTCATAGTTTCTTTGTGACTTACTGTCGGATTTTTAAAGGACTCAAGCGAATCATACATCCACTCTAAAGCTTTCCATAACCTTTCCTCTTCCCCCTTCCCCAGGACTTGCTTCCAGACTTTTGAAAAAAAGAGCACCCATTTCCAACTTGCTTTAAGTTCATTAGAGCGTTTTTGGGTGGGCTGTGCCTCTTGACCACTTGGGCTTAAAATTAAAAGAGGATTTTGTTTAAGCCTTGTTTGAAATGGAAGTTCCCATTGTTTTGGCATCCAAATATCGTTATTTAAAAAGCATAAAATTTCATTTTGGGCGACTCTCATCCCTTGAATCTGACTTCTTGGATAAGATTGATTAAACTCATTTCGAATATAAACGACTTTTTGATTAGCCTTTTCATTCTTCTCCATAAGTCCCTTAAAAAACTTCTCGGAACCATCTGTAGAATGATTATCAATAACAATAAGTTCAAAGGGGGCCGCTGTATTTCCAGAAAGGGCCTTCCAATAAAGCCGGTTCATAGGCAATCCATTATGAATGGCCGTAATAATTGAAAGTGAACTCATGGCATAAGGATTTCTCATAGGGCTTTTTGAATAACAAGGTTTAATATTAAAAGATTTTTCTTTTCGGCCCCCCCAGAAATCGGTACCTTGGAAACCTTTAATTCATAGCCATGGAAAATATTTAATGAGAGATCTTAGCCTCTGGTTTAAAAAAATTGCCCGTCCCCTACCTTGGCGACAAAATCACGACCCTTACAGAATCTGGATCTCCGAAGTCATGCTTCAACAGACCCAAGTAGAGACCGTTTTAGGATATTACGAGCGTTTTTTAAAAAAATTTCCAACGCTTGAGTCTCTCGCTGAATCCAAAGAGCAGGAGGTTTTAACTCTCTGGTCAGGGCTTGGCTACTACCGTCGAGCCAAGAATCTAAGATTAGGGGCGCAACACCTTAAAAAAAGGGGAGGAGAGTTTCCTAGAACCCGTGAGGAGATCTTAAAAGTCCCAGGCATAGGCCCTTACACGGCTGGAGCTGTTTTAAGTATCGCCTTCGATCTTCCAGAGCCCTTAGTCGACGGAAATGTAAACCGAGTATTTGCACGATATTTCGGGATAAAGGATCCCATTCAATCCAGTAAAGCCCAAAAATTTTTCTGGGCCCAAGCTGCAGAATGGGTTCAACAAGCAGAGTCTCCTCGAATCCATAACCAAGCCCTAATGGAATTGGGCTCCCTTATTTGTAAGAAAGGGGTTCCTCTATGCCACCCATGTCCGCTCTCTAAGAGCTGTGTTGCATTTAAAAAGGATCTTCAACTTAAACTTCCTATTTCTATCCCTCGCAAAGAGACCCAAGAGCTCCATTGGATAGGTGTGCTATTTCACACCAAGAAAAAAAATGGAGATACACTCTATTTTGTAAAACAAAATATTGAAACAGATTGGTGGGCAGGGCTGTGGGACTTTCCAATGATAACAAAGCCCTTAAAGCTTAAGTGGGAAAAAGCTCCAGAACTTCTAGAACAGAAATGGGGTCGAAAATTAAAACAGATCCCAATTAACCATGTGCAGCATTCAGTAACTCATCATAAAATTCAAGTGGCCCCTTTTCTCATTGAAAGTTCAAAAAATCTTTTAGGCCTCTCAGGACGCTGGTTGCCTTTAAAAGAGATAGAGGAACTTCCTTTATCGGCCCTTGCAAAAAAGATTTTTCGACAGTTAGCAATATGTTAGTATTTTTCTATGCGATTAGCTTTTCTATCTATTTTTTCACTCTGGACTAGTTTGAATTTAATGGCTTCACTTGCCCCCTCGATGTCCATTCCTCGAGATGCCTCTCGCAAGTATCTCACCGACGGTATTTTTGATGGTGGTAGAGCAATTAGAGCCAATCTTGAAGCCCTAAGATTTTCTAAACACCCCAAAGAGGGTTATGAACGTTGGGTATTTGATTTTTCAGACGCCTCCACACGAACGCTAGGTTCACTAGCCCCCCAATTTCAGGTTAGATACATAAAGGCCGGGAAAATCGCAAAACCCGAGGGGGGTTATCAAACAGTAGAACCGGCGAGAATCGTAATTACTCTAAAAGGAATCTCAAAAAACCTTCTAAGTCGTACCCAACTTGAAAAAATAGCTCGAAAAAGTAATCTGGTTAAAGAGATCGTCTCTTATCCTCCGATTGAGGATGGGGATATCGCGATTGAAATAATTCTTAAGGACTCCTACCCTTTTTATACCCACCAACCTCTTAAGAATGAGGGCCGTTTGGTCATTGATCTCTCCCAAAACTCTTAAAAATATTTTATGTGAATAGGAAGTAGTCAGAGCTTCCAGCTTGATCTATAGTTTCTGACATGAACACACCCAAAGAACCACAAAAAGACGGACACAAAGACAATCGTAAAGAGGCTTTAGATTACCATTCCAGCGGACGCCCTGGAAAAATTGAGGTAATCAGTACTAAATCGGTAAAAACCTCACGGGATCTTTCCTTAGCCTATTCTCCGGGAGTGGCTCAACCCTGTATCGAGATCGCTAAAAACCCTACTGACATATACAAATACACAGCCAAAGGAAATTTGGTAGCAGTGATCTCCAATGGAACTGCGGTCCTTGGATTAGGAAACTTAGGAGCCCAGGCTGCAAAACCTGTCATGGAAGGTAAAGGGGTTCTTTTTAAACAGTTTGCAGATATCGATGTTTTTGACATCGAAGTGGGAACAGAAAATCCCGATGAGTTTATCAATTGTGTAAAGCTTCTCGGCCCTACCTTTGGGGGAATTAACCTAGAGGATATCAAAGCCCCTGAATGTTTCTACATTGAAGAGACATTGAAAGAGATTATGGATATTCCTGTGTTCCATGACGATCAACATGGAACGGCCATTATCTCTGGAGCTGCCTTTTTAAATGCTTTGGAACTCACTGAAAAAAAAGCGGATGAAGTAAAAATAGTTTTCAGCGGGGGCGGAGCTGCGGCTATCTCTTGCGCCAAGCTTTATCTCACACTCGGAGTCAAAAAAGAGAATCTCATCATGTGCGATTCCAATGGAGTGATCTACGAAGGCCGAGAAAAAGGGATGAATAAGTACAAAAGCTTTTTTGCTACAAAATCAAAACTTAGAACTTTAGCTGAAGCTCTTAAAGGGGCTGATGTTTTCGTAGGGGTTTCTGTTGCAGGTGCTGTGACCCAGGAGATGGTCGCATCTATGGCTAAAAATCCAATCGTTTTTGCAATGGCAAATCCCGATCCTGAAATTAGTTATCCTGAGGCGGTTTCAGTTCGAAATGATATTATTATGGCCACTGGGCGATCTGATTTCCCTAACCAAGTAAACAATGTTCTAGGTTTTCCTTTTATCTTCCGAGGAGCTTTGGATGTAAGAGCTAAAGCCATTAACGAAGAGATGAAAATTGCTGCAGTCAAAGCTCTTGCAAAACTCGCAAAAGAGGATGTCACCGACCAAGTGATTAAAGCCTATGGCGGAAAAAGATTTAAGTTTGGTCCTGAATACATTATTCCTAAGCCTTTCGACTCTCGAGTGCTTCTCTGGGTCACTCCTGCAGTAGCTGAAGCTGCAATGAAATCAGGAGTCGCTCAAACCACTATCGATTTAGAAGAGTATCGTTCTCAACTCGAAAAACGTTTAGGGGTGAGACAAAGTTTTGTTCGCTCAATTAAAGACAAAATCACAAAAACGGAAGGCGACTCTCCACTAAATTTGCCTACGGTTGTTTTCCCTGAAGGATACAATCCTAAAATTCTTCGCGCCTGTGAAATTATTATTCAGGAGGGCATTGCTCAGCCTGTTCTTCTTGGCAATACACAACGTATCCAGGAGGCGATTGAGAAGCTAGGGCTTGACGCTGTAAAATCAGCGACGATGATTCAGCCCTCCTCTTCGGATAAAAGAGAGCTCTATGCTAATGAGTTCTGGCAACTTCGTCAGCGCAAAGGATTAACTCGGGAACAATGTTTTTCATTGATGAAAAATGAAAACTACTTCGGCTCCATGATGGTTAAAAAAGGGGATGCTGATGGAATCTTAAGTGGGGTCACCCAGAGTTATCCCGACACCATTCGACCTTTTCTCCAAACTGTGGGAGCTCGCGAAGGGATGACGATTGCGGGTGTCTACATGATGCTCTTCAAGGACAAAATTCTTTTCTTTGGAGATACCACTGTCAATATTGAACCTACCGCCGAACATTTGGCAGATATTGCCATATGCTGTGCTGAAGAGGCCAGATTCTTCGATATTGAACCGAGAGTTGCGATGTTGTCGTTTAGCAATTTTGGAAGTAACAATCATCCTTTATCTACAAAAGTACGACAAGCGACAGAGATTGTAAGACAACGTCGTCCAGATATTTTAATCGACGGAGAAATGCAGGCTGATACGGCAGTTAATCCAGAGATCATGGCAGAGACCTTCCCTTTTTGTCAGATCAAGGGCGGAGCCAATGTATTAATATTCCCCGATCTCCAATCGGCTAATATCTGTTACAAACTGATGCAAAGATTAGCAGGAGTAGAGGCCATTGGCCCTATTCTGATTGGAATGAATAAGCCTATTAACGTACTTCAACGTTCTGCCGATGTGGATGAAATCGTTAATATGACAATTATTACCGTTCTCGAAATTCAAAATATGTTTTATTGAGCGGTGTATTAATCTTCATTATAATCAGGTTCCTTTAGCCTGAAAGTGACAATAAAGGAGGGCCTTCGGCCGGCATCTGAAACGTTCAGCGGCTACGCCGCTTCACTAAAAGCCTGAAGATTGTCGCAAATTTTGGAGTAGATTTCCTCGCGGACATCACAAGTATTTAATTTGA
>SXGT01646337.1_pt1 | contig 35792 bp, 27 predicted proteins | sample 3176221 | NCBI WGS metagenome assembly SXGT01 (sample SAMN11356862, study PRJNA531348) | freshwater metagenome | isolation source: freshwater sample F1-120 | place: China: Fuxian Lake, Yuxi | collected 2017-12-25 | reverse complement strand
TCGCGCTGACGACCACACCCGGAACCTCGCAGTCGAGGCTTGCGCCCTAGAAAAAATCCCGGATCTGACCCGGCAATTGCCTGTGGTGGGAATTACGCCTACCGCGGTATTCTCTCCGCAGAGGCGCTAATTGCAATTTCTTGCACCTGCTCCTCTCGTCGAACCTCCCCCTATCCCTACTACGGGAATCAAGAACCATGAAGAACTGGGTCATCAACTTTATCAATGACGAGCGCGGCGCCGAGTCCATCGAATTGGGCGTCACGGGCGCCATCGTCGCGGGCGGCGCAGTCGCCGGCCTGAGCGCCGTCAAGGGCAAGGTCCAAGAGAAGCAAGACGAACTGGTCGACAAGCTCGACGAGTCGACCGCTTCCTGAGCCTCGCGGCCCCTCGACGGGCCAACGAAACACGGGCGCGATCCTCCTCCCAGGGTCGCGCCCTGTGTCATGCAGGTCCCTGCCAAGTCGGATTCTGACGCCCAAGTCGGATCCTGATGCCACTCGGGACCCCGACCGGGCCTCCCCTCTGCACCACTCTCCTCTCCCCAGGGTCGCTCACCCGGTCAAGCCGGCGCGACTGCCTTCCCCAGCCCCCGCGTCCCGCCTCGCCACGTCGGACGCCGCTCACCATGATCACCACCTTGGTCCTGAATTTCCTCCACGACGAGCGCGGTGCCGAGAGCCTCGAATTGGGCATCACCGGCGCGATCGTTGCTGGCGGAGCCGTCGCCGGCCTCTTGACCCTCAAGGACAAGCTCGAGGACAAGCAAGGCGAGTTGGCGCGCAAGCTGCAGTACGCCAGTCCCGATTGACGCCTCCGGGGGAGGGCAGTCGAGCTGGAGCTGGCGCCCAGGCGCCAACGCGCAGCCGTCCTCCTAGAGCCAGTAGCGCAGCGCATGCCAAAACGCATCGCGACCCTTCGCCCACCACGGGCGGCGCGCGAGTTCAGATCGCGTCACGCGCGCGCAGCGCCGCCAGTCGGCTTCGAAGTGCTCGTGCAGGCGCGCACCCAGCCCGCGATCGAGCACGACCAGCCCGGCCTCGAGGTTGTGCTCGATCGAACGTCGGTCGAGGTTGTAGCTGCCGATCGTCGACCAGACGCTGTCGATGACGGCGAACTTGGCGTGCATCATGCCGGGCCACAGGCCGAGCTCCACGCCGCGGACGAGCAACCCGTCGTGCAGGTGCTGCGAGGCGTGCGCCACCGGCTGCACATCCGTCTCGCCGGGGATGACGACGCGCACGCGCACGCCGCGCCGCACCGCCTTGGCCAGCTCCGCGCGCAAGCTGCGTTGCGGGATGAAGTAGGCGTTCATGATCGCCACCTCGTGCTTGGCCGCGCGGATGGCGTGCAAGTAGCCGCGATGCATGCCGAAGCGCTGGCGCAAGCCCTCGTTGACGATCACCGCGGCGCCTTGGACGCACGCACCGAGATGCGGCCCGGGGGCGACGGGCCGCGCTGGAGGCGCTCCACCCGCGCGGCGCCAAGTGCGATCGAACGACTCGGCGAGCTCCAGCACGGCCGGCCCCTCGACGCGCGCGTGCCAATCCAGCCATCCACCGCCGCCCTTGGCGGCCTCTTCGTACTCGAGGCCCAGGTTGAGCCCGCCGACGAAGCCCACGCCATCGTCGACGACGAGGATCTTCTTGTGGTCGCGCTTGTTCAAGCCATGGCGCGGCCGCCAGGGCGCCACGGGATGGAACTCGACGCACTCGACGCCGGCCTTCGCCAACCTGTCAAGGAAACTTGACGGCAACCCCAGGCAGCCGACGCTGTCGAAGAGCAGCCGCGTGGCGACGCCGGCGCGCGCGCGCTCGACCAGCGCGTCGGCGAAAGCGCGTCCCACGGCGTCGTCGCGCAGGATGTAGGTCTCGAGGTGCACGCTGCGCCGCGCGCCCGCGATGGCCGCCAGCATGGCCGGAAAGGCCTCGCCACCGCCTTTCAGGGGCTGCACCGCGGTGTGGCGCCGCAAGCGCTCGCTGCGTCGCACGTAGACCCAGTCGCCCTCGCCGACTCGCGGCTTGAACAGGCGTCGGATCCTCTCGAGCACTTCGGGACGGGACATGGCGCTCGCCGCGGCCGGCGGCGAGGCCCAGAGGATAGGACTTCGAACGCAGGCGAGGTCCCGATCCCGCGCGCACGAGCCCCGGGCCGCTCAACTCAAGGCGCGCAAACGCTCCAGCACGGCGCTGGCCGCGCCCGAATCGAGCGAGCGCGCCGCGAGGTCGACGCCTTCGGCGATGGTGTGCGCGCGGCCAGCGGCCTTCAGGGCCAAGGCGGCCGACAACAAGGTGGCATCGCGCGCCGAGGAAGGCACGCCCGAGAGCACCGCCAAGGTGGCGCGCCCGCAGGCTTCGACCAGTTGCGGATCGTCGCCCGTGCCCTTGCCCTCGGGCGGCGGGCCGAAGGTCGGCAGGTCGGGCTCTTCGCTCGACAACATGCCGAAGTCCTGCGGCTCGATGTTCAACGGCACCACATGGCGCTCGCTGATCTCGATGCCGCGGGTGCGGCGCGTCACGGACGGCACGATGCCGCCCTCGGGCCCTTGCAGGGCGATGCCGCGCGGATGCCCGAGGCTCGACATGACCTCGATGGCGGTGCCGAGCACGGCCCCTTGGTGGGTGCCGACCACGACCGCGGCGGAGGACGGCGCCAACAGCTTTTCGACCGTCGACAGCGGCGTGCGGATGACGACATCGTTGCGCACCTTGCGCAGCGACAAGAGCGGCGGCAACAAGCCCGTGACCGCCACCGCGCCGAACCCGGTCTTCTCGACCCAAGACTCGACCTCGCCGGCATCCCAAGTCATGCCGACGCCGAGCCCATCGAGCACCGAAGCAGCAGTCAAGCCGCGCTTGGGCGGCACGCAACGGTCGGACAACAACAGCACGCGCGCGCCAGCTCCCGCGGCGACCAGACCGGCGGCCACATCGAGCGGCGGCAGGTGGTCGACGCCATCGTGCGGCGGGCACAAGGCGACCACGTTGTCCATCCCTTGGCAGGGGATCGTGGCCATGCGCCGCGCGGCCCGCGCGAACCCGGTCAACTCCTCGACCGTCAGCCCCTTGGTGCGCACCAGCACGAGGAACGCACCGACTTGGATCTCGCTCTCTTGGCCCGACAAGATGGCGGAAAAGGCGCGGTCGGCGTCCTCCACGCTCAGGTTGTGGGTGCCCTTGTGACCCGGCCCGAGGATGCGCAGGTAGTGGCGCAGGCTCATGGCAGTCGGCTCTCGGATCGGGATGACAGTCGCAACTTGTTGCAGCGGTTGCATTTCCGCGCGACCAGGCAAGCGCGCGCAACCGTCTGAGCACTAATCTTACTCGCAACGCACCACCTCGGCCAAGGGTGCAGCACGCATGTGCTCGCCACTGGTGTGGGCCTACCCTCCACGCGCGTACTGCGACTTGCGTGATCGCTAGGTGAGAGCCTCGACCGCCTGCGAGCGGCTCGCCGCTGTGGATTGCGCCGAACCAGTCGGCTGGCGAACCAGATCGATGCTGGTCCCCTTGATTGTGCGAGCCGTGCCGCGAGTATCGAGCTCAGAGGCGCTCGCACAGCGGCTATTTCCGCCTCTGGCTGCCACGGCCGGGCCTCGCCCTTCGTTCCAAGAAGAGGCACTCACAGAAACGCTTGGGCTAGCAGCTGGAATCGGGCCAGCGCCGGGACGGCACAATGGGCCAACGTACTCCATCCATTGAATACAGGCCGTTGCTCGGCCGTTCGGGGCGCTGGGCGTCTGGCCTGGCCGGCCATGCCGCCTTCCCCGCCTAAACGCGCTCTCAGGACGGTAGCGCGTGCTTCCGAGGTCCTGTGCGGCAGCAATAGGTCGCCCGACCAGCCCGCGGCTTGGTTCCGCCAGTTGACCGCAGAACGCAAACGCCACCTCAGTTGTCGCAGCGAGGGCGATTGTCGCCGCCCAGCCGCGCTCAACGTCAGGGGCCAGCATCCCGTCTGTCGATTCGGCCGCATGCGCCCGTAGGCTGCACCAGACCTATCGAGAAGTTCACCTCTCGATTCAAGCCAACCAAGGGCACTCCACAGCTCAATCTGCTGCCCTAAATGCCCAAAAAGGGCTCAAAACACCCCATACAACGCCAAGGGGTGCGCGCGCACAACGCACGCGCCCACAAGGCCCGCCGGACAACCCCGGCGGGCCTTGTTTGTTGGGTCCACCCGATTCGGCGCACGGGTGCGGCCTTCCCCTGGAGCGTCGGCCGTGGGACCAACCCCATGGCGAGCAACCGAAGGAGCCGGGTCACCGGCCAATCCACCATGAAGCTGACTGACCAATACAACGCTTCCGCCAACCACGCGATCGAGGGCCATGTCGCCATCTGCTTGATGTTCGCCGAGACGCGTTGGCGGCGCAGCGTGACGAACATGCCGCGTGAGCGGATCCTGGAGGAGGCGTTGCGCGAGTGCTGCGAGGAACTGGCGCGAAGGGCGCTGGAGCGGGGCAGGGAGTTGAGGGGGGAGGATAGGGATCCGAGCTGATTCCGATGCTGGTCCCTTTCGTTGTGCGCGCCGGAGTAGATCTTCGGCGCGGAGACAGACGCGAAAACCGAGTCTGGGTGCTGCCAGCAGCTCCTTGACGAGCGTCCAGTCTCATGAGGGGGGCGCGCGCCGCGTCCCAGGCCACGGCCTAGCACAGGCCGCACGCAGGCTGCTGTGCGTCTTTGTTGCCGCTCGACCAGGCGCTCCAACGACTGCCCTGCCCGCGCGCACCCAACTCACCCATCGACGACCCACTACAAGAAGCCCTTCCATGCCCCAGCACTCGTCCATGCCTCGCCATGCGTCGTTGCGCACCCAGACCCGGCAGGGTCACGCCAAATAGGTGTTGCTGACGACGGGACCCCGGCCGCGCCCGCCCCGCAACCACCGGCGCGCACAATGAACGGGACCAGCATCTATTTCGTCGGAGCCGCCCGCCCCAACAACCGCTCGTGGTTCTCCCAAATCACCCGCGCCAACTCCGCCCCCGCCAAATCCAACCCCACCTTGCCCGGATGCTCGTCATCCACCGCGATGTCGGGGATCTTCAGGCCGCTATGCCTGTAGATGGGCAGGATGTCGACAAACAGGAAACCGCGTGCTTCGGCGGCATCGCGCACTTGGGAGATCAGCGCTTCGAACGGGTACGGATCCCATTCGACGCGTTGGCCGTAGCTGGGGAATCCAGCAATGACGACCTTCAAGCCGCGCTCGTCGCACAAGCGCTTGGCCTTGTCGTAGGCCTTCAGGAATTCGGGCCAGTGCGGGCCGGCGTCGGAGTGCAGCCAGAAGTACTGATGCCCGCCGTGCGTGCGCACCCCCCACTCGCGGCGCGCGGCCGCGAAGCCGCGCAGGATGTTCCAATGCTCCCACCAGGCCGCGTCGCGAAACACCTTGTGCAACGGCTGGATCGGCTCGGCCTCGGGACCGTTGGGGTGATAGTCGATGATGACGAGGTCCGGCGCCAAGGGCCGCGCGATCTGCTCGAGCGCCGCCACCTCGTCGCGCGTCGCATAACCGCCGACGCCGAAATTCAGCACCTCGTACCGCGTGCCGGTGCCGGCTGCGCGCTCGTTGAGATGCGCCTCGAGGCGCGCCGGATAGCTCTCGTCGTCCTTGACGGTCCAGCCGAAGCCCACCGAGGCACCCATCGACACGATGCGCACCACGCCCGGGCCCTTATCGCGCGGCACCTCTGGCCCGCGCGCGCCCAGCGAGTTGATCGAGATGTCCGCGCCGCGCAGCGAACCGCGCGCGCCGGGGTTCAATTCGTAGGGCACGCCAGGGCGCGTCGACTTGCGGTGGATCGTATGCGTCCAGGTGTTCTCGGGGACCGACTCGAGCGGCCGGCGGAACTTGATCGGGTTGAACCACGCGAACGAGTACTCGACGACGAGCACCAAGGCGGCGAACAGCCCCAAGGTCACCAGCGGGAACATCCACTTGGGTCGACGAGGCGGCGAGGCGGCGTTGAGGTCAGTCACGGCTGGTACCTATCGGAATGGGGGCGCGGGCGCCGCGCGGAAGACATTTCGCCATTCCGGTTCTCTTCGCGCTACAGCCACCCCGTCGCAAGGCCCGATGTAGGCTGTCCTTGCGCAGGCCACGAGGCCTGTGGGACACTTCTCTCCGCGCGCGCATCAGACCATGCAGATCCTCGGCATCTCGGCCTTTGGACGCGACCGCGCCGCCGCCTTGATCAAGGACGGCGCGGTGGTGGCGGCGGCGCGCGAGGACCGCTTCACGCGCGAGTCGGACGAGGACGGCTTCCCGCAACGCGCCATCGCATGGTGCCTCGAGGAGGCCGGCTCGAGCTTGGCCCAGCTCGATCTCGTCGCCGTGGCGGAGAAACCCATGCGGCGCTTCGAGCGCACCTTGGAGACGGCGATCGCCATGGCGCCTTGCGCCTTCCGTCGCTTCGCCGGAGCCCTACCCACCCAATTGGGCCGCCGCCTGACCATGGCGCGAGAGATCGACAAGGCGTTGGGCCTCGAAGGCAAGCGCTACATCTGGATCGAACAAGCCGAAGCGCATGCCGCCGCCGCATGGCACGCCACCGACGGCGCGGAGGCGGCCATCCTCGTCATGGACGGCGATGGAGAATGGGCGACGACCGCGCTCGGACATGGACGCGATGGACGGCTCGAACTCCATGAAGAGCAGCGCCACCCGCACAGCCTGGGCCTCGCTTGGCAGGCCTTGGCGAGCCACCTAGGCTTCGCGCCCGTGGGCGGGGTGCGCAAGGCGCTCGACCTCGCGCGGCACGGCGAACCCAAGCTGCGCGCCGAGCTCGAGCGGCACTTCCTGCGCCTCGTCGACGATGGCTCCTTCGCGCTCGCCTTCGAGTGCATCGAGGAGCGAGGCGGCGCGATCACGACCAGCGCGAACTTCCGCCAACGCTTCGGCGCGGCGCGGCATCCGTACGACGCCTTGGCCGCGAACCATCGGGATCTCGCCGCGTCGTTGTTGGCGCTGCACGTGGATGTCCTGCTGCGCACCGCGCGACGACTGCACGCGAAGACCGGCGCCGCGCGAGTCGTGCTGTCGGGCAGTCTCGCCGCGTGCGAGGCCGCGAACGGCCGGCTCGTGCGCGAAGGCCCCTTCCGCGAGGTGCTCGTGCAGCCCGCCGCCACAGGCGGCTCGCTGGCCTTGGGCGCGGCGCTGCTCGTCGAGCGCCAACTGCTCGGCGGCGCTCGCGCGCGCGTGAGCCCGTTCCTCGGGCCGCGCGCCTCGTCGACGCGCGCCCAGGCGACCTTCGCCGCCGGCAAGGCGGCCGTGCAGCCACTCGACCCGGCCACCTTGGTTCGCGCCGCGGTCGCGGAGATCGCCGCCGGACGCATCGTCGCGTGGTGCCAAGGGCGCGCCGAACTGTCGGCGCACTCGCTGGGCGCGCGTTGCCTGGTCGCCGATCCGCGCTCGGACTCGGTGCGCGATCGCATGGAATTGCGCGTGCGCTTCCAGCAAAGCTTCGCGCCCTTGCGCGCGTTGGTGCGCCGCGAGCGAGTGGCCGAGTGCTTCGACATCCCCGCGGGCGCGGACCTCGGCTGGGAGCTGGCCTCGGGGCTCGTCGAGGTGCGCGTCAAGGACGGCGCTCGCCTGCCGGCGATCACCTCCACCGACGGCATGGCGCGCGTGCAGGCCGTCGACGGCGCGTCGCAACCCGAACTGGCGGCGCTGCTCGAGGCTTGGGAACGCGAGAGCGGTTGCGCCGTGCTCGCCACCGAAGGCTTCGCGCTCGGCAGCGGACCGCTGGTCGCGGACGCGCGCGACGCGTGGGTCACCTTCATGACGGGCGAGTGCGACGCGTTGGCTTGGGACGGCTCGTGGCTCCTGAAGCGCGAGCAACCCTGCGAGCGCGAGGCGCGACGCGCCGATCCCCGCGGGGCCGATCCGAAGAACCTCGACGACGATCCGGCGCTGCGCGAGCTGTTGCGCTGCCCCGCGTGCGGCGGCGCGTTCGAGTTCTCCGGCGTCGAGGCGGCCTCTTGCAAGGGCTGCGGCGCGCAGCGCATGCGCGAGGAGGGCCTGTGGAAGATGTTCCAGCCCGACGCGCCCTACGACGGCGACATCACGCAGATGGTGAAGAGCTTCTACGAGGCCCACCCCTTCCCCGGCTACGACGAGTCCGACACCGCGCAGACCATGGTCGAGGAGGCGCGCGCCGGCATCTACGCACGCCAATTGGGCGAACAGATCCCCTTCAACGGTCGCGTGCTGGAAGTCGGCTGCGGCACGGGTCAATTGTCGAACTACCTGGGCATCGCGGCGCGCACGCAGTTCGGCGCCGATCTGTGCCTCAATTCGCTGCGCCTCGCCGAGGGCTTCCGCTCGCGCCAACGCCTGAACCATGTGCGGTTGGTGCAGATGAACCTATTCAAGCCGTGCTTCGCGCCCGAGAGCTTCGACGTCGTCTTGTGCAACGGCGTCTTGCTGACGACCAGCGACCCCGAAGGCGGCTTCCGCTCCATCGCGCGGCTTGTCAAACCGGGTGGACACATCGTCATCGGCTCGTACAACACATGGGGACGCCTGGGGGTCGACGCGCGGCGCGTGTTCTTCCGCTTGACAGGCGGTCGCATGCGCTGGGTCGATCCGTACATCCGCAAGGTGCGCATGAGCCCCGAGAAGGAGGATGCTTGGTTCCACGACCAGTACCTCCATCCCAACGAGACCAAGCAGTCGATGGGCGAGATCCTCGGTTGGTTCGATCGCGCCGGCATCGAGTTCGTCAACGCAGTGCCGAAGACCACGCCGTGGGAGGTCTACACCGAGGAGGAGCAGCTCTTCTCCAAGGCCGCGCGCGGCGGCAAGTTCGAGCGCGCGCTCGTGCAACTGCAGATGATCAAGACGGGCAACCAGGAAGGCGGCTTCTTCATCATGATCGGCCGCAAGCCCGAAGGTGCGGCATGATCGCCCCCAGTTGGTCGCCGACACCGCGACAGCTGAAGCAGTTCGCCCTCGCGGCGCCCGTGGGCTTCGGCTTGGTGGGTTGGATGCTGGCGCGCTTCGGGCTGCAACCATGGTGGCCGTGGGCCGGCGCGGGCTTCGGCGCGTTGCTGCTGGCGCTTGGCCTCGCTCGCCCGTTGGCCCTGCGGCCCTTGTACGCGCTGGTCATGGCGCTGGCGACCCCGATTGGCTGGATCGCCAGCACGCTCTTGATGCTCGTGTTCTACTACCTCGTGGTCGCGCCCACGGGTCTCGTGTTCCGCATCGTCGGACGCGATGCGCTGCAACTGCGCGGCGGCGGCAGCCGCTGGCGCTCGAGGGCCGGTTCGCGCGATCCACAAAGCTACTACCGCCAAACCTGATCCCATGACGCAGAACGACAGCCAGCGCTCCAAGGAGGCCGAGGCCTTCGCCAAGGCCGCCCAAGGAGGCCGCCAATCCTTCTTCGGGGAGTACCTGCACTTCCTCAAGAGCACGAAGAAGTGGTGGATGGCGCCGCTGATCTTCCTGCTGCTGCTCTTCGCGCTGCTGCTCGTGCTCGGCTCGACCGGCGCGGCGCCGTTCATCTACACGCTGTTCTGACCGGCGCGACGACGCACGGCTGCAAGCGACGACGGCGCCCATCCCCGAGGATGCGCGCCGTCGTCGAACGCTTTCTTGCAAGGCGTTCCGCGCTCGTGGCGGAACATGGCCGTCGAGCTGCGGAGATCAGTCCTGCTTTTCGCCCGGCTTGTCTTCCTTCTTCTCGCCGTCCTTCTTCTCGCCGTCGTCCTTGTCGCCGTCGTCCTTGTCGCCTTCCTTCTTCTGCTCGTCGGACTCGCCGTCCTTCTTGTCGCCCTCGGTCTTGGGCTCGTCGGCGGGCTTCGACTCGGCCGTCTCGCCGGCGTCGAGCTTCTTCTCAGCGACGGGGCGCGGGCGAATGTGGGCGTAGTAGAGCTCCTTCTCCTTGTCGTAGACCATGCGGCCGTCGACGAAGGCCCACTGCACGTAGGTGGCGTAGTGCAGCAGATCGCCGTCGGTCACCAGCAAGTCGAAGTCCTTCCCGACCTCGAGCGAGCCGACGCGGTGGCTGATGCCCATCATGCGCGCCGGCACGATGGTGATCGCCTCCAACGCGGCCCTCTCAGGCAGTCCACCGCGCACGGCGAAACCGGCTTCGATGGTCAACATGCGGATGTCGCGGCCCTCGAGGCCACCAAGGTCGACGCCCTCGGTCGGCGGAGTGACGGCGACCATGCAGCCGCTCTTGTGGAGGATGGCGGCGTTCTCGATGCTCGTCCCGCCCGCGGCCGACTGCTGCTCGTCCTTGGTGCGGCGGTCGCGCGCGGTCAAGATGACGCGCGCGCCGGCGCGTCCCAACTCGTCCGCCACCGTCCAACCTTCCTGGCAACCATCGATGATGGGACGAAAGCCGTACTCCTGGGCGAGGCGCGCGATACCGAGCAGGTCGTCGCGGTCGGAGGCGTTGAACTTGGCCTGCGTCTCGCCGCGCAGCACCGACAAGACGCCGCCGTCGATGCCGCTCTTCTTGGGCTCGGGCAGGTCTTTCTCTTCCTTCGACTTGCGCTCCCACTCGCGCTGCTCGCGGATGTAGCGCGCGGCGTCGGCGAACTTCTCGCGCAGCTCGCTCTTCGTCCGCGGGTTGCGGCCCGACCACGACATCACCGTGTAGGCGCGCTCGTTGACCACCGCGCCGTCGACGCTGAAGCGCTTGAGCTTGACCGCCGAACCGCCGACTCCGGTGGTGGTGATGCCGGCCGCGAGGCCCAGCACCATCCGCGTGCTGAACGGATCGATCGTGTCGTCGAACTCGGCCATGGCGTTGCCTAGCAAGCCTTGGGACGAGATGGCGACCAGGCCCGGGTAGACGCGCAAGCCCGACACATCGTGCACCTTGGCGTCCTTGGGGATGTCGAGGTCGTAGCCGATGGCGTGGATCTTGCCGTTCTTGCCGAGGATCGTGGCGCCCTTGAGCACCTCGCCCGTGCCGGCGTGGATGTCGCCACCGACGACGGCGACCCACTTGTCCTCGACCTTCGCATCGTCCTTCTTGCCGTCCTCCTTCTTGGGTTCGGCGGGAGCGGGATCCTGCGCGCGCACGGGCGCGGCGACCATGACGAACGCTGGGGCGACGACGGCCAGGAGGGCCGGGACGCGGAGGAAGGACTTCACTGGTTCACCTCGCCGTGGACGAATTCGCCGTCGAGCATGACGGCGGCGATCTTGGTGCTGGCTTCGAAGGGCGCGCCGGTCAGGAAGACCAGGTTGGCGTGCTTGCCCTTCTCGATGGAACCGACGAGGTCGGCGACGCCGGCGACCTCGGCCGCCTCGAGCGTCATGGCGCGCAGCGCGACATCGGCCGGCAAGCCGGCCGAGACCACCTCGCCTACGTTGGAGCGCCACTGTTGGTGGTCCCCCAAGCTGTCGTTGCGCGGAATGAAGACGACCTTGGCTCCAGAGCGATGGAGCTCGTGCGGCAAGTTGCGCGTGCGCAGCGTGCCGGCCGCCACCGTAAGGGTCGGCTCGACCACGCAACGCAGCTTCTTGTCGCCGATGCCGTCGACGTCGAGCTCGTTCGTCTTCTTGTCGAAGACGTAGTACAGGTCGCTCTCGCGCTGCAGCACGAGGCGCAAGTCGTAGGCCAGCTCGTTCTTGCCGAGCGCGTCCTGGAAATGGAGCCAATCGGAGGCCTGCGACATGGCCACGAGGCCGCGCTTGGCGCCGACGCGCATCTCGAGCCAGGGACGCAGCTTCTCGTCGGGCTGCGGCGGGACGAAGCCGTCGTCCTTCTTCTCGTCCTTCTTGTCGTCGGACTTGGCTTCCTGGGCGGCGGGGTCGAAGGCCTTCTTCTCGTCGGACTTCTTGTCGTCGGCCTTCTCGTCCTTCTTCGATCCGCCCTTCTTGTCCTTGTCGAACTTCTCGCGCGCCTTGACGACCTTCTCGTCGTACTCCGCGACCTTCTTGAAGGCGTCCGTGATGCGGCGCTTGGACGGCGAGTCCGAGCGCACGACCATCTTCACGTACTGGCCGTCCTTGAGGACCATCTCCTCGGCGGTGGCGCCCAAGGGCCTGATGGTCACGGACTGGCCGCTGATGCCGTTGCCCGCGGGATAGAGCGCCAGCGTCGTGACGCCGTGCTCGACGACTTCCTTGTAGGCGGGCGACTTGGGCCACAGCTCGTCGATCGCCTTGACATCGGGACTGTTGTCGTCGCCGCCTTCGCTGTCGCAGCCTAGGCGCGAGTAGCAGTTGACGAAGCCCGGCACGACGGTCCATTCGGGACGGTCCAGCACGGGGATGCCGTGCTCGACGGGCAGGTCCTCGCCGACGATGGCGATCTTGCCGTCCTCGACGAGGATCACGGCATGCTCGACGACGCCGTGGGACACGGTCTCCGCGCGGCCGACGCGGATGGCCAAGGTCTCGCCGGCGAAGGACGGCGCGGCGAGCGCGACGGCCAAGGCGATGGTGGTGCAGGTCTTCATGGTGGTCGGGATCGGGCTGCCGCTGCGTTCAGAACCACTGTCCGTCGCGCGCGCGGTCGTACTGGAGTGCTCCATCGATGTAGACGCGCTCGACCCGCGAACGCGGATCGAGCGGGGAGCCGGTGGACAAGACGATGTCGGCGTCCTTGCCCGCCTCGAGGCTCCCGAGGCGGTGATCGAGTCCGAAGACGCGCGCGGGCGCGATCGTGCAGCCCCGCAGCATCTGGTAGTCGTCGGCGCCGTAGCGCGCGGACATGGCGCCTTGCAGGAAGAGCTCCTCCTGCGGCAGCACGGGCGAATCGGTGTTCAACGACAGGTCCTTGGCGCCCGCGGCGAGGTACTTGGCCGCCGTGCCGGTGATGGCGCCGTCGCGCGTCGTCATGTAATCGACCGTGCGCGGACCAGCGTTGATCGGCGCTCCAGTGGCCACGATCCACGGCGCCGTGGCGTGCGCGTCGAAGCAGCCATGCGACAAGACGCAGCGCGTGCCGTACTTGACTTGCCACATGCGCGCCGCGGCGGCGAACCCGTCCGAGCCCGCGCAGTGGATCAACACCGGCAACTCGCGCTCCATCACCTTGGCTAGGTCCTCGTGGGCGAGGTCCTCGGCGTCGGCGGCGCGCAGCGCCTTGGCGCGATCGGCCGCGTCCTCGAGGATCCACGCCAGGCCGGCGCGCGTGCGTCCGAGGTCGCCGGCGTTGCGTTCGGGGTTGTACGACTGCGCCACCTTCAGGCCGCCGACCTTGTGCAGCACCACGTCCTCGAAGCCGCCGTCGACCTTCGTCTTGTAGATGACGCCGAAGCCGCTCATCGAGGTGCCGCTGCCGGGGATGCCGTAGAGCGTCGTCACTCCGCCGGCCACGGCGCGTCGCACCAACGGATTGCCTGGACGCAACGCGGTCATGGCTCGCAACTCGCCATTGACGGGCAGCACCATGTCGTTGGTGTCGCCGAAACCCCCGCTGTGGATGTGGCTGTGCAACTCGACCATGCCGGGCGAGGCCCACAGTCCATCCGCCGAGCGTTCCTCGTAGCCGGCCGGGGCCGCGCGGCGCGGCCCGATCCAGGCGAGCTTGCCGTTCTTGACGAGGATGGTCGCCGGCGCGTGGATGGTGTCGCCGTCGTCGAGCGTCAAGACCTTGGCGCAATGGATGGCCTGGCCCCTGTCGCCCGGCCCGAGCTCCAACGGACCCGACGAAGCTCGCCCGCCACCGCCAGTCGCGGACGAGCGGCACGCGACGAGCGACACGAGGCACGCGACGGCCGTCGCCGCGCGCATGCGCGCGCCAACGTGGCGATCGTTCGTGGTCGTGGCCGCGTCCATCTTCGTCGCTCGCTTCGCCTCAGTAGCGGCGGACGTCCCGCTTGGTGTCGTACACGCGCCGACCTCCGATGAAGACCACCTCGACCGAGTTGCGCTGGTCGATCGGGTCGCCGGTGACGATCACGAGATCCGCTTCCTTGCCGATCTCGAGGCTGCCGACCTTCTTGTCGATGCCCGCGGTCACGGCGGGGATGATGGTCAGGCCGCGCACGCTGTCGGCGTTGGAGTCGTCGAAGCCGTAGCGCACGCCCATGGTGGCCTGCAGCGACAACTCCTCGCCCGGGATCACGGGCGCGTCGGTGTTGAACCCCACCCGCGTGTGGCCGGCCTTCTGGTACTCGGCGGCGATGCCGAGCAACGCCTCGGGGTTGCTGCCGGTCCATTGGATGAATTGGCGAGTCGGCACTTCGACCACGCGCGGGCCGAGGATCGCCTGCACGCCCAATTCCTGCGCGAAGGCGGCCAGCTTGTAGCCGGCCATCTCGCCGTGGTCGATGTACACGTCGATGCCGAAGCCCTTGCGCACCATGGTCAGAGTGCTGAGCACGACCTGGTAGATCTGCGTGTGGGTCGAGATCTGGGTCTTCTTGCCGAGGAGGTCGCGGAAGATCTGCAGGTCGAAGTTCTCGACCGGCTTGGGACCGCGGCCTTGCTCGAACTCGCGCCATTGCTGCGCATGGAGCATCCCGCGCTCGAACATGTCGCGGGTGTTCCAGTTCATGAACGAGCGCCCGACGCCGATGGTCCAACCCTCGGGGTTGCCGGCCTGCGCGAGCTTCATCGAACCCGGATCGCGCACCAGCGCGTCCTCGTACTTGTCGAGGCCCGTCTTCATCAGCAAGCCCTGGCCGCCGACATTGACGCCCGAGCCAGGGATGAACAGCACGGTCGTGACGCCCGACGCGAGCGCCTTCTCCAGCGCCGGGTTGGCCGGCACGGCGGAGGTCGAGACCCGCAAGCCCGGGTTGACCAGGTACACCATCTCGTTGATGTCGAGGGTGCCGCCGATGTGGCTGTGGAGGTCGATCATGCCGGGCATGACCCACTGTCGGCCGAGGTCCTGCACCTCGAAGCCCGCCGGCACCGGCGTTGTGCGCGCGGGGCCGAGCCCGACGATGATCCCGTCCTTGACGAGGATCAGCGCGTCGTCGAGGAACTGGCGACCTTCGAGCGGCACGGTCAGCGCCTTCTTCGTGCGCAGGGCGAGGCCCGGCCCGCCCTTCTCGCCCGCGGCCGGCGCGGACACGATCTTGGCCACGGGCGCCTGGGCCGTGGCCGAAGCGGCCACTGCGCAGCAGGCGAGCAGCAGGGATGCACGGCGCAGCAAGCTCACCACAGCCTCTCCTCCAGCGCGTCGTAGACGCGTTGACCTTCGATGTAGACGCGCTCGACCGAGCAGCGCGGATCGACGGGATCGCCGGTCGTCACCACCAGATCGGCGTCCTTCCCGGCCTCGATCGAGCCGACGCGATGCACGATGCCGGCCGTCAGCGCGGGCACCCATGTCAAGCCGCGGATGGTCTCGGCGTCGCTGTCGTCGAGGCCGTACTTCACGCCCATCGCCGCCTGCAGAGAGAGCTCTTCCTGCGCGACGACGGGCGCGTCGGTGTTGAAGCCGATCTTCGTGTGGCCGTTCTTCTGGTACTCGGCGGCGATGCCGAGGATGGCACCATCGGTGTCGAGGATGAACGACTGCGGGTCGACCACGCGCGGTCCCAGGATGGCGTTGACGCCGATCTTCTCGGCCAGCGGCGCGAGCTTGGAACCGTGCCACTCGCCGTGGTCGATGTACACATCCAGGCCGAAGCCCTGGCGCACCATGGTCAAGGTCGCGAGCACCACTTGGTAGCGCTGCGTGTGCGTCGAGACCTGCGTGCGCTTCTCCAGCAGGTCGTCGAACACATCCCACTGGATGTCCTCGGGCGCCTTGCCGGACTTGGCCAGCGCCGCATGCGCCAGTCCGCGCTCGAAGGTGTCGCGCGTGTTCCAGTTCATCAGCGAACGGCCCACGCCGATGGCCCAGCGCTCCGGGTTGCCGGCCTGCGCCAGCTTGAGCGAACCCGGGTCGCGGATGCGCATCTCCTCGAAGGTCGACAGGCCCGTCTTGAGCAGGATGCCCTGCCCGCCCATGTTCGTGCCCGAGCCGGGGATGAGCAGGACGCTCGTCACGCCGCCGGCGACCGCGCGCTGGAGCAGCGGGTTGCGCGGCGTGATGCTCGCGCTGCCGCGCAGCTCGGGGTTGGTCAGGTAGACCATGTCGTTCAGGTCCCCGAGCCCACCGGCGATGTGGTTGTGCAGGTCGATCAAACCCGGCACGATCCACTTGGCGCCGAGGTCGACCACCTCGTAGCCCTCGGGGATCGGCGTGGTGCGCGCGGGCCCGACGGCCTCGATCACGCCGCCCTTGACCAACACCACCGCGTTGTCGGTCCAGCCGCGACCCTCGCGGCTGGTGCCCAGCACCTTGCGCGCCTTCACGGCCAAGCCGCGCTCGGAGAGCTTCGCTCCCGGCCCGCGACGCCAGAGGTCGGCCTCGTGGCCCGTGCGCGCCGAAGCCTCGGCGCAGGCGAGCAACGCGAGCGACAACCCGAGCGCGGCGGAAGCGAGGCGCATCAGCGGATCTCCTTGCCGGCGACGAACGCGCGCAGCACGCTCGTGGCGGGCTCGAGCGGAGCGCCGTCGAGCAGCAGCACATCGGCGTCCATGCCGGGCTGCAGCAGCCCGACCTTGTCGTCGATGGAGAGGATCCGCGCGGCGTCGGCGGTGAGGGCCCGCAGCGCGGCCGCCGGGCTCATGCCCTGCGCGACGGCGTAGGCGGCCATCAACGGCAAGTCGGCGGCACCTTCCTCGGCCAGGCTGTGGAAGGCGACCGGGATGCCGGCGGCGGCGAGCTGTTCGTAGCGATTGACGGGCTCGAGGCCCTGCGTCGGATCGACGTACTGGATGCGCTGCGACAGCAAGACGCCCGCCACGCGACCCTGGAGGCGATCGAGCACCTTCCACGCGTCCCCGGCTCCGACGAGCACGGGTTGGATGCCGCAAGCCTCGAAGGCATCGACGCAAGCGAGGATCTCGTCTTCGCGCTGCACCGCCACCAGCACGGCAGCCTCGCCCAGCATGGCGCGGCGCAACAGTTCGAGCTCGGGATCGACGCCCGGAGCCTTGGGGGCGCCCTTCGGCTCCTCCTTCTTCTCGTCCTTGTCCTTGCGCTGCTCGCTGCGGCGCGCGACGAGGACCTCGGTCGAGGTCTGGGCCAACTCGACTTCGGCCGACTTCGCGCCGATGGCGACCTTGGCCTTCCACTTGCCGTCCTTGGCCTCGCCCTCGATGGCGACCGAGCCCGCCGCGCAAGCACCGGACAACGGCGCCTTGTGGCCGTCGCGCGCGCCCGACACGGCGACGAGATCCTTGGAGACGAGATCGCAGCGCAGGCTGCCTTCCACCTTGCCGTCCGCCTCGACGAGCAGGAGGCGGATGCGCGCCTCGACGCCGTCGAGCGCGAGCTTGCCTTCCCACGCGCCGGTGACCGGCTTGGGCGGCTCTTCCTCGCCCTTCTTCTTCTTCTTGTCCTCCTTCTTGGGCTCGTCCTTCTTCTCGCCCTCGCCGGACTTGGCTTCGTCCTTCTTGTCGCCGGCGTCGCCCTTCTCGCCGTCCTTCTTGGCTTCGTCCTTCTTCTTCTCGGGCAAGGGCGGCGGCGGCGGTTCGGACTTGGGTGGCGCGTAGGCGGCGAGCTTCTGCTCGTACTCCGCCCACTTCTTGGCGTAATCGGCGGCCTTCTTCAGCGTCTCGCGGATGTCCTTGCCGGATTCGCGGCGGTTCCCGGCGCTCCACGACAAGCGCACGGCGCACGGATCGTCGACCACCTGCACCGACAAGTCGTCGGCGGCGGGCTTGTACGCCATGACCGGGATGCCGCTGCGCGCGCCCGCGCGCGGGGTGAGCCCCACGGTCGTGATGCCGGCCATCGCCACCTTGCGGTCGGCCTGGTCGCCCGGCTCGAGGATGCGCGCCAGCGACTGGCGCGCCGCAGGACCACGATTCGAACCCTCGAGGCCGAGGTGTCCGAGCGCGTCGATCATGCCGGGCATGGCGGCCTTTCCGCGCACGACCAGCGCTCCCGAAGGCCGACCGACCTTGCGGCCGACTTCGACGATCCGTCCATCGCGCATGAGCAGTTCGCCCGGTGCAAGCACGGTCCCTTCGCCGACATGCAGTTCATCGACCGAGAGCACGATGGCGCCGCTCTTGTAGCTCTCGCCGGGCTCGCGCGCGGCGTCGCGATCGGCCGCGGAGAACGCCAACTCGCCATCGACCCAGGTCGCCAAGGTCGCCGTGCCCGACTCCATCGGGTGGCCGGCGAACACGGCGATGTCGCCGTCGAAGCCGGGCGCGAGGCGGCCGATGCGGCGACCGACGCCGAGCACCTCTGCGGCGTTGCGCGTCACCCCGAGCAGCGCCTGGTCGGCGGACAAGCCGCCACGACGCAACAAGGTCGCGGCGAAACGCACGTCGTGCGCGCCCATCGAAGGCGAGGGCGCCAACGCGACCATCACGCCGCGACGCGCGAGTTCGGCCGCCGCGTCGTAGCGCTTCCAATCGTCGCCTTCGCCCTTGCCTTGGTCGCGCGGCGCGGAGTTCGGCGCGTAGTCGGCTTCGACCACGACGGCGAGGCCGCTCTTGGCGATCTCGTCGGCCACCAAGCCGGCCTGGTTCGCGCCGTCGAGGATGATCGGCAGGCCGCTCTCCCTGGCGAAGGCGAGCAACGCGCGGATCTCCTCGACGCTGTCGGCGCCGATGCGCCATGGAGTCTTCTGCTCGAGGACCTCGACGAGTCCGGCGCGCAAGTCGGGGCCGTACTCGGCCTCGAGACGCGCCACATCCTCGCCCTTGCCGAGGCGCACCAGTTCCTGCAGCGCGACGATCGCGCCCATGAGCGACTTGGGCAGTTGCTGCTGCTCCATGCCCAATCCCACATCGATGGTGGCGGGGATGGGCGGTTCCCACCAACCGCGCACCGAACGCGCCTCGACCGTGATGGTCCCGTGCACCGCCGCCGAGGCCGAGACGACGCGCTCGGGACCAACGGGACCGGCGAGCTTGACCACGGCGCCGTGTCCGGCGACGAGTCGTCCACGCGCCGGCGCGAGGTAGGCGCTGGTGACGCCTTGCTGCAACGCGAAGTAGTGGCTCTCGTGCTGATCGAAGCCATCGACCGCCTTGACCAGCAGATCGGCCGTGCGGCCGCTGCCTTGGCCGGCGCCGTAGGCCGAGTCGGCGGCCACGAGGCCGGGGACGATCACCGCCTCGGATCCGTAGTCGACCACGCGCAAGCCGGCGGGCACGACGACGTCCTTGCCCACCGCGACGATCTTGCCGTCGACGACCACCACGGTGGCGCCGCCCGAGTGCACGGCGCCGTCGCTGGTGTGGATGGTGCCGGCGCGCAGCGCCACCGAGCCGCCCGCGCACAGCGGGGCGGCGCAGAGCGCCGACGCGGCGAGTTGCAGGAGGAAACGCATCGCGTCAGTCCTTCTTCTCGGTCTTGTCGCCCTTGTCGTTCTTGGCCGGCTTCTTCTGGCCGCTGTGCGGATCGACCTCCTCGTCGGGCAGGCCTTGCTGCGCGGCGCCCGGTTGCTCGACGCCCTCGAGCAGCTGCTTGGCGCGCGGGTCCTTGCTGCGGTCGTAGACCAGCTCGCCATCCAGCACGACGTACTCGACGCGCGCGGTGGCGGAGAGCGGGTCGCCGCTCATCAGCACCACGTTGCCGTCGAGGCCGGGCGCGAGGCGACCGACGCGCTTGCCGAGGCGCAGGATGTCCGCGGCGGTCGAGGTGACGGAAGCCAGCGCCGTCTCGCGGTCGAGTCCGTAGGACACGCAGGTCGCGGCCTGGAACCACAGCGACTGCGAGGTCGAGTTCAGCGACTGCAGCGCGAAGCGCACCTTCTTCCCGGCGAAGACCGAGGGGATGAACGTCTCGTTCTCCTTGCCGTTCAGCGGGTCGCGCTCGGTCCAGACCATGTTCGGCCCGAGGACCACGGGCACGCCCGCCTCGGCGATGGCGTCGACCGCCTTGAAGGAGTCGCCGTCGAGCACCAGCACCGTGTTGGCGAGGAAGCCGTTGTGGCGCGCGACCTCGAGGGCGAGGTGCACGCTGGCGGCGCCGTCGCACTGCACGAAGGCCATCAGCTTGCCCTCGACGAGGCGCAGCATCGGCTCCTGCTTCTTGTCGACGAGGCCGCGGCCGACGATCTCGAAGCCCGAGAGCTTCCACTTGGCGACGCCTTCCATGGCGCGGCCTTCCTTGTTCTCGGGCTTCTCGGGATCGCGGCCCTGGAACAACGCCTCGCGCTTGGCGGCGTCCTTGCCGTCCTTCTCGTCCTGCATCAGCTTGACGAGATAGCGCTCGACGTCCGTGAAGCTCTTCCTGAGCATCATCGCCTGCGTGGCGCGCGAGCGGCCCATGCGCGAGCCCGCCACGATCTTCAGGCCGGCGTCGGGCTTGATGGTCATGTCCTCGACCGTCATGCCGAACGGACGCACCACGCGGCCCTGCGCGCCGACGACGCACATCGGGCCCTGCTGGATGTTCAGGGCCACGATGCCCTGGCGCAGCGAGTCCTCGAAGTAGAAGTTGATCGGGTCGATCGAGTCGCGCACGTCGAGGAACGGCGCCACTTCGAGGTTCTCGTTGGGGCGGTCCATGCCGCGGTTCGTGTGCGCCTCGACGAAGCCGGGGAACGCCGTCAGCTCGGGATGGTCGAGCAGCTCGGAGTCCCAGCGCGTGGCGGCGCCGGCGGCGACCTCCGTGATGCGGCCGTCCTCGATGACGATCACGCCGTCCTTGATCTCGGCGCCGTTCATCGTGATGACGCGGCCAGCCTTGATGGCGATCTTGCCGTCGCCGGCGAGCGCGTCGACGCTGAGGATGGACAGGGCGGCGCAAGCGAGCGCGCCGGGCAGGATGTGTTGCTTCATCGGTCGGGAGTCGGTGGTGGGTGTGCGGTGTTCTGCGTGGCGTTGGTGGTGGCGCGGCGAAGCAAGCCTCAGTCGCGGCCGTCCCAGACGAGCACGCCGTCGACGATCACCGCCACGACGCGCGAAGTGGGTTCGAAGGGTTCGCCGTTCCACAAGGCGAGGTCGGCGTCCTTGCCTTCCTCGAGCGAGCCGACGCGGGCGTCCGCGCCGACGAGCCGCGCGGGTGTCGAGGTCACGGCCTTGAGCGCCTCGTCGAAGGGCAGGCCGCCCGACATCGCGGCCCCGGCCTGCACGGCGAGGTTCGAGTCGTACGCGCCCGAGCCGTGGGCCGACAGCGCGAACACCACGCCGGCCTTGCGCAACTCGTCGGCCGCGTTGCGCGGCAACAACGCGCCTTCGCGCGTGCGGCCGGTGGCGGTGAACGGCGGCAGCACGACGGGGATGCCGCTGCGCGCCAGGAGCTGCGGCTCCTTCCACGCTTCGGCGGCCGCGTCGATGACGACGCGCGGCTTGTCGAGGCCTTGCGAGCGGAAGAGCTCCTTCTGCTTGATTTCCTCGACCGCGAAGACGGCGGTGCGGATGTCCTGCGTGGTCCAGGCGGCGATCGAAAGCACCACCTCGCCCTTCAGGGCCTTCATCAGCGTCTCGCGCTCGCCGCCCTCGTTCTGCCCCAGCGCCGTCTTGTGGAAGGCGCTGCGCCATTCCCACTCGACGCCCATGCGCGTGGTCGGACGACGCGCGTAGAAGTCCGTCGGCCGGCCGAAGGCGGGCGAGTTGCGCTGGCTGGGCTGTTGGCCCATGGCGCCGCGCAGGACCGAGTCCTTGCGCACCGTGCGCGCGGTGATCGAGTCTTCGCCGGCGGTCTTGAGGACTTGCGAGAGACCGCCGACCACGTTCTGGTCGAGCGGCGTCGCGAGCACGGTGGTGACGCCCGACTTGACGAGGCGATCCCACTCGAGGCCCCACGGATCGAGCGCCGCGCTGTTCGAGAGGCGCGCCGTGACTTCGTTGCTCTGCTCGACGCTCCAAAGGATGGCGCCCGCGCGGGCGCCGAGGTCGACCAGCCCCGGCGTGATCGCGTGGAACTCCTCGGAGCCTCCACCCGACACCGAGTCGATCTTGCCGCCGGAGATGGCGACCACGCCGCCCTCGAGCACCTTGCCGGTGCCGGTGTAGACCTTCTTGGCGGAGACGGACGAGACCTTCTGGCCGACCTTGCCCTTCTCGGCCTGGGCCGGAGCGACGCACAGGAAGGCCGCGGCGAACGCGGCGATTGTCAGGTTTGCTTGACGCGAGCTCATTGGACCGCTCCGTGCACCAGGGCGCCTTCGATCCACACCGCCTTGGGGGCGCTGGACAACTCGAGCGGATCGCCGCTCCACAGGACCAGGTCGGCGTCGAAGCCGGCCTTGACGACTCCGGCGCGCTCCGACAAGCCGGCGATGGAAGCCGCCGTCCTGGTCAGGCCGTCGTGCGCGGCCTGGCGCGGCATGCCGTGCCGCACGGCCAGAGCGGCCACGAGGCGCAGGTTCTGCCAAGGGTTCCTCGGCCCGTCGAGCCCGAAGCCGAACGGCACGCCCGCCTTGGCGAGCTCGACCATGGCGAGCGCTTCGCGACGCGGCTCGCCCGCCCCGCCGGCGTCCACGACGACCGCCAACTTCGACTCGGCGATCTCCTTGGCCAGCTCGCCGGCGAGCGGCGCGCCGGACAGCGCGCCGGTCAACTTGCGCTCGCGCGCGAACTCGATGGCGCGACGCAACTCGGGCTTGGACTGCACCTCGAACAGGATCGGCAGCTGGCCGCGCTTGGCGGCGAGCAGCGCGCCCTCGGGCCTGGCGAAGAGCTCGGAGAGCATCTCGCCCTGGCGCGCGTAGGAGGTCGGCTCGCGATTGAGCGACAGGGCGCTGGCGCCGAAGACCACCGACAGGTGCGCGCGTTCGGAGACGAGCGCGCCGCTGGTCTTCGCCACCGCGGTGGCGCCGGGCACGAGCTTCGCCGCCTCGGGCGTGATCACCACGGAAGTCACGCCTTGCGCGCGCAGCGCGGCGAAGCCCGCGTCGTCGCGGCACACGGCGTGGGCCACGCGCGCCTCGGGCATGGCCGGGCGCGTCGGATCGAGCGCGGCGCCGGCGACGCCGACCTTGGCCCCGAGGGCCACGAGGCCAGCTGTCAAATGGCCTTGACACTCGACGACTCGCACGCCTTCGTCGAGGTCGAGCTTGGCGCCCACCTCGACGATGCGGCCATCGCGCACGAGCACCATGCCCTTGTCGATGGAGGTGGATCCGTCGATCCACACCTTGTCGGCGCGCAACGCGACATCGCCGCCGCCGAGCGCCAAGACCAGGAAAGTCGCCAGCATCATCGTCCCACCGTCCTCATTGCTGCTCCGGCGCGAGCACGACGCGACCGGCGGAGACCACGTACTCGGCCGACGCGGCCGTCGACAACGGCTCCGCGTTCCACACCACCAGGTCGGCGTGCTTGCCCACCTCGACGGTTCCCATGGCGCGCTCGACGCCGAGCACTTCGGCGGCGTTCGTCGTGACGCCGGCCATGGCGTCCACGCGCGGCAACCCGTGGCCGACGAGCTGCGCGGCGAGCAGCGCCAAGTCGCGCGTGGCGTCGGGCGACATGCCGCCCGAACCGATGGCGACCTTGACGCCGTCCTTGCCGAGGCGCGCGGCGAGCGAGAGATCGTGCGCGTCGTACTCGTCCGAGCGACCCGAGCCCATGGGCAGGGCGTTCACCAGCACGGCGACGCCCTGCTTGGCGAGGTGCTTGGCGTGGCGCGCGGACTCGGCGCCACCCGCCACGACCAGGCGCAGGCGGCCGACGCCCTCCAGCCCGGCGAGCAAGGCCCGCAGCTCGGCGTCGCGGTTCACATGCACCAGGAGCGGGATGGCCCCATCGGCCACCAGCGACCAAGCCTCGGAGTCCTCGTCGAAGCGCGGATCCGCCGGCTTCTTGAAGTCCTCCTTGTACTTCTTCTCCTCGAAGGGCTTGCCCTTCTCCTTGGCGTCGGACTCGGCCTTGTCGCGGTCCTTCTTGGCCTTCTTGGCGTCCTTCTCCAACTCGGCCTCCTTCTCGGAGACCTTCTTCTTCCAATCGGCGAGCTCGTGCTTGTGCTCGTTCATCGCGACGAGGTAGCCGCGGCCGGCGACCACCTGCGCCAACAGCCGATCGACCATGTCGATGCGCTCGAAGACATCCATGCCGCGTTGGCCGGGCATCTGGACGAACTCGCCATCGACGATCTGGAAGCCGCCCGGCGCGCCGGCGCCCAAGCCCACGGTGGCCCACATGACCGCGTCGCGCGCCACGAAGCGCTGAGCGTCGTCGAGGCCTTCGGCGAGACGCACCACGGCTCCCACGCCGCCCACGCGCGCGGCGAGACCCGCTTGCGCCCGCACGGCCACGACGCCCGCGCGCAAGGCCTCGCGCCGCAGATGCGCTTGCAGCCACGGGTCGACCGCATCGGCCGAGCGCGTGGCCGGCGTGACATTGCCGTCGGCCACCGACTCCGGGTCGACTCCCAAGGTGCTCCAAGCGTCGATCAAGCCGGCGGACACCCACTTGCCGCGCACTTCTTGAGCGCCGGGCAAGGGCTGCAGATCGACGCCAACCGCGACGATGCGGCCGTCCTTGACGGAAACTTGGGCGTTCTCCAACACAACGCCCGGCTTGACGATCAGGTGCTCGGCGCGGATCAGCAGCGCATTGCCTTGCGCCGGCTCCTGCGCCCACAACGAAGCCGGAAAGCCGACGCCGGCGACGAGCGCCGCGGCCAACCAGGCACGGGGGTGGTGCATGTCGTGCTCCAGGTGCGACCGGCGGCGCGCGCGCGGGGCGCGGCGGGCAGGACGCAATCCAAGCGGTGAGGGGGGAGCGCCCGCGAGTCCCCGCAAGCGCGAGGGGAAATCCTAGCGAGAACGGACTGCGCCAGAAAGGGACCAGCAACGCCGTAGAGGGTGTGCGGACTGCGGACTTACAGAATCACCGGAGGTGTGCTGGCCTCGAGGAGGACGGGTGTTGTTCCGTTGCCAAGTACATCTGAATGCGGCAGCAGCCGCGGTCGAACCAAGGTGAATTAAAATGCAACCTACTAAGAGCCGGCGCCTGTTTGGCCATCCGCGCGGCCGGTTCCGCTCTGGCGCCACCTGTGGACGCACCGTCCAAGAAGGCGCTATTTAGCCACTTAAGTACCGTCTAATTCTATTTATCCACCCCCCCACTCCACCTGCCCTTTCCCAAGCCAGCCACTCGGGGCTTCAAGCGACCACTTTCTGCGTTCGGAGCTGGTTCCCCTCCGGCTCGTCTTTCCTTGTGGATGGTCCTTTGGATCGCAACTCGCTGCCGAGCACCTTCAAGGCCCGGTTGTTCGAGCGCACTTGGTGGCACGGCCAATTGGCGAGCCTAGGAGACCAACCTCCCTCCGTGTTCCTGCACGAACGCGAGGATCTCTCCTCCCCGCTCATCGAAGTGGTGGAAATGCGCTTGCGCGCCCCGGATGGCCAGAGATTGGCTGGTCTGCGGGCGCGCCGGCGTTACGGGCCCCCTGCGCATGCCACGGTGGTACGCGCCATTGGACCGACCGAGGTGCTCGAACCCGACCTCGACCAGATCGGCGCCGGCAACTTCGAGGTAGTCGTGCAACTGCCCGCCCACCACAGTCTGCGCCAGAGGGTGTTGGACCTGATCCTCGCCCTGCGCTTCGCCGAGTCCGACCAGCAGTGCCGCAGTGGTTGCGTGCGCCTGGTGCCAACACCCGTCGACGAGGTCGTCATCGCGCGACGCCTGTACGAGGATGGCCTCGGTTCGCTGATCCGGCCGGCGAGGCCGATGGACGACGGGGCGGGCCTCGGGACGCTGCCTTCGGTTTGAGCCCCCCAGGGTGCGAATGAGGCCAGCCGGACCATGCCCAGCCGAGCGCGCTAGCCCCGCAAGCCGAACACGCCGGTCGTCCGGTCCTTGTGGACCCCCTTCCAAGGCAGGCAACGACCGTTCATGGCGACATACACGCCGTGCGGCAAGCTCTGCGCGAAGGCCAACGCGCTGCCGAGGTTGAAGAGCCCGTCCGAGCTGCCGAAGGTGTAAGGCACCATCGCGCCGGTCAACACGATGGTCTTCTTGGGACTAGCCTCGCCCAAGGTGCGCGCGGTCAATTCCATCGTGTCCGTCCCATGGGTGACCACGATGCGCTCCTCGGTGGCGCGCAGCACCGCCTCGAGCACGCTTGCGCGGTGCTCGTCCTGCATGTCGAGGCTGTCGACGAGCATCAGCGTCTCGACTTCGATGGGCAACTTGCACCGGCCCAGCTCGAGCATCTCCGGCACATGCGTGGCGCGGAAGTGCAGGCGCCCCTCCAGCTCCAAGTAGGCCTTGTCGAAGGTGCCGCCCGTGACGAGCACGCGGATGGGTGCCGGATCCATGGGTCTGCATCCTATCGAGCGCCGACGCTCGCCGCCCGGGTCGAACACGCTTGACGACCAGCACCGAGCAGCCTGCAGCGCGCACGCATGTCCCCGCGACGAAGCGCTGGTCGCTCGCGAACATGAGGAACTTGGCGGCTGACCGCGTTCCATCCATCGGCGCGACGCGGTGCTGCGGGCGCTATCCTCGCGACCTCGCACTCATGGAACTGGTCCACATCCGCCCCGACGCTGGCGCCGACGATCCGCACCTGTCGCGCGCCGCGGAGAGACTGCGCGCGGGAGGACTGGTCGCCTTCCCGACCGAGACGGTCTACGGGCTCGGCGCGCACGCGCTGGACGAGGCGGCGGTGGCGCGCATCTACGCAGCCAAGGGCAGGCCGGCGCACAACCCGGTCATCGTGCATGTGGCCGACGCGCAGGCCGCGCGATCCGTCGTGGCCGAGTGGACGCCGCACGCGGAGCTCCTGGCGCGTTGCTTCTGGCCCGGGCCGTTGACGCTCGTGCTGCCGAAGGGCGCTTGCGTGCCCGCGTCGGTGGTGGCGGGCTTGGAGAAGGTCGGCGTGCGCGTGCCCGCCCATCCGTTGGCGCTGGCGCTCTTGCGCGCGGCCCGGGTGCCGGTGGCGGCGCCGAGCGCCAATCGCTCGAACGAAGTCTCGCCGACGACAGCAATGCATGTGGTCGAGTCGCTCGGCAGCGCGGACGTGCTCGTGCTCGACGGCGGAGCATGCAGCGTGGGCATCGAGAGCACCGTGATCGACGTCTCCGGACCCGGACCCGTCCTTCTGCGGCCAGGCGGCGTCGCGCGCGACGAGCTCGAGCGCGTGCTCGGCGTGCCGGTGGCGAGGGCGAGCGAGGTGGCTGGCGACACGCCGCGCGCGGCTCCGGGCATGCTCGGGAAGCACTATGCGACGCGCGCCTCGCTCGTGCTGGCGCCGCATGGGGACGCCGGCGCCCTGCGCGCGCGTTTGTCGAAGGCAAGCGCCGCGCAACCGCCTGCCGCGTTGGTCTTCGAGGCGAGCGCGCGCGAGCTGGGCGAGGCGGCGCGGATCCTCGTCATGCCGCTCGATCCGCGCCTGTACGCGCGGCGCTTGTACGCCGCGCTGCGCGAGCTCGACGCGCGCGCGCCCGCGTTGATCGTGGTCGAATCGCCGCCGCCGGGCGTCGAGTGGGACGCGCTGCGCGACCGACTGTCGCGCGCCGCCGCGAGCGCGGACGACTCGGCGCGCTGATCCACCGGCGACAGGACGGGACTACTCGCCCCCGAGATGCGGGTGGAATCCGTCGATGCGCGGCACATCGCCGTGCTCGACGCCCAACGCGCGCACGAGACGTGGAGTGTGCCCGGAGCCTTCGAGTTCGAAGCGCAGCTCGGCGGCGCGCGACGCCCGCCCCAGGTGCGCGTGCGCCGCGGCGCCATCGGCAGGCAAGTTCACACGCGCCAATTCGCCCCCATCGGCGTCGAGCACGCGCGCGACGCAGTCGCGCGACGCGTCGCCACCGGCGTTCGCCAACCACAGCTGGTCGGTCCACGCACGCGTCGGGCCGCCGGGAAGTCGCCAGCGTCCGTCCTCGCGCACGAGGCTCGTCTCGCCCAGCACCTCGCGGTAGCGCGCCGTCGTCCATCTGGGCGCCGCGGGGAGCTCCGCCGCCGCAGCCTTGCCGGCCCTCGCGGCCATGTAGGCTGCGATGCGCGCCTGCTCCTCGCGCGCACCGTGCTCGCGCTTGGCTTCGTAGTAGCGGTAGTACGCCTTCTCGTGGTCGCTCCAGGCGTTGCCCTCCCAGTAGTCGCCCGAGAAGGGCACGAGCAGATCCATCCACGCGGCGAGGCGACGCTCCTCGTCTGCGTCGAGGCGCGCACCGTGGTGTCCCGCGTCGAGCAGCGCCAGCAGTCCGCTGCGCGCGGATCCAGCAAAGTACGGCGGCAATTCAGTGGGCCGCGACATCTTGCTGATCCAACTGACGAGCCCCGACTCGGGTTCGGCGTGCCAATTGCCATCGTCGCCGCGACGCGCCTCGACGAGATTCAGGTACGAACGCGTCCAACGACGCTTGTTGATGTTGCCGTCGTCGATCGGCGTGCCGCGCAGGTCCATCGCCTCGGGCTTGGATCCATCGTGGCAGCCCACGCATTTGGCGTCGAGGATCGGCTGCACCTCGCGCGCGAAGCTGAAGCCGCGCGGCGGTCCTTGGAACGGACGCAACTGTTGCACGCCATGCTTCCACGCCAGCGTTCCGTCGTCCGCGAAGGGATGCGCGTTGGCGTCCTGCTTCTCGTGGCAACCGACGCAGCCCTTCTGCTCGCCGGGGCGCAGCGTGTCCCAACTGCGCGTGGTTTGGATGGCGCGGCCGCGCTCGTCGAGCACCTGCAGGTAGATCGAGGCCATCGCCGGCACCTCGAACAGCGCCGAACCATCGGCGTGGATGTCGGCGTCGCCGAGGATGCGCTTCACGTCCCAGGTTCCGTTGCCCACCGCCACCGGCGCGCTGTTCAACGAACCGCCGCCCTCGCCGTGGTTGTAGGTCTGGCCGACGCCCGCGGCTCGGTAGTCGAGCTCGACCACGCGGATCGACTTGGCCGCGCCGCGCGGCACGCCTTCGAGGCCCTTGCCACGGTACACATCGTGCACGTAGTAGACGCCCGTGCCACGCTCGTAGTCGACCGTGTCGGCGATCGTCCGCGCCGGCGGTTTCCTGCCCAAGGGCACCATGCGCGCGACATCCAGTTCCGGGTCGGCGTGCAGCAACTCCCGCTCGCCATCGGCGTTCATCCAGTACAAGCCGAAGCGCTCCATGCCGAAGGCGGGCCGATAGCTGACGTAGAGCTGCGTCTCCGACAAGGGGAACGGATACCGGAAGAGCTCGCCGTCCTGCATGGCGACATCGACGCGCTCGTAAGGCACCTCCCGGCGCGGCGCGATGAACTCCATGCCGACCCCTTCGTCGCGTCCCTTGTCGGTGTCGAGCACCACGAGCTTGCCTTGCTGCAAGGTGTGGTGTCCCGCGGCGATGGACATGGTCTTGTTCGAACCAGGCACGCCGCGCGTGTGCAGCAGCGATGTCGGGAACCAGGAGTTGCCGCCGTAGTGCACGCGCTGGTCCTGCCCATCCGGCCTCATCGTGAAGACCGGGTGCGGGTAGTTCTGGCCGCGGTCGCTGTAGTCCCAACGCGTGTAGGCGAGTCGTCCGTCGGAGAGCAGCGCTGGATGCAGCGCGTGAACCTGATCCACCGCGAGGCGTCGCATGTACCGTCCATCGCGATCCATGCGGTACAGGTTGCTGATCTCCGTCCACCAGCACGGCACGCTCTGCTCCGGGCGCGTCGAGGTGAACACGATGTCGCCATCGGGCAGGCAGGCGGGTTCGTAATCCGCGCGGCCGAGGCCGCTGGTCAGTTGCCGCACGGTGCCGTCGGCCAGCCGCAGCTCGTGGATGTGGTAGTCGTCGAGGCGGTCGGAGCGCTTCCAGGCGAAGACAAGCTCCTCGCGATCGAACGAGAGGTCGACGTCGCGCAACATCCCGTGCGGATCGTCGAGCAGCACGCGACGCGTGGCGCGGGTGGACCCCGACGCGAACTCCAGCACGGCGAGGCGCGCGCCCGGCTTGAAGAAGCGCTCGGCGCGCGCGTCGCTCAGGCCTTCGGTGTAGCCGATGAAGCTCATGTGCACCGTGTGGCCTTCGGTGAAGGCGATCGGACCCCACTCCGCCAAGGCGGCTCCGACGCGCCGTTCGCGCCGCGCCAAGGCCGCCGACTCGTAGTCGCGCAATGCGGCCACCGCGTCGTCGCGCGTGATCAATGCGCCCGCGCTCGCCGCCGCGCGGCGCGCGAGTTCGAGCCGACGTTCGGGCTCGAGGATGCCGGCCGCGTCGACGCCCAGGTCCTGCAGCAGCCAATCCGCCGCCACCGGCCAAGCTCGCGCGAACTCGCGCCATCGCGCCGCGCGCTCCGCGTCCCGCTCGCCCTGCGGCCGCGCGACCACGGCGCGACCAGCCTCGTCGAGCGCGTCGATCCAATGGACGACCGGAGGATCCGCCGCGGCGGACAAGCTGGCGACGCAGGCAAGGAGGAACTGGGGCACCAACGCATCCTAGCGGGCAAGCCCGCTTCGCGCCCGGCGCCGCCAGTCCCGCGCGCCTCGCGCTAGCGATCGCCGGCGGCCTGGCGTGCCGCCGCGCAACGCAGGCGCAGGTTCTCGGCGCGCATGTAGAGCTGCATGTCCTTGTCCGCGGGCATGGGCAGGTCGTTGCCCGGGAAGTTGCCCTGCATCCGCTGCCAGTATTCGATCTCCGCGCTGTAACGCTCCTCCTCGGCTTGCCACACGGCCTGCGCCAGCTCGTAGTCCGCGCAGATGTCGGGAGTGGAAGGCCGTGCCTCGAGCGCGACGCGCCGGATAGCCGCCGGGTCCAACGCCAGCCCTCGGGCCAAGACGTCCATGCCCGAGGCGAAGCGCGAACGCGCGGACTCGAGACACATCAGGTCGATCGTCGCGTAGCAGCCATCCTTGGCGTGGACGACCGTGTCCAGCAGCAGCGGCCCAAGCTCGGAACCAGCCTTCCAACGGCCGCGGATCGCATCAGGACCCACGACCTCGGCATCACCTTCGCGGCCGAGGATGGCGATGCCTTGCTTGGGCAGGGAGGCCATCAAGCCGCGCTCGTAGACCGCATGCAGGCCTTCCAGCGGCAAGCCCTGCTCGTCTGGCGCCAGCTGGGCGAAGGCGATGCTGATCGAACCCACGAAGCCCGGCTCGGACGACACGGCCGGGTCGATGGCGACGAGCGAGTTGGTCGCCTTGGCCACCGTCCAACCCGCGGGCAGGACGAAGGACACCAAGCCGCTCGGATGGACCCACCGCTCGAGGGCGGTGGCGTGGACTTCGGCCTCGGCGGCGGCCGGGATGCGCGCTTCGGATGCCTCCCCGCAACCGCTGGCGCAGAGCGGGAGGAGCAACAAGGAAGCGAGCTGGAAGGCCTGCGAGAGGCGCATGGGGAGCATCCCAACGGGGTTCGAGGGTCCGAGGGGCTGGCCGGTGCCGCCCACTCTGGGCTTGCAAGCGCGCGGGCAAGGCCGACATCACCTCGAATCCGCTGTTTTTGCGCGCGGCGGCGCTCGAGCGGTCGCTCGCCCGGCTTCCGACGCGGGCGCCGCTGTGCTGGAATCGCGCCATGCTGTGCACCTTGGCGATGGTCGGGGCGGCGCTCTTCGCCCAGGGAGACGCCTCGCGCGGCGCGTCGAAGGAGGAAAGGCTCGAACTCGACGCGCGCACGGTGGCGCCCTATGCGCGCTTGGCGCTCGGCTGCGTCCACAAGGAGTACCCCAACAAGATCGCGCATGTGCTCAACTCGAAGGACGATGTCGCGCCGCCGAGCAAGTTGACGCCGGCCTTCCATGGCTGCTTCGACTGGCACTCGGCCGTGCACGGGCATTGGATGCTGGCGCGCGTGCTGCGCACCTGGCCGATGGTCGAAGGCGCGAGCGAGATTCGCGCCGCGTTGGGCCGGAGCCTGTCGAACGCGAACATCGCCGCCGAGGTCGCCTACCTGTCGGCGCCGGGGCGCGCGACCTTCGAGCGGCCCTACGGCTTGGCGTGGCTCCTGCAGTTGGCGGCCGAGCTGCGGCAGTGGGACGACCCCGACGCGCGCGCTTGGTCGGCAGCCTTGGAGCCGCTGGAGTCGGCCTGCGCCCTGCGCCTGCGCGAGTGGCTGCCCAAGTTGTCGCATCCGATCCGCACGGGAGAGCACAGCCAGTCGGCCTTCGCGCTGGGGTTGGCGCGCGACTGGGCCGTGGTGGCGGGCGACAAGGATTTCGTGGCGCTGGTCGACGATCGGGCGCGCGCGCACCACATGGGCGATCGAGCCTGGCCGCTGCGCTTCGAACCCTCTGGTCAAGATTTCTTGTCGCCGGGACTGGCCGTGGCCGACCTGATGCGGCGCGTGCTGCCACAGGACGAGTACGCGGCGTGGTTGCGGCAGGCGCTGCCGGACATCCCCCGCGAGGCCGAGACGGCTTGGCTGGACCCCGCGATCGTCACCGACAAGGCCGATGGCAAGCTGGCCCACCTCGACGGGCTCAACTTGAGCCGGGCGTGGATGCTCGAAGGTGTCGCCGCTGCGCTCGCCAAGGACGATCCACGCTTGCCCGCATTGCGCCGCGCCGCGCGCGAACACCGCGCGGCGGGGCTCGCCGCCGTGCTGGAAGCGCCCTACGAGGGCTCGCACTGGCTCGGCAGCTTCGCCATCTACCTCGCCACGCGCCGTGGCCTCGCGCAGTGAGGCGCGCGAGTCAGCGATTGGGGTTCGGCCCCATCGCCACCAGCAGCACCGCGCGCGCATCCGAGGCGTTCTCCACGCCGTGCGGCTCGCCGGGCGCCGACCAGCACAGCTCGCCCGGGCCGATCTCGCGCGTCTCGGAACCCAAGGTGGCGCGGACGCGGCCTTCGAGCACGAAGTAGAACTTGGTCGCGTCGGCGTGCGCGTGGGTCTTCTGCGCCTGCCCGGGTTCGAGGCAGTAGACGTCGCAGAACATGTGCGCCGTCTCGAACAGGTTGACCTTCTGCATCTTGTCCGCGGCGAAGCGGACCGCGCCCTTGGAGTCGACGAAGCTCATGCGCGGAGCATAGCGCGCGACTCCAGCCATCCGACGCGTCGTTCCAGCGTGGCCGCGAGCTAGAGTGGGCGCACGCATGGCACGCAGCACCAACCCCGAAGCGCGACGGCTGGCGGCCGACGCGGGGCGCGAGGCCAACTGGAAGCGCTTCGGCCCCTATCTGGCCGCGCGGCAGTGGGGCACGGTGCGCGAGGACTATTCGGAGGACGGCGACTGCTGGTCGTACTTCACGCACGAAGACGCCCGCAGCCGCGCCTACCGCTGGGGCGAGGACGGATTGCTCGGCTGGACCGACCGGCAGTGCCGCATCTGCTTCTCCATCGCCTTGTGGAACGGCCGCGATCCGTTCCTCAAGGAGCGCCTGTTCGGCCTCGTCCACCACGAAGGCAACCACGGCGAGGACGTGAAGGAGGAGTACTACTTCCTCGAGTCGACACCGACGCACTCGTGGTGCAAGGCCTTGTACAAGTATCCGCAGGACGCGTTCCCCTACGAGGATCTGCGCGCCACCAACCGACGGCGGACCAAGGGCGAGCCCGAGTACGAGCTGGCCGATACCGGCGTGTACTCCGACGACCGCTACTTCGACATCGAGGTTTGCTACGCCAAGGCCGGGCCGGACGACACCTTGGTGCGCATCGTCGCCACGAACCGCGGGCGCGAACGCGCCATGCTGCACCTCCTGCCGACGGTGTGGTTCCGCAACACCTGGTCGTGGGGTTGCCGCGAAGAGGGCTGCGATGCGCGGCCGCGCCTCAAGCGCGAGGGCGAACGGCGCATCCGCCTCGACGAGCCGACGCTCGGGCGCTACGAGTTGTCGCTCGACGAGGCGCCCGGCGCGCGCCTCGCGCTGCTCTTCACCGAGAACGAGACGAACGCGCGCAAGCTGCACCAAGCGGAGAACGCCGCTCCGTTCGTCAAGGACGCCTTCCACGAGCACGTGGTCGAGGGGCGCGCGGGCGTGGTCAATCCGGCCGAGCACGGCACCAAGGCGGCCTTCCACCTCGTGGTCGGACTGGAGGGCGGCGAGTCGCGCGAGCTGCGCCTGCGCCTGCGGCCGACAGAGGACGCGCCACGCGCACGATTCGGCCCGGGCTTTCGTCGCGCCTTCGCCGCCCGCAAGCAGGAACACGACGCCTACTACGATGCGCTCGAGCACGCGCCGCTCGCCCCCGAGGAGCGGTTGGTCGCGCGCCAGGCCTACGCCGGCCTCTTGTGGTCGAAGCAGTTCTACCACTACGCCGTCGATGCCTGGTTGCAGGGCGACGAGGCCCAGCCGCGCCCGCCGGAGGCCCGCAAGACCGGCCGCAACCACGAGTGGCGCCACTTCCACGCGCGCGACGTGTTGTCGATGCCCGACACGTGGGAGTACCCGTGGTTCGCCGCCTGGGACAGCGCCTTCCACATGGTCGCCATGGCGCGCGTCGATCCGCAGTTCGCCAAGGACCAGCTCTTGTTGTTCCTGCGCGAGTGGTACATGGCGCCCAACGGCGCGCTGCCGGCCTACGAGTTCCAGTTCGCCGACGTGAACCCGCCGGTGCACGCGTGGGCTTGTTGGCGCGTGTACAAGAGCACCGCGGCGCGCGGCAAGCGCGACCGCAAGTTCCTGGCGCGCGCCTTCCACAAGCTGCTGCTGAACTTCACTTGGTGGGTCAACCGCAAGGACCCGGATGGCCGCAACATCTTCTCTGGCGGCTTCCTCGGGCTCGACAACATCGGGATCTTCGATCGCTCGCGTCCGTTGCCCGGCGGCGGACAACTGATGCAGGCCGACGGCACCGCTTGGATGGCGTTCTTCTGCCTGAACATGCTGGGCATGGCGGTCGAGCTGGCGCAGGAGGACGACGCCTACGAGGATGTCGCCAGCAAGTTCTTCGAGCACTTCGTCGGCATCTGCGACGCGATGAACAAGCTCGGCGGCAAGGGCCTGTGGGACGAACACGACGGCTACTACCACGACGTCATGCTGCTCGACGGACGGCCCGTGCCGTTGCGCGTGCGGTCGATGGTCGGGCTCGTGCCGTTGATCGCCTGCGCCGTGGTCGACGAAGCCTCGGTCGCGCGGCTGCCGCGCATGCGCAAGCGCATCGAGTGGTTCCTCGCCAATCGACGCGACCTCGCCGAGGGCATCTCGTACTTCGAGCGCGATCCCGCGACCGGGCGCGGATTGCTGGCGATCCCCTCGCGGCAACGGCTGCTGCGCGTGCTCGAGCGCGTCTTCGACGAGTCCGAGCTGCTCTCGCCGCACGGCGTGCGCTCGCTGTCCAAAGCCCACGAAAAGGCGCCTTTCTCGTTGCGCATCGCCGGCGAGGACTTCCGCGCCGAGTACGAGCCGGCCGAGACGAAGCACCGCATCTTCGGGGGCAACTCGAATTGGCGCGGTCCGGTGTGGTTCCCGTTGAACTACCTGCTCGCCGAGTCGCTGCGGCGCTACCACCACCACTACGGACCGAGCGCGACGGTGGAGATCGGCAAGGGCTCGGGACGACGCGTCGACCTGCGCGAAGCTTCGTACGAGATCGAACGACGGCTGGCGAGCCTGTTCCTGCCCGGACCCGACGGCAGGCGGCCGTGCCACGGCGACGACCAGCGCTACGCGCGCAGTCCCGGCTGGAAGGACCTCGTGCTGTTCCACGAGTACTTCCATGGCGACACAGGCAAGGGCCTCGGCGCGAGCCACCAGACGGGCTGGACCGCGCTGGCCGCGCGCTGCCTCGAGAACCTCGCCATGGAGCGCGCGCGCGCCGGACGAGCGGGCAAGGCGCGGGGCGGAAGGTCGTAGTCCGCGGCGCGCGGACTAGAATGCCTCGCTCCATGTGGCGACTCGAGTCCAGCTACGCGCAACTGCCCGACGCCTTCCACGAACGCGCCACGCCGGCGGCGTTCCGCGCGCCGCGCGTCGTGGCCTTCAACGAGCCCTTGGCCGGCGAGCTGGGCCTCGACTTGGCCGGCGAGTCCGAGGAACGAATGGCGCGGCTCTTCTCCGGGCAGGAGCTTCCACCCGGAGCCAAGCCGATCGCCCAGGC
>SXGT01021365.1_pt1 | contig 35804 bp, 31 predicted proteins | sample 3176221 | NCBI WGS metagenome assembly SXGT01 (sample SAMN11356862, study PRJNA531348) | freshwater metagenome | isolation source: freshwater sample F1-120 | place: China: Fuxian Lake, Yuxi | collected 2017-12-25 | reverse complement strand
CCGGCGCTGCACGCCAAGCTGCCGCGCCTCCTGGAAGAGGAAGAGTTCGAGCGCGTCGGCGGCACCGCCACCCTCACGGTTGATGTGCGTGTGATCGCCACGACCAACCGCGATCTGCACGCTGAAGTCAAGGCTGGCCGCTTCCGCGAGGACCTTTACTACCGCCTGCATGTCTTGCCGATCCAGCTGCGCCCCCTGCGCGAGCGCGTCGAGGACATCCAGCCCCTCGCGCTGCACTTCGCCCAGCACTACGCCAAGAACGCCGGCCTCGAGATGCCGACCTTCACGCAGACGGCGATGGAGTGCCTGCAGGCTTGGCACTGGCCCGGCAATGTCCGTGAGCTCGAGAACGTGATTCAGCGCGCCGTCGTGATGCTGCGCCACTCCAACATCGATCTCGCAGACCTGAGCTTCGGTCCGGCCGCTGTCGGCGAAGAGTCCCAGACGGGCACGGTTCCCACGTCGAGCAGCATGCCGACCGAGAACCTCGGGCCGGCGCTCGCCAACCGTACGATCGAGGAGATCGAGCGGGTCGCCATCCTTGCCACGCTCAGCTCGACGAGGGGCAACAAGACGGAAGCTGCGCGCCGCCTGGGCGTCACGGCACGCACCTTGTCCAACAAGATGAAGCTGTGGCGTTCGACGGGTCTGGTTGCCTGAACCGCAAGTCGCGACGAGAGGAGTACCTGCCATGGATATCGGTGGTGATCAGTCCAAGCTGCTCTTGAAGCTGATGTCGGCCAGCTCTCTGCGAGGCCGGGTGCTGGCGAACAACATCGCCAATCAGAACACACCCGGCTTCCAGAGGCAGCTCGTCCGCTTCGAGGAGCTGCTCACCGACTCCATGGCACAAGGTCGCGATCCTCTAACGGTCGAGCCGAGCGTCGAGTTCGACAAACTGACGCCTGCCGGCCCTGACGGGAACAACGTCAGCCTCGAAGTCGAGAACAGCGCCGCGCGGGAAAACCGCCTGCTGTTCGAGCTGTACGCGCAGATCTTCCAAAGCCGCATGGGGCTCATTCAGAGCGCCATCGAGTCCTCGCGCTGATTCCGAGCAAGGAGCCTGACATGACATCCATCCGCGACATGTTCACCACGCTGCGCATCTCCGCTTCCGGCACCGCCGCCGAGCGCATGCGCATCGATGTGATCTCCCGCAACATCTCCCACGCCGAAGTGACCCAGATGCCGGACGGCAGCGGTCCTTACCGGCGCCAGGTGGTGAGCTTCGCACCGATCCTGGATCAGAACCGCAACGGCCAGTCGGTCGGCGTGCAGGTGCGCGGAATTCTCCCCGACATGCAGACTCCCATGCAGACGCTCAACGACCCCTCGCACCCGGACGCCAACGAACAGGGGCTCGTGACGTTGCCCAACGTCAACGTCACGCAGGAGATGGCGGATCTGATCGGCGCGATGCGCGCCTACGAAGCCAACCTGAACGTTCAAGACGGTTTCATTCGGAGCGCCGAACGAGCGCTGCGCATCGCGCAGTGATGATCAAGACGAAGGAGGAGTGAGCCATGGTGGAACGCATTGGAGGAGGCTCGCTGGCCAAGGCAGCGATCGAGGCGGCGCTTAAGCGCCAGGCGGAGCTGCGCTCGCGCCTGCAGCAGCCCGAAACGGACTTCGCGAGCCAGCTGGGAGCCGGTACCGCCGGGTCGGCCGGCCCCTCGAGCGGGCCTGCCAGCGTGGCAGGCACCCCCACCGAACCCAGCCTGCTCCAGCAGGTCAATCAGGAGGTGCGGGCCTCCGACCGGCTCACGGAGCAGGTTCTGACGGGTCAGGTGACCGATTTCGCTCAGGCCGCTGCACAACTGAAACAGTCCGACCTCGCTTTCCGTTTTGCCCTCGAGGTCAGAAATAAATTCGTCGATGCATACCGGGAAGTCATGCGCATGAGCGTGTGAGCCCTGAGACGAGACACCCATGAAAGACAACCTCCAAGGCCTCTTCGAACAGCTCAAGAACATGGGCGGCGCCACCAAGGCGATCCTCGCCCTGTCCTTCCTGCTGGTGGCGGCGGTGATCGGGCTCGTCACCTACAGCGCAAACGCGCCCCACTTCCGGCTGCTCTACTCGGGTCTCGACGCACGGCAGCTGGCGGCCGTCCAGTCCGCGCTGGCCGGAGGCAACATCCGCTACGAAGTCAGCCAGCCGCCGGGTCCCTTCGTCGTGCAGGTCGAGGACGCGCAGTACTACCAGGCGCAGAACCTCGTCGCGATCGCCGGAGCGATGGAAGTCGCTCCCGAAGGCATTCAGGCCAATCAAGCCGGTGCGACGGATGTGTTCCTGTCCGCCGGCGAGCGTCAGCAGAACTCGCTCAAGCGCGAATGGCAGGAACTCGAGAAGCAGCTGCAGGAGCTGGCTTTCGTGCAGCGCGCACGCGTCAGCACCTCGATCCCCGAGACCAGCGCCCTGCGCCGCAGCACGCCGATGACCGTCGCCGTGACGCTGCAACTGCGCAATGTGTCCGATCTCTCACGCAGCCAATCGCAGGCGGTCGCCAAGCTGGTTCGTTACCGCTTCAACGTGCCAGCCGAGAACGTGGTCATCTGTGACCAGGACGGGCGCAGCCTCTACGACGGCACGCAGGAATCCGGCCTGGGTGCCGTCGCCAACGAACTCTTCGATCACAAGTCGCGCTACGACTCCGAGCTTGCCCGCCGCACCAACGAGGTGCTCGCGCGCGTATTCGGACCCGGACTCGCTCACATCGTCGTGAACTCGGAGTGGAGCCACGCCCGACGCGAGAGCATCAAGGAGACCGTCGATCCGGCCAACAAGGCCGTGGTCTCGAAGACGGAGAGCAAGACTTCCGCGCCCGGCGCCGCGCCTTCGGCCGCCGGCGGCGTGCCCGGGGTGGCCGGTTTCGGCGTCGACAACGCCGCTCCTGGTGCACAAGCGAACCCTGCCAGCGGCGTTGCCACGACCTCCGAAGTGCGCCAAAACACGGTCGTCGGCAAGGAAACCAGCCTCGTCAGCGAGGAAGCACCCGAGCTGCAGCGCCTCACGGTTTCGCTGTTCCTTGACGCCAGCATCGAAGACAAGCGCGCTGACCTCGAGAAGGTCGTCAAGACCTCGGTGGGCTTCGTCGAGCAGCGCGATGCGCTTGGCTCCCTGGCGGCCCCCTTCGCCACGCTCAAGCGCGACGATCAGGGCAAGCTGCTGCCGCCGCCCGAACCGCTGCCGGTGGAAGGACCCTCGCGAATGACCGAGCTGCTGGTCGAGCGCAGTGTCGAACTGGTTGCAGCCGTGATCTTCCTGTTCGTGCTGCTCAAGGCGCTCAAGCGCAAGCCTCATGACGGCATGCAGCTCGGCACCGCCGGCGGCAGCGGGCCGGATGGCGGTCTGGGCGGCATCGAGGAAATCGGCGACCCGCGCATTCGCGAGATGATGGCCCGTCGTCAGATCGACGAGCTCGTCAAGAACGACCCCGAGCGCGTGTCCCTGATCCTCTCGCGCTGGGTTGCCGAGGACATGAAGGCTTCGAGGAACTGAGATGGCGGACAAGAAGACCAACGAGCCCGCAGCCCCTCTGCCCTCCACGCAGAAGGTCGCGGCTTTTCTGCTGAGTCTCGACAAGCAGAGCTCCGCGAAGATCCTGAAGCTGCTCGATGCCAAGATCCTCCCCGATGTCGCCACCGCGATGACCCAGCTCGATGAGCGGCTATCGAAGAGCACGGAGATCGACGGCGTCTACCGCGAGATCTCCCGCAAGCTGAACATCGGCGTCGGCGTGCGCTCGCAGGATGAGCACCAGCTCGCGCAGATCCTCGAGGCCGGATTGGGCAAGGACGGCGCGCGCAATGTGCTGCAGCAGATCGAGGAACGCCGTCGCATCGAGCGTCCCTTCGCCCTGCTGGAAGATGAGCGCGTTCATCTGCTCGCCGCAGCTCTGCGCGAGGAGTCCAACGCGGTGATCGCGGTCGTGCTGGCACACAGCGCGCCTGAGCGCTCGGCTGAGGTGCTCGCAACGCTGGAGCCCGAGCGGGCGCTGGATGTCGTCATGCGCATGTCTTCGATCCAGCCGCCGACGACCGAGACTCTGCTTTCGATCGCGGGCGAGATCCACCAACGCATGCAGGACATCGCCAAGCGCCCCAAGGCTCCCGACGCGACGCTCGCGATCCGCACCGTCGCGGAGATGCTGACCTTCACCGGAGAGACGGTCGAGAAATCCGTCATCGGCGGGATCGTCGACAAGGACGAGCCTCTGGCCCAGCAGGTCAAGGAAGCGATGTTCACCTGGGACAACCTGGCCGAGGTAGACAAGCGCGGCATGCAGAAGATCCTGGGCTCGATCGAGACCAAGACGCTGGCGATCGCGCTGAAGGGCTGCAGCCCCGAGATCGAGACCAACATCCTCAACAACATCTCCGAGCGCGTCCGCACCATGGTTGCCGACGAGCGCGAGCTGGCCGGCGCCCTGCCGATGAAGACGATCGTCGAGGCGCGCAACGAGATCATGAAGGTCGTCCGAGCGATGATGGAAGCAGGCGAGTTCAAGCCCGCGAAGGCAGGTGAAGAGCTTGTCAGCTGACGCACACATCTTGCTCGGGGGCGACGCGGCTGTGCGCTCCGCCCGGCTGGTCACCGCCGACGAAGCCGCGCTGCGCACTCGCTGGAACCAGGAACTCGAGGCCAGAAGCTTCGCCAACGGCCGCGCACTGGGACAGCGCGAGGCTTTGGCAAGCCTCGCCCAGCTCCTCGAACGCGCGGTGGCCGATCTGGACGCACAACGCGAGCAGGCACTCACCCGCCTTGCGCAGGATGCCGCCACACTGGCCGTGGAAATCGCGCGCGAGCTCACGCGTTCCGAGATCCGTGCCAGCCGGCACGACATCGAGCGGATCGTGCGCGAGGCACTGGCTGCATCCGGCGTGGGCCGCGGTGAAGCGCTGGTGCACGTGCATCCTTCCGACGCCGCCCGACTGGCGGAAGTGCCCTTCCGCGCCAATACGCGCATCGAAGCGGATCCGGCCCTGCGCGCCGGCGATGTGCACGTGACCTGCGCTCAGGGCGTGCTGGTGCGCGAGATCGACGAGGCGCTGGGCAGCCTGCGCGAGCGCCTGCGCCAGGAGCTCTGCCCGTGAACGCAGCGCTGTTCGAGCTTGAGCGTCTGCGCCCTCTGATTCAGGCCGCCGGCAAGCCGCTGTATCGCGGGCGTGTGGCGAATGTCTCGGGCATGCTGGTCGAAGCGACCGGTGTGCCTGCCGCCGTCGGAGAACTGTGCCGGATCCAGCGCGGCGCCCAGGGCCCAATCGAGGCCGAAGTCGTCGGCTTTCGCGGCTCACAGACGCTGCTGATGCCGCACGGTGACGTTCAGGGCATCGCACCCATGCAGGAAGTCGTCGCCCTGGGACGGCCTTTCAGCATCGCCGTCGGCAACGAACTGCTCGGGCGCACGCTTGACGGGCTCGGCAAGCCCATCGACGGCGGTGCGACGCTGCACCCGCGAGACATCCGCGCCGTGCGCGTCGACTCTCCGGATGCGCTTTCGCGTCCGCCGATCGAGGAGACGCTACAAACGGGGGTGCGTGTGATCGACGGGCTCAACACGATCGGTCGCGGCCAGCGCATCGGCATCTTCGCCGGTTCAGGCGTAGGCAAGTCGACGCTGCTCGGCCAGATCACGCGCGGTACGGATGCGGACGTGACGGTGGTGTGTCTCGTCGGCGAGCGCGGACGCGAAGTCGGCGGCTTTGTGCGCGAAGTGCTCGGAGATGAGGGCATGCGCAAGGCCGTGCTGGTGGTCGCAACCTCCGACCGCTCCCCCATCGAACGCTACATGGCCCCCTTCGTCGCGATGACCGTCGCGGAGCACTTCCGCGATCAGGGCCTCAACGTCCTGCTCGTGATGGACTCGGTCACCCGCTTTGCGCTCGCGGCGCGCGAGATCGGCCTTGCAGCCGGAGAACCGCCGACCGTGCGCGGCTTCCCGCCGAGTTTCTTCGCCGTGATTCCCAAGCTCGTGGAGCGCATGGGAAGGACACCGCTTGGCAGCATCACCGGACTGCTGACCGTGCTCGTCGACGGCGACGATCCCAACGAGCCAGTATCGGACACGCTGCGCGGGCTGCTCGACGGACACATCCATCTCTCGCGTTCGATCGCGCAGAGCGGCATGTTCCCCGCAGTTGACGTGCTGCAGAGCCTCTCGCGCCTCATGCCGAGCCTCGCGAGCCGTGAAGAGCTGGCCAGCGCCGGATTCGTGCGCTCGTGCCTGGCCGCATGGAAGGAAGGCAAGGACCTCGTCGAGATCGGAGCCTATCGTCCCGGCACGAACCCGCGACTGGACACTGCCATGGCGCACATGGAGGCCATTCAGGCCTTCCTCCGACAGGACATGCATGAACACTCGCCGCTTGTGGAAACCCGCGAATTGCTCGCCTTGCTGAGCGGAGCGGCGAAGTCATGAAGGGCTTCTCCTTCCGTCTGCAGCGGCTGCTGCGCGTACGCGAGCTCGAAGAGCAGACGGCACGCGAGCGCTGGGCACTGCAGGAACGCGAAACTCAGGCTGCGCGAACGCAGGCCGAGGCTGCGCGTCAAGCCAAGCGCGACGTCTGGCAGGAGCTGCGCAGCAAGGCGGATCGCCCGCTGCAGCGCCTCGCGCTGGAACAGACCCTCCCGGGACTCGATCTGCGGCTGCAGAGCTGCCGCGATCGGCTCGATGCCGCGCAGCAGCGCGCGGAGTCCGAACGCAGGGCCTGGGTGCAGGAGCGAGCCCGCGTCCAGAGCCTTGAGCGCCTGAAGGAGCGCGATGCCATGCAGTTCCGCGTGGATGCGCTGCAGCGCGAGAACGCGATTCTTGACGAGGTGGCTTCCGGCCGCGAGGCACGCAAGGCCGCCGCCGATTCGGCCGATGAGAACCAGCGAGGTGATGAGCAATGAACAACGCCGCGAAGTACGCACTGCTGGCCGGGGGCGGCCTCGTCCTGACCTTCGGATCCTTTGTCACCTTCGCCGCGCTCTCCGGAGCGCCGCTGCACGAGGTGGCGCTGATCAAGAAGTTCGTTCACGCGCCTGAGGAGGTCCGCGACGAGCACGGTGCGCACGCCGACGCAGCCCCTGCACACGCATCGCCCCAGGCCGTCGAGTCCGCGGCACAGGAACACGCCCCGACCGAGCACCCCGAACGCCAGCCCAGTGCTCGAGCGATCGAAGCGAGCATGGGCGCGCTCGGTGCCTTCGTGATCCCCGCCCCCTACAGCAGCGAGGAGTTCAACGAGCTTCAGAAGGAGCTGCGCGACGGCCAGAAGTCGCTGCGCGAGCGCATGGCGCGGATCGAAGCGCGCGAGCGTTCGCTCGATGAGTGGGAGCAGTCGCTCCAGCAGCGCTTCGACGAGCTCAATGAGATGCGCGAGCAACTCGTGCAGCGCGAGACGGAGCTGGGGCTGCGCGAATCGGAAGCGAAGCGCGATCTGGAATCGAGCAAGGCGACCGAGCAGCAGAGCTGGAAGGATCTCGCCAAGTTCTTTGAGGAGGGCGATCCCGCCGATCTCTCAGGAAAGCTTGCCGGATTCCAGCCGGACGAGGCGGCCCGCATCCTGCATGCGCTGCCTGACGAGCGCGCGAGCGAGCTCGTCAACGCGCTTCCTGCCGAGAAATACCACGCGTATCTGGCCGCCTACCGCGTTCACTCCTCGAAGCCCGACTGAGGCTCGAGCGGTTCACCCCGCGCCAAAGTCTCCCGCACGCGACGCGCCACCCGCGCGTCGCGCTGTTTCTGGGCCGGCGTCCGACGCGCCTGCGAGCGCAGCGGCATCGCAATGCGCGGATTGCCGCGCAGACGCTCGGTATTGCGCCCGAGAAACTCCCAGTACATCGAGGTCAGCGGACAGTTCTTGGCCGGATCGAAGGCGCAACCGGAGCAGTAATCGCTCATGCGGTCGATGTAGGCGGCTCCGGCCACATAAGGCTTGGTGGTCATCAGACCGCCGGTGCCGTAGGTCGCCATCGCGAGCACGTTCGGCTCCACCACCCAGTCGTAGGCGTCCGTGTACGCGGCGCGGAACCAGTCGCTCAACGCGCGCGGCTCGACGCCCAGCAGCGTCGCGATGTTGCCGATCACCATCAGGCGGGTGATGTGGTGGCTGTAGCCTTCGCTCCAGACTTCCTGAAGCACCTGATCCAGACAGCCCAGCCCCGTTTTGCCGCCCCAGAAGGCCGGCGGCAGCGCCAGTTCGGCGCGCAGCACGTTGCTGTCGAGCGGCTGACCGCTCAGGACGCGGAATCCGTCCGTGGCTTCGTGCACATGCCGCACGAATTCGCGCCAGCCCAGGATCTGGCGCACGAAGCCTTCTTGACTCGCGAGCGGAATCGGCAGTTTGAGAGCGTCCGCGACGACGCGCGAGGCCTGCAGGCGCTGCAGATTGAGCAGCGGCGCGATCCGCGTATGGAACAGGCCGCTGGAATGGCGCGACATCGCATCCTCATAAGGTCCGAAGTGCGGCAGGCACTGCTTGCGCGCCCATTGCCACAACCGCTCGGCATCCTCCAGCGTCGCCGGGAGGTGCTCGGGACGCAGCTCTCCCGGATGGGAGGCGTAGTCCCGCTCGATCAGCGCGCACACTTCGCTTGTGATCTCGTCAGGCCGGAATCGCGGCGGCTTGGGCGCAGCGGGTTCACCCTTCCATGGCTTGCGGTTCTCTGCATCGAAGCTGTACTGCCCGCCCGTCGGCTTGCCGTCCTGCATGAGAATGCCCGTGCGCTGGCGCACGCGTCGATAGAACGCATCCATGCGCCAAGGCGCGGACTTGAGGCTTGCGAAGTCCGCCTGCGTGCTGAGCCAACCCTCGTGCGGCAGCTCCGCAATGGCGCCTTTCTCGATCAGCGGCGCCAGCTCCGCGCGCAGTTCGCGCTCCGCGGCGCGTTGCATGGCGAGCGGTCCGAGTTTTGTGCTCAACGCGGCCAGCGTCTGGACATAGCTCTCGCGCGCGAACTCATAACGCACGGCGACTCCGCGTCGCGCCTGCTCGAGCGCGAAGTGGCGTTGGTTGGCAAGCACGAGCGCGAGCTTCTGGCGATGGTAGGGCCGCAGCGCGGCCTTGTGCGGGCTCTCGATCAGCACGATGCCCAGCGAGCCCGCGGGCTCCTGAGCCAGCGGACCGATCCGGTCGGAAAGCTGGTCATAGGGCACGTACAGCCAGCGCCGGGCACCAGGCTGGCGGGGCGCGGCAGCGGCCAAGGCGGACAGAAACGGACCCATGCTGCTGCTTTCGCCGGTCCCACCGGACGGATGCGGACACCATAAAGAATTACTGGATAAAGACTTACACACCACCCACCCAGTCATCCGCAGGCCGATCAAGGGATCGGGACTTTCTTCCGATGAGGAAAGCAACGACATCCCGCATGGACACTGCGATCACACCGGAGGAACGGGCCGCGCTGGCCGGACCCAGGGAGGCTTTGCCGGCCCCCGCGGTCGAGGCGCGCGACTTCCGTCACCCCCGCCGCCTGGCGCCTGAGCACGCCGCGCGCATCAAGCGCGTGGCGCAGCGCGTGCAGTTGGAGCTGGAGAACCAGCTGCAGGCCGCAGCGCGCGGCAAGTCCAAGGCCGAGATCGTCGCCGTCACCGAATCGAGCGTTTCGGAGATTCTCGACAGCCTCAGCGAGCCGTTCTGCCTGCTGATCTACGAGACCGGCGGGCAGACCTCATGGACCGTGCTCGACACGAACTTCGCCGTCGCACTGGCGGAGCGCATGCTGGGAGCACCGCTCGGTCTCTCGGGCTCGCGTCGACTCACGAGCGTGGAGATCGGACTGATCCGATCCCTCGTCACTCGTGCCGCCCAGACCGTGCTGCAGGTGCTGGGCACGGAACCGAAGAATCCGCGCTTCGTGCAGGATCGCGAAGCGTTGCATCTCGCGCAGGAGCTCTCACCCAAGGCCGATCCCCAACGCCTCTCGATTCAGGTGGCGCTCTCGACCAGCTTCGCGGACGGCATGCTGCGCATCTACACCAGCGCCACGCCCGCGGTCGTGGAAGCGGTAGCGCCTACGCCCGCTCCAGCCAAGACGAAGCCGGCGCTGCCCGCGACACTCGCGGATGCGGAAGTCGAGCTGCGCGCGGAGCTCGACTGCGTGGACATTCCCCTCGACGCGGTGCTCGCGCTCGAAGTGGGCGACGTGATTCCGCTCACGGTGCAACCCGGCGAGCCGATTCGCATCTGCATCGAGGACGATTGCTACGGCAAAGCCCGCTGGGGCGAGCTCGATGGCAAGCTGGCGCTGCGCGTCAGCGAATGGAACAAGCGCAGTTGAACGGGAAACAAGCCATGACCGACGCGAACACCGCCTCCAACCTCGAAGCCACCATCGATCAGGCCACGCAGGCCGTTGCCGTGAGCCTTGCGGCCACTCCGCGGCTCGAACAGGCCCCGCTGCAGGGCGAAGCGATGGGCGTCGACGGCCTGATGAGCGTGCCGGTAGGCGTGCGTGTGGAGCTCGGTCGCGCGCGCATGACGATCAGCGAGTTGATGAAACTCATGCCCGGTGCGCTGGTCGAGCTCGATCGGCAGGCCCACCAGCCCGTGGATGTGCTCGTCGGCGGCAAGCTCGTGGCGCGCGGTGAAGTGGTCACGATCGGCGAACAGTACGGCGTGCGCATCACCAGTGTGGTGAACGGCACCTGAGCCGAGTACGCTGCGCCGCATGCGCGTTGCACTGCCGCTGCACGGCCCTCTGTCCGTTCTGCCGCTCGGCCTTCTGCTCGGTCTTCTGCTCGGCCTGCTGCTCCCCGCCTGCCGGGTGCCTTCGGCTCCGGAGCCTGCCCAGCCGCCCAACATCGTCCTGATCCTTGCCGACGATCTGGGTTATGGCGATCTGGGCTGTTACGGCCAGACGAAGATCCTCACGCCTCATCTCGATGCGCTTGCCGCAACCGGCGTGCGCTGGACGCAGGCCTACTCTGCCGCTCCTGTCTGTGCACCATCGCGGTGCGCAATCCTGACCGGCCGCCACATGGGTCATGCCGCGATCCGCGACAATCACGAGCTCAAGCCGGAAGGCCAGCAGGCGCTGCCCGGCGGCGAGATCACGCTGGCGGAGTTGCTGAAGACGCGCGGCTATGCCACCGCCGGTGTCGGCAAGTGGGGACTGGGCCCGCCGGGCAGCGAAGGCGATCCGCTGCGACAGGGCTTCGATCACTTCTACGGGTACTGGTGCCAGCGTCACGCTCACAGCCACTATCCGACCTACCTTTACGATGACGGCCGGCGCGTGGAGTTGCCCGGCAACGATCCGAAGGCCACGGCGAGCGCGCAGTACGCGCCGGATCTGTTCCTCGAACGCGCCGTGCGCTTCCTCGACGAGGTCAAGGACCAGCCCTTCTTCCTGTACTACGCCACCACCGTGCCGCATGTCGCCCTGCAGGTTCCCGAGGACTCGCTGGCCGAATACCGCGGGCGATTCGACGATCAGCCGTACGACGGCAAGCAGGGCTACATTCCCCATCCAACGCCTCGCGCAGCGTACGCGGCGATGATCACGCGCCTGGATCGCGATGTTGGACGCCTGCGTGAGGAACTGGGCCGGCGCGGCATGCTGGAGAACACGCTGATCGTCTTCACGAGCGACAACGGCCCCACCTGGGCAGGCGGCGTCGATCAGCGCTTCTTCGCCAGCGCGGGCGGATTGCGCGGGCAGAAGAACCAGTTGTACGAGGGCGGTGTGCGTGTGCCGCTGATTCTGAACTGGCCGGCGCGCCTGACGACGGCCGGCACCTGCACGCAGCCCGTCGCGGGCTGGGATCTGTTCCCCACGCTGGCGCAGGCGGCGAGCGTGCCGTCCATCCCCGTTCACGACGGGCAGGATCTGCTCGGTGCATGCGATGCGAAGGCCGAGCGGGAGCTCTACTTCGAGCACGCGACCGGAGGCTGGCAGGCGTTGCGCATGGGTGATTGGAAGGCGCTGAGACGCAACGCGATCCGCGATCCTGCGGCACCGGTGGAGCTTTACAATCTCGCGGAAGATCCGGCGGAATCGCACGATCGCGCTGCGGAACAACCGGAACTCGTGCAGCGTGCGCTGGCTCGCTTTGCTTCGCGCACGGGCGCGCTGCTGCCGCAGTGGGATTTCCCCGCGCCGGCGCGCTGAGGATTCAGCGCGGCGTCGCGCTCTTGCCGGCGAGCTCTTCCAGCTTGAGGCGCACCGCCAGGATGTAGGGCGCTTCGCCGGAGGTCCACGTGCCGTAGGTCGTCAGCAGCAGCGTGCCGTCCTTGAGCACCTCCACGCCCGGGTAGCCGCAGTCGGCGGAACGCTTGTTGTCCGCCAGTCGCACCAGATACTCGCCCGGCTTGTTCTCGCAAAGGTCGGCGTAGGTTCCCACCCAGGCCACGAAGTCGCCCTGATACGGAGACTTGGTGTCCATGCAGCGGAACGCGATCACGAGCCGGCCATCGGGCGTGTAGCGCGCGGTGTGGCGGTCCCCGTTGAGCCAGCGCGGCAACTCGCGCGGAGCGCTCCATGTCGTGCCTTCATCCGCGGAGACGAGCGCATGCGAACCCTTGCTGCGGCGGTTTTCGCGCAGCAGCATGGTCCATTCCCTGCCGTCGGGCGAGCGGGCGATGCCGGGCTCGCAGAGGTGGATTTCGCTCGAGGAATGCAGCACGCGCGGCGCCCCCCAGGTCTTGCCGCCGTCTTTCGACTCGGTGCTGAAGAGCTTCATCTCGCTGGAGAGCTTGCCGCCCGCGACGGCGAAGCGGCCGTCATCGTGGAAGTAGGCCAGCAAGCGTCCATCGCTCGTCGTCACGAGATCGCCCATCACCACGATCCCGCCCCACTCGCCGATCGGCTGCAGGCTGGTCCAGGTTCGGCCCTCATCCTCGCTCGTCGCCATTCGGGCGGGGTAGAGCCCCGAAAAGCACAGCAGGCGCATGGCGCCCGTCGTGGGGTCCTTGACGCGGTGCAAGGTCGGCGTTTCGAGGCTTGTGACCCAGTTTTCGGGCGTGGGCAGGCGCTCCGACTAGGTCTTGCCTCCGTCATCCGAGCGCTTGAGCACGATCGCGCCCCTGCCATGGCCCTTGGGATAGGCCGCGAGGATCGTGCCGTCGCCCAAGGTCACTGTCGAGACATGTCCGAGGTACTGGCCTTTCTCGGAATCGACGATGATCTGGCGCTCCTTTTCGCCTGCAAGATCGATCAGGGCCGGCGCGGGCACAGGAGCGGGCACAGGGTCCTGAGCAGGAGCTTGAGCAGGAGCTTGAGCAGGAGCTTGAGCAAGCACGGCGAAGAGCAGTCCGGTCAGCAGCATGGCCGGAACATCCTGCGATTGTGCAGCCCCTCGCGCTAGTCTGGCGTGCATGCGAATTCCGCACCTATTGATCGCTGCGTTGCTGCTGAGCGCCTGTCAGTCCGCCCTTGTGAGCGTCAGCCCGGCGCCCACCCCGGACTGGCTGGTCGAGACGGTCGACACCCCCGCCACGGCGCGCTGGTCGCAGGACCGCTCGACCCTTGTGCTTTCCAACGGACTTGCGGAGCGGACCTTCACGTTCCGTCCGCACGGCCTCGGCAAGGATCTGCGCGGGGTTGCCACGACCTCGCTGCGCCATCTGGGCAGCGGCGAAGAGTTCATCCGCGCCGTGGAGCCGGAGGCCGTGCTGGAGATCGACGGGCGTCGCGTCCAGGTCGGAGGACTGAAAGGCCAAGTCAACCGCGCTTTCCTGCGCGCGACCGATGTCGAGCAGCTGAGCGCCAACCTCGATTCGCTGCCGCTCTACGACATCGAAACCGGACCGATCCCCGAACGCATCGCATGGAAGCAGCCGCGCTGGTCCACGAACTCCCACTGGCCGCCGGCCGGACTGCGCACGACGTTCATCTTCGGCCCTGGAACCGGTGTCAACTACAACTTCCGCGTGCTGGTGCACTACGACCTGTACGAAGGCCTGCCGCTCTTCGCCAAGACGGTGGTGGTCGATGCCGGCGCACAGAGCTGCGTGTTCGTCCTGCAGGGCATCGAGAGCGAGCGCCTGGCGGTGGTCGAGGTGCAGTCCTCCGTGGAACAGCCGCAGCGCTGGACGGAGTCCAACCTCCATGTCGAAAGCGAGATGGGCATGTTCGGACAGGCCACGCAGACCGGCAGGGCGGCGGTGCGCTGGGAACACGATCCGGCCTTCGGCACGCAGGTCAACTACGAGCTGAAGACACCGTGCCTGCTCGTGTGCGGGCCGCCGTCGGGTCCGGGCGTCGAACTCGGTCCCTGGAACGAGCATGCGCCCCTGCGACAGACTGTGCTCGCCGCGCCGGCGGTCTTTGAACTGCTGCTCGACTCGCACGATCGCGAGCGGCGCGGGCTCTCCAAGCGCCGCATGTATCGCACGCTGGCACCGTGGAGCACGGAAAATCCGATCCTGATGCACGCACGCACCGCCGACCCCGCGGCCGTGCGGCTGGCGATCGATCAGTGCGCCGAAGTCGGCTTCGAGATGCTGATCCTCTCCTTCGGCAGCGGCTTTGACATGGAGAGCCGGGACCCGGCCTACCGAGCGCAGATTCGCGAGCTCGTCGACTACGGTCGCACCAAGGGCGTCGAACTGGGCGGCTACTCGCTGCTCGCGAGCCGCGCGATCTCGCCGGAGGAGGATGTGCTGGCTCCTCAGACGCTGGCGCGCGGCAAGGCGATCTTCGGCAACTCGCCCTGCCTGCGCGGCAACTGGGGCACGGACTACTTCGAGCGCATCGAGTCCTTTCTCAACGAGACGGGCATGATGGTGCTGGAGCATGATGGCTCCTATCCCGGCGACGTTTGTGCGTCCGAGCAGCATCCCGGGCACCGCGGACTGGCGGACTCGCAGTGGCGGCAGTGGCGCCAGATCATGGACTTCTACGCGCGCTGCCGCGGTCGCGGTGTCTACCTCAACGTGCCCGACTGGTACTTCCTCGGCGGCGCGAACAAGTGCGCGATGGGCTATCGCGAAACCAACTGGTCGCTGCCGCGCGCGGAGCAGATCCTGCACGGACGCCAGAATCTGTACGACGGCACCTGGGAGAAGACACCCAGCATGGGCTGGATGTTTGTTCCGCTGACCGAGTACCAGGGCGGCGGCGCCGCCGCGACGATCGAACCGCTGAGCGAGCATCTGGATGCCTACGAGGCGCACCTTGCCAACAACTTCGGCGCCGGCGTTCAGGCCTGCTGGCGCGGACCGCGCCTGTACGACACGCCGCAGACCCGGGATCTGGTCAAGCGCTGGGTCGACTTCTACCTGGAGCACCGCCGCATCCTCGATTCGGATCTGATCCACCTGCGTCGCGCGGACGGACGCGACTGGGACGGCTGGCTGCATGTCGACCCGCAGGGGCGCGAACGCGGTCTGGCGATGCTCTACAACCCGCTGCCGGAAGAGGTCCGGCGCGTGATCACGCTGCCCCTGTACTACACCGGACTGCACGGTCGCGCTGAGATGCGTATCCGCGACAACGAAGCGCAGTCCATCGAGCTGGATGCTTGCGGGACTGCACGGGTGGAGGTCACGATTCCGGCCAAGGGACACACGTGGCTGATCTTCACCCAGCAGTGAACGAACGGGATGACGCGATCGAATTCGTCGTGACGCTCGGGCGGGCGCTGCATGTGCACGGAGCTCCCGCTCCCGCCGTCGAGCAGGCGATGGAGCGCGCCGCGAATCGCCACGGAATCGAAGGGCAGTTCTTCGCAACACCCACCTCGATCTTCGCTTCCTTTCCCGATGATCCGGCCCGCCCGTATGCCAGCGCCCGCACGCTGCTGGTGCGGGTTCAGCCGGGATCGCCGAATCTCTCCAGTCGCGCGCGCATCGAGGAGATCGTGCGTCAAAGCGAGCAGGGTCTCATCTCCGCCGCGGCCGCACGCGCCGGCCTCGCACAGGTCGAACGCGAGCCCGCTCCCTATTCCAGGCCCGTCACGCTGGTCGCCTTCGGACTGAGCTCCGCCAGCGCCGCGGTGTTCTTCGGCGGCAACACGCATGAAACCTGCATGGCGGCGCTGCTCGGCCTGATCGTCGGCCTCTGCTATCTGGGCGCTCAGTACTCCTCGCGGCTGAGCCGCGTCCTGCTGCCGACGGCGGCTTTCCTCGGCGCGTCCATCGCCTCCCTGATCGAGGGCTGCTGGGGTGCACGGCCTGAAGTCTCCGTGATCGTGGCCGGGCTGATCACCCTTCTTCCGGGACTGACGCTGACCACATCCATCAGCGAGGTCGCCGTCGGTCACCTCGCCAGCGGAACAGCACGACTGATGGGCGGGATCATGACGCTGCTGGCGCTGCTGTTCGGAGCCGCCATCGGCGGCCGTGTGGGAACGCTGTTCAGCGAGGAAGCCGCGCAGCCGCAGCTGCCGCTGGGCTTCGATCTGCCGCCGTTCTCCCTGTATTGCGCGCTGCTGATCGCGCCGGTCTGCTTCGGCGTGCTGTTTCAGGCGCCGCGGCGCGACATGGCGTGGGTCATGCTGGCGAGCGTGCTGGGATACTTCGGCTCGCTGCTCGGCCGCGATCTGATCGGCGAGCACTTCAGCGAAGCACTGGGCGGCTTCGTCGTGTGTCTCGTCAGCAACGCCTACTCGCGCTGGTCGCTGCGTCCGCCGGTGATTCCGCTGGTTCCGGGCCTGCTGCTGCTGGTTCCCGGCGGCATCGGTTTCCGCTCCCTGTTCACCATGCTGGACAAGGACGTGATCTCCGGCGTCGATACGGCATTTCGCGTGGCGCTGGTAGGCATTTCGATCGCGGCGGGATTGCTGGTCGCGAACGTGATCCTGCCGGCCCGCAGCAGCTCGGAGACTACTCCGCGCGCACCTTGACGGTTTCGCCGACGTTGTTGAGCAGCTTGCGCAGCTCGTCGTAGTCGGCGTGCTTCATGCGCACCCAGGCATTGGCCATGAAGCCCGCTTCCACGCCCTGCGTCGGTGTGCCCGGCGGCGGGAAGTGACTGTCGATCAGATTTTCGCCGAAGCGGCGTTTCATTTCCTCGACACCTTCGTAGCCGCGGATGCGACCGTCGACATCGGGACGCAGGGCGATCAGGCCGGTGGAGAGCCGGCGCGAAGCGCGCGTGTCCGTCTTGCCGTGAACGATGGCCTTGGCCCATTCGGCGTAGATGTCGAAGTCGTTGGCTGCGCTGTAGAGATCCCAGGTGCGCACGCCCGGAGGGCGGCAGCCGATCTCGCTGAACTTCAGGCCCTTGGGGCCGAAGAACCACTCCATGTGCGTGGCCGAGGTGTGAATGCCGAGCGCCTCGATCACCTTGCGGCCCATTTCACGCAGCTCGCGGTAGGGCTCGGATTCGATGCGGTTGGTGCAGACGATCTGCGGCGAGATCCAGCGCGTCCGCATCGCCTCGAGCACGTTCGGGAAGTAGTGACACGCGAAGTCGTGCACGACCTTGCCTCCGATGGTGAGCGTGTCATAGAAGCCTTCGTGGCCCTCGATGAACTCCTCGATCGCGACATCCCTGCCAGCGGCGAGACCGCTTGAGCGCAGCGCACTCTCCAGCTCGGCGTCGTTGGAAGCCTTGTAGGTGCCCGAAGCACCCGCCGCGTCGCGCGGCTTGAGGATCACGGGGTAGCCGACCTGCTTGACGAACTCGCGCGCTTCCTTCACGTCACGGGTGCCGATGGATTGAGCGCAGGGGATGCCGGCGGCGCGCAGGGCATCCTTCATCGCCGGCTTGTCGCGGCACAGAAAGCTGGTGCGCACGCTCGTGCCGGGAATCGTGCAGGCTTCGCGCACGCGGGCCGTCGCCATGATGTGCGCTTCGACGCTGCACTCCAGACGATCGACCCATTCCCGCGTCTGGATGCGCCGCACCGTTTCGAGCAGCGCGGGCTCATCCACTACGGAGCGGACCTGCTCGTAGCGGTAGAGCCAACCCTTCAGCTCGGCATCGAGACTGCCGAGCGGTGACTCGCCTATGCCCGTGACGCGCGCGCCGACGCTGTGGAGCGCGCGGACGAACTCGCGCTGGTTGCGGGGAAAGGCCGGCTCGACGAAGAGAACGTGCATGCGTGCGTGCTTCCTAGACGCCCTTGGCAGGCGCCTTGCGGACCGTTGCGGGCGGAGTCAGCGTGACGGTCGCGCGCGGAGTCGTCAGCGGCGCGCGCGGGGGCAGCAGACGGCGGTACAGGGCGATGTACTCCTCGCCCTGACGCTCCCACGAGAAGTCTTTTTCCATGCCGTTGCGCTGCAGCACCTTCCAGGCTTCCTGATCCTTCCAACAATCCAGAGCGAAGCGCATCGTGTTCATCAGCGCGTCCGCGGAGAACTCTCCGAAGAGGAAGCCGGTGCCCGTGCGGCTCTGAGGATCCCATTGCTCGACGGTGTCGGCGAGACCGCCCGTGCGCCGCACGATCGGCACCGTGCCGTACTTGAGCGAATACATCTGGTTGAGACCGCAGGGCTCGTAGCGCGAGGGCATCAGAAACATGTCCGCACCCGCTTCTATGTGGTGAGACAGATCTTCCTTGTAGCCGCGATCGTAGGCAACCTTGTGCGGGAAGGTGTTCTGGAGCCAGGTGAAGTAGCTTTCGTACTTCTCCTCGCCGCTTCCAAGCACGACTACGCGCATGTTTTCGCGCTGCAGCAGGACAGTGAGGATCTCCGCGAGCAGCTCGAAGCCCTTCTGGAAGGTCAGGCGCGACACGATGCCGAAGACGGGCGTGGCGGGCTCGTAGCTCATGCCGAAGCGCTTCATCAGCGCCTCCTTGCACAGCGCCTTGCCGGACATGTCCTTGATGGTGTAACCGTGCGGAATCAGCACGTCATCGCGCGGATTCCAGTCCTCGTAGTCCACGCCGTTGACGATGCCCGTGATCGAGTCCGAGCGCTGGCGCAGCACGCCGGCGAGGCCCATGCCCAGCTCATCGCCCTGAATCTCCTGTGCGTAGGTGCGGGACACGGTCGTGATCGCGTTCGCGTAGACCAGACCCGTCTTGAGATAGTTGATGCGGTTCTCGTTGAGATCCTCCTGCCACAGCAGGTAGCGATCGCTGTCGAGGCCCAGACCGGACACGGTTTCCGCGGAGAATGTGCCCTGATAGCCGATGTTGTGGATCGTCATCACCGTGCGGGTGTTCTCGAACAGCTTGTCCCAGCCGTAGTGCGTCCGCAGGTAGATCGGGATCAGGCCCGTGTGCCAGTCGTTGCAGTGCATGATGTCCGGGCTCCACTGCGTGTGCTGGCACATCAGGAAGGCCGCGCGCGACAGCAGCGCGAAGCGCAGGTGCTCGTCCGCGTCCTGCGTGTAGATGCCCTCGCGCTCGTACAGCTCGGGGCAGCGCACCAGCCAGATCTTGGCCGAGGAGCGCGGCAGCTGCAGCGTCGACAGCGAGAACCAGTAGGTCCTGCCTCCCAGCCGGATCGGAATGTCCTGGGCGTCCGGAACGGGGTAGAACTCGTGTCCGCCGTTCTTGATGCGCGAGTACATCGGCATGACGATGCGCACATCGTTTCCGCGCTTGGAGAGGAAACGACCCAGCGCGGCGACGACATCGGCGAGACCGCCCGTCTTGGCGAAGGGCGTGCACTCCGAGGAGACCAGACAGATCTTGAGGGCTTGGTTCATGAGCCCGCCCATTCTATCGGCGGCAGGGGTGAATGGCGCAGCGTGGCGTGAATCGCTACCCTGAGCGCAATGTCCGCGCCGGTGAATGTGATCTTCGTGGTGCCCTTCATGCTCGAGTCGAGCCTGCGCTTCGCGCGAGCTGCCGCGCGATTGTCAGGAGTTCGCATCGGCATCCTCTCGCAGGACCCGGCTCACAGACTGCCTGAGGACCTGAAAGGTCTCGTCAGCACCTTCCGGCAGGTGCAAAACGCCATGGAAACCGAACCGCTGGTCGAAGGCGTACGCGCCATCGCGGCGGAATGGAATGGCCGCGTCGATCGCGTGATGGGCATTCTCGAACAGCTGCAGGGACCGTTGGCTGAGGTTCGCGAACGGCTGCAGATCCGTGGCATGGATGCAAATGAAGCGCTGCATTTCCGCGACAAATCCGTGATGAAGGCGCGCCTGCGCGAGCACCAGCTGCCCTGTGCCGCCAGCGGTCTCGCGACGAGTCCGCGTGAAGCGCTCGCCTTCGCGGACCGCATCGGGCTCCCGCTGGTCGCCAAGCCCCCGGCCGGCGCCGGTTCGCGCAACACTTTCCGCGTGGAAAACCGCGCGGAACTCGAGGCCCACCTTGCCCAGCAGCCGCCGAGCGCCAAGGCGCCGCTGATGCTGGAGGAGTTCATTCAGGGCGAGGAATACTCCTTCGACACGGTCACGCTGCACGGCAAGCATCTGTTCCATTCGATCTCGCGCTATCGTCCCGGCCCGCTGGAGGTGATGGCGAACCCCTGGATCCAGTGGACGGTGCAGCTGCCCCGCGACATCAGCGGTCCGGAATTCGACGCCATCAAGCAGGCCGGACCGCGCGCGCTCGATGTGCTCGGCATCCACACCGGACTCACTCACATGGAGTGGTTCAGGAAGCCCGGCGGCGGCATCGCGATCTCCGAGGTCGCCGCGCGTCCGCCGGGAGCGCAGTTCACTTCGCTCCTGTCGTGGGCGCATGATCTCGACTTCTACACCGCGTGGGCGCGGCTGATCATCTTCGAGGAGTTCAAGGCCCCCGAGCGCCTCTACTCCGCCGGCGGGGCCTACCTGCGAGGTCAGGGTCGCGGCAAGGTCAAGGCCGTGCACGGCTGGGAGCAGCTGCAGCGCGATCTCGGCCCGCTGATCGTCGAAGCGAAGATCCCCCAACCCGGCCAGCCCGCCAGCACGAGCTACGACGGCGAAGGGCACATCCTCATCCGCCACCCCGATACGCAGGTGGTCGCGGACGCCCTGGCGGCCATCATCTCCAAAGTCCGCGTCGAACTGGCCTGAGCGACCGCATCCGCCATGAACATCCTGTATCTCTCGCCGGGTTTTCCCGAGGAAATGAAGTACTTCACGCACGGGTTCGCCCATGTCGGCGCACGCGTGTTCGGCGTCGGCGACACGCCGCGCAGCGCGCTGGATCCGTACGTGAAGAAGCACCTCACGGACTACCACCAGATCGCGAACTGGCAGGATGAGACCGCGGTGATCCGCGACCTGCACTACTGGCTGGCCGGCAAGCACATCGATCGCGTTGTCTGCCTGTGGGAGCCGGTCATGATCCTCGCCGCGAAGCTGCGCGAGTCGATCGGCGTGCCCGGCCTCAACGTCGAGCAGTCGATCCCCTTCCGCGACAAGGTCCGCATGAAGGAAGTGCTGTCCCGCGCGGGCCTGCGCACGCCGCACAACGCGCGCTGCCACAGCACGAAGGAAGCTCGCGAGGCGGCCGAGCGCATCGGTTATCCGCTGATCGTCAAGCCGGTCGCCGGCGCAGGCTCGGCGGACACCTATCGCGCCGATGATGCCAAGAGTCTCGAGGAAGCTCTGCGCAAGACGCAGCATGTCCCCGAAATCAGCGTCGAGGAGTACATCGAGGGCGAGGAATACACCTATGACACCGTGTGCTCCAACGGGCGCATTCTCTTTGAGAATGTGTCCTGGTACCGGCCCAAGCCGCTCACCTGCCGACTCAACGAGTGGATCAGCCCGCAATCGATCGCGCTGCGCGATCTGGAAGCAGCGGATGTGCGCGTGGGCGTTGAGCTCGGCCGCAAGGTGATCGCCGCGCTGGGATTCCAGGACGGCATGACGCACATGGAGTGGTTCCGCACCCCCAAGGGTGAGGCCGTCTTTGGCGAAATCGGCGGTCGCGCGCCTGGCGGGCGCATCGTGCACGCGATGAACTACTCCTGCGATGCGGATCTCTTCGCGGGCACGGCGGAGGCCATCTGCCACGGCCGGATCACGCAGGACCTCACCAAGCGCCACAACTGCGCGATCGTCTTCAAGCGCGCCATCGGCAACGGCCGCAAAGTCACGCGCTACGACGGCCTCGAAGCGCTGCTGCGGCGCTATGGCAAGCACATGCCCGTCGTGGACCTCACGCCGATCGGTGAGGCGCGGCGCGACTTCACCAAGGTCGTCGTCGGTGACGGCTGGATCGTGGCGCGGCACCCGGAACTCGCCGCAACGCTGGAAATGGGCGACCGCATTGCTGCGGAACTCAGGGTGATCGCCGAGGGATGAAGCCCTCCTCCAAGGCCAATCGCACCGCCGCCTTCCAGCGGCGCGTGATCCTGCTGGGACCGCAGCGCCTCTTCCCCACGCTGATTCAGGCTGTCAGCGCTCTGGAAGCCGAAGGTCTGCCTGCAGGCCGCATCGCCGCCGTCACTGCCGGCTGGGAGGAGCGCGAAGGCGAGGATCAGGAGCTTTCCGCGCACCTGGGCGGCCGCACGATCAATCTGCGCATCTGGGAGCGCGGAGAGGATGCCTACGGCCGCGACAAGGAGCTGCACACCGCGGTGCGCGAACGCAACGAAAAGCTGCGCGTGCTGCAGGAGCTGTACCAACTGCGCCTCGCCCACCTCCTGAGCGCCGCCGATGCCATCCTCGCGCGCGGTCTGCCGCCCGGTCTGCAGTCGATCTATCAGGAGGAGTGCGAGTCGGCGATCGAAGCCGTGCGCGCCCTCGACCGCGAGCACCTGATTCGCATTCGCGAACAGCACACGCTCTTCGAAGAGCGCTGGAAGCCCTTTGAGCGCGAATCCGTTACGCGTCACCGCGATGAGCTGGGCAAGCTGCTCGCAGACTGTTCGCTGGTGTGCATCGCTGGCGGCCATGTTTCGATCCTGCTGCGACGCCTGCGCCTGTTCGGATTCCCGCAGCTGCTGCAGCAGCAGCCGCTGATCGCCTGGTCGGCGGGCGCGATGGTGGCCGCTGAACGCGTTGTGCTGTTCCATGACGATCCCCCGCAGGGCGCGGGCTCCGCCGAGGTCTACGAGGCCGGCCTGGCGATCGCCAAGGGCGTGATTCCCCTGCCGCACGCCGACAAGCGGCTGGAGCTGGGTGATCGCCGGCGCGTGGCGCTGTTTGCACGCCGTTTTGCGCCTGATTTGTGCGCTGTTCTGCCGCCGAAGACGCGCACGGACTGCATCGACGGCGTCTGGAGCGCGCAGAGCGGAACACGCTTCCTGAACGCTGCGGGCGACCTGCGCGAGCTGGAGGTGCGCCCATGAGCGGCTTCGTCCAGGAACTGCAGCAGCGCGCGCACGAGGATCCGATCGCCATCGACCAGTGGCTGCGTACGCGCAAGCTGCCGCACGTCGACGGCCGCAATGTGACCTTCGTCTTCCACGGCGCGGCCGACTCCGTGCACCTGCGCCACTGGATCTTCGGTCTGCCGACATCACAGGCTTTCACGCGCATTCCAGGCTCCTTCCTCTGGCACATGAGCATGCAGCTGCCGGAGAACTCGCGCATGGAGTACAAGCTCGAGATCGTGCGCGGGCACGCCCAGCAGCTGATCCACGATCCGCTCAATGTCGTGCAGGGCCACGACCCTTTCGGCGGGAACTCCGTCGTATTCGGTGCCGGCTATCAGGTGCCGGCCTGGACGCAGCATGACGCGGAAACGCGCGAAGGCCACATCGAAGAGCATTCGATCCACTCCGAGGCCTTCGGCGGTACGCGACACTACAGCCTCTACTTCCCTGCGCGCTACCGCACCATGCGGCGCTATCCGCTGTTGGTCGTTCACGACGGTCTGGACTACGTGCGTTTCTCCGCGCTGAAGACCGTGCTCGACAACATGATCCACCGGCTCGAGATCCCCTCGATGCTGGTGGCGCTGACCCAGTCTCCCGACCGCTTGCGCGAATATGCCGACGATCCGCGTCAGGGCGAGTTCCTCGTGCGCGAGCTCGTGCCGCATCTCGAAGCGAGCTATCCGCTGCTCGGAATTCCCTCCGCCCGCGGACTAATGGGAGCCTCCTTCGGCGCCGTCGGGAGCCTTTCGGCCGCGTGGCGCTTCCCCGGCTTCTTCGGCAACCTGATGCTGCAGTCCGGCTCGTTCGTTTTCACCGACATCGGCAGCCACGACCGCGGGCCGGTCTTCGACAACGTGGTGCGCTTCGTGAACGAATTCCGCGACAACCCCGGCCGCCCGGCCGAGCGCGTCTTCATGAGCTGCGGACAGTACGAGTCGCTGATCTACTACAACCGCTCGATGTTCCCGCTGCTGCAGTCGACCGGCATGCACGTGCGCTTCAGCGAGTCGCGCGACGGACACAACTGGGAAAACTGGCGGGATCGGCTGCGCGAGGGCCTCTCGTGCCTGTTCCCGGGCCCGCTGTGGTTCGTGTACGAGTGATTCGGATCACTTTTTCCGGGAAGCCGGGCTGCGCTTGACCGTGCTCTTCGCGACCTTCGGTCTTGGCCCCTTGATCATGCTCTCGTAGTGCGCGATGTACTGCTTCGCCTTGATCGAGCGGACCGTCTTGCCGATCAGCTCCAGCGGCAGATCCTCCAGCTTCTTGAAGCGCAGGCAGGCCGCGCCCATGTCGAGCTTCTTGCCGGTCTTCTTCCACTCGGCTTCGAACTTGGCGCGCAGCTCCGGGTTGCCGTAGACGCACATCAGGTAGAGCGACATGTGACCCTTCTGTGAGGCGAGTCCGGCGAAGGGCAGGGGCTCCTCCGGCTTGCAGTGGTAGCCCGGGGGGTAGACCGAGTGCGGGATGGCGTAGCCGATCATCCCGTACTGCATGCACTCCTGAATGTCTTTGTCGAGGTTGGCAAGGAGTACCTTGCGGACGGCCTCCAGGGCTGTGCGGCGGTCTTCGGGCAGGCTTTTCAGGTACTCAGGGACGGTCTTGGCCTTGTTTTGCATGACAGGGGTCCATTTTAGGGCCTCTCGGACCCCCTTTTCGGCTCTTCCGCCGCTTTCCAGGGCCTGCCCCTCGACGAAAGGCCCCCCCTTCGCTAGACTCCTACCCCCTCAAAGAGGAATCCTATGGCACGCAGATGTCCCATCACCAAGAGCGGCACCACCGTCGGCCGCCAGATCGCCCGCCGCGGTCTCGCCAAGAAGGACGGCGGCGTCGGTCTCAAGACGACCGGCAACACCAAGCGCAAGTTCAAGGTCAACATGCAGTCCAAGCGGCTGTGGGTTCCTGAGATCGGTCGCTTTGTCCGCGTCAAGCTCTCCACCCGCGCGATGAAGGAAGTCGATGTCCGCGGCGCCTACGTGGTGCTCTCGGAGAACGGTCTCCTGCCGAAGTCCGGCAACAAGAAGCGCGCTTCCTGAGATTCGATTGTCATTGAGGGGCTCTGCGTCATGCGCCTGACGGCGCCGCAGGGCCCTCCGTCTTTCACAGCCCAGTCTTTTTCGCCCCACCCTCCATCCCGCATCCACCATGGCAGTCCAAACCCGCAAGATTGGCCTTTCACTCGGAGCCGACACCTGCTGGCCGCTTTGCTTTGAGGGCATTCTGCAGGAACTCAACCCGACGGTGCGCGTCGGCAAGGACGAGGTGCGCTTCGCCGTCGACCGGGTGCGCATCAAGCCCTTCAACCTGCGCGACAAGGTCGATTACGACCTCGTCATCGATCGCCTGACCTACTGGTACGCGCCGACGCGCGAGTGGCTCAAGAAGGCGATCCTGATGGACGGGACCTACGTGTGGAACAACCCCTGGTCGATCGAGTCGAACCAGAAGCACACGGCCTATGCAGCCATGATGGCGCTGGGGATTCCGATTCCCGAGACCTGCATGGTTCCTCCCAAGTCCTACGAGCCCAAGGCGGACCTCGCGGTGACGCTGCACCGCTATGCGGACCTCTTTGATCTGGGCGATGTCGGCCGGCAGCTGGGCTTCCCGAGCTTCATGAAACCCTACGACGGCGGCGGCTGGGTGGGAGTCACCAAGCTCGACGACGAGGCCAGCCTGCGCGACGCCTACGAGAAGAGCGGCAAGAGCCTGATGCACGTGCAGAAGGGCGTGATCCCGTTCGATCGCTTCGTCCGCTGCGTGGGTCTGGGCCCGCAGACGCTGCTGATGAACTACGACCCGAGCGCGCCGCTGCACCAGCGCTATTGCCTGGACAAGGATTTCGTCTCCGCGGCGGAGCGTCGCCACATCGAAGACATCACGCTGACGATCAACGCCTTCTTCGGCTGGGATTTCAACAGCTGCGAAGCGCTGCTGCAGGAAGGGACCTGGTGGCCGATCGACTTCGCCAATCCCTGCCCGGACAGTCAGGTGACCTCGCTGCACTATCACTTCCCCACGCTGGTCAAGGCCAAGCTGCGCTGGGCGCTGTTCACTGCAGCAACCAAGCGTCCGATGAGGAAGACTCTCGACTGGGAGCCTTTCTACGCCATCCGCGACAAGCACTCGGACACGGCCCAGCGCATCAGCGAGTACGGCAAGCTCGCGCGCGCGCACTTCGACGAAGAGCGCTTCCAGGAATTCTGCGAGCAGCAGCTCGCCGGCCTCGACGAAGCTGCCTGGAACTGGTTCGGTTCGGAAGCCTGCCGCGATGCCGTGCGCAAGAAGGTCGAGATGATCTTCCCCAAGCACGAGTGGGACCAGTTCACCGAGCATTTCTTCCAGTCGATCCAGAGCTGGCGCGCCGACGACAAGGCCGCGCGCGAGCCGAAGGTTCGCCAGCATGTGCTGGCCGGCACGGAGGCCGAAAAGGCCGCCGCAAAGCCCAAGAAGAAGCGCTGATCAGCCTGCCGTCGGCAGGAACTCGTCGATGTACTTGGGCATCATGTTGCGCCAAGTGGGCCAGTCGTGGTTCCACTCGGTGCCCCACTCATCGACGCGGTTGGGAATGCCGCGCGCGCCCAGCGCGCCCGCGACGCGCCAGGACTCTTCCGGGTCCTCCCACTTGCCCTTGCCGTGCGTGAGCAGCACGAAGCGCGAGCGCAGCTTGTTGAGGTGATCGCCTTCGGAGAGCTTCGGCAGGAAATCAAGCGGGGACGACCAGTACCAGTCGCCGGGCTTCTGCCCCTCGCCGAACTTCTTCCAGAGGTCGTAGGTTCCGCTCATGCAGATCGCCTTGGAGAAGACATCCGGATGGCGGCAGATGGCGGCCAGCGCGTTGTAGGCGCCGATCGAGGCGCCCGCGACGACGATCTCCTGCGCGTCGTTGCGGCAATCCTTGCGGATCGCGGGCACGACCTCGTTGTAGATGAACGCGAGGTACTGGTTCTGGACGCTCGCGGCATGCACCGGTCCGCGCTTGTCCTGAATCCAAGCGCGGCCGGCGACGGAGTCCACCGAGTAGAGCTTGATGCGCTGGCCTTCGAGCTGCTTGGCAAGCGTCTTGATCATGAGGAAGCGCTCGCACTCCTCGGCATCGCCGGCGGCCGTCGGGAACAGCAGGACGGGTGTGCCCACCTCGCCCCAGCGGCAGAGCAGGACTTCCTCGTTGGACAGGCGCTGGGAGCGCCACTTCTCGGTGGCCTTGGACATCGCGAAACCTCGTTCTCTTGAGAATAGCGCATCCCCGCCCGTGCGGGGTGCGCCTAGCTGAACTTGAAGCGCGAGGGGACCACGGTGATGCCCGAGGGCGTCACTGTGAACAGCTTTTCATCCTTGGCGCGGTCGAAGCCGATCTCGACACCCGGAGGAATCTCGGTCCACTTGTCGACGATCACACGGCGCAGTTTCGCGCCGGGCCGCACGACCACTCCATGGAACAGCATGGACTCGTCCACTTGGGCGCCTTCCTGAACGCGCACGCGATTGGAGAGGATCGAGCGGTGCAGGCTGGCACCGGAGATGATCGTGCCTGGGGACAACAGCGAGTCCTTGACGTGGGCGTCGAGTACGCACTTGGCCGGCGGATCGTTGTGCCACAGCGTGTAGATCGGCCAGTCCATGTCGTACAGGTTGAACTGCGGCGTCACATTGCACAGGTCCATGTTCGCGTCGAACAACGCGTCGATGGTTCCGACATCGCGCCAGTACGGATTGACCTCGCCGGGCTTGTGGCGGAAGTTGTGGGCGTAGACAGGCACCTCGCTGATCATCGCGGGGAGGATGTCCTTGCCGAAGTCGTGGCTGGAGGCCGGGTTCGCCTCGTCGGCGAGCAGACGGCGCTTGAGCTCCTCGGTCTCGAAGATGTAAATGCCCATCGAGCCCAGACAATGGCCCGGATCGCCGGGGATCTCCTTGGCTCCGTTCTTGGGCTTCTCCACGAAGCCGGTGACGCGATTCTTGGCGTCAACCTCGAGGATGCCGAAGCGCGAGGCGTCCGCGGCGGGGATGCGCACGGCCCCGATGGTCAGCTTGGCGCGCTTGATCAGGTGATCGCGCAGCATCCATGAGTAATCCATCTTGTAGATGTGATCACCCGAGAGGATCACCACGTGCTTGGGTGCCTCGTCTTCGATCAGCTGCAAATTCTGCGTGATCGCATCGGCGGTGCCCTTGTACCACTCGCCGGAGAGGTGGTGCGGTGGCAGCACGCCGATGAACTGCTCAAGTCGACGCGGCAGAAAGTTCCAACCGAAGCGGATGTGCTCTTCGAGCGAGCGCGCCTGGTACTGGGTCAGCAGCATGATGCGCCGCAGGCCGGAGTGGATGCAGTTCGACAGTGTGAAGTCGATGATGCGGTAGGCGCCGCCGAAGGGAACCGCCGGTTTGGACCGCTTGATGGTCAGGGGTTTCAGCCGCTCGCCCATCCCGCCCGCGAGGATCAGCACGAGCGTGTCCTTGAGTTCCTGTGTCAGCGCCATGATGTGATGTCTCGCGATTCCGTGCGCGGATCATGCCAAGGGGCAGCTTCTCCGGATAGCTCGCTGCCGATTCCCTACTTTGGGACGGATCAGGCAACCAGATCGACGATGCGCGCGAGGAAGAAGCCGTCGGCACCCTGACCCTGATAGCGCGGCATCAGCAGGATCGAGCCCAGCGGGCAGCGGATCTCGCGCATTCCGCTCTTGCCACCCAGCGCCAGCAGCTGTCCCTGGCGGACCGCCTGAAAGCTTTCGAAGCCGGGCAGCATCGTGAAGCGCTCGCCATCGGCGATGTGGTAACGCAGGCAGATTTCCACGGCGGGCGGCAGGCCTTTGACGCTGCGTTCCAACCGTTCGCGCATGGCCTTGAGGTCGACACCTTCCAGCTCCTCGAACATGCCCATCGACTGCATCAGCAGCCACAGGGCGGCCTCGTGGTGATAGACAGTCTGGGGCGCTTCGTTCTGACCGCCCTCCAGCACCAGACAGGGGAACTCTCGCGCGGCAGCGAAATCGAGCACCGTGCCCTCGACGTTCTTCAACAGTCCGAGAATGGCGGGCACCGGCAGGCATTGGGCGACGCGCTGGTTCGCGATCCGGCCGTCGAGCACCGTGAACGGCGGCCCGCCGCCTGAAGTGGAGTGCAGATCAAGATGCAGCACCTCGCTCGCCGGCTGCGCCAGTTCTCGCTCCATCTCTGCCAGAAGTTCGCGCTGTTCACGCTGCTCCGAGTTGTCCGCGGCCGGATCGGCCGCAAGCAGTGCACGCACGGCACGCGCGGACCACAGGCGGTTGAGATCGATGTCGATGAAGCGCACGCCGCGCTCCAACGCGGAGCGATTGCCGATCAGGCCGACGATGCGGCCCTGAATGCGCGGCTGCAAACGCTCCAGCGCATCGAACACGCGCCGCAGGGCCTCGACGCCCGCCGGTTCGTTGCCGTGGACAGCCGCGGTCACCAGCAGCAGCGGTCCGCGACGACCGCTGTCGTAGGCGCCGATACGGCGACTCTGCGCTGCTGACATGCTGCGGCCTACTCGTCGTTGAGCCAGCGCTCAAGCAGCGCCGCGGAAAGGTCCATGAAGTCGTGCTCGGTGATGATGCCGACAAGCCGGCCTTCCGCGTTGACGACCGGCAGGCAGCCGATGTCGCGCTCGCGCATCAGCTTCATGGCATCGAAAATGGAGGCTTCCGGTCGGATCGTGATCGGATCCTTCTTCATGATGTCGCGCACCGGAACGCTAGTGTGCGTCTGGCCGCGGGACATCAGCCGCAGGATGGAGCGGAACGAGAGCAGTCCCAGCAGATGACCGTTCTGGTCCTCCACGGGCACGTAGCGCAGGTGTTCCCAGTCCATCAGGCTCGCTGCCAGATTGACGAGATCCTCCGGGTGCACCGTGAAGACATCGCTGGTCATGATCTGTTCGACCGTCTGGAAGCTGCCCGGGTCGGCGCCCGTGGCTTCAAAGCCCGCGAGCTGCCACTGCGCCACGGGCAAACCTTCCTCCTGATTGCGCTTCATCGCGGAAGCGAGCGATCGGCAGCGTTCCCCGCGCTTGCCGCGCTCGCCCATGGCGGCGAAGGAATCCAGCGCCCACTGCGCGCCTGTGCGGCCGATCTGCACGCGCTCCTCGAAGACGCCGAGGTAGCGCTCGATGTCCGAGCTGTTGACCTTCGCGGCCTGCAGGCCCTGACGCGCCAGCGGCAGGAGGTGCTCCAGCACCAGCTGCTCGCAGGCCCAGGTCTTCCCGCGCAGCCAGCGCACCCGGCTGTGCAGACCGTAGCGCGCCACCGTGACGAGGTTGTTCTTCGCGTCGTCGAAGGAGATCTGGTTGCGGATGTCCCCGTATTCCGCCGGCAGGGCCTGCATCAATCCGAAGAAGAAGGCTGCGTTGGCGATCTCGTCGATCACGCTGGGACCGGCCGGCATGATGCGGTTCTCGATGCGCAGGTGGGCCTTGCCGTCCATCACGCCGTAGCAGGGGCGGTTCCAGCGGTAGACCGTGCCGTTGTGCAGGCGCAGAGCCTTGAGCTGCGGAATTCCGCCGCGGGCCAGCACCTCCAGCGGCGACTCTTCCGGCGCGGAGGCGATCAGCGAGCGGAAGCGCGCGACGTCCTCCCGGAAGATCTCCATGATCGAGTCCTGCAGCCAGCGCTCGCCGAAGTTGACGCGTGAGCGTCCGCCGCGCTGGGCCTTGACCTCCGAGCGCGTATCCACGGATTGCTGGAAGAGCGCGACGCGCGTCTCGTGCCACAGCCGCTTGCCCATCAGGATCGGCGAGTTGACGGCGCAGGCCAGCTGCGGCGCCGTGATCAGCTGCGCGATGTTGTAGAGGCGCGCGTAGTCCTGCGGGTCGCACTGCCAGTGCACCTGGAAGCTCGTGTTGCAGGCCTCCAGCATCACGTTCTCATGACTGAGATAGAACTCGTCGACGCCCTTGATCGCGGCATCGAAGTGGCCGTTGCGCAGCGCCACCATCATTCGGTTCAGCTGGTAATAGCGCGGGATCGGCGTCATCCACTCAAGCCCGAGGTGCTGCTTGTCCAGCGTCGGGAGAATGCCGCACAACAGAATCTGCGCGCCTTCGCGCGATGCCGCCATGCGTGCCAGCCCGATCATCTCGTCGAGCTCGGCATGCATCTTCGAGAGACAGTCGCCGCCCAGCAGCTGCGGAGACAGGTTCGTCTCGAGGTTGTACTGCGCCAGCTCCGTGGTGAACGGCTTGTCCTTGAGATGCTCGAGGACCTTGAGCACGCAGGCTTTGGGACGCAGATTGGCGTCCACGAGGAACAGCTCCTGCTCGGCTCCGATGCGGCGCACGCCCTTTTCGAGACGCTCGGTCTCCAGCATGCGCTCGAGCGCGTGCACGTCCTCGAGCAGCGCGCGCACGTACTCGCGCATCTGCACATGGTCCAGTTCCGTCGTGATGGTGTTTTCACCCATGTTGTCTTGGCTGCTTTGCCTCGGGGGGGGGCTTGGTTTGCGAGTCAGAGGCCGAAAGCGCGGCACTCGCCTGCGGAGCGGTTTTCGAAACGGTGCGGGTCGAAGAAAGGCGCATCGAAGGCGCTGACCGGATGGCCCGTGACCATCTCGGCCACGCCCTCGCCGACGCTTGGCGCGAGCTTGAAGCCATGGCCGCTGAAGCCCGTGACAAGGAACAGACCCTCGATGTGCTTCCACGGGCCGATCAGCGCCTGCGCGTCGGGGGTGATCGTGTACAGACCGGCCAGCGTGCCGGCCTCTTCAGCTCCGCCATAGACGGGCAGTCGCGCCTCGAGCTGCTCGCGAGACCACGCGCAGAACTCGGAGCTGACGGTCTCACGCGCAAGATCGGGATTTTCGATCTCCTCGTCTTCGTGATAGTCCAGCCGTCCCACGCGCGTGCGGCCTTCCAGCGTCACGCAGCGCGAATACGCGTTGTGCTCCAGATCCAGCAGCACCGGATGCAATGCGGCAGGCAGCTCGCGCGGACGCAGACGCAGGCGCGGGTCGAGCGCCGGATCCTCGAGTGCCGCACCTCTGGAATGATCGGGTGTGGCGAAGAAGCTCTGCTCGGGACGCACCACCCGCAGCGGAACGCGCACACCCAGCGGCTCCAGCAGGCGGCGCGACCATGGGCCGGCGGCCAGCACGAGCGTCTCGCACTGGATCGGACCGACATTGGTTTCCACGCCCACCACGCTGCCCGCCCGGGTCTGAATCGATAGCACTTCGATGCCCTGACGCACGGTGGCCCCGCGCTCGCGCGCCAGCGCTGCGAACGCTTCCACGGTGCGCACGGGATCCGCCCCGCCACCTTCGGGTTCGTAGGCGGCCAGCGTGCCGTCCTCCACTGCAATGCCCGGGGCGACGCGCTCGATGTCACGACCGCGCAGCAGATCCACCTTGATACCGAGCTCGCGCTGCATGAATGAGTTGCGCACCACCAGTTCCTGCTGCTCGGGTTGACGCGGCCCCGCGAGCGTGAGCACGCCCATGCGCTGGAAGCCGATGAAGCGGCCGGTGAGTCGCTCGAAGTTCGAATACACGCGCAGGCTGTCGCGCGCCATCGCCGCCAGCGGACGGTCGGAGTACTGCTGTCGCAGGATCGCCCCCGACTTGCCCGTGGAGCCCGCGCCCAGACGGCTCTTTTCGAGCAGCATCACCGGCTCTTCGTGCGGATCGAGGCGCATGGCGAGGTGCCAGGCGATCGATGCGCCCATCACTCCACCACCGACGATCAGGACCTTGGCTCTCATTCCGCGCTGATGCTACCGCACTTGGTGCCACTGCACCCGATGCCCCGAAAAAACAGCCCCCTTCGACCGGCGGGCGGTCGAAAGGGGCCGAACTGGAGGGAGAAGATCAGCCCCGACCGCGCTGGTGCACCGCGTGAGGGGATACGCGTGCAGCACTGTCATGAGCGGAGCCGTTTGTCGATCGACTCCCGCCCTCAATTCCGGAGGGGGGTGGCGGATGGGGGCGGAAAAGCAGGAAATGCGGTCGAAAAAAATGAGGGCCAGCGCGTTTGCCGCACCGGCCCTCGGGGATTCTGCCCCCCACGGGGGGCCGCTTGGGCTCAATCCACGCGCCAGAACGCCACCGCGTTGGTGGTGTTGCTGTGGCCCGCGCCCGCAGCCGGGTCACGGAACCAGGCCTGAGCCCCGCGCTCCGCACCGATCGGAATCGTGCTCATCGGAGCCGTGTTGAAGTTGCAGTTGAAGATCGCCACCCCGCTGGAGTCGGAGGTGACCGCGCTGAAGCGCTGGATCGGACCGCTGACCCAGCGTTGTCCGTCGCCGAACACCGCCGGAGCCCAAAGGCGTCCCGCGCCGTAGAGGAAGATCGTGGTCTTCAGCGCCGGGAGACCCTCGGCGCGCAGCTGGAAGTTGTTGACGTTGCCGCCAGGCGTGCCGTTGGCGCTGATGCGCGCCTTCTGACCGGTCGAGTTCGCGTTGGTGCCACCGAAGACATAGGTCGCCGTGGTCGGCGCCGTGATCTTCTGGTTCATCCACACGAAGGTGCCCGCGCAGCGGCCGTAGACCATGTCCATGTCGCCGTCGCGGTCCAGATCCAGGAACGCGATGTCGTAAGTGCCGACATGATCCGCGGAGCTCATCCCCTTGACGCCGCGCCAGTTGCCGTTGGCGGCGCTGCCGGCCTCCTCACGCATGTTGATCGCACCACCGATGGCGCCGCCGAGGTTGTGATAGATGTGCGTGCGACGATCGCAGCCGCCGATGTCGACGTCGACATCCGCGAAGATCGCCTCCGGCCACTGATCGCCGTCGAGGTCGACGATGTGGTTGGAGCCCGCGAAACCGTCGTCACCGCTGGTGACGAACTGGTAGTTGGTGAACGGCCCCCAGTTGACGCGGCCAAGGCTGTCGTTGCCCTGGTTCAGGCGGAAGTTGTCCAAGCCGTCGTCGCTGATGATCACATCCGGCTTGTTGTCACGGTTGAGGTCGCCGGCGTCCGAGTGGTACGTCGCGCCGCTGCCCATCGACTGGTGCAGGATGGTCGGGAAGTAGCCCGGCTGCGCGGGGTTGTTGTACGAGATCTGGCACGAACCGGACTGGCCGCGGACGATGTCGTTCAGGCCGTCGCCGTTCATGTCCATGATGTTGGCGGCTGTGCCGAAGCCCGATGCCAGCATCGAGTCCGCCATGCGCGTGTTGCCCGAGTCGATGAAGAAGCCGTTGCCGTTGTTGATCAGCAGCTTGTCTTCGAGGCCGCCGTAGTCGGCGAAATACAGATCCGGGGCACCATCGCCCGTGACGTCACCGGCATCGACACCGCAGAAGCGCGGAGCGATCGGGAAGGTCGGAATACGGGCATCTTCGTAGCGGAAGCCCTGCCACTGGCCGTTGACCGCACCCTTGTTGATGTACACGCGCGGGTGGCTGATGTGCTTGGGCAGACCATCGCTCATCGTCGTGCAGGTGATGATGTCCAGCCAACCGTCGAGGTTGACGTCCGACAGCACCACGTCGCGGTCATTGGTCGGCGTGAGGAAGCCGTTGTCGCCGGCGACGTCCGACTCGCTGGCGTACTCGCCGCTGCGATCCACGAGCAGGCCACCTTCATTCATCAGCAGGTAGTTGGGGAAGCCGCCGGCAACCGTGAAGGGCAGCTTGCGCACCATGACAACGTCGGTCCAACCGTCGTTGTTGACGTCGCCGGAGGCAAAGTCCTTCTCCTGCGGGTCGGTGAGGATTGCGGTGGCATCCGCGCCCGTGTTGGTCTTGATGCGGCCCGTGCCCGGGGCAAAGGTCAGCCAGTTGTTGTCGAACTGGGCTTGGGCAGCGGTGGTGAACAGCGCGCAAACAGCGCCGACGCGGATCCAAGAAGCGATCTGGCTCATGGGGAGTAGCGTAGCACTCCTCATGAGCCAGCGGGGAGGGGCTCGCGCCCCAAAAAAGAAGCGGATCAGGGACCGGTAAAGGCCCGCTGCAGGACGCCGAAGTCCTCGAGGTCGAAGTCGCCGTCCTGATCGAAGTCCGAGACCGCGCCGACATCATCGGGCAGGATCGGACTGGCCGGTGCGGGACCGCTCACCAGAGGACGGAGGAAGAACCAGTCGACCTCGTCCACGTTGTTGTTGCCCTCGTAGTCGAACTCCAGACGGCCCAGCGACAGCAGGAAGCTGGTCAGCTGGTTCTTCTGGACGGCAGACAGAGCGTTGAAGGCATTGCGGGAGGCGAGACCCTCGCTGTCGTGCAGCAGGATCGCCGAGGCGATGTTCTGCTCCGCGGTGCCGCCCGAAGCACGCATGTCGTGCCACAGACCCAGCGTGGCGCGGCTGCGCAAACCCCACAGCGGGGTGGTGCGCATCTCGGTCTCGGTAACCGAACCGTCCACGATCTGATCGCTCGCCGGACCGATGTCGTGCACGAGGAAGTCGCTGTACGGGCGGAAGCTGATGTTCGCCAGACCCGGCTCCGCGGTCGGCGGAGTGGTGAAGGGCGTGCTCAAGTGGCACTTGTTGCAGCCGATCGCGTCGAAGATGGCCGCGCCGCTCATGCCGCTGCGCGGCGTCTGCGGCGGCGGAGCCAGCAGGCGCTGGAAGTCGGTCATGCGGTCGATCTTGAACATGCCGCCGGCATCGGTGACATCCTCGGGGTCCGCCACCGTGTCGCACATGGCGAGCTGCGCCTGATTACCGTTGGGAGCATTCTCCACGGGCAGCAGGCGATTGGTGAGGCCCATTTCGTTCATCGACGCATCGGCCGAGAACGACAGCACGGT
>SXGT01894302.1_pt1 | contig 35805 bp, 22 predicted proteins | sample 3176221 | NCBI WGS metagenome assembly SXGT01 (sample SAMN11356862, study PRJNA531348) | freshwater metagenome | isolation source: freshwater sample F1-120 | place: China: Fuxian Lake, Yuxi | collected 2017-12-25 | reverse complement strand
ACCGCCTCGGCCACCACCTCGGCCCCGGTCTCTGCCCCTGCCTCCGGCGCGACCTCCGCCCCCACCGGCTCGCTCGCCTTGCCGACGACCCGTACCGTGGCGAAGCCGCGGTCCTTCACGGTCACGGCGATCTTCCCGCCCGCAACGGTGAGCGTCCCCGTGTCCGTCTCGATGAGGTTCGTCGCGAACGCCGCCGCGGGCGACAGCCGACTGGCATCCAGCAGCCCTGTCATCGCCCCACCGAGCGCCCACACGCGCACCAGCACCCCGCGCTCGCCCTCCTCCACGGGCTTGACCGCCATAATCTCGGCGTCGTCGACGGCACTCCCGTCCGCGTGTACGAGCCGTACGAGGCTGTCGCTCGCCGCGCCAATCGGGCCGGTCTGTCCCCACGGGACGGTCATGGGCACGAGCGGGTTCTGCATCGCGAGCCCGTCGCGCATGGCGGTCGTCGCCGAGAACGCCCCCGGCCGGGCGGTGAGCGAGAAGCCCAGCGACAGGCCGACCCCTCCCGGCTGATCGGCGACGCCGCCAAACGCGACGTTCCCGGCTGCCAGAACCGCAAGCCGCTTGGATGGCAGAGCGAACGCCTTCGCCGTGCTGGCTCCGACCTTGGCCGCGAACGCGTCCGCGCTCCCGAGGACCGCGGTGTACGCGCCGGCCGCCGTCGTCTCGGTCATGGCCGCAAAGTGATTCATCGTGACGTAATCCGTGCGTGCCCCCGCCAGGTAGTCCCCGCCCTGCGTCGCGTTTCCGGCGCGCGCGACGGCGCCGACCTCCTCGAAGCGAAACGCCGGGTTCTCCAACCCCCACTCGAAGCGCACGTGTGTCGGCTCCAGTGGCTTGCCCAGGAGAGCCACCGACACATCCACCCGCGCCACCTCACGGTGCAGCGTGTAGCGAATCGCACGCGCCGGGGTCCCCTCCACGTCCACGCGAATCACCAGAGACACGGGGCCCGAGCTCTCGAGGACGACGGTTGCGCCGGTCCCACCGGCGACGTCGAAAAGCCCGACGTCTGCGCCGGGCGAGCCCAGCTCCCGGCCGGTGAGCAGGTCCACCGCGCTCGTCAGTTGGCCACGGTCGCCGATCACGAGCTTCCAGCGGTCGGAGGTCACGGTCTTGCCCGTCAACGTCGCGATTGGCGCTAGCCCGGATGAGCTGCCGGGGGTCACGTCGAGCGCGCGGTAGCCCACGGCCGGGACGTCGCGCACCAGGACGCGCAGGCCGCCGTTGGCCGGCAGCGGCTGACTGGGCAGCACCGCACCGCTGGCGACGTCGGTCACGACCACGTCACCGGGACCAATGCCAGGAAGGTCGACCACATCGGTTCTCAGGTGCCCGAGCCCATTCCACACGAGCACGCGCTGGGCGCCATTGGCCGGCGCGCTGGGCGTCGCCACGAGCATCTTCACGCGGGTCGCCGCCTGCGACAGCGCGGTCGCGACGGCGCTCGTGAACGCGTCGGCCCACGCGAGCTTGTTCTTGATGACGTAGTCAATGCCAACGCCCGACTCGCTCCACGAGTGCTCGTAGTACTTCCAATAGGCGAGCCAGCCCTCATCGAGGCCGAGCTTCACGGTCGGCCAGAAGTCGGCGTCGTACGGATGGGCCCACGCCAGCAGCGCCTCGGCCGTCCGCAGCTGCTCCGCCGCGCGCCGCATGCGGGCCGTCGTGTGCGCCATGGTCGCCGGCTGGAGGTCCCAGTCGTTGCCGAAGCCGCCCTGCTCGACGGGCAGCGCCACGCCGCCGCCAGTCTCCGCGACCAGGCGCTCGAAGTAGTCCACCTCGTTGGAGACGCGCGCGGTGTCGGCCGCCTTCTTGGCGTTGTGCGCCTTGACGCGCGTGACGAGCTCCAGGCTCGTGTACGAGACGTCGTCCCAACCCATCCCGAACAGCCCCGAGAAGCCGAGCTTCGGCGCACGCGGCGCCAAGTAGCTGATGGCCCCCGCCAGATCGTTGCTCGTGACCGTCTCGCGCGCCTCGCCGTAGCCGCCCCAGGTCGCGCTGCCGTTGCCGAGCTGATACCACTTCATCAGCAGCTCGGAGCCATCGGGGCCACGCCAACGAAACACCTCGTCCTTGCGGTCCGCGTAGGGCGCGTCAGTCGCGCACCCACACACGCCCTTCCACGTGTACGCGACGCCGCTCTGCGCCCAGAGCGTGGCGAGTCCCCACGGGATCGTGTGGTTCTCCATCTGATGCGCGGTCTGGAACGCGAGGCCGTGCTTGCGGCTCATGCGACCCGGATAGCTGCCGGCGCGGATAACGGCCTCGGTCGGCATGGCGCCAAAGAGCAGCACGAAGGGATGTAGCGGCACCGTGACGTGCCCGGACTGGATGGCCTGGAGCAACGCGGCGAACTCCGCTGGCGATCGGTGGTCCTCGTAGAGCTTGAGCCACCACCAGCAGTCGGCCACATACCGGACCTGCTCGGCCGGGGGCGCATCCTTGGAGGCCGCGATCCCCGCGAGGAAGAAGTCCAGCTCCGCGAGCATCGCCTGATCGTAGGCCGCGGTGGTCGCGTTCCAGCCGTAGTCCGTGTGGTTGTCAATCGCGAGATAGAGCTCGTGGGCTTCCGCGGGCGCAGCCACGACGAGCGCGCAGAGGCAGGCGAGCGGCACCCGCCGCGTTGGACGAGACCGTGCGCGGTCGGGACGTGCTATAGGGGCCCCATGAGCATCACGCGCATCAACACCTTCGAGGCCCGGGCCGGCGCGAGCGACGCGCTCGGCGCCTTCCTCACGTCCATCCTGCCGCTCGTCGCGCAGGCGCCCGGTTGTCGTTCGTGTCATGTTCTCCGAACCCAGGACAATGACCACCAGTTCATCATCATCGAGACCTGGGATGCGATTGCGTCGCATCAGGCGGCCGCCAAGCTCATTCCACCGGAGACGATCGCCGCGGTCATGCCGCTGCTCGCCTCGCCTCCGTCTGGGCGTTATTATACGCCGGCTACGGAGCCCACTTCCCGCATTTGACGCAGTTGTCTTTCTTGCTGCCAAAGCCGCAATTGCCGCAGACGTAGGCCAACTGCTTGTTCGAGCCCACCCACTTGCCGCACGTGACGCAGTTGTCGGCCTTGCTGCCAAAGCCGTGATCGGAGCACAGGCGCGCAGGGATGCGCGTCGAGGCCATCCATTTGCCGCATTTGGCGCAGTTGTCCTTCTTGCTTCCGAACCCGCAGTTACCGCACAGCCTGGCCGGGTAGTGCGTCAGCACGCCCTTGCCGCGGGCATGAGCCTGTTGCGCGAGGAGCGCCCCGGCCGGGACGGCGAAGACCTTGGCGAGAAAAGCGCGGCGTGAGGTCGATGACATGCGTGGAAGCCTACGCCCCGGTCAGCCTTCGGTCAAACGTTCGCTTCGCGGGAGAGCGCGTCGAGAAAGGTGACCAACGTGCCGTGACGACGGGCGGCCTCGGCGTTGGCCGTCGGCGTGTGCATGGTGGCCGCGAGCGTGAGCAGCTTGCGCCGAAAGTGGTCCACCGCGTTCAGGCGGTCATCCAGGGGCCGGCCTGTGGCTCCCAGGGGATCGCTCGGGTCGTAGAAGCGCCCCGGTGCGGCGGGGCGCGACATGACCTGCGCCGTGGCGAAGGTGCGCGCGATGCCGACGGCGCCCAGCGCATCCAGCCGGTCAGCGTCCTGAAGCACTGCGCCGAGCGGGCCGTTGGGCATCAGCCCGCGACTCCAACTCGACGTCGCGACGGCATCGCAGATCTCGACGACCTCGTGGTCGGCATACCCCGACTCCGTGAGCAGCGGACCCGCCGCACGCGCCGACAACGCGCCGGCCTCGGCCCGTGCGGGATCGTCCTTCGGGATAGGCACGAGGTCGTGCACGAGCGCCGCGGCACCAGAGAGGTCGGGATCCGCACCAGCTTCCGGCGCCAGCCTCACGGCCCACCCATAGACCCTCCCGAGGTGGTGGCCATCGTGCGCGAGCTCGCCCGGAGTCGGCGTCCCACGGACGCGCTCCCAGAGCGCGGCGTGGCGCGGAAATCGCGCATCGAGGCGAATCACACGCGGCGATCGCCCGGGAGCATGGGCACGCCGCCGATGACGACGCCATCGAAGACGACGACGAGGTAGATGAAGTCGGGTCCGGGAAGCACCTCGAAGGCGTGATCGGTCTGCGCATCGCGATGCGCGAGATCGCCCGGCCGCAGGATGCGCCCGTCGTCGTCGCGGCAGGTGCCCTGGAGGATGAGCGTCGTCTCCGCACCGAGATGGTGATGGGGCGGAAACTGATGCCCTTGGGCGACCTTCACGAAGCCGGGGATGGCGTTGGGGAGCGTCACGTACGGCTCGAGGTGGAAGAGCGTGATGCCGGGCATGGGTGCCGGCTCCCAGGACGCGGCCGCGTCGATGCGCTGAAGCAAGGCGCGCGCGTTCTCGACCGTGGTGCGCAGGACCGACGCCGCAGCGCTGGCCCAGCGCTCGAAGCGGGAGGTGCTGGCGACCGACTCCATCACCCGCGCGCGCAGCGCCGCCGGAGGCAGACGGTGGGTCACGAGCGCAAGCGCCGCATAGATCGCCCGCGCTGCGTCGATGGCCTCGCGCAGCGACGGGTCCTGCTCCATGGCAGCGCGAAGCTCTGCGGTCTCTTCGCCCCCGGCGAGCGCGATGGCGTCAACCTCGTCGTGCCAGTTGCGGCTCATCGGAGCGCTCCACGTGGGCCGACCACGACGCCCAGCTCGGCGCGCAGCTTCGAGCGTGCCGCGGCAGCCCGTGACTTGACCGTCCCGACCGGCACCTGGAGGTGCATCGCGATCTCGCTCGAGGACCAGCCCTCGAAGAACGCCAGCTCGACGACGGTCCGTTGCTCGACGGGCAGAGCCGCCAGCACTCGGTGGACGACCTCGCGATCGGCGTTGGCCCCGTCACTCTCGGGCGCGGCGACCTCCAGCGTATGGACATCCACGCCGGTCTGGCGCTGAGCTGCGACGGAGCGGTGCCGGTCGATGGCGCGGCTGCGCAGCCGAAGGGCCAGCCAGGTACGGACGGTGCCCCTCGCCGAGTCGTAGTCTGCGGCACGTGCCCACGCCTCGACGAACACGTCATGCACGAGATCCTCGGCATCGCGGCGATTGCCGAGCAGACGGTCTGCGAGACCGAGCAGCACGCCGGAGTAGCGGTCATACAGCAGGCCGAGCGCCTGCGCGTCCCCGCCCGCGACCGCGAGCAAGAGCGCCGCGTCGTCCCAGTCGTGTAGCGCAACCCCCATGCTCCCCCACACGCGGCGCGCGCGAAGCCGCCACGCCGCGCGACCACGCGAAGCTAGCAGCGCGTGCTTGAGGCCGTCAACTGCGGCTCGGTGTCGGGGGAATGGCGTTGTGAGAGCGAACATGACCTCGGGGCGCCGCCAACGGGCTGGTGCGGCCTGCGATCACCATACGGGCTCCAGCGGATCTTGGATCACCGGCTCGCGCTACTTCATCTCGGCGCGCCAGAGGTCCCAGTTGCCACTGCGCCGGTCCATCCACACGATGCGATTGCCGCTCACGACGGGCCCGACGTAGGCGCCCACGACCGCCTCCTCGCCCGTGACGCGCACCTCGCGGCGCTCGTTCGAGGCCAGGTCCACGCCATAGACGGCGTAGGTCACTTCCCGGTAGTCGACCCACAGGAGCCACGAGCCGGCCATGACCAGCTCGGCGTACACGCTCGGCTTGGCGGCGCTCGAGCCGACCCCGAGCTCGGTCCCGGTGAGCTCCTTGGCCACGAGGTCGATCTCGCAGCCCTGCTCACTGCAACCCTTCTTCGCGTCGGCGCGCTTCCACGCCACACGCCCGCCACCGAGGATGCCTCCGACGACCGTGTAGCCATCGGCGTCCGCGAGCGTCGTCTTCTGGCCGGTCTTGAGGTCGTACAGCATGTACCGGACCCGCTGGACGCCGGTGTCGTGGTCATACCGCGGGTACGCGATGCGATTGTCGGACACGGTGAACACCTGCCTCCGGCCCAGGTTGGAGCCCCCGCCGTTGCCGAAGTACCAGTGGTAGAGGTTGTCCTCGACGACGAGCTCGACCTGCGTGGTCCCACGCTTCACGCGCAGGATCCCGTTCTTGTTGTGGGCCTGGTGCCAGCCGTACCAATAATATACCCCGTCGCTCAATTCGGGCACGTTGTTGAAGTAGTACTGCTGCGTCCACGGGTTCTGCGGGGTCGGCGGCGCGGTGAAGGTCAGGACGACCGGCGCCTGCTTGGAGAAGTCGTACTCCATGAGCTCGTTCGAGTTGCGCAGCCAGTAGGGCACACCACCCGAGATGCGCGGAGACGAGTTCAGCCACCCGCTGGCGGCGTCGGTGAGCTTGGTCGCCTTGCCGCTCGAGACGTTCTTGTGCCAGACCTCCATCGCGCACCCCTGGCAGGTCGGACACTGGATGCAGTTCGGGGCCACCGTCGTCCCCTTCGGCAGCTTCGCCGGGTCGAGCCGCGAGACGACGTAGACGAGCGCGTCGGCGTCCTTGGGATCCAGGTCGGGGTAGAGCTCGTCGTCCTTCGAGGTCGTGACGCGCGTGGCCGGCAACCCGGTGGGGCTCGGCGGCGTCGCGTCTGGCGCGGTCACGTCCGCTACGGTCGCGACGCCGTCGGATTGGGCGCTCGCATCGGTTGAAATCGGTTCCCCGCCCGTGGAAGCGCCACAGGCGGGGAACCACACCATGCCAAAGAAGAGGGAGAGAGTGGATTGACGAAGAACACGTCGACACAGAGCAGGAGTCGGGAGGCGCATGGTGTTTCCCCCGCCCCTGCTGGTTCAATACGGGCCAGTCGGGGCTTGGTTACGGAGAGTGGCGGCGCCCCTTCCGAGGCGCCGCCCGTGTCGCAACGGAACGCTAGTAGACCTTCAAGCCGACGGGACCCGCCTCGGCCTTCTCGGTCGTGTTGTAGTAGAAGTAGGTCTGCGACTTCGGCGCGCTGGCGTTCAGCGGGTACTGCGCGATGAGGTCGTAGGTGAACACCACGGGCGTCTCGGCCTTGACGGAGGTCACGTAGACGAGGAGCTGCGTGTTCGTCTTCTCCCACTTGTGCACGAGGCCCTTGGCCTTGGCGGCCTCGATGCCTGACGTGTCGAGCGCGAAGCCCGGCGGCAGGCCCAGGTCCACCATCACCATGCCGGTGTTGCTCTTGTCGCTGTTGGTGACCGTGACCATGACCTTGATGGTGTCATCGGTCGACAGCTCCGTCTTGTCGTAGACCAGATCGATGCTCAGCGCGCCGGTCTTCTCGGGGGCGATGTCCGTCCACGGGAGCCAGTGCGAGCCGGTCATCTGCCACATCAGGTTGCCCTTGCCGCTGTACTCGATTTCGAGCGCGTTGTCGCCTTCCTTGAGCTTCTGTGCGTCGAGCTCGAGCTGCCAGAGCACATCGGACGAGAACGTGTCGAAGTGCTTCTTGGTGATCTCCTCGCCGTTGACCTTGACCGTCACGTCGGCGTCCGTGTCGCTCGGACCCGCGGAGAGCGAGCCGACGAGCACCTTGAGCGCCAGGACCGTGGCCTGCGTGTTGTAGCCCCAGTTGCCCTGCGCGTCCTTGTTGCCCGCGAGGTAGTTGATGGCGCCGCCGACGTCGCTCGAGTAGCTACCGGCCGTCATCATCGCGAGCGCTACGAGGGCTGTCGTCTCGATGTTGCTGTTGTTGCCGTAGCTGCCGACCATCGTCTTGGACTCGGCGCCCCAGTAGGTCCACTTCTTCTCAGCGTCCTCCTTGCGGGCATCGTGCAGCCGCGTGAGGAGCGCGGTGATCGTCGGGTCCGTCGGGTCCGCCACGGCCAGCGCCTGAGCGGCGATGGCGATGGTGTAGAGGTCCTTCTCCTGGCCAATCTTGGACTTCACGTGCGCCAACGCCTTCTGTGCCGCGCCCGTCTCCAGGCCCGCCGCCTTCAGTGCCCAAGCGATGTAGGCCGTCACGCGCAGCGAGCCGGCACCCAGGTTCTCGTTGCCGGCGTGGAGATGCGTCTCCTCCGTCCACGAGCCGTCCGACTGCTGGCGCTCGACGAGCCACTTGGCCGCGCGCACGCTGACCGCGGGGTCCACGAAGCCGACCTTCGAGGTGTCGTTGAACATCATGATGGCCACGGCCGTCAGCACCGCGTTGCCCTCGGTGTCCGTCTCCCACCAGTTGAAGCCGCCACCGGCCGTCTGGAAGGTGAGGAGCCGCTGGTAGCCGCTCGAGATGTACTGCTTGGCCTTGATCTCGATTTCGGGCGTCGTCTTGCCCGACTTCTTGATGTAGTCGGTCACCAGCACATTCGGCCACGCCGACGAAGTCGTCTGCTCGAAGCAGCCACCCGGCAGCCGCAGGATGGAGTCCATGCCCTCGACCGCCGAGGCCGCGAAGCCTGGATAGACCTTGACGAGCATCTTCTGGCTGCCGTCGATGTTGTTCTTGGGCACCGAGAACGTCTGCTTGATGGTCTGCGTGGTCTTGTTCAGCGGGTTCGGATCGCTCGCGAACCGCGCCGAGGCCTGCCACGGGAACTCCTTGCCGTCGGGCTTGACCCAGACGCCGCGCGCGACCGCGTCAGCGATCATGAGGCCCGTCGCCTTCACCTGGAGGAGATGGAAGCCCACCGTCTTGGCCTTGACCGTGAACGGGATGGACTTCACGTCACCGGGCTCGAGCGTGATGCTCTTGGAGGTGCCGCCCTCGATGTCCGCCCAGTCGGCGTTCTCGACCGTCAGTGTCACCGTCTGCGGCTTCTGGAGGTAGTTGTAGACCGCGACCGGCACCTGGAAGGCGTCGTTCTGGGTGATCTCCACCGGGAAGTCGATGTCGGTGAAGAAGTCCTGGAACACCTTGATGCCCTGCGTCGCGCTGCCGAGGAGGCCCGTCTTGCTGGATGCGAGGCCGACGGCGCGCCAGGTCGTGATGGAGTCTGCCATCTCCAACGTGACGCTCGCCTTGCCCTGGCCGTCGGTCAGGATGGCCGGGTTGGCGTAGAGCGTCTCGGGGAAGTAGTCGCGGACCTTGACGGGCGAGCCGAAATTGAGGTCATCCCCCGTCTTCTTCACGCCGCCGTTGGCCGTGGGCTCGGCCGGAGCGCCCGGAGGCATGGGCCCGCCGCCCGTTCCGCCGCCCGCGCCGCCGGCCGCTTGGGGGCCGCCGTTGAAGCCGCCGTCCATGTCGCCTTCGCCGCCCCAACCGTAGTTGCGGTACATCAGCTCCCACGTGCTGGCCTTGAGCACCAGGTCGTCATAGGTGCCGACGCGCGCGTCCGGACCCGCCGACGTGAAGACCGCCTGCTGGAGCGTCTCGTCGTAGGTCGCCTTGTAGGCCTGGCCCCAGAAGTCGGTGCGCTCGAAGCGACCCGATTGGAGGTAGGCCGCGGCGTTCTCCAACGTGATGGCGCCCGCGTTGGCCAGCGACTGGAACTCCTTGAGGATCTCGAGGCGCTCCTTGTCGGCGAACGGCTTGAGCAGCGCCATGACCTTGGCGACCTGCGCCTTGTAGGTCGACTGCTCGAAGCCGTGCACCGGGGCATCGTTGACGCTCGCGAAGGCGACCTTGGCCGCGGCCTGGTACTCGCCCTTCTTGGCCGCGTCCTCCAGCACCTCGGGCGGTGCGGTGATGGCGGCCTCGGCCGACATTCCCGGCGTCAGAATCTGATAGCGCGGCGTGAGCAGCTCCTTGGTCAGATCGAAGAAGGTCTTGAGCAGACCAGGCTGCAGGTCCTGGAGCGCGAACACGGCCTCATCGACGATGTTGAGCCCCACGGCAGCGGCGACGCCCTTGCCGTCCTTGTCCTTGACCTCGAGCGCCAGCGTGGCCTTCTCACCCGGCGCGTACTCCGCCTTGCCCGGTGTGATGGACACGTTCAGCGCGTTCGACGGCTGCACGTACACGAGCTTCTGGTCGCGTACGATGGTCCCGAGGCGCGAGACGCGGAACGCTGACAGGATGAGCTCGCCTTCGAGCGTCGCGTCGATGTCGATCTGCGCGGCCGCCTTGCCATTGGTCACCGGCAGCGACTGCATGTCGACGGTGCGACCGTTCTGGACGAGGTCGAGGTAGACCGTGTCCTTGAAGTGGTCGTTCGTCTCGCCAATCGACGGCACCAGCACGGTCAGCTCCAGCGTGTCGCCGGCCTTGTAGACCGACTCGGCCGTGCGCAGCAGGATGGACTCGTCCGCTTTGCCAGCGCTGAGCGTCCGCTCGAGCACGATGCTCTCACCGGGCGCCTTGGGCGTGACCGTGAGCTTGAGCTTGGGATCGGCCTTGCCGGCGATGAGCCCGAAGCTGCCGAGCCCGCTCGCGTTGGTCGACACCGTACCGAGCGGCTTGCCGTCCTCGTCTGCGATGGCAACGGACGCCTCGACCGGCTGCCCGATCGGGTCCGAGGTGATGACGTAGACCGTATTGTCCACGCCGGGCACGAGGTCGCCGGACTCCGGCACGAGCATGGCGTCGAGCCCGCCCTGCGCGAGCGTCGCGGCCTTCTTGGTCGTCTCGACGTGCTGCGCGCCGTCGGTCACGCTGACCTCGACCTGCATCATGCCCTTGCCCTGAGCGAGTGCCGTGCCCACGAGGTGATCGGGCAGCTTGACCTCGACGGAGTACGTCCCATCGGCCTGCGTCGTCGTGTCGATCTCGGCGAACGGCGTGAACTCCACGTCGAAGGTCGAGGCCTTCACGTGCACCTTGCCGCTCGCGACCGCCTTGCCGAAGAAGTAGCGCGACTGACCCGCGATCTTGACCTTGTCACCCGGCCGATACCACGCCTTGTCGAGGCCGGCTTCGACCTTGAACTTGGGCAGCACGTAGCGGCTGACCGACACCGTCTTCTCCGACTTGGTCTCGCCGAGCGTCGCCCGAATCTTCCAGTTGCCCAGATTGATCTGCGTCGCGAGCTGGATGTCCTTGGCCGCGATGCCGAACTCATCGGTCTGGACGAGCTCCTTGGCGATCTTGTTGCCCTTGGCGTCCTCGATCTCGAGCAGCATGTCGGTCTTGCCGACCGGCGTCTTGCTCTTGGAGGCGAGCGCGAGCGCCCGGAGGTGCACGATCTGGCCCGGCTGGTACATGGGCTTGTCGGTCGTGACCAGGATCTTCTGCTCGCGGGTGACCTTCACGTCGATGCTCGAGGTCTCGACGGCCTCGTTGCCCGTCGCGACGACCGTGAGCTTGCCTGCGCCCTCGAAGTCCTTGGGGAGGATGACGTCACCCGATGCGCGGCCCATGTCGTCGGTCTTGGCCTCGACCTCGATGGGGGTCCCGACGTCCTTGCCCTCGGCGTCCACGGGCTGAAAGCGCACCTTGACGGCCGCGTTCTTGACGGGAGCGGCGGTGGCCGGGTCGAGCGCGAAGAGCGTGAAGCCCGCCGCCTGGCCCGTGATGAGCTGGGTCTCGGCCATGACGAGCACGTCGAGCTTCGCGATGGCGTCATAGACCGAGCGCTTGCCACCCGCCTCGCCCTTGGAGCTCGGCACGTGGTAGGCGAGGACGAACTTGACCAGATCGGCCTTGGTCGTGCCCGCCGGCAGCCCGGCGAAGTCGAAGACGAGCGCCTTCTCCTTCTCCGAGAACTGGAATGGCGTGCTCTTCTTGCCGTACGTCTTGCCGTCGAGGTCGGTGACCTCGAGCGTGACCGTACCCGAGACGGCGAGGTCCGACGGGTTGGTGAGCGGCACGGTGACCGTCAGGCCCGAGCCGTCCGACGAGAGCGCTGCGTGAATGGCCTTGGCATCGAAGACCGCCGTCTTCGAGGGGAGCGGTGGCTCCTTGGTCTTGCCAGGCGCGCCGACCGTGTCCTCGGTCTCGGCGCAGCCAGTGGAGAACGCGCCGGTCAGTGCGACCGAGCCAGCGAGCATCGACACTGAAACGGCCCACGGGGCAACCCGTAGGCGAACGTTCCGTTGAAAGCGTGTCCAGAGTTTCATGATGTTCCGAGCCTCCCAAACGAACCAATCGTGCAAAACCGCCGGTCCCGGTCTTAGCAAGGCCCGTGCCAAGGCCAGGGCGTGCACCGCGAGCTTGGGGTGCGCTCGCGAGGCGAGCCCGCGGATGAGGTGTGGTCGTTAGTAAATATTTTTGACATACCTGCGCCTGTTGCCTTGAAGTCGACTGCCCGCTCCGGCACCCTCGTGCCATGACGATGAAGCCAAGCGCCAGTCCGTACCGCGTGGACCCGGCCGATCCCATCGCGCCGACCGCGGAGGTCTGGGCGAGGCTCTCCGAGGACGAGCGAGCGCTGGTCGTCGTGCCGCTGCCCACCGTCGTCGAGCGCACCTAGCGCACTCGTGCTGAGTTTCTGGATAATAGTGCTCGTAATATCCGGATGGACGCGACAGATGGCGCTAGGTACCGTTCCCTCGTAGGCTGCCCCGGTGGGGGGCGCCTCAGGCCCAAGGCTTCATATTCGTGTCACGTGATAGGAGTACCGCTCATGACCACCCTGCATCGACATGAGATTCGGCTCGCGGCGCTGCGTGCGGCGCGCAAGCTCACCTCGCGCCACGGCGCGCTGGCGCTGGCAACTGCGGCCCTGGCTGCAGCGGGGTGCTCCAAGGCCGAGACGGCGGGCGTCGCGAACACGCTCTCCGACTCCGGTGGCGTCAGCGTCATCGACGGCTCGGCTGCGAATGACCTCGCAGCAACCGATCTCGCGGTGATCGACATTGCAGCAACGGATCTTGCGGCCGACGTCGGAGGCACGGGCGCTGCGCTGGACTCCACGTCAGGGAGCACGGACTCCGGCGGGAGCGGGTCGACCGGCTCCGAGGACGCCATCGTTGCGGCCGATCCGGGCCTCGCCACCGCCGACCCTGGAGGCGCGACCCTCGACACCTGGACCGCGCCGGACGTCGCGCATGACGACGTGGTGATCGCGACCGACACCGCGGTCCTCCCGGACGGTCTGCAGTCGTGTCAGAACCCGGACGGCTCCATGGACTGGGCCTGCTGCGAGGCCCAGAACTGGCAGCCGACGCCGCAGTGCACGCCGTGGGGCCCGCCGGCGCCTCCGCGCTTCGACGGTCGGCGTCGTCTCCCGAGTCGCTTCGAGGTGGCGTGATGGCGCGCCTCGACCTGCGCGCGCTCGCGGCCAAAGAGGGCTTTCGACTCGAGGACACGCCCGAGCTGCGCGCCACCGACCGCGCCTCGGCGATCGCGACCTGGAAGGGCCGGATGGTCAATGAGCACATCTCGGCGCGCGTCTTCGCCGGACTCTTGCCGCAGCTGATGGCGGCGGACGTCTCCGCGGAGCGGCAGGCCGAGGTCGCGGCGATGATCACCGAGGAGCTGCGCCACGCCGTGCTCTGCGCCTCGGTGGTCGAGGCGTTGGGCGGCGAGGCGGTCGCCGAGCTTCCGGCACTGCCGCCGGTGCCGGCACACGAAGACGCGACGCCCCTCGAGGCCGTGCTGCGGAACGTCCTCTCCATTTGTTGCCTGTCGGAGACCGTGGCGGTCGCGCTGATCGACGCCGAGCGCCGCGCGACGGGCCCCGCGGCCCTCCAGTCGCTCCTGACGACGATCGTCGCCGACGAGGTCGGCCATTCGCGCTTTGGCTGGACGCTGCTCGACGAGCTGGCGCATCGCATCGACCCGGGCTTGCGCGAACGCCTGGATGATTACCTTGTCGTGGCGCTCGAGCACCTGCACACCCACGAGCTGAGCCACCTCCCGCCGCGCGCGGCGCCGTCGGAGGCGGCGGAGGCCATCGGCGTGTGCGACGGGCTCGAGGCGCGCGGCTTGTTCTTCGACACCGTCGAGACCGCCATTTTGCCTGGCCTGGAGCTGCGCGGCTTCCGTGCCCGCGAGTGCTGGGCCGCGGCCACGGCTGCAGCGGCTTAGGCCCAGGTGACCGGCGCCTTCATCGTCATCGGCCTCGGCGTGCTTGCCATGGTCGTCGGCGTCGTGGCCCAGCGCCTCGCGTCGGGTACTCCGCCCGACGATCGCCCCCCACCCGACCCGGATTAGCCCGCGCGCTCGTCTCGGGCCCCCGTCGGATCGCGTGCGTTGACCACCAACCGGCGGCCCTTTCGTCTTGGAAACGAGGTGCCCAGGATCCGCTTTGGGTTGTCGCCGTAATCGACTATGATCGTTCCGACCGCGCGCGCTCGCTCGACGCACAGCCTATCGGCGCCCGGTTGGAAGGTCCCCATGGCGCAGACTCAGACCCAAACTCCGGCGAACGCAACCACCGCGGGTGCCAACACATCGACGCCGGCGCCCGCTCCGACGAGCTCGCGCGCCACGACACGCTCGGCACTCCGGGGGGCGAGCTACGAGCAAGGTCAGACGATGCTCTCGCCCTCGGGTGGTGCCTCGCCCACGGTTCAGCTCAAGCCGGACACGTCGACCAATACGGGCGCCACCCAAGGCGGCGCACCCCCGGCCGCGTCCGTGTCGAGCTTTGGCGGCCTCAAGGCGCTCGTCACGCAGCTCGGCGGGCAGGTCCGCACCGGTCAGTTCGCGGACGCTTCCTTCAAGGCGGCCATCCCCATCCCGCAGGTGCCCGGCCTCTCCGTCACCTTCGGTGTCGAGGGCTCCTTCGCGGTGGACGACAAGCAACAGAAGGAGCTCAGCGTCAGCATCTCCGGCGGCGTGAAGTACGCGCTGGGCAGCCTCTTCAACGTCAACGGCGCGTTCAACGAGGCCCTCAAGCTCAAGGGCAACGACCTCGGCGCAGCCCTCGTAGATGCCGTAAAGCAGACGATCTACTGGACCTTGGAGAAGCTCGGTGTCCACGGCAAGTTCGCCGAGATGGTCAAGCTCGCCAAGGACGGTCCCGGGTTCTGGGACTACGCCAAGGTGCTCGTTCCGGTCTACGGGAGCTATCAGGCGGCCAAGCTCGCCGTGTCGCAGTTTGGGGCCGACAAGCTCCTGGCGGCGCACGACGCCTTCGTCGAGTTCTTCAAGAACGACGGGAGCGTGGGCTTCGAGGCCAGCGTGGGGCTCGGCGTGGGTGGCGGCGTCAAGGCCGGCAACGTCAGCGGCGGCGTCAAGCTCGAGGGCCGCGTCGGCCTGGAGGACGTCAACAACAAGAAGACGGAGGCTTTTGCGGAGGTGGCCGGCGAGCTGTCGGGAGCCAAGGGCAACAGCACCGCCGAGATTCGGTTCGGCAAGCGCTGGCGCGAGGGCGGCAGCAAGAAGATCACCATCGACGTCAGCGCCGCGCTGTCCATGCCCAAGACGGCCTTCGGGGCCAAGGGTGCCGAGTCGCTCATGCGTGAGGCGGGCTTCCTGTGGAGCATCATCTCGGTCGCGCGCGCCCTGAACAAGGCGGAGAAGGACGCCAAGATCGGTGAGGTGATGAACCTCTTCTCGTCGGTCCTGGGCCTGGGCTCGCAGGTCTTTGGCAACAACACCAACTTCGACAGCCTCATGGGCCTCGACATCTCGGTGAGCGAGACCAACGGCGTCTGGTCTGTGGACAAGGCGCGCGTCAAGACCATGACCCAGATCGGCACCGGGACGGGCGTGACCTCCAGCTCGCTTGGCGTGGAGGCCAATGTGCGGCTCGGCACGTTCATCGACGTCGGCGCAGTGCTCAATACCGGCCTCCAGAAGCTCGCCGGGAAGTAGGCACGCATGGCCGGTCGATACGCGTCGCGCTCGGTCGAGCTCGCGGTGGAGTTCCAGCTGCCGGACCCGGAGAACGTGCCCCTGGCGGCCACCGTCACGCAGGTCAAGGTGTACGAGACCGTCGGCGGCCTCGTGCCCGTCCTCACCCTGGAGACGGACTTCGCCACCTACAAGCGCGTGAAGGACGAGGCCGCGTTCGGCTACAGCATCGCGACCCACGACGGCGACGGCGAGAGCTTTCTGGCCCTCTACTCACACCTGCCCGTCGTCATCGAGCTCCGTCTCGACGGGGCCGCCGCACAGGCGCTCAAGGGTGCCTCGCCGGATGCAGCCGCGGACGGTCTCATCTCCGCGCTCGGCAGCGGTGAGCCCAGCCTGCTCGCGTCGTCCGCGTACGTGTGGCTCGCGGTCCTCCAGGAGCAGGAGTCCCGACCAGGCGCGACGACGTTGAGCGGCGTTCGCTCGGTCCACGCGCGGTCTGGACCGCCGTACGCATGAGGCGCGCGCTGTCGTGCCTCTTCGTCGTCGCGTGTTCCAGCCCCCCGGCCACTAATCTCCAGACCTTCTCCGAGCGGCTCGGCGCTCTGGTCCACATCCCCGACACGTTCGTGCTCGACCTCGCCGGCAACCGGCGCCTCGTCGGAGAGTCCGATCCCGTCGCCGCCGACGCCGACCCTACCTTCGCCATTCGGCTGCGGCTGGAGGTCGACGGCGCCGCCGTGCGCTGGCCACTTGCGGGTCGCGCCATCTCGCACGCGCGGCTGCTGTCGGACGACCACGTGGCCGCCATCACCCCGGACGGCGAGCTGCTGACGGTCGCGCTCGGGACGCAGGCTGTCACGTCTCTCGACCAGGGCGCGACGGGCCCCATCGGTGCGTCGGTCGATGGCCGGCACCTCGTCTACACCAAGGGCGAGGCTCCCGAGTTCGAGGTCGTGGCGCTCGACCGCACGACGGGCACCGTGCGCGCCGTGACCCGCGACATGGCCCCGTGTTGGTCCCCCGCGATCTCCGAGGACGGTCACCGCGTGGTGTTTGCCTCATCGCACTCCGGTGTGCCGTCCCTGTGGACGCAGCGCGATGACGATCCGCCGCAGCAGCTCACCAACGTCGGCTTGCTCACGGAGGTGGGCGTCGAGCCGGAGCTCGCGCCATACCCCGATGGCCCCTCCGCCATGCTGCTGGCCGCCAATCGACTCGCCTTCGCCACCCCGGCGAGCGTCGTGGTCATGGACCTCGACGGCCGCGTCGTGGACACCGTCGTTGGCGCGCGCGCCCCCCACTGGGTGCGACCGGGAGCCGTGCTCGGCGTGTTGCTCGACGGCCGTGTCCTTTCGCGCCCCGTGCCGGGAGCCCGCCGATGAGCCGCGCACTGATGCTCGCGCTGTGCCTCGTGGCCGGCTCGGCCTCGGCGACCAAGTTCCGCCGCCCGTTCGCGAGCAGTAGCTACAAGCTCGGCAACGGGTTCGACCACAACTTCAGCGCGGCCGGCTGCAAGGACTACGCGTGCGGGACCAAGTGCTACAACACGCACTCCGGCAGCGACTTTCCCATGCCCACGGGCACCGATGTGCTCGCCGGCGCGGATGGCACCGTGTCCGCGACCAGCAACGGCTGTCCCAGTGTTGGCTTTTACGGGAGCACCTGCGGCGGCAAGTGTGGCAACTACGCGCAGCTTACGCACGCCGACGGCTCGAAGACCATCTACTGCCACATGAAGAACGGCTCGATTGCCGTCAAGAACGGGCAGAAGGTCAAGTGTGGCCAGAAGCTCGGCGACTCCGCGACCTCGGGGAGTTCGACGGGTCCGCACCTGCACTTCGGCTGGAGGCCGGGCTCGAGCTCTCAGGACCCGTACAAGGGTAACTGCTCCTCCGGCAACGCCTGGGTGAGCCAAGGTACCTACAGCGGCCTGCCCGGGACCACCTGTGAGGTGAGCTGCGCCTGTACCAAGGGCAAGAAAGAGACGCAGGCGTGCGGCAACTGCGGGTCGCGGTCACGCACCTGCGGCTCCAACTGCCAATGGGGCGCGTGGTCTGCGTGCGGTGGTCAAGGCGTGTGCAAGGCGGGCACCAAAGACAGCGACGCGTGCGGCAACTGCGGCACCAAGTCGCGCACATGCACCTCGAAGTGCGCCTGGGGGGCCTGGTCCTCGTGCGCAGGGCAGGGCGCCTGTACCGCGGGCAAGAAAGAGACCCAGAAGTGCGGCAAGTGCGGCTCACAGACGCGCACGTGCTCGAACACCTGTGGCTGGGGTAAGTGGTCCGCCTGCAGCGGCGAGGGCGTGTGCACCGCCGGTCAAAAGGAGTCCGGAGCGTGTGGGCTTTGTGGAACGCATGCCCGTATCTGCGGCTCGGACTGCCAGTGGGACCCTTTCAGTGCGTGCAGCGGCGAAGGGGAGTGCAAGGCCGGAGCCGTCGAGTCGACGAAGTGCTGCGACTGTGGCCAGAAGTCGCGCACGTGCGACGCCAAGTGCCACTGGTCGGCCTACTCGGCCTGCGACGGGCCCGACCCCGTTCCGGCACCCTCCTGCGCGACCGGTCAAGCGGGGGCGTGCTCGCTCGGAGTTCAGGAGTGCCAGCAAGGGTGCCTCACCTGCACGGCCACGACCACGCCGGCCGCGGAGGTGTGCGACGACCTCGACAACGACTGCGATGGCGTCACCGATGAGGACGCACCACCGCTGGCGACGCTGTCTGCTGCCTACGCAGCGACCGTCGAGAGCCTCGTGGCTCCCGACGCGCTCATCCCGGGCGAGCGCGGGAGCCTCACCGTCGTGTTTCGCAACGTCGGCAGCGCCACGTGGTCCAGTGAGTCGACGCGGCTCGTCGCGACCTCGGTCGACAAGCCGGCGGCGCTCTACGATCCGGACAGCTGGATGGACTCGGCGACGGTGGCGCAGGCCCCGATCGATGTCGCCGCTGGCAAGACCGTCGCCTTCGACACCTTCGTACGCATGCCCGCCGATGGCAGCGACGCCGCAACGCACTTCGGGCTCGTCGTCGGCGATACGCCCATTCGGTGCCCCTCGCTCGGCTTTGACGTAGATCCCAAGGCGCTTCCGGCACCCGTGAAGCCCGAGCCCGCCGCCACCGCGGACGCCACGGGCCCGCCCGTCGGGCCTGGGGTCGGAGCCGAGCTCGCCGCGACTGAAGGCAAGGCTGAGGCGACCCAGGCCGAGGCGCCTGGCGTTGGTCCCAAGTCGGACGCCGGCTCGGGCAGCGTCAAGGCAGACGTGGTCATGTGGTCCAAGCCGGACGCGGGCGGCGTCTCCGGAAGGGCGAGCGAGGGCTGCGCGCCAGGAGCACGGGCGCCGCGCTTCGGCGTGGTGGGCGTCGTCTTGGCGCTGTTGGGCGTGCTCATCCTCCGGCGGCGCCGGCATTCGGCCTGACGCGCTCGCGCCCCATCCGATTCTTCGACGAAGTGGGCGACGGTCCGTAACTCAACCTCGACGCGCTTCCGGAGGGCGGTTCGCGTCTGAGTCAACGTACCAACCCGCGTCAGTGGCTGACCGCTGACCGCACCGACGAACTGGAGCTACCAATGTCCCAACGAACGATCCCCGTGATCGTCGCGCTGAGCTGCGCCACGATGACCGTCTTGGCCTCAGGGTGTGCCACTCGCACCGAGGCGGTCGCTCCGTCTCGCGAACAGAGCGACGTCGCTCTGTCCGTGGAGCGCTCGGGCGCGCTCGCCAGCCCCTGCTTCGACGGAAAACTTGGCGATCCAACGAGCTGTAAGGACCCAGCGACCTGGAAACAGTACGCGGCGAAAGAGTGCCAGGCCGCGGGGCTCGTGCTGACCTCGCTCACTCTCGGGGCCGAATGTGAAAAAGGCCTGGTCTCCTCCGTCGCCTACACCTGCTGCGCCGCGGTCCCGGAGACTGTCTGCTGCAAGACGAGCACGGGTTATCAGTCGGTGCCGCTGAGCCAGTGCCCGCCCGCGCAACAGGTCAGCGCCGATCTGTGTCTTGCGTGCACGCCGCCGCCACCCGCCATGGAGGCCTGGTGGACCGGCGACGTGAACGCTGATGACCACCTGGCGCTCCATCACGGGCTGCTCCAGGGGGGCGCGGTCGCTGGTGCGGCCGGCTTCGTCGCTGGAGCATTTCGCCTCGATGGGATCAACGACTGGGTGCGCGTCCCGCACGCGCCGGGGCTCGAGTTCGGCGCGGTCAACCCGCTCCAGCCCGCCGCGGAGGACTTCACCATCGACGCGTGGATCCGCACGACGAAGGCCACCGGGCTCGCCACCATCGTCGACAAGCGGCGGTATCCCACGTATCGGGGCTACACCTTCTACCTCAAGAACGGCAACCTCACGCTCAACCTCAGCGACTCGGTCTCGGGCCCGCTGACGTTCAACACGACCGCGTTCGTGGCCGACGGGGCGTGGCACCTCGTCGCCGTGTCCGTCGACCGCGACAACGCGGCCGGGCTCCGGTTCTATGTCGATGGCGTGCTGGTCGCCACGATGGACCCCACGCCGCGCTCGGCGAGCCTCGCCAGCGGCGCCGTGTTCCGTATTGGTCGGCACGCCAGCCCGCTCAACACCACGGCGTTCTTCCGTGGGGAGATCGACGAGCTCGAGCTCTTCCGTCGCGCGCTCTCGGGCCCTGAGATCGCCGCGCTCGCGAAGGCCAAGCAGGCGGGCAAGTGCAAGAAGCCCTGCGATCCCGACAACACGCCGCCCGTCATCACGTGCCCGTGGCCCGTGAGCTTCCTCGCCGACGCGTGGGACTGCTCTGTGAAGCCGCCGATGGCCACGGCGACCGACGGCTGCGGCCCGGTGACGGTTACGGCCTCGCCCTCGATCCTGGTGGGACCCGGCATGTTCACGGTGACCTACACGGCGACGGACGCCGCGGGCAACACGGCGACGTGCTCGACGCCCTTCGAGGTCGCCTGCAAGGAGCCCTGCACTCCGCCGCCGACCAAGATGAGCGCCTGGTTCCCCTTCGATGAGCTCGTGGGCACGACCGCAAACGAGATCGTCAACAACGTCGATGGCAGCTGGATCAATGGCCCGACGCCCACGAGCGGTATCGTGGGCCCCGCGCTCGACTTCGGCGGTGTGAGCTACGTGAACGTGCCGCACACGACCAACACCGATCCGGGCAATGGCGACTTCAGCATCGACGCATGGATCTACTGGAACGGCGCGACGACCATGCCGTGTGAGCTGATGATCTTCCGCACGCCGACGTTCCACTTCTCGCTCCATTATTGGTCGAACGAGCTCGTGCTACACGCGGGCGGCTACTTCGCGACCGCGGCGGGGACGGTCACGCCGAACGCCTGGCACCTCGTGGCCGTGACCGTCAAGCGCAGCGACCCGCTGGGCGTCCGTCTTTATGTCGACGGCGTTCAGGTACTTGCGCAGTCGCCCGCGGGCCTGGGCAACCTCACGACCACGGGCGACGCGCAGATTGGCGGTGAGCCCGGCTTCACCTGCATGTTCGACGGCGTCATCGACGAGCTGGAGTTCTTCAAGCGCGCGCTCTCGGCGAGCGAGGTCGCCACGCTCTTCGATGCCGGCGAGGCTGGCAAGTGCAAGGGCTGCTACCCGGACCACCTACCGCCCGTGCTGACGTGCCCGCCCCCGTACGGGGTCTACGTTCCGGCAGGCAAGAAGTGCGCGGTCAAGGCGCCCAAGGTCACCGCCGTGGACGCCTGTGGCGCCGTCACGGTGGCCGTGACCCCGGCGATCGCGACCGGCAACGGGCTGCACACGTTCACCTATACGGCGACCGACGCCAGCGGCAACGTGTCCACCTGCTCGACCCAGGTGCAGCTGTACTGCGAGGCTCTGCCGTCGCAGCTGCCCGTTCCCGAAGAGTAGCCCGCCGCCGCGATCCGGCTCTCTAACCCCTGTAGCCGAAGATCTTCTCGCGCAGCATCATCGCCGCATCCAGCTCGCTCCCAGCGCCAGGAATGTCACCGATCGCAAATGACTCGGGCGCAAACGGCCAGATTCCCATGGCCAGCAGCGTCGCGCAGCGGTGCTCGGTGGGGGACGCGTACGAGGAGGCGTAGCCTTCGCCATCGATCGCGCCCACGATCTTGGCGCGCTCGGTGTCCACCGGTCCACCAAACCCGACGATGACATAGCCATACGGCCAATGATCGCGCCCTGGGATCTCATACAGCTTTCCAAAGTTGACGTCCGGATCGAAGAGCTGTGGCCCAGGAGTCCGCCCAAACTCGGTGTTGAGCAGGACCATGTGCTTGTCCAAGTCGAGCTTCCGCGGATCGCGCTCCCCCGGCTCGTTGATGAGGCTGACCAGGTGGCGCAGGCAGTGGATCGTATTGGCTCCGGTCTTTCGAACGTGATCGAAGTGAGTGTCGTACCCCGAGCCCGTTACGTCGGGATAGAGCCCACCTTCGACGATCTGCACGTAGCGCGCGGCTTCGCGCTCCATGGTGACGAGGTGCGTGGCCAGGCGCAGGGAGGTCCCCGTGTCGTCGGGTTGCACGCCAAGGAGTTGATCGCAGGCGTCGACCTTCTCCGACGTCAGGACGTCTCGCGTGAGGATGGACGCCAGCGCCTCGTAGTTCTCGATGCCGGTCCGGGCGAAGCTGAAGTCCTCGATGGCCGGCACGCGCTTGGCCGGCCCTACCTGCGCGCGAAACTGCTGCGCGTAGTGTCGCACGAGCGCGTCGTGATCGGTCGCATAGCCCGCCACGGCCTCGCGCCGGATGCGCTGGTCGAACACGTCGGCTTGCGGACCCAGGCGGACCGCCATGGGCCGCACCGACGCCCGGTGAAGTCCGGTCGCGGTCGCCACCTCCGAATTGGGCAGCAGCGAAGGCCACCGGTGGAAGATACAGTAGGCATGAGGCGCCGAGCGTGCCTCCGGCGCGCGATCGCGATAGTAGCGCTCGAAGTGGGTCCCAAACCCGGCCATGCGCGGTGAGCCTCGCCGATGGCCCGTCATCGCGAGTGGGACGCCGCCGGTATGTTCGGAGATGTCGTGTCGCATGACCCAGACCCGCATGCGTGCGAGCAGGTCGGGGCGATCCCGCAATGGATAGACGAACGGGCCCAGGTTGACGGTCACGCCTGCGGTGTCCACGCCGTAGGGTTGCAGCATCGGCCGATCGCCGAGCCCGCAGGCGCCGGCGACCGCAGGGACGCCGAGCGCCAGGTCGTCCTGGTAGGTCCACCACTGACGTCCCGCCCAGGGTCCATCGCCTTGCGGTTTGCCAAACTCCGGGACGACGTAGAAGGTCTCCCACGGCGACAACCCGCCGAACAGGAAGACCTCGACGAGCGCCGACGGGCGCCGCGCGTCAGGCAGCAACGCTCCAGCTGCGCCGGCGGGGACCTCGCCCCATGGACGCCCCGAGGCCGAGCTCAGCCCAGAGTCGGTCGACGAGGGCGGTCTCGAGCATCGCGCGAGCGCCGAGGCTCCCGCAAATCCCCCCATCGCTCCGAGAAACGCGCGGCGATTCAACGGCAGGCCTCCGACGACGCACGCCATCCGTGGCGCGCGAGCCCCGAGTCTCTCGGTTGCACCGGCGGCGTGTCAAGCAAGTCGGCTCGCTGGCCGCGCGGCGCCGCGCTCCCGGCGCGCCCTCGGAGGTCAAGCGCGTTGACTGGACCACGCACGGCGCAGACAATGCCGCCGGAGGCTCGGTGCCCGTCGCTGCTCGACCGCCGATGAAGCGAACTTGAAGTCCAGTCATGTGCACCCCTCGGTCTCCCGCCGTCGCCCTCGCGCCACTGTGGTCGTCGCCGGTTGCTGGCTGCTTAGCCTTGGGAGCATCGCCACAGGCTGCGCCCAGGCGTCTCCGGAGCTTGCGCCGACCTTGCCGCCCGCCGCTACTGCGAAGGAGGTCGTCACGGTCAACGGACACGAGCTCGGGCTGGCGGGTCCGGAGGGCTGCGACGCGGGGGATGAGGCGTTCGTCGCCCGCGTCGTTCCGTTCCTTCTCGGTCGGCGGCTCGTAAGCACGCGCGAGCTCGACCTCCTCACGCGCATCGTCCGCAAGCTGGGGCGCGCCGAGCTGGTCCGCGGGCTGATGCGCACCGCCGAGTTCCTGCCACGCGCACGGGCTTTGGTCATGGACGTCCTGCAGGTCAATCGGGCGTCCGTTCGCGCCAATGGAGACTGCTATGGCACGGTCTCGGCGGAGGCAGCTACGTCAGAGCTCGCCACGTTCGTGCGAGACCACCGCCCCGACGCAGCCGAATTCAAGAGGGAGTGGACCTTCGCGGAGCTGCTCGAGTCGTGTGTCAAGCTCGGCGACCTGTCCCCGTTCCTGCGCGCCTACCTGTTCGGCCTCGTCGCTCTTCCCGTCCTGCCCAAGTGGAACAAGACCCTCGAGTACGAGGCGCGGCAGAACTGGGCCAATGTGTTTCTCAGGACCTACCTCAATCGTGACCTCGCGTGCATGACCTGCCACAACTCCGAGAGCTCGGTCACTGGCCACCCCGACCCGAACCTCGACCGGACCTGGGAGATCCCGGGGCACTTCGAGCGCGCACTGTTCGGTCGGAGTACCGGCATCGAGAGCGCTACCATCGGCAATATGTTCCGTCAGCACGATATCTTGCGTACGGCTGCCTATCCCGATCGCGACGTCGCGGGCAGTGTGAACTGGTACTACGCAGACGGCGTCGCGCCGTGGGGGATGGCCTTCGACTGTGGGCGTTTTCAGCCGCCAGCCGAGCGCACCGACGATCCGCGTGGGTCGGGGTCGTACTTCATCTCGGACCATGGCCTCCGCGGGACCGTGTGGGAGATCGAGTCGGCCCTCGACCAGGGGTTCAAGGAACTACGCGGCACGGGACACATCGCCACCGGCGATGCGTCGAAGCAGGGGACGGTGGCCTTCGCCTCTCTCGTCTCACTGAGTCTCGTGAACGCGATCTGGCGCGAGGCGCATGGGCAGCCGCTCGTCATCGCCAACTACTTCCCCAGGAACCGATTTCAGCGCGACGTGATGCGGGCTCTGGCCGATCGCTTCGTGGAGAGCGGCTACTCTCTGGCGGAGCTCATCGTCGGAGTCGTGACCCATTCGCTGTACAACCAAACCAGTCCGTCGGCCTGCGGCTCCTCGATGGCCAATGGGCTCCCGCCCATCCTCGATCCCTGGACCGTCTCGAACGAGGACCCGTCGCTGCGCTCCAACGGCGTCGGCGAGACGATCCACCACGCCGATCCTCGCCTGCTCCAGCGCGCCCTGGCGACCGCGCTTCGTTGGACCGAGCCGGCCGAGTTCTTCCCACGACCGGATCCCAACAGCCCGACGCTGCAGCTGCTGCCGGAGGCGCGCTTCCAGCGGGACATCGGCGTCTTCCTGATGGACAGCGAGCGCGGCTTCCGCGGGAGTGGCTTCATGGACACCCTCGCGTGGGAGAGCGGCTATGCCGCGTGCGTCGATCCCGCGCACTTCGAAGAGGACGGACGCTCGCGCCGCGGTGGCACCCCTCCGGATGCCATCGATGCGCTCGTCCAAGCGGGTGCGCCCACATCGACGCTGGCCGACCTGGCGATGGCGCTCAAGGACCGTCTCATCACCGATCCCGACCTGTCCGACGCGGACGAGCGCGCTTTGGTCGAGGCGCTCTTTGGCCAGCCACTCGACACGCGCGTCAGCGACGCCGTCGACCCGGAGGGGGGGCTTCGCCGCCTCTGCGGGGCCCTCGTCGTCTCACCGCAGTTCTTGCTGGTCGGTGGCCACGGACCGACCCGGGCCGAGAAGCGCACCACCATCGTGCTCGAAGGCGAGTCCTGGAGCGACCTGTGCACCTATCACGCAACCAAGGCCTTTCCCGCCACCGGGATGACGTGTAAAGACGATGACGTCATCATTCCGTAGTGCCCGCCAGGGGCCCCAACGCGCGACGTGACACGCTGGCGCCGTCTCAGGTACAGTCCGCGAGTGCGTGCCCTTGCTCTCCTCGTCCTCTTGCCCATCCTCTGTGCGACATGCTCCGCCGTCGAGACGGTGACGGCCACCCCGGCGGTGGTCGATCCGGCCTGTGCGCAGGCGGACACGTTCGTCCCCGGGATCGAGCATCTCGGCGATGGGGGGCTGTTTCGCGTTCGGATCGACTCGGCGTCGCCGTCGGTCCCGGCGCTGGGCCTCAACACCTGGAACCTCGCCGTGACGGCCGAGGGAGAGGCTGCGCCGTCGGTCGTGTTGGTCGCCGAGCCGACGATGCCGACGTATCGGCACGGGACGATTCCCAAGACCCAACGCGTGGTGACCGACCCGGCGGGGAGGGCCGTGTTCGATCAGCTCAACCTGTTCAAGCCCGGGCTCTGGAAGATCACGATGTACGCGACCGGAGTGAGCGGGCACTCCGACGTGCTCCAGTTTCGTTTCTGTATCCCCTGATGCGCTGGTCACCCGCCAGCAGGTGCTCTGGAGGAACGTGAAGTCTTGTCTATCGATGATGGGAGTCGCCGCGATACTGGCCGTTGGCGCGGTCGCCTGCGCGGTGACGGACCCAAGCGCGGGCGTCGATCCCGAGCTCACGTGCGACGGAGCCACGAAGCTCGTCACGATGGCGCAGCTGCACACCGAGGTCATCGCTCCGCGGTGCACGAGCTGTCATCCGAACAACGGCGCCCCCGGCAACTACGGCACTCCGGCGACGACCCACGCGGCGTTGGTCGGGAGGACCTCGGCCCACGCCGGAGCCGCAGGCACGATGAAGATCGTCGATGGCACCAATCTCGCGAACAGCACCCTCTGGCTCAAGGTCTTGGGCGGCGACTCCGCGAACCGTCGCGGGCCTCACGGGGAGACGACGAGTCAACCCATGCCACCGCTCGGGCTCCCTCGGCTCGACCGGGACAAGGTCCAGCGCATCAAGGACTGGATCTGCTCCGGCGCCAACCCGTGACCCGCGGCTGAACGACGTTTACGTACCCAAGCGCGTGAGTGGCCTCCGGCCCGCGCTCAGCTCGGCTTGCGCTCCGGCGATGCCGATGGCGGTGGCGGCGGTGCCACCGTCAGCCGCGGCGGCGGGCGCTGGCCCTGGTCCTTGCGGACGATCTTGCCCTGCGCCTGGCACTCGTCGAGCGCCGCCTCGATGAGGTGCTTCTGTCGGATGACGTCTCCGCCCGCGCGGGCTCGGTAGGCGGCACGGAGCACCGAGTTCTTGATGTGACCGCCGGCCAGCTCGAAGCGGGTCCCCAGCGCGTCGGCATCGACGTCGGCGGCGATGGGCGCCTCGGGCGGCAGCAGCGCAAGCCAGATGCGCGCACGTTCGACGGGCTCCGGGAATGGAAACGTCACGCGAAACTGGATGCGCCGTTGGAGCGCCTCGTCGAGGTTGCCGAACAGGTTGGTCGTGAGCACCGTAATGCCGTCGTAGCGCTCGATCTCCTGCAGCAGCAGGTTGACCTCCATGTTGGCGTACCGATCGTTCGAGGTCTGCGCGCTGGCGGAGCGGCGACCAAAGAGCGCGTCGGCCTCGTCGAAGAGCAGCAGGGCCCGCGCCGCGCGCGCCCGGACGAACAGCTCCGCGATGTTGCGCTCGGTCTCGCCGACCCACTTGCTAACGATGTTGGGTATATGTATCCGATACAGCGGAAGGCGCAGTTCGGCGGCCAACAATTCCGCTGAGAGCGTCTTACCGGTTCCGGGTGGACCGTCGAACAGGATGCACAGGCCGCGCCCCGTCGATAGGCGGCGTCCAAAGCCCCACCGCGCGAGCACGTCCCCGTGGACCCGGCAGGCGTCTCGGATCTCGAGCAGCCGGCGTCGTGGCTCTTCTGGCAGGACGAGGTCATCGAGGGACCCGCTGGCGCCACCGCGCACGGCGAGGCCGTCGAAGCGCGCGGCGAGCTGAGTCTCGGCGGCCTCTCGCACGCTGGCCATCGTCAGAGTGCTCTCATCCTGCGCAAGCATGCGGGCCAGCGCGACCATGACCGTGTTACGGATGACGGCGCCTGTGAACTCGTAGGTCGCTGCGAGCAATGGGATGTCGATGTCACTCGACAGTGGCGCCTCGGGAGGCAGATGCACCTCCCAGATCTGCTCCCGGAGCACGGCGGGGGGCAGCTCGAAGTCGACTCGGCACTGGATACGGCGGTTGACGGCGAAGTCGATCTCGGTTGCCACGTTGGTCGTGAGCACGACGAGGGCGTCGTTCGAGTCCAGCGCTTCGAGCATGGCCAGAAACCGTGCGTCACGGGCGCTGAGCAGGGCCTCGCAGTCGTCGATCAGCACGAGTGCGCGTTCGAGCGTGGCCACGCGCAGGACGTCCTCGAGCACCGGCAAGATAGGCTCACGCGAGGCGACGAGGTGGCTCGAGCGGACCACCAGGACGTTCATCCCCAGCCGGGACGCGATCGCATGAGCGAATGCGGTCTTGCCGGTCCCGGGCGGGCCGGAGAGCAGCAGGACGACGCCGCGACCGCGCGGGATGAGCGAGCCGTAGCCCCATTCGCCGAGGCGGCTCGCGAGCGTGCGCTCGCCGGAGACGATCTCCCAGACGAGGCGCGACTGCTCCTGGGGCAGGATGACCTGCTCCCAGCGGTTCTTGGGCTGGACCAGCTCGCAGTAGCGGCCGAGGGAGCCCGCCATCGGTGCGCGCTCGAGCACGAAGCACGCGACGGCCTCCGACACGCGCAGCTGGAGCTCGTGCGGGTTGAGGCCGCTGCCGATGGGCGCGAGCGTCACGAGCCCGTTGCGCACGAGCGACGCGCCGGGCGTGAGGTGCACCCGGGCGAAGAACTGCTCCTCCAGCGTCCCAAAACGGAGGCTCAGCGCGAGATCCACATCGACGCCGCGGAAGAACAGCGTCTCGTGTGCCCGGCCCAGGCGGTCGAGGAACTCGGGGTCGACGAGCGGCGCCAGCGCGAGCAGCAGCAGGTCGAGCTCCACGTCGGTCAGGCTGAACGTGCGCTGGAGCTCCAGGAGCCGCATGCGCTGGCCGGCCCCCTCGGAGGCGACGAGCGCCGCTTGGAGCTCCTCCCGGGCCGCGGACCAGCGCGCATGGCCGTTCGCGGCGTCCGCTTCTCGGCGTTGGCGACGCAGCTCGATGAGGTCGCCTACGAGCCGGATCGCCGTCGTCACGGCCTCGAGGCTCGAAGCGAACGGCGCGGGCGCCTCCGGACTCATGGCTCGGCGCGCGACCGGCGAAGTTCACCGAGCAGGGCAGGGCGGGACCCGTCCCGATAAAGGGCATAGGCGCGGAGCGTCTCCGGAGCGGGGCAGACGAGCCAGGTGCCGTCGGTGAGCGCGGTCAGGACGAGCCGCTGCGGCTCTTCGCCCGAGTCCGCGGGTGGGATGAGCAGGAGCTCGGGCTCGGTGTCAGTGCCGAGCCGGACCGCACGACTCTCTACCTCGTCCAGAACGGCGCCGTCAGCCGTCAGCGCGAGGGGGCGTGCACGTCCGCCGTCGAGGGGCTCGAGCAGCCACGCGCCGTGCAGCGACGCCGGCACCGGGGTGCTGCGCCAGGCGTGCACCGTCGCACGCGAGCCCGGGATGAAGGCCGTCAGTCCGCCGCGGTTGGGCAACAGCACGAGCCGGAGAGTGGCGTCGCCTTGGGCCACCTCGGCCACCAGCGCCGGTCCTGGCTCCGGCAGCAGCGTGATGGACGCGCCGACCGCGTCGTCGCCGCGGAGCGAGCGCGCCCGAGCCACGCCGTCGTGCACCACGATCTCACCCCACGTCGCGCTCCCGGTGCGCACCGCAAACCACGTCCCATCCAGTTCAGTCATCATGCGCTCGGAAGTAACGGACTGCGGCAGGGCGGTCAAGGCGCCTCAGACCCGCATGGTGACCGTGCGCTCGAGCGGCTCGGTGGGCGCATCGCCCCGCTCGGCGCGCTTGAGCAGGTGCCAGATGTGCGGGCCGAGCACGTCGACGTCCGTAGAGACATACCGCTCGCCCCCAAAGCGCTGGATGCTGGCGGTCTGCTGCCGCAGCATCGCCGCGTCCTGGCGCAGGATGCGGCGCGCGACAGGCTCGACCACGAGCCGGACGAGCCATCCGGGGAGCAACGGCACTCTGAAGTGCAAAACGGCGTAGATGCGCGTGACAAAGTCGGTCTCCGGGGTCAGCGCCTGCCAGGCGACGACGTGGCTTGATTCGCCCAGGCGATACTCGACCTGCGTGAGGCACGGCAGCAGGAAGCGGTCGGCGTGCTCAACGGTGCCCCCTTGGGGCGCGAGCAACCGGCCGATCAGCCCCGTGGGGCGCGGCTCGCCGACGTAGCGGCACTCGACGCGATCGGCGCTGCGCGTGACCTGGCAGGTGATCTCCAGGTCACGGCCCGGCTTGCGGAAGAGCCCGCGATGCAGAAAGGCCGTATGTGGGACGTCCAGCGTGTTCTCCGCGACCGCGTGCAGTGAGCCCTCGAACGTCATCTGCGCGCGCACCGTCGCGTAGCCGGGCCCACAGCCAAGCGATGGCGGCTCGGTCGTGGGTGGAGCCTGAGCATCGCCGTAGACCCACACGAGGCCGTCGCGCTCGATGACCGGAAACGCTTCGGCGTCGCGCCCGCGGTGGCCTGGTGGCTCGCATAGCGCCGGGATCGCGACACATCGGCCGCCATTGCCGAAGCGCCACCCGTGGTAGGCGCATTCGAGCGTGCCCTCGCGCACGGCACCGGCCGAGAGCGGCACGTTGCGGTGGGGACAGCGATCCAGGAGCGCCGTGGGTCCATCGGTCGACCGAAAGAGCACGAGCGGAAGTCCGAGCACCGTGCGGGCCAGCGGCTTCAGGCGGAGCTCACGCGAGGTACACGCGACGTACCAATAGCGCGACAGCCGCGCGACCGACACGTGGGCGCGCGTGGGCGGGGGAGCGAGGACCGGTTCGAGCGGGGCCATCGGGCTCGACTGTAGCAGACGCGCGCCTCGACGTCGGAGGTGTCACGGGACGCAGTTGCCCAACGGGGAATTGAGCCCAGGCGCGGGGCAGAACGCTCCTGGTGCCCATCTTCAGTGGCGCGTTCGGAATGCAACAAGTGTCAGACATTCAAGGAACTTATAACGTTCGTCCGCTTTGGTGCGGCGCTTGCAACCGGCCGGGCCGGCGCGGCGCCACTGGACGCCGCCATCTCGGACGCGCGCCTCGAGCCCGCGATGCTCCTCCCACTGGAACTTCCCGGCGGTGAGCTGAGTTCGCTAGAGCGCGTCCCAACGACCTAGGAGCTAATGTCATGTACCGTACTCGTAGCACCCTGGTGCACGTGTGCCTCGCCGTCGCCTCGACCTGGGCCCTCTCGGGCTGCAGTGAAGAGTCGACCGGCAAGGCGCTCACTGCGCTCGAGATTATCCCGGGCGCGACCAACCTCGTCGCAGGCGAGACCCTGCAACTGCACGCCTTCGGTCGATACGACGATGGCCTGACGGTGCGGGAGCCCGATGCAACGTGGTCCACCTCCAACCCCGCTGTGGCGACCGTGTCCACGGGCGGGCTGCTGACCGCCGTCGCTGCCGGCAAGGCCGACATCATGGCCATGCGGGGGGCAATCCATTCACCGCTTGCCACCTTCTCGGTCGCGAGCACCGATCTGGTCGCCATTCGCGTCGAGCCCGCGACCTCGACCGTCATCGAGGGCGCCGCATTGCGCTTCGTGGCCATCGGCACCAACGGCGATGGCACCTCCAAGACGCTGTCCTCGGCGACGGGAGGCCTCGTCTGGACGTCGTCTGACCCGACGGTCGTCGCCGTCGATCAAAGCGGCAATGGCCTGGCCAAGTCGCCCGGCCACGCCGACGTCATCGCGAAGAAGGGCGAGCTCACCTCGGCCGCGGCCTCGATCAACGTCTCGAAGGCCTCGCTCGTCGCCATTCGGCTGCTGCCGAGCTCGGCGACGCTGCCGCTGGGCGGCACCCAGCAGCTTCTCGCGCTCGGCAGCTTCGTCGACGGCAACGACGGTGATGTGTCTGCCGGGGTCACCTGGAGCTCGTCGGACCTCGCGGTATTGACCGTGAGCGAGACCGGGCTCGCGAAGGCGCACAAGGCCGGCAACGCGTCGGTTACCGCCAAGATGGGTGACATCACCTCGAAGTCCGCCACCTTCAACGTCAAGGCGGCTGCCCTCGTCGCCTTGCAGCTGCTCCCCGAGAGCGTCGCCCTCGACGTGGGCGAGAGCCGCCAGCTCAGCGCCCTCGGCGTCTTCAATGACGGCACCTCGGCCACCCTGACCGAGAGCGTCGTGTGGACCTCGTCAGCGCCTGCGATCGCGAGCGTGGACACCCAAGGCGTCGCCAAGGGCCTCGCCAAGGGCCTCGCGGACGTGACGGCCAAGTACGGCGACCTCGTGTCGGGCGCGACGCACGTCGTCGTCTCCGAGGTCATCGCCCCCAAGCTGACCGGCGTGACCATCGAGCCCACGAGCCTGCTGCTCGTCCTGGGTGAGTCGCACCACTTCGCCGCCTTCGCGCTCTTCGATGACGGCAAGAAGCTCGACGTGAGTCACGAGGCGACCTGGGCCTCATCGAACGCAGCCATCGTGACCATGGACCCCGACGGCTACGCCAAAGGCCTCGCCGCGGGCCTCGCGAACGTGACCGCCACCTCTGGCGGCATGATCTCGCCGGCCACCGCGGTCACGGTGGGTGTGACCGAGCCCGTGCTCCTCGCCATCGAGCTGGCTCCGCAGAGCCTCACCTTCCACGCAGCCACGGCCGAGTTCGCCGCGCTGATCGCGACCGGCGTCTACGACAACGGCTCCAAGGTCGCGCTGACCGCCGGAATGAGCTGGAGCACCACTGACGCCCAGATCGCCAGCGTGGACCTGAACGGCAAGGTCATCGCCGGGAACACCGCGGGGACCGCTCACGTCACGGCGACCTTCAAGGGCGTGGTGTCGGTGCCGGTTCCGGTGACGGTCCTGCCGTCGATCGTGGTCAACAAGCTCCTGGTCACGCCAGCGTCGACCAGCGCCGCGGTGGGCATGGCGGTCGCGATGAAGGCCGAGGCGACGTTCGCCGACGGCCACGCCGACGTCGTCACCCACGACGCGCAGTGGGAGTCCAGCGCGCCACTCGTGGCGTCCGTCGACATCAACGGCATCGTGCTCGGCCATCTGCCGGGCGCGGCCACACTGACGGCGACGTTTGGCGGCAAGAGCGCCACCGCGAGCTTCACGGTGAACGCGCCCAAGCTCACGTCGCTCGTGCTCTTCCCGACGCTCGTCACCATCGACAAGCACGCCAAGCTTCCGTTTACGGCCATGGGCGTCTACGACAACGACAGCGCGCTCGACCTGTCCGCAATGGTTGTCTGGACCAGCTCCGCGCCGAACGTGGCGAGCATCGACGCCCAAGGCATGGCCCAGGGCCTTGCGGGCGGCGTGACCGAGATTCGTGCGACGTCGGGCCTCGTGCTCTCGCCACCGGCGATGCTCACGGTGACCGCGCCGAAGCTCACGGCGATTACGCTGGCGCCCTCCAGTCTCACGTTCCACGCCGCGACCAACGACGCGGCCGTGCTGGTCGCCACCGCGCTCTACGATGACGGCAGCAACGTCGGGATCAGCAACATGGCGACGTGGTCGACCACGGACCCACTGATTGCGACCGTGGACGCCACCGGCAAGGTCGCCGCGGGTGCCAAGGCCGGGACAGCCACCGTCAAGGCGATCTTTGGCGGCGTCTCCTCTCCGGCGATTCCGGTCCAGGTGCTGCCTTCGATTGTGGTCTCGAGCCTCGCGATTACGCCGGCCAACCCGTCGATCGCGGCGGGCCACGTGGTCGAGATGCAAGCCGAGGCCACCTTCGCCGATCTCCACAAGGAGCTCGTGACCGAGGGCGCGACCTGGGCCTCGCTCGCGTCGAGCATCGCGTCGATTGACCACAACGGCATCGCGCTCGGGCTCATCCCCGGCACGGCCTCGCTCAAGGCCACCTTTGGGGGCATCAGCAGCACCACGCTCCTGACCGTCACCGCGCCGCTTCTGGAGCTCGTCGAGGTCACCCCCGCGAGCACGACCGTCCCCGCGGGGACCAAGGCGCAGTTCACGGCACGGGGCCGCTTCTCCGACGGCTCGATGGCAGACATCAGCGCCACCTGGTCGAGTGACAGCCCTCTGATTGCCACCATGGACAACAACGGCCTCGCCACTGGACTGAAGCCGGGCGTCGCCAACCTCCAGGCCTCGAAGAACGGCCTGAACGCCAAGGCCATCTTCACCGTGACGGCCCCGGTGCTCGCCAAGGTGGAGATCAGCCCCGCCGCGCCGCCTGCGCTGCCGGTCGGCCGCTCGCAGATCTTCACGGCGTCAGGGGTCTTCACCGACGGCTCGGTGCAAGACCTGACCGCGAACGCCAAGCTCGCGTGGTCCTCCAGCAACCCGAGCGTCGCCAACTTCAGCGCGTTGGCGACCGCGGCCGCGCTGTCTGAGGGTGGCACCCAGATCGTGGCGACCTACACCAACGGTACCTTCGTGGTGCCGAGCGCTCCGGTGCTGTTGAGCGTCATTCCGGCCAAGCTCGAGTCCATCCAGGTCACCCCCGCTGGCGCGAGCGTGGCGCAGGGCTTCGAGGTGCGCTTCATGGCGACCGGCATGTACTCGGACGGCAACGCGCGCGACGTGACCGATCACGTGGCGTGGACGAGCAGCGTGCCAAGCATCGCGACGGTGTCGAACGCGTTCGGCAACGAGGGCGTGGCCTCGGGCCATGCGCCTGGCCAAGCCACTATTACGGCGACCATGGCCAACCCGCTCGTCTCGGCGTCGGCGCCACTCACGGTGAGCAACGCCAAGCTCGTGTCGGTCAACGTCGCGCCCGCGGCGGCGAACGTGCCCGTCGGGACCACCCGGCAGCTCGTCGCGACCGGCAACTTCGACAACGGCACCGCCATGGACCTGACCCGGCTCGTGACCTGGTCGGTGCAGCCCGTCGACCTCGGTCGCGGCGTGTCCGTCTCGAACGCCACCGACCGTGAGGGTCTCGTGACCGTCGAGGCCCTGGCACTTCCGAGCCTGCTACCCGTGACCATCTACGCGACCATGAACGCGGTCGCGGGCGTGGCCGAGCTGACGATCGTGAAGCCGATGACGCTCGTGGGCATCGCCGTGAACGTGAGCCCCGAGGTGATCCCGCTCGGCTTGACCGGGCAGGGGACCGCGACCGGCTACTTCTCAGACGGCGTCCATCCGCCGGTCTCCGAGGACCTCACGGCGACCGTGACGTGGTCGCCCGTGGTCAGCGGTATCGCGACGGTGTCGAATGCCAAGGGCTCGAAGGGCCTCGTGAGCGGCCTGGCCAACGGCATGGCGGAGATCAACGCGTGCCTCGGCGCAGTCTGTGCGAACGACCCGGGGAGCATCGGCACGACGGCGTGGGTCCGGATCACGAGCTGCCCGTTCGCGGGAGTCGAGATCCAGCCCAACGACGCGGCAGGTCTCCAGCTGCCGCGCGGGACCTCGCGTGAGTACCAGGCCTTCGGCACCTTCGCGACCCAAGGCGTAGGCTGCGAGAACCTGAACGGCGCCGAGTACGACGTGACCAACGCGGCCACGTGGCTCTCGTCGCATCCCCAAGTGGCTTCGGTCAGCAACGCCATCGGCAGCCGCGGCCTCGTGACGGCGGCCTCGAACCCGCCAGCCGCCACCGTCGACGTCTCGGCGTGGTACGGCGGCCTCGAGGGCAAGGTCACAGTCACGGTCATCAACGCGTGCGTGACGAGCCTCAAGCTCAGCCCGACCTCGGCGACGATGCCCGTCGGCGTGCGGCAGGCCTTCGGTCTCGCGGCCAAGCTCTCGGACGGCAACACCATCGGCTACACCGATCTGGCCGAGTGGCAGGTCTCGGGTCCCCTCGAGGTCAGCGGCGGGGTCAACGGCGGTGTCGTGCGTGCGTTTGCGCCGACCCAGAGCGGCCTGCTGACCGCGAGCTCGCTCGCCACGCCTCAGTGTCCCGCGGTGAGCACCACGGCCAAGATCGTCGTCAACGACGCGATCCTGACCTCGATGACCCTGACCCCCGCGTCGGCGAATGTGACCATCGGCGGCACGGCGGACCTCGACGCGGCCGGTCACTACAGCGACGGGACCACGTGGGACCTGACGACGCTGGCGACCTGGAGCTCGTCGAAGAACGCGGTCGCGACCGTCACCCAGGACGGGCTCGTCAAGGGCAAGCAGGCTGGACACGTGATCATCCTGGCGACCGTCGGGACCGTCAGCGGGACGGCGCACATCGGCGTCGGCGGGTTGGATCTCGTGGCCATCATCGTGAAGCCCGACGCGGTGTTCGCGTGTGGCAACTTCGACGGTCACGGCTACGCCGCGGGCGTGCGTGTCCCGATGATGGCGACCGCCAAGTACTCCGACGGCAGCACGCAGGTGCTCACTT
>SXGT01412652.1_pt1 | contig 35821 bp, 35 predicted proteins | sample 3176221 | NCBI WGS metagenome assembly SXGT01 (sample SAMN11356862, study PRJNA531348) | freshwater metagenome | isolation source: freshwater sample F1-120 | place: China: Fuxian Lake, Yuxi | collected 2017-12-25 | reverse complement strand
TCAAGGGGAAAGCCGACGCGTTGCTGAAGACGATGACGAATACTAAAATTAAGGGCCCTAAATCTCCGCAAATGGTAGGCGCTCGCCCCGCACTCGTCAAGTCCCACTCTGCACTAACTTCCACCCCGCCATTACCTAATGGTCAACGATCACTATTATTCGATTTTGCAAGAGGTACGATCAGCGCAACAAGCGGAAATTACATAACTTCTACACGGCAGCACCGGCAATCCTTATCATTCAGTGCGCTCAGCGAGTGGCTGCACCACGCCTACCCGCGCACCGCCGCGTGTGCCATTCCTACAGCGTAGGATCACAACCGCAACGTCTGATAAAACTCCAGTTCCGGAATCGGCTCCGCACCCGCATCAGCCACATAGCATTCATGCCAGGCTTCCGCTGCCAGATTTGCGGACTGGTCAAACTCTAGTACGGGGATTGCCTCTACTGCTTCTGGAGTAATCAGCTGCTGTGCATTCACCTCCACCGGTGGTGAGCGTGCGGGTCCGATTACCGGCGCAGTTGGCGGCTCGCCTACATGGTCCAGTATCTGCCTCACCGTCGCCGGCTCTGTCATAAAGGCAACTAGGCGCACCCGCCCGCCGCACCCGCTGCACTTGAGCGCAAACATCCCGTAGATGCGCGCCAGCAATTTTAACCTCAAACCTCCCGCCGGCTGTTCGGCCCACGGAGCGCCGCAGTCTGCGCGCCGTGCCTTTGGCCTAGTGGCTTGCTCCCTGCCACTAAGCGTTCACGCCATTCTTCGCAGATGTCTATGGTTCATCCGTAAGGTCACACTCTAGTACTACCACACACAAAAATTTTTTCACTGCAGAATTGAGCGAAATCTTGCAGATCGGACTGTCGGGGTTCAAAGCTCCCAAGCTACGACGACAGCCAAGGTCGCAATTATTTGCATGCCTCACTATCAACAAAAATCTATTTGCGTGCTTCGCTGTGAACATTTCCGAACCTGGTAGGTCCTTCATTTTGACCCCAAGGCAAGGACATTGTGGGTTTTTCTTGATGATGGTCGCCACGAAGGGGCTTGGGATTAGCCCGGAACTCACTAATCATTCGAGCAAGTTGTGTTGACGCTTCTCTAACTGCGCGCTCCCCTTTATTCTTGGACGCAAGGGTGGGCTGTCCTAAAACTCCGCTATCTGAGTAGGAAGCAGTCCAGGAAACAGGAGTTCCGGGGCCGGCGCTGAACAAGTCGACCCACTGAAAGTCTGAGCGATGGGTGACATGAAAAGCAATCTCGCCATCTTCGATTTTATCTTTGCGCACATTGTCCTCATCCAGATAGAGATAAACAGAGGTTTCCAGTTCGCACGCATGGGCACAACCTCCCGGGAACTTGCTCTCCCGCCAGGAAGGCATGAAGTTTTTATCCACTGAGAGCATCATCCACCAGTTGCACGCGATACATTCAGCGTCAGTCTCCAGATTGACACGGCGCGCCCCCAGATCGAGATTAGGCACGTTTGAGCCGTGACCATTCAGCAAAATAATCTTCTTAAACCCGTGGTATGCCAAACTCTTGCCAACATCCGAAACCATCTTGATAAAAGTTTCCCAGTGAATGTTGATCGTCCCTGGAAAATCCATAACGTGAGCAGTGTAGCCGTGAACAATGGGTGGCATGACAAGCACTTCATGAGGAATCAGCCGAGCCGCGGCATGAGCGACGCCGGTAGGGCAGACGACATCCACGTCCAGCGGCAGATGCGGTCCATGTTGCTCGGTGGAACCAACGGGTACCACCACCACCTTTCGAGCTGCGACGGCTTGGTTGATTTCGGGCCAAGTCAATTTTTCATAGCGCCATGGTTCAGTTTTCGGCATAAGAGAATTCTGGTTTTGCTATGCAAAGTAGACAAGGCAGTTGGAAGAATTCTTTCGTCGAGCAGTCATACTACCAGAAAATGACAACCTCACTCGCAAGCATGAGGAGTTTAATTTCTGTGTAGCTCGAAACATCCCCTTGAAGGGCCTGGGCACGCGTGACGAAGTCTTAATCAATAACAAATTCAAGCTCTCCAAATTCGCAAGAATAGACGATGACCCCGCAATTGTCAAGATCTTTTATGCGCCAACTTCCTCGCAACCAATACCCAAGAGGCCAAGATTACATACCAGTCACTATCCATGATTTACTTCACGTGATACACGCAACCTACGCAATGCCCAGTCATACTCCAATTCTGGATCAGCACTGCATCCAAACCCGCATCGTGATGCATCCGATAATACCCGGCTGCCACTGCTAGGTTTGTCGTCTGGTCACGCTCTAGTTCAGGGATCGCCTCAACTGCTTCTGGGGCATCCAACTGCTGTCCATGCACCTGCACCGATGGTGAGCGCGCTGATGGGATTGCCTATGCAGGGGTCATCTCGCCTCCATATTCCAATATCTGCCGCACTGCCGCCTGCACCTGCTGCACAAAAGCTTCATCCACCCGCGCCCCGCGAAACACAAGCTCCTGCCGCCCCTGCGCTACCACCCTGTCCAGTAGGCACAAATGCAAATGCACGTGTGCGTGCAGCGTCGTGCCAAAGCCTTACACAAACAACACCCCGCCGCCACGCTTGTGCTCGCTCCCGCTTTCGCGCGCCGCACTTCGCTCATCGCGATCCCCACCACCCGGTTCAAGCAGTCTGCATCACCGTCCAAAAAGTAGCGCAGAGTCTTCGGACATACCTCCACACACTGCCGCACTGCCGCACTGCCGCACTGCCACACTGCCACACTGCCACACTGCCACACTGCTGGAAACACATGCTCCACCATGTGGGCGGCCATAGATGCGTGATCTTAGCGAATCGGAATGCCAAGCGCCTTGAGCTTTGCATTCAAATTCACGTTGGCCTGCTGAATGAGGCTGACCGGGAGGTGCTCGATCATTAGCCAACCGTCGGGCTGATTCTGGCTTGCCTCGGTCAATAGCGTATCCCAGTCCATCAGGCCCGTACCAAGGACGGTCTCGGAGATGTGGGCGACAAGCCGATCCTCGAGGTAATAGTCCTTGAGATGGACGGTATCGGCAATCGCGCCAAGCAGGGCAAAGTGCTCGCGTATCAGCGGAGCCGGATGGAAGGCGGTCCGCAGGTCGTTGACGAAATTGCATACGTCGACGTTGACCCGCATATTCGAGGCACCGACACGGTCTATCAGGCGTTTGATTGTCTTCGCGGTTTCCAACGTGCTGGTTTGATGCACCTCCAGAACGACGTTCAGGCCATGATCCTGAGCGATCGCGCCTATCTCGGTCAGGCTGCGGACCAGCCGATCCTCGGTCTGGGGCAGATAGTTGTCGGGGTGGGGCCACCAATCGCCACGGGGGTTCAGACTGGTGGGCCGCACACCAACGCCGGGCACGCCAAGCTTGGCGGTGAGCGCACACATCTCGCGCACCTGAGCGACGCCGTCTTGCCGCACCCGCTCATCCGGCGAGATGATGCAGGGATACCTCCCCCACAGCTGCAGCCACGTCAGCCCCTGGTCGGCGATGTGCCCGCGTGCAGCGGCGATCGTCGCGTCCGAGATGGTCTCGGCCGGGACTCTGATGTGGGCGCCGATCCCGGTGAAGCCAAGCTCGGCAATCAAACGCGCATTCACAGAGGTGACATCGCGTAGGTCGGTGGAAAAAACTCCCTGGACGGCAATTCTCATAGTTTGTTCTCGCGCTGACGCCTTTCGCCCTACTTCTGGCAGACTTCTTCATGAGTTTGCGGCAAAACATCAATCAGCCCCGCGCTCCGCCAACATCCCCACGAGCACGCCCTTTCAGCCTCGGTTAGGCTACTAACCATCAGTTGAGCCAGACGAGCTTCGTAAAACTCGGTACGCATGCCGGGCCGATCGCTCAAGGTGATCCCACCATCTAAGATATTGTGGTTGCCAATCAGACCATCGCCGCGACAAAGCATTGCGCATTCCAGCATGATGTGTTCCGGGATCGCCGCCGCGACGTCGGGCATGAAATGATTAACGCACTTAATCAGCGAGACAGACGGATCGAAGGCGTAGGCAAGGTCGGCTACCATCAGCGCGCCGGTGATGCCGGCGCTGCGCGACCCGACACCCATTACATCGGTGGCCCGGTCCGCGATAAGAGGGGTGATCCAAGGGGAAAGTGGCATCATTAGATATCAAACTCAGACACCTCTTGAAACCAATTCAATCAGATGAGTCAAACACAACGATCTCAGCGATCTCGGGGCGTGGCACGTCGACCGAGACATATCCAGACGAGAGAAGTACGGGCAGAAACACTCCATCAGGCGCTAGTTGAGCGCTCCTCACAGAGCCGAGCCGAGCCGTATTGACCGACACGCGGAATGGTGCGAGCGCTGGCCCGCCGCGCGCAGCGCCGAGATTATCGTGGACGAGATAGTGATTGAACGCATACATGATGAGCCGATCGCGCTGACGTGCCAGCAATAGTTCGACGCCTGGGGGAGCGTCGGTTGTAAGCAGCGGGTCAGTTAGCAGGAGGTTGACGAGATTACTCGCCAACACCTTAGCCCACGGATCCTGATTACGTCGAGCTGAAATGTAGCTGCCCAACCCAACGCCAACATAGATGGACTGCCCGCGTCCAGCCCGATTGATCGTGATCGAGGGGATCGTTGTCGGCGGTCCCGGCGGATTCATCATGCCACCAACGTGCCTATCAGGCGTCCGAAGGCCACCAACGGGCAGACCGAGTTGAGCCAGTGCACGTGCGGCCGCGCACCGCACACGCACGGCAGGTCCATCGACCTGCACCGGCGAACCGGGTAAACCGTCCGCCAGTCGCATGTCGTCCAGATAAAGGTATGCGGTGTCCCACGCATCAGCGTAGCCCTCGAAGTGGAGGCCGAGCAAGTCGGCTAGTAAGAAATCAGTTCGGCGGTTCCATGCTTCATCGAGGAGTGTCGCGTGGCCCTCGACGATGAGGCACCCGCCACTCACTACGAAATCGCGCAGGCGCTCAGCCAGCTCGGCCCCGACGATCGTCCCGTCAGGCAATATGACGATGCGGTACCGACCGAGGGATTCTGTCAAACTATGCGCCTCGTCAAGCAGGTCATATTGCCAATGCCCTTCCACGAGCGCCGTTTCGATGCCCCCCGCGAGAGCGTTTTTTGGCAACGCTTTGTGTTGATGTTGGTATCCTGCAGGAGGCGCCGCCGGCAGAGGTGCCTCGGGGGGGCGGTACGGTCGCTCAGGCTGATTGCTACGAAACGGTTGGCAGAGGATCGCGATTTCTGCCAGAGGCGTCTGGCCGAGCAAGAACTCTTGGCGACCGGCGAGCCATTGCCCGGTTTCGCCGAGCAACCGCATCTCACCAGCGAGCAGCGTGCCATTCGCCCGAACCGAGATACCAGTACCAAACGTGCCACCGTGCGCAGTGACGATCGCGGCTTCGAGCGTCGTCAGACTACTCGGTTTGGTCGCGAAGTTCACCCACGTACTGCCGACCCCGTTACCAGAGAGAACCTCGAATGGCCTTCCTTCGCCACGCAGATATTTCGCGAAACTCGATTCGCGCGCCGGAAAATGACCTTCATCAGATCCGAAGTCGATATACTTCAGCAAGCGCCGCCCGTCCAGACCGGCCTCCGGGTGCCTCCGGTAGCCTGGTCCAGCGCCGTTAAAACTGATCGCAGCCGCTGGCCGAATGCGATCGCGAATGTCGCGAATCGCCGACAGGTGCTCTTCGACGCAATCAATCTTCCATTGGCCCATTGTCGGTGTACCGGCGATTCCCCGCAGGTCACCACCACAGCGGTCTCGGTAACGACGACAACAGTGATCGCAAATGCAGTCCTGCCGTGGCCTACCAAGCGACAGGATATCTAGCCAAATACACTGCACGTCGTAAGCAAGAATCTCGGCGATTTGGGTCAAAGCGAACTCACCATACGGTGAATTTAGGCAGACCCACGCGTAGCCGTAGGCGCGACTGGGCTTGCCCTCCACATCGACGAACTGCCAGTCAGGATGTCGATCTACCTGAGCGCTATCAATCGCTGTCGAGTAGTAGGCGACAATGTCGATGCCAGCCGATCTCGCGGCGGCGCAAATTTCACCCAGGAAATCGCGATTGTAGCCGTGGCCGATCGTTGGCGCGTCGAGGCGCGTCGGCCAGACGCATCGGCCATCGTGTTGCTTGGTCACGAACAGCAGGCTATCGATCTGCGCCTCGCGGCATTGCCGGATCCAGTCCTCGGCATCAAGCCGTAGCGGCGCATCCAACTCAATCGCCCAGTCGGGCGCCACCCAGAGTGGATGAGCGCGAAAAAGGTGCTTGTCGGTTCGCCATCTTGGAATGGATGCCATCGTCAATATACTCCTCGTTTGCGTTCGCGAGCTACACTACTACTTCCACCGTCCGCATTGCCAGCACATGCAATGAGCCTACAGATGGCGATCGATGTTTGATTCATTTGATGGTTGCCCTAACCCGACTGCAAGCATTACACAGCTTATTGTCTCCTAATTACTTAAGCTTGTCAAGTTATTCCGTGGCAGTACACTTTTGCGCCGGTTTTGCCAAGTACCACTTTGCCCTGACCTCCACCCAACCATTGCCTGACGGTCGAAGTCCACCTTTATTCAATATTTGACGAGGTCATAAAGGCGTAACAAGCGGAAATTGCACTCTACTACTCAACAGCACCAGCAGCCAAAAAAAACCGGCACCCCGCCAGAGTCTGGAACATACCTACTCACAGTCCGCTGCATACACCATTTTTGAAGCACAGGACTACCAGCTCAGAGTCTGATCAAACTCGGGTTACAGGATCGGCTCTGCAAGCGAACCAGCGTCGGCCACCAACCTGTCATACCTGGCTACCGCTAACAGGCTTGCCATCAAGCCAAACTCTGGTTCAGAGATTGAACAACCGCTTCCGGAGCAATCAGCTGCTATCAATCAACCTCCACCGGTAGCAAGCGCTGATGCGATTACCGGTGAAGGCGTTGGCTCGCAGACATATTCTAGTCTCTGTCGCGCCATCGCCGACTCTATGATGTACGCAATCAAGGGCACCCACCCCCGCACTGCCACCTGCACCCGCTGCTCACAAGTTTTATCCGCCTGCGCCACCACTCCGTCGAGCATGCACAAATGCAAATTCACCTGCGCATACAGCGTCGTGCCAAAGCGGTCCAGATCCCGCTCATGAGCCCCCGGCGCCATCGAGGGGTTCCAGTCCGCATCGCTGGCTCCCCGGTCGTCCTCGCAGAGCTTCAGAATCGCCGCTGCAATCAGAAACCCATAAATGTGACCCTCCGACTCGTCCCCTACCGCTCAACCCAACCCGATAATGATTCGTGTCGCAAGGACTCGGTGGCCAGGAAACAGAGAACTTAATGTAGGATGTGCTGCCACCACGGCATCCGTCGAAGCGCCCGCTTCCGGACCAGGAAACTCCTTCAAATATGGCTCCAGCCCAGCCTTCGGACTTGTCCCGCCAAACGAGTCATACACCGAGTTGTGAACAATCTCCAAGCCCTGCGAACATAGCGGCAGCCCGCGTTGCTCCGTGAAGTTCGTGATGTCAATTCGATTCGCCTCAAGGGCGACGTCGTTACCATAGCGGATCGGATCAGTCTTGGTACTCACTCAAGCGCAATCCACGGCAAAAAGAGGACACCGCACTACTCATACACCCGCAATTGCGGAATGAAGACCTCTTTCGCCTTCAGCTCCAGTAATTCACCCACCCGCAGTAGCGTCGCCACCTCCACCCCGCTCCGAATCGCCTTAGCGATCCTCTTCTCCGCCCGCATGATCCGCTCCGCCTTCTCCATCGTCTCCTCCAACTGCCCCGCCGGGATCACCACCACCCCGTCGTCATCCCCCACTAACCAATCGCCGGGGTTCACTACCATCCCCCCACAAGCCACCGCAACTTGTAACTTCCCCGCGTATTCCGCCCCGCCACCGTTCGGCACCACCGACCGCGCAAACACCGCCAACTGGCTCCCCCGAATGTCCGCCAAGTCGCGGATCGCACCATCGACCACCACTCCCGCCAACCCCTTCAGCACCGCCGAAAGCGTCGTCAATCCACCCCATAGCGCCGTATTCCGTTCCCCATGCCCGTCGATCACCAGCACATGCCCCGCCGGGCACTCCGCCAGCGCCTTACTCACCATCAGGATATCCGCCGTATGCACCTGCACCGTGTAGGCCGGCCCCGCCATTTTCGCTTTACCCGACCAAGGTCGCATCCCGTGATCCATCGCCCCGCCCTTCCCGAGGGCATCGGAAACCGGTCCCGTCCCGCACTTCAAAAGTCGCTTCTGCTCGCTCATCTCGCACTCCTCACTTGGGCCGGATTAATGGCCTTGTACTTGCCTTTATTGGCGGTGATCTCAAATGCCTGCGCCACGCTCTCAATCCCATTCAGCACGTGCGTAATCGTTGGCTTCATCCGCACCCTTCCCGACGCCACCAGGTTCACCGTATGTTGTAAGTGCTCCAGCGTACTAATATCCGGAAACACATACCGCAAACTCCGCTCCCGCAGTAAGTCAACGTCTACCACAAACGGCGAACCGAACCACGATACGCCGACGATCTTGCCGCCTGACCGCACCGCGTCCATCGCCTGCGTCACGCTCTTCACCCCCGCCAAACCTTGCGTCGGACTGCCGCCGGCGCACTCGAAGACGATGTCCGCCCCGTTTCCCTCGGTCAACGCCCGGATCGCCGCAACCGGGTCCTCCCGCGTCGCGTTGATCGCGTAGTCGGCCCCTAACTCCAGCGACATCGCGCAAGCCTCGTCCCGCACGTCCACGGTGATAATCCGTCCCGCCCCACTCACCCGTGCCACCTGCAAGCACTCCAAGCCCATACTTCCCTGCCCCAAAATCGCTATCGAATTCCCGATCCGAAGCTCCGCCGTCTCCACCGACGCCACGCTATCGCTGAGCGACTGCAAACACGCCGCTTCGTTGTCCGAGATCCGATCATCCACCAGCGTCAATGCGATCTCCGGCAGCACCGCATACTCACAAAAGCAGCCCGGCAGTTGGAACCCGATGATCGGCCCTTGCCGGCACAAATGCCCGCGTCCCGACTCGCACAACGGGCACGCCTCGCACGGCAGCTTCGCGCGCGCCGCTACGCGATCGCCCACTTTGAACCGCGTCACCCCTTCGCCGACCTCTACAATCCGGACGCAAAACTCATGCCCGAAAAGCTGCACCGGCGCTTCCGTCTCGAGCCGCTGCTTGATCCGGTCATAAGCCAGCGTCCGCACTCCCGCCGCCAACTGCGCCTCTGTCACACTCGGCTGCACCACCAGCACCTGTGCCAGCACATGCCGCGGTCGCAACTCCGGCATCGGCACCTCGTCCAACCGCAAATCTCCAAACCCGTAGAATCGCCACGCCTTCATAGAAAACTCCCCGCGATAATATTACACCCACAAGAGAAATACGTTCCTGCATTTCCCGACTTTTCCGCCGCCCAACTCGCCGGCATGTTTGAAGGTAAACCGTTATATTTGCCCGACGACCTGCCCATCTACCAACAGAGAAGATCCTACTTGAGCAACCACAGCTATCTCGATCACGAACCCATAAAGCAACCAGTCATGGCTATCTGCCGGCTCGACCCCACCCGGAAGGTCCACAGCAGCATCACTGGCGCCTTCAAACCAAACAGCGTCGCCATCTACCGATCAGTAAACGCTCTACGTTTGCAACCCTAACAGGGTTTCCCATTTGGCAGAGAATACAAAGTGGTGGTTATACTTTGAGTCAACCTACGAGAGGTGCCAGTTGTGCATGTATGTCCCTATTGGATGCCTCGCGGTGCACTTGAAAGAGGAGCTATAGGCTCAGAAAAGACACATTCGATGAGTAGAGCCAAGTAATAATTAATGATCAATAACTAATGTGCTCACCAAAAAGCCAACTTTAGTCGCTTCCCAATTTGAAGCAGCGGCAAGTAGTGGGGATTAGGCACCACCGGATACCGCTAACCAAATTCGATCCTCCTGCTCTAAATGCGCAAGTACAGTACAGGTCACAGTTTGCACATTAATCATCACGGCCTAGTCCAAAAATCCACGCACGCCGCTGTACTTCTCTACTTTGTCTGGATCCAATTCCAAACCAATTCCCGGTTTAGTCGGAATATCAAGCAATCCATCACAATCTATTTTCCATGGGTGTGTCGTTAGGTTATCTACATAAGCAGATCCAGTGCAGTACTCAACTTTATCAGCCGTAATTATTGCTGATGAGAGTTGTAAATCAACTGCCAAGCCAACTGCAGTATTCCAACCGTGCGGGATGACGCAAACACCGTACTCATCAGCCATCGCAGCGATTCGACGAAACTCCCCGATTCCACCAACTTTTGTTACATCCGGTTGAATAATATCAAAAGCGCGTTCGGTGATAAAAGGTGTGAAACTTTGCCGACGAGTTAAGACTTCGCATCCAGAGATAGGTAACGGAGATTGTTTACGTAACTCGACAAAATCTGCTAAGTCATCTGGTCTTAACGCCTCTTCGAACCATCCAACATTGTAACCCGCAAGCATCTTTGAGGTATTAATCGCCCAACGTAAGTTTCCCCGCCAATATGCATCACTGCCACCTGCATCGACCGCCAAGAAGCAATCGTCGCCGATTGCTTGACGAGCGCTCTTGACTAACAACTCATCATTGGCATTACCAATTCGCCCAAAGGTACCCCAACCAATCTTAAAGGCTCTAAACCCTCGTGCTCTCAATTCAATTAACTTTGCGGTCATTATCCTTGGTTCATCCATTAAGAGGGATGCGTAAGGCATAACTTTTTCACGTATCCGCCCACCAAAAAACCTTCCAATTGGTTGACCAGTAATTTTTCCAAAAATATCCCACAGAGCGATGTCAACACCACTAATAGTGTGAGTGATTGAGCCACCACGGCCTAGCCAAAAAGTATTTTGGTGCAACTTCTCACTAACTCGTTCAGGCTCTAATGCGCTTTCACCAAGCAATAAGGGCTTCAAAATTTTGAGAGATGCGGCTACTAGATCCGCACTTGTAAAAACTGTTCCTACTCCAACCACACCGGTCTCAGTCTTAATCGAAATGAGAGTATGGACAACGCTGTCTGGTTTTAACTCCTCAGTCCATCCACCTTTTGAGGTTGCACCTTTTAATCCAGCATATTTGACGTCAACAATTTTCACTTAACATACTCCACTTTACTTAGCGGGCGAAAAGTTGGATTTCGAATTATCTAAACTTTCCCCAATTGCCTATACCCGGCCACCCACAAATATAAGAACTCTAATTGGGGCGCTCATGAGAAACCGGTAGGTGGTGCCGCCAGTCTCCCCAACCCGCCCCAAGTGGACAACCTGTTGAAAGCTCAAGGTTAGGACTTGAACGGGCAGTCGTTAACGAGCACGCGTCCATACGCTAGGTTCCATGGAAGGTATGTCGCGATCAGCGGGATAGTACGGCCTTGCAAGATGACGGTACTTCACGTGATGCAAGCCCGCCGGCGTTGGGCCGGGGGTGTCGAGGAGGATAGCTTCGCGATATTTACCTGCGTAGGCGAGCCGGTGGTTCATCGGGTTCTTGACGACGACGAATTTCACGGCAAAGGGGTCTAGTCCAAGGGCGCGGAATTGCTCGTCAGCCCAATCGTAGGTTGAATGGCTGGTAATCAACACTTGAATGCCCCCGATTTTTAGAACAGCGCTCGAGCCCATGTACCCGGTCTGCCCTTCCCAGATGCCGCCGGTGTAGCAGAATTGACCGTCGCTGAGCTTAGCCACCTGTCCTGTCAATGAAAGCGGCTCGCCCCAACGCGGATCGAGCTTGTGCCCCAGCTTCAAGGAGACCTCGCAACCAACGCCGGACTGATGGCACGACGCTGCCGCCTCTGGATCGACTACCGGCACGAGAGCCGTCGCGTGCGAAGCCAGTGTGAGCAACGCTTGTAGCGTGAGAACGCTATCGCCGGCAGCGCCTCCGCCGCAGCAGTCAGCGGTCTCGACCAAAAGGACGGGACCACCTTCGATTTCCAGACCACGCAGGATCGCCGCCATAGGCGAAAAACTGGGGGGGTCAAGGTCAAAGCGGCGTTCCCAGTACCGCCTCGCAATCTCCACGGCCACGGTGACTGCACGGGGCATATCGTTATCAGTGATGACCAAGCCGCCACCACCCATCTCCGGTAAGTCCAGATAAGGATGCACAAGAAAAACGCTCGCGGAAAGAACGTGCCCCTCGCGTTCGTAATTCTTGGCGAAGCGCATGACGTCGGCAAATGGCCCTTCGCCTTCGGTATTGCCGCGCACGCCTCCGACGAGGACCGGCACTTTAGCAAGTGCCATCGTAGGACGGCACTTGCAAGCTAATATATCAAGCAACATGACTGCACCGCGTTCGCCAGTGCTGAAGGCATCTTTGTGCGGATAGGTTTCCATAGCGATCAGCGCGTCGACCGCGTGAACCATCTGGCCGGTGACATGGGCGTGCAAATCGAGCGTGGCCACAACGGGAAGCTCGGGGCCGACTATAGCGCGCACGGACTGAAGCAAATCACCTTCCAGATCACCAACGTCGGCTGCCGAGGCCGCTCCGTGCAAAGCGAGTAGCACACCATCGATTGACCCCGCCACTTGCAGCCGTTCGAGCAATTCCCTTTTAAGCTGTCTGTAGCACTCCGCCGTCAACGGGCCACCAGGACAAGCACTGGCGAAAATAAGCGGCACAACATGAACTTGCCGTTCACCCAAGACGCTAAGCATTCCGCCGACGGTGCCAGTTTTTTGAGTCACACCCTCGTTGCCCCGGCGTAGCTCGTAGCGCTCGAAGCAAGCTAGATCCGTAGGGTCACCGCCGAGGTGATTGCATTCGGTAAAGATGGAACCGACAGCGATTTTGGTCATGACTCCTAGCTAAGGAGCAAAGTATAGCTTAAATTAGCTATAAGAAAATGCTGGTATCGCAGTTATGAACTTCAGAGTCGGTCAGCATCATTCAGCAACACCTTCTTGCTTTTGCGGATACACCGCTGCTCAAAAACGACAACCTCGTGAAGATTTCGGCGCGGGATGAATGCCTCAATACATTTCCCATCCTTGCACAGAGAAATGAGTCGCCGTCCCAGTGCCAGATATTCATTACTTCAGGGACCGCCACGGTAGGTCTCCAAGAAGCAGCTATTGATTCGTACCAAAACGTCCATTAGTGCTTTCCACTCGCACCATTCCTCCAGCTTGTCCGATGAGACATTGCAAATATAAATAATTGCGTTGGAGGTTCCACCTGCCAAACCACATTAAGTTCGATGCACTTTAGGTTGAACGTGTACACGACTCGGAATGAAACTAATGCGTTCAGATCCTGTAACGCTGGCTTTGTGGCATGACTTTGATTGGCATTGAGTTCTCGACCCAGTGATGTACAGACGATTTAGGCGCGCCCTTGACCTTAGGTGTGAGCAGCTACCGCAGGATACTATGGGAGCATGAATATTTCAGGACCTACCAAATCAGGGGTCTAATGGTTCTAAAATCTAGGTTGCGCAACTAAGCGAGTATCTAGACACCAGTGTGAAGTTCTACTTTCATAGCCCCTTGTTTGATGCGCGAAACAGGGTTCAGAGGCCCTTCCACAACAAGACCATCGACCAAAAAAATGAATATTAAGGTGCGATTGGTCAACTAGATCGACGTTCAACCTGTCTGCCAGGGCGAAGTTGGGAAGCGGCTTTCCATCTCCGCCCAACACTGATGGGTGGAAAGTGGCAATCAAGTTTCCGCCAGCCGCAACAAAATTAATAAACGCCCCTACCCTTTCACTGGTCAAGTGGCGTTGATCGGGCAAAATGACTTTGTTGAACGCGCCCAGCCGGTGTAGGTTGTACTCGTTCATAATCTCGTACTGCGTAACTGCAGACAGCAGCGCACAATGTATACCCATTACCCAAAGAATCACCTCGCAGGGATGGAGTTGTAGCAGTTCGTTCCGCCGCGTAGTAAGAAATTAATCCTGATCGATCCCGCCATTGGGGTGTTCTCCGAACATAGCGGTATCTGTGCATATCGTATACTGATTCCGAAATTGGCTATGCGGCGCGTGTATCCAGTCCACTCCTCGCGGTTTTTGACGACGCCCATTACTTGAGCCAGATTCCGCCACTGGGATACGAGTGTTGAAAATTCTTAATTTAAATCGCTAAGAACTACACGGTCTCTTTTGATGCAAATGCCACATTGGCTCATAGAAATTGCCTGTTCCAACTTCAACGCATCAGCGGGTTTCGTTGTCCAAGAAGCCCAAATGGAATGTGTCCCCACGAGCCGGAATCTCCACCGCTCGTGCAATGAGGCCAAATTGCGGCCCTTGTATGATTGATCAAAGTGTTCTGACCCCTGTGTTTCTACATTGATCCAATCACATAGAACATTCCACTCTTAAGGTGTAAGAAAGTCTACACTACACAGATGATCGGAATGCTGCTGAAAACTTTGCGTGCATTCTTTAAAGACAAAGTCTAACAACTCTACTGAAATCTCTGAAAATGTCGAAATACAGGGTCTCTATAATCCGGTCTGGACGCTATATCAGCCTCGCCCGAGGCACGGAACTTCGCTCTGCACCCATCACACAAACATGCTTGCAAGCCCTGTTGCGGAAAACGCCGAATATCCAACCAGAAAGAACCCACACCGTCATTTTAGGCAATCTCATGCAATTGAACCAGCATAAATCACCAGTATGGCGTAGCGTAGCACAAGTAAGTCCACGGGCCAGCCACAACGTCGCTGCCTTGAACATCGCGCATTTTCCAAAGGCTTGGCCTTGCATGCCTGGTTGTCCCTGCCAATGCTGAAATAGGCCAAGAGGCATACATTGTACTCTTTGGCTGCATTGCACAGATCAGCCAGATAACCGTCCTGCATTTGGGGAGATATATGACGTACCTTCATACCGTACTAGGCCGTACCCAAATGATCCTTAATGCAGAAGTCAACAGCAATGACTTTCGACTTGGCCACCTGTTTAGTGCAAGTACGGGCATTAGACTGAGCACCAGCACCAAGAAACCACTCTGGAGAAATAAACAGAGTGTTTTCACCAAGAAATCAACCTGGCACAATCACAACAATCACTCGCCTTTTTTGGGGGGGATAAGACGGATCTTTCGAACGATATTTTTATGTGACGAACAAATTAAATGGGGAATCTAGCACTGCTCAGAAACTCAAACACCCGCGCATAAGTAACTTTGTCGGTTTACCTCTTGCCAGTCTACATCCATTGTGTTGAAACCATCCGTTTACTGTTGACTGAAAAGCAAAAACAATATTTGCTGGAAATTCCGGGAGGGGCGATCCGCCTGACAAACAAAACTGAACACACTGTATGATATGTATCTAACATTCTTTAACGTTCATCGTACCCGCCAGCTTCTGGCCCATTGACTGATCAAGCATTAGTTCCGGGGTCGCATCAGTACCCTCGGAGTGCAACTGAGCATTTCCGGCTACCGCCGCGGTATCTGCTCAGCCATACATCCTCTGGGCCTCGGCTCGCGTTTTCTGCGCACTCTGTCCTCGGATTGCCTCTGTTGAGTAGCTTCAGCCGTATGAGCGCCAAGCCTACCACCAGTAATGACGACATGGCAATTTGGATACACCAATGCTCAGCAGAAACCGTGGATGGGGACGGATACGCTTGGCGTGCGCCAGCGCAACCCGTGGTTTCAGACGGGACGAAGCCGGCCTCAACTTGTCTCAAGCCCCGGCTAATATTGCCTGATCTCCTCGCTCTGGCCTGCTGCGGCGTCACCAGTCTGTTGCCCGCCAGTTTTCAGCCTTAGCTACGCTTACGGGAGAAGCAGGTGCGGGGGTTCTTTGCCGCTTAGGCCGCTGACTCCTGTCTGGACTTCAGGCGGCCTTTATCCAGCACCTTTGATCTAACGATGACGCTCTTGGTCCGCCCCGCGGGCTGGCCTGTCTCGAATGGCGGTTCCAATTCCATTGTGTACTCTACAACACCATATTCCTGGGACTCACAGGAGGATATCGTTTACTTTTAGGCCTTGAAATCTCAGGAACAATTACCCCTCTGCGCCGTTATGCTGTGATGCCACGCCGGGGTCTTGACCCGCCAAAGAATAATCTGCCTACAAGTTTACGGCGTGTATTGGTGGCCTACCGCTATTGACCAGAAATCCTTTAAACCGGATGCACTGAGCATACAACTAGCCTGACAGGCAGACGAGTGTCGTCGAACCGAGATTTTTCGAGCGGGCGGAACGCTGGATGAGATCGCTGCTTAAAAACAGGTGACTAACGAGGAGAAATGGCCTAACGCCCCCGATGCGCTGAAGGCCCAGCAAAAAAATTTTTACGCGCCATCGCACTCCAAAGGAAAATAAGACACTCCGAGCTTACTGCCAATTGACCCAAAACTAAACTACCGAAAGGATCGACGATAGAGGCTCAAGCCTCGCGCTTCACCAAAGGCATTTGCGAGACAATACTGGTCCGTTCCAAGCGCAACACAACGGCCATCTGCTTCGAAGATCAACTACAGCATCGGCGACTATGGCGAGAGAGGTTACTTTGCAGCTGCAGCAGTTCCTGATTTCTAAATAGATCGATTGCCCACGTTTGGGTACAGCCTTTATTGGAGCGACACCAGCGGACTAGGCGTCCCCCGCTAATTTCTGACTATACGCCCAAACCATGCATTTACTAAGTACCACGCAAGCAAGTTGATGGTGGGAATTTCATAGTCTTATCTTCTTGCCGTTGAAACCTGGAAACAAAAACATGAAACCCGAACCCAATTCTGTCGCACAATCCACTTCAGAGTAAATGGGGTCTAGGATTTGGTGCTTAAAACACTCTGCAATCAGTAATCACTAATGTGCCCTAGAGTGGCTATTCGAAGACAACCATCGCATGGATATCCAACCGACTGATCTCAATCTCGCAGCGACCTTCACGCTCAATTACAGTGAGTGGGATGTTAGTTGGTGCCAGATAGACTTTCTGCCAGTTACCTCCTTTGCATGCGACTAAATACTCCTTATCCCATGAAATCCTCAAATTTTCGATTTTATCTGCTTCAAGAAAAGGTTCGATTTCAGTGGTGTAATGGTTGATGAGATGAACAACTAGACGCCCAGCCTCCTTCTGGTGCATCAGCGTCATTTCCACTCGGCGCGGGTGGCTCGATGCAGCAACTGGACGTGATACCTGTGCTGTCAATGTGCGGATAATTTGCGATGCCGTCAAGCTATGGTGGACAAAGTACTCTCGCCCGAGTGGCACGGCAATATAGATCACACGCCCTTTGCCATAAACTCTTGATGTAATGGCCGGGTAAAGGGCAGGGGTACGGTGGTCAGGCCCGCTCCCCTCATGAAAATAGAAGCGGCTCTGCGTACGTTGGGAGTCCGGCCACCGTAACATTGCGAGGATATCTGTTCCAGGATGCGCTTTGACTTTGACCGCTGGTTGGCGCACCGGTGTCACTGTTTCTTGCAAGCCGTTGGCCAATTTTCGGCCAATCATGTCTATATAGTGTACATCGCACAGCGATAGATCGAGATAATCCACTCCAAATAGTTCCGATAAGGCGAAGTTATTTTTCACGTTACCATCTTCGCCGTACAGTGTGGTTCTGTTGGTTGCGAGCAGGTTGCCTCCGTTACGTACAAAGGATCGCAACTTTTCCACCACTTCTGGGGCGAGCCAACGCTGATCGGGCAAAATCACTAGGTCAAAACCAAGCAGCCTGTCGATACTATATTCGTTGATGATTTCGTACTGGGTGTCGCTAGACAACAGGCTCCTGTGGAACCCGAGCGAGTCGAGAATGACCTCGCGGGGATAGGCTTCGAGCGGCTCTCCCAGTTTGGTTGAACGAAATAGATCCTGATCGAGGCCGCCGTTTGAATGCCCACCAAAAAGACTAACTTCCGTACTGATTGACTGTAGTATGGCAACATTACCGTTGCGATAGGATGTGCCACCAAGCCAGGGGGACCGATCCTTGAGCCAACTATATGCATCTCGAATGCATTGTCGTTGCGCAGCCATGGTCGAATTTGGCTTTTCGGTGTCACCGCCGATCGGGGGGTTGGATCCAAAAGTAGCTGTTCCGCCATAGCTTGTGGTGATTGCTAGTTCCAATTTCATGGTGTCTGCTGGTTTCACCGTCCAGGTGGTCCAGCCCACGGCTGTTCCAGGCGTGAGTATTTCCCACGGCTGACGCAGACCAGAAAGATAGCGACTCTTATAGGACTGATCGACGTGTTCTGGAGCATGACTCTCTACGTTGTTCCAGTCGCAAATTTCATTCCATTTCTTGGGTGTGAGAAAACCGACCCCGTTGAAGCTAAAGGGTGTGGAGCCAACAGCCAGCCGCGTTTCCTGCAGGAAAGAGGTAAGGGTATGTTCAAGAAAGCGCACGTACCGTCGATACACCGGATCACGGAAATTGATTGAACGCGGCATTTCCGCTTCGCCATGATCAAGAAATTTCTGTCGACAACCGTCGCAAAAGCACGCCCGAAAACCCATCTGGGGGTAGCGGAGAATATCCAACCAGATGCCATCCACCTTATATTGCGCAATTTCGTGCAATTGCGCCAGCATGTACTCTCGGTAAGCTGAATTGTAACAAAGATATGTCCACAACCCAATTTTGACATGCTCACCATCGGGTGTGCGCATCAACCATTCTGGGTTTCGTTCTGCCACCCAATTGTCCCAACCGACGCTGTAGTACGCGAGCACCTGAATTCCATGTTCCTTGGCTGCTTTGACCACATCGGCCAGTAGATCACCCTTCATGTAGGATGATTGCTTGCCGACCTGGGTGTTGTAATACGCGATACCATGGTGATCCTTGATGTAAATTTGAAGAGCAGTGACGTAAGATTCGGCCAATGACTGGAGGTAGGCATTCGCATCGAACGCGCTGCCAGCGCCTGGATACCACTCGGGGGCTACAAATATACAGTGCTCTCCGCGATATTTACCTGACGTGATCATTTTATTCCATCCTTATAAGTCTAAGACAAGGCGTTGCGTCTAATTCTTTGGGGTCCGAGTGTCGAGCAAATCCCTCAGCCCATCACCAACCAGGTTCAAACTGAGTACACTGAAAAAGATCGCTGTACCGGGGAATAGAAGCGTCCAAGGCGCCGCTCGTACAAGACTGCGGCTATCAGCAACGGACGTACCCCAACTAGGAGCAGGAGGCGGTGTGCCAAGCCCCACAAACGACAGTCCAGCCTCCACTAGAACTGACCAAGCAAAGCAGAAGGTAATTTGAACCAGAAGAGGGGAGATGCAATTAGGCAAAATGTGCTTCACTAAAATGCGCAGATCTCCTGCTCCGGCTGATCTAGCAGCCGCTATGAAATCCATTACTTTGACCTGTAACACAATAGCACGTAACAATCGTGCAATACGTGGCATATAGACCACGCTCATTGCAAGTACAACGTTGGTTTCTGACGGCCCAAGTGAGGCTAGCACTATAATAGCAAGCAAGATACCGGGGAAGGCCATAAAGCCTTCCATGATCCGCATAAGTACCGCATCAGCCAGTTTATAGTAACCGGCTAGCGCACCGATACAGACTCCGGCCATGGAGGCAACTATGGCTGTAAAAATGCCAACTCGCATCGAGATACGCGTACCAAAAATTACTCTACTCAAAATATCCCGGCCAAAATCATCCGTACCAAAAATATGCCTTGACGACGGAGGAGCAAGGCGACTCATAGCGTCAGACTTCAACGGATCATGTGTTGCTAACACCGGTGCGAAAATTGCAATAAACGTAAAAAACACAAGACAAATAAGGCCGAAAACAAGCGTGCGGTTTTGTAGACCACGTCCCAGAAACTTCCGCCCAACAGATGCATTTTGTAACTTCCGCTCGTCTTCTGAAGAGGCTAACGCCACAGGTGGCCCTCCGACTCGTAGCGGATGCGCGGATTAATCCACGCGTATCCGATATCAACCACAAGGTTGACAAGCATGTACATCAAAGCCAAATAAGTGACGACGCCCTGAATCACTGGATAATCACGACGGGTAGCCGCATTCACGACCAGGCGGCCCAAGCCGGGTATGGCAAAAACAGTCTCGACAATCAGCGCTCCACCGAGGACGCCTGCAAAACTGAGACCAATCACCGTGAGAATGGGAACAAAGGCGTTGCGCAGCGCGTGAATTAGATTTATCCGCAACTCGGGCAACCCCTTGGCACGAGCCGTCCGTACATAATCCTCCTCGAGTACTTGTAGCATTGCAGCCCTCGTCATGCGTGAGACCAGAGCCACCTGAGAGAGACTAATGGTGAAGACGGGCATTACCATGTATCGCAACCAAGTAAAAAAACCACCGCTCAGCGATTTGTAGCCAAAGGTGGGTAACCAACCAAGTTGCACAGCAAACACCAAGATCAGTATAGAGCCCAGAAAAAAGTCGGGGAAAGAGACACCCAGAACAGAGAAAACCATTGTCGCATTGCCAGTCATGCTGCCACGTTTCAACGCAGAGAAGACACCGAGCGGTACTGCGGTTCCCACAGTAAGAAGTAGGGAGAGCACAGCTAGACTGACGGTAGCAGGCAATGCTTGTCTGATCACCTGTGACACAGGTCGGCCTATAAAGAAGGATTCTCCAAAGTCGCCGCGAACGGATGCCGAAAGCCACTCGAGATATTGAATCACAATGGGGCGGTCAAGCCCCATACGTGCTCGCGTTTCATCCACTGTTCTTTGATCAGCTAAAGGTCCAAGAAGAACGCCTGCGGGATCTCCAGGCACTATGCGAGTCAAGACGAAAATAATGGTAACGATAATGAAAACTGCGGGAACAGCCTGCACAAATCGTCGCAAAATATACGGAATCATTATTACGGTTTGGCATGAGCATGGTGCCGGATTTTACGATGGTCCCGCACCATGCCCATATCTGAACTCAGTCCGTCAGGTAGAGGTTGTAGAAAGTCGGGATTCCAAGTTGCAAAGTGTTGTAGGGATCGTTAACTCTGCTCCCTCGGGCCGAGATAATGTTATGAAACCCTAGCCAGCCACCAGCAACGTCTTCGTATATTGCCTTTTGTAGGTCAATCACGAGCGCTTTAAGATCAGCCTCAGCTGGTGCCACTCGCATCTGAGCGAAAATGGCGTCAGTGCCATCGCTACGATACCAGCTAGGCCAAGTGCCGCCGAAATTTGTGGCCAATGCAATCGGGTTTGTCATGATGCCTCCCGTGATGAACAACTCCTGCTCGGTTGGCTCGGCTCGTTTTGCGACCCAAGTTGCCAAATCGTAAGTTAGCAGTTCCGCATTGAAACCAGCCGCTTTCAATTGCTCAGCAACTATTGTTGATGCCTTCATTAAGGCTTCTTCACTCTGAAGGCCAAGGATACGGATCTTTTGATTTTTATAGCCCGACTCTTTGAGCAATTCTTTAGCCTTAGCTGGATCTTTTTGGTTGTAGTACCCTGCAGAACCCTCGTCACTTGAGTAACTAGTGCCAAGCGGGAAAAACCCACCAAACACTTGCCTCATGGAGGACTTACCCTTTACCTGCTTCATAATTAAATCCATATCCAAGGCCGCCACGAGCGCTTGACGAACCTTGAGATTGGTCAAAGGTCCCTGCTTGTGGTTAAAAAACATACACAAATAAGCTGGCGGTTGCAATATGATTGGCTGCATCTTGCTACTGACCTTTACCCGATCGTACTCTGCCTCGGGCAGGTTCACCATAAAGTCTAAGTCTCCTTGTTCTAAAGCGGCTAACCGCGTGCTAGCTTCAGGCACAATATAATAAGTTATCTCGTCTACCCAAGCGTGCTTCAAGCCACCCTGATTATTAGACGGGCCAACATTCGGTGTGTAGTCCTCAAAGCGGACCAATTTTACATAATCATCAGGTACGTATTCCACAAACTGATAAGGTCCTGTTCCCACAAATTCTTTAAGGGTACCTTGGTCGTCGGCAATCTCTTTGGGCATAATGACTGCCTTAGAACCATCTGACGCCAGTACTCGTAACAAGAGTGCACCGATGGGCTCGCTGAAGTTCAACTTCACAGTGTACTTAGAAGCGATGTCTACGCCAGTTATGGTAGCCAATTGTTTACTTGTTGGCGATAGTTTCAGCCATCGCTCCATCGAAGACTTGACATCTTCTGCCGTAAGTTCCTTTCCGTTATGGAATTTCACGCCCTGACGAATGTTTATTGTCCATGACTTAGAGTCTGCAGACGGCGACCATGATTCCGCCAATTCACCAACAGGCTCGAATTGCGCACCTAGGGCGAATAGCCCTTCCCACATGCTTAGTGCGATGTGCGGAGTCGGGTGAGCACCTGTGGCATGTGGATCGAGGGTCTGCAGGCTTTGCATCAAACCCACGTTCAGAGTGCCTCCGCGCCTTTCGTCGACCGGCACAGCCGTGGGTACCTCGGTGGCAGGAACAGCCGTAGGTGCCTCGGTTGCAGGAACAGCCGTAGGTGCCTCGGTTGCGGGAATAGCTGCCACCGGTGCTGGTGGAGCACACGCTACCAGCCCCAGAGAACAAACCACTGCCATTATCATTATGGGGAAAATTTGCTTTTTCATCGTGTTTATACTCCTATAAATTAGGCGTCGCAACCCAACTAAGGGTTGCTTCATCCCTTTAATTTTACAAATTTTTAAGATTTTGTCAAGATAGTAAAATGAGCTGATTTCCTCGAACCGGTTTGTGACCCAAAAATTATTCAAGACTCGTGTTGCACAATCTTTGTGCAAAATCATGAAGGCAAACAAACACAGAATTTTAGCGGTATCCAAAAAGGTGCCAGTAGGAATATGCACTTTGAATTTACAGTTTTCCTTAGGCAAAGCAAACAATTACTTAGTGGCACCCTTACGCACTGATCCCGCGCGTGTCAATTCCCTATTGCGATAACCACTACTCAACCATTGTCCAACGGCCAATGACTGCACTTACCTAGAATTAAGCGTGATTCAATCCGCATAACCAAAAAATTTGCGCGACATCAACAATTGCATCGGTCGCCAAATCTTTCACCGCACTTTACCGGCCAGATATCCATAAATACGCCTGCTCCTCTAAAGGAAGCTTTGGCCGGAGGAGGAGGGGAGAGTAGATGCCGACATTTTATTCAGCCCTGACGATGCTCGTCGAATGTTTGAAAAAAATAGGCACAATAGTCGCCCGGGCTGCTCGGCAATCGGCCGGCCGAAGGGTCTCGCCGAGCCACGGGGAATCATTAGAACTCTCAATCAACTGCGCGCGGAACACGCGCGGTGATGAGCGCGCATCCAATCTTGTGCATCTGCGCGTTGACCTATGACGTGATCTTGCATCTGCCGGAGACACCGTCTGAGCCGGGAAAGTTCATGGCCAACACGCTGTGCGCCAGCGCATTTGGGATAGCATCGATCGCGACCACGACCGTCGCGAAAACGGGGCATCCTGTCGCCCTCTGGTCGAATGCAGGAGTAGACATGCCGCGGGATTTTTTTGGTGCGGAGATGGCGCGGGAGGGCATCGCGACTGTCCTCATTCGACGCGTTCTGGGCATGCCGTCCGCTGCGGCAACCAACAGCGTGGACGCAAAGGGCGAGCGGGTCTTAGTGTTGTATTATCAGCCAATACTAACTAGACCAACAGACGCCACTTCAACTATCTCCGCTGTCTCCTTTAGCGCGGTGATGTCGGACCTGCGCTGGCCCATGGCTACCGGAGTGGCGCTAGGCGCCTCGAGAGAGCACGGCAGCCCGGCCATTCTTGATCTAGATGTCGGGCCCGTCGGCGTACTAGCCGATCTCGCTCCGCGGGCTAACCATGTAGTGGCGTCCACCGCTTTCGCGGGCGTGCTCACCAGCGCCGACACAGCTGAGGCGGCTGTGCGGGCTCTCGCGAAGCTGACGACGGCAGAGGTCATCGTCGTGAGGACAGGAGAGAGGGCGCTTGGTTGACGAGCCTGTGGCAGTAGGCGGTCCGCCACCACCCCGCTTTCGCCGAAGACGCGGTGGACTCCACCGCAACCGGCGGTGTTGAGCATTGCGCCTCTGCTGTAGCTCTCGTCGGCGGGCGCGACTAGGACACAACCGCAGCCTTCGCCAGCGCCACCGCAACGCTGGAGTGCCTGCGGCTGGGCGGCCACTTGGCCGTGCCGACACGGCTCGAGGTTGAAAGCTTCATCAGAAGACCGGCGCGCATTAAAGATGCTAAGAAAGCGGTGCCCAATCTGAGCAATTCGCACACCTCTACCTGGTCCTGCCAACTGTCGCCGCACTTAGCTTACATCAAGTTTCCCAGCGACTGGCGCACCGCCCCCCTGCTTCAGGCGCTTTATAAGCTTGCGCACTACGGTAGGGCGCACGCCAAACCACTCGGCGAGGTCCGCCTCGTTGGGAAGTTACATACTTTCCTTCCACTTACGCTGGATTACGCGCTCTCTGATTTGGTCCACCTCCTACTGGTAGAGCAGCGCGGGCCGCCTAGAATGGTCGATTTCGTTTGCCGGCTTTGTAGTCCATTTGGTTGTTGGCGATCAATGCATTTGGAAACCACCGTCCACATTCAGCGTATGACCCGTGATATTGTCTGCTTCCGGCAAGCACAGGTACACCACAGCTGCCGCGACCTGGTCCGGATCTGCGGGCCGCTTCATCGGGGTCTTTGCGATAAACGCGGCGATCGATTCGCCCGGCGCGACACCCGAAACCCGCCCGTATTCCCTGTCCAACATGTCCCACATCGGGGTTACCACAACACCAGGACAGACAGAATTGACGTTGATGCCGTAGGGCGCTAGAGCCATGGCAGCCGATTGCGTGATGTTGATTAGTGCGGCTTTGCTTGCTGCGTAATGCGGCGCCAACGGTCGCCCTGCTTGGCCCGAGATCGAAGTCATATTCACAATTTTGCCGTAACAGGCATCCGCCTGACCGGACACCTTGACATGTTCGGGCACTTGGCTGACCATTTGCGTCGCGCCGGCCTCCAAGCAAAAGTAGCTTCCACGCAAGTTGACGCGCATCACCCTGTCCCAATCCTCTTCCCGCATTTTGAGGAACGGCGCCACAGAGTTTACGCCGGCATTGTTCACCAGGATGTCTAGACGGCCGAACGCGGCCACTACCTCGTCAATCATGGCGCGCGTAGCCTTAGTGTCCCCAATGTCCACAGGGTACGCCAGAGCGCGCCGCCCAACCGCCTCAACCTCCGCCGCAACTCCCTGCGCGGTCACGGTATTGAATTCGGCCACCACGACATGCGCGCCCTCTGCCGCGAGGCGCAGCGCGATCGCCCGTCCAATCCCCTGCCCAGCGCCCGTGACGATCGCCACTTTGTCGACCAAGCGTTGTTCCATATGGTTCGTCACCCCTTTGGTTTGCCTGCACTTACGTCACAGGCATCGGGAGCCCGTAGAACCTACGGGCGTTTTCGGCCATTACGCGCGCTTTCTCTGTCTCGGACAAGCCGGCGACACAGATCTGCCCGGGGTTGAATACGTCTCCGTAGCTCGGCGACGCCATTAGGCAGACCGGCCAGTCACTGCCGAACATCACTCGCTCGGTGCCAAACAACTCCAGTACCTTGTCCACATAGGGCTTGAGGTCCTTCGGCTTCCAACTGGCAGTCGCTTCGGTCACCATGCCCGAAATCTTGATACGCATGCGCGGGATGCTGGCCGAAACCTTCATCGCCTCCGGCCAGTCGTCAAATTGCCGGTTCGCGATGCTTGGCTTCGCAATGTGGTCGATGACCAACGGCAGATCAGGAACGGCATCGGCCAACGGCATGATGTATTTCCGTTCTCGAGGTTTTACCAGTAGGTCATAGCGCAGCCCGCGCTTTACTAGCTCGCGGAGCCCTCGCACTATGTGCGAACGCACGTTCCAGTCCGCGTCAGCTTCGACGTACCATTGGTAGCTGAAGGCAACCAGTTTGGGGTGTTTGATCTGGTCAAGAGCCTCGCCGACCCCCGGATCTGTCAAGTCTACCCAACCTACCACACCGCCGATCCAACTGTTCTTATCCGCTAGATCCAAATATAGCGCGTGTTCTACAGCGTGGAATTGACTTAGACGACCACGGTCCGGCTCACCCCGAGCTTGTCTAGCCACGGATTTAGTTCTTTGGGTCCAAAGTCGCGCAGAATGGATTCGACTGGTTCCAGCGGCACTTGAAACTTGTCAAAGAGTCCAACGACAACCTCTTTTTTTCCAGAAGTGCCGGTGCGCATCTTTGACAATCATTGTCTTGCCCTCACGCTTCGAGCGCGTAGACTTCCCTGAGTTGGACCCACTTCGAGCCTTTCGGCGCCCCAGGTATAGTCTCTTGGAACGTGGCCATCAACTCGTCCCATTCACGTGCGCGCGGGTGTTCCTTATACTTTGGCAAGTCTACGTCCATGTCAAAGTCATCGCGAGTCTCCATAAACAAAAACAGGGTGCGCAGGAAGCGGTAGATATACATGCGCTTGATGCCAACCCGCAAGAGACCCTCATTCGTCTCTAAGAACGGATTCGCATGGTATTGTTCATATCTGCGGATGATCTCCGGATCGTCCTTCAGCATCACGGTCATCGCATAGCGTTTCATGACTCTCTCCACTTCCCTAACTCGGGTTTTACAGGATCGACTGGAGCATATCCTATATAATTAAGGTTCACAACTGATGGTAGGAGTAAGTGTTTTTCAATTCGCCTTGATTCTCTTGTCCTTAACCACCAAGGTGCCATCCGCCAAGAGGATCATCTTTGGCATATCTAATGAGATCAGCAGTGCCTTGCCCTGCGCAGTGTAGTCCCATCAGCTCGTGCAGGTCATATTTAGGAATGACATTAATCCCACTGGTTAGTTTGTCGAAAGTCAAGATGTCAGCCTTGTCCGCCAGCCACTTGGATACCTTAACCCGATGCTGGTTGGCGCCGCTCCTAGCCATCACCAACTGGGCCCGCGGCGGCTTCATCACATTTAGCTTATAAGCTTCCACTGCTGCCATTGCTTTTTCCTGTAAATCTTACAACTAGCCCAGAGAACAAAAGTCTACTACAGATTGAGATGGGCACGTTGAGGAGCATGCTGTGTGAACACTCCCTCTCTCTCTTGCGGTTCTTAATCACGGAGCGGATCTTGTAGCGTGCTATAGCGGTAGTGAGATTGTCCGAGTGCGCTGGCTTGCCGTCGCCCGAAAACCTCATCCATTACGATCGTGCCCGCGCCGATCAAGGCATGCGCAGGTTTAGTACATCCGGCGCACACCACTCCATTCGGGTCTAGCACGACGCAGGGTTTCAGCGTAAAGCTTACATCCTGCGAGCAGCTGTGCGCTGAGACGTTGCGTGCTATCAGGGCCGGTAATACACTGCGCGCCTTCTGGGCGGGCTGCTTGCTGGTCACATAACTGCGCCCGATCATTCCAGTTACAGGCTAGTCGCAATCAAGTCCAGCCAGCATTTCGCTGTTGAACGCGTTGTGCCCATCGCGCGGACTACCCAACACATTGTGGAGAAAAGTCACTTTCTGTTGTGTGATCGCCGCGGTCAGCGCGGGATTCAGGTCCCCACACATCACGTCTAGCCACTTTTTCGCCTCTCGGTTGATTTGTTTGTAACCGCCGAAACATACCCACCTGTTTGGGCGGTTTCTCGAGCAAGATGTATTCACCCACGCTGAAGGCAAAGGTCAGTTGTGCACGTGCGGCACCACGCTGATGCCAGCTAGTCGCCGCGCGTAGTGACAAAAATTTCACTTGTATCCCGACCAATGTAATCTCCCCTGCGTCCGGCTGGTAAAGCCCAGTGATGACTCAGATCAGCATGTTCTTGACCACGCGATTTTCGTCAATCAAGGCGTGGATTTCTTATATCCTAAGAGTCAACGGAACATTATCTAGCGTGTGTGCGCCGGTCAAGGTTGTGCTGGCGCCGGTGACTTCTAGGGCGCGATAATTGTTTTCGGTGCTTGTGCGAGACCATCATTAGTTGTGCGCCGGCCTTGGGTCAGGCGGTTCATACCGACCACATTTAGGGTCAGCAGACCCAGCAGGAATTGAACATTGTATGGCTCAACTTGTAGATGCACCAACGCATTGTTGATGATCGCGATCAGAAGTGCCGCGATTCCAGTATCGCGTAACTAGACCACACCATCGATCAGGCGGTTCTACGCATCCCGCTTCCATATTGCCAGTGCCTAGATTTAGTTCTGGCCACGGGCGAAGGCGTCCATGCTATCAGCTAGATCAGCTTCCATATGCGCAAAGTACGGGTGCGGTCCACTTGGCATGAACGCTACGCGCATGTCTGCCACAGCTGACGCCGCTGCTTCTGATGCTGCTGGGCTCTTTCCGGCGCCGCCGCAGGTGTAACCACGCCGCCCGTGCATCCGGCCAGCATCGATACCACCACGTGAACTGTCACGACTGTCCAAAAGTGTTTCTTCAAAACCTGCATCACTTTCTCCCTGATAGACTCCTCATGCAGCTAAGGACCAAAGTTGATCTTGCAGCAATGTCTGGCTTGGTGTGAACAAATTACTTGTCGTCGCCTTGTCCTACAACTCCTTTCCATATTCTTCGGCAATTAATACCCAAGGTCACTCCACCATTCACCGGCAGGTTGACGCCAGTGACAAATGAACTGACATCCGATGCCAAAAACAGGGCCACCTGACCAATTTCGTCAACAATAGCGATCCGCCCCAAAGGATGAATCGAATAGATATAGCCCCGCGATGCCGCCTCATCCGACTGTAGCGCAAACCACCGGTTGACCAACGGGGTCTCTGCCCAGCCCGGGCAAATGTTGTTCACCCGAATGCCGTATTGCGCGAGGTCTAGGGCCAGATTCTTCGAGAGGGTGTTGCTAGCTCCCTTGGTCGACGCGTAGGCCGCAGCATTGCACTGTCCCACCACGCCGGCAATCGAACTCAAGTTGACGATGCGCCCGCGCGAATCGTTTATAATGAGGCATCCCGCCTTTGGCGACCAGATACATGCTCTTCGGATTGGTCGTGAGGATCAGATCCCAGTCGGCTTCTTTGCGTCCTAGAGGCTCTTGCTGTCATGTATGCCGGCGTCGTTGACCACCACATTGATGCGCCCAAACCGGTCCACGACTGCTGCGATCATACGGTTCATCTGGTCCGCCTGGCTCACATCGCATCGGTAGGCGTCGGCACTGATACCGAGCTCGCGCAGTTCCAGCAAGCTGACGCCGAACGCGGCCGCATCGACGCTTCCACCACCGCGATGCTTGCGCCCGCCTGCCCCATCGCCCGCGCACACCCCAAGCCAATGCCTTTGATCCCACCCGACACCACGGCAGTCTAGCCAGCCATTGCCCCTTCGCTCTTTCCTGTCACCGTATACCGCTTAAGCATGGTGCTCGCCTACTTCTAGAAATTCGTATGCAACTGTAACCAAGCATATTTCAAGTACGTGCTCAACAACAATGACTTCAACCTTAGCCAGCCTCCGGCATAGAAGACTCCCCTCATCTGTGCGACTCCAACAACTGAATCGGATCTTCGATCAGGGTCACAAGGGTCTGCAGGAAGCGTGCCCCGCGCGCGCCATCCACCACTCGGTGATCAAATGTAACACTCAATTCCAACACCAGCCGGATTGCCAACTGGCCGTCGATTGGCAGGACTTGGTCGTGGAGCTTGCCCACCGCCAGGATCGCCGCCTGCGGCGGGTTGAGGATCGCTAGGAAGCGCTCGACCCCAAACATCCCGAGGTTGGAAATCGTAAAGGTGCCTCCTGCCAAGTCGTCGACGCGTAGCCGTCCTGTATACGCCCGCTCCACGAGGCCTGCTCGCGTACGCGCAATTTCGCGCAGGCTCAAGTGATCTGCATTGCGAATCACAGGCACGACCAGCCCATCCTCCAGCGCAACCGCCAGCCCGATGTGGACCGCCGTTTGCGTTAAAATCCGGCCTTCCCGCCAGCTCCGGTTGACCTGCGGATGCTCGGTTAAGGCCTGCGCACACACCATGATCAGCATGTCGCTGACTGTGATCTTGTCCTCCCAGCGCGGCTGCGCGCTGCGCTGCCACGCATGTAAGCGGTCCGCCAGCGCCTTGCGCTGCAAGAAGAAGTGCGGTGCGCTGGTCCAGGCCTGCGTCGTGCGCTCCGCCATGATGTGCCACGCCGTAGACATCGGCTGCTCGTGCACGTCGTCGCGCTCCAGCACAGTCAAAGGCTCGGCGCGCAACTCCGGCACGACCGGCGCGGCCGCGGCGCTTGTCGCCTGCCGTGCCACGACATCGTGGGTCACGATCGCGCCCCCCAGCCCGCTGCCACGCAGAGCAGACAATGCCACGTTGCTCTCGAACGCAAGGCGCCGCGCCTTGGGTGAGGCGAGGACCTTCTCCTGGGACACCTGCTCGCCGGCCCGGTATGCGAGTACGTCTGCCTTTTGGACGGGTCCACCCTCGGTCCGGGCGAGCGCCAGATCGACATTGTGGACCGCCGCCACACGTGCGGCCACCGGCGACGCAGCTACGGGTGGCGCAGCTGTTACAGGTGCAGCGCTCTTAGCCGCGCCGCCTTCAAGGTTTGCTACCATTTCGCCCGGTGCATAGAGTCTTGCCACGACCTGCGTAACCGGCACCTCCTCACCCTCAGCCACCAGCCAGGGACCAAGCACGCCAGCCGCGGTCGCTTCGATCTCCTGTACTGCCTTGTCCGTTTCGACTTCAAACAGCAGTTCGCCGCGCGCTACGGGCTCGCCAGGCTGTTTCAGCCAGCGTACAAGCCGCCCGCTCTCTTGCGCCATGCCCAGCACCGGCATTATCACATCAATCGCCATGCGCCGCCTCAGTTCCGGCCACAAAGCACGCTGGCTGCAGCGACAACCTTGTCCGCCGTCGGCACGGTCAGGTCCTCGAGCACCGGTGAGAATGGCACGGGCACGTCCATAGCTCCCATGCGCTTGACCGGTGCGTCGAGATAGTAAAACGCCTCTTCGGCAATCACCGACGCGATCTCCGCTGTGACACCATAGCTCTGGTAACCCTCGTCCAGCACGATCGCACGGCTGGTGCGCTTGACCGAGGCCACGATCGTCGCTTTGTCCAGCGGCACGGTCGTGCGCGGGTCGATCACCTCCGCCTCGATGCCCAGCAGGCTGAGCTTTTGCGCTGCCTGTAACGCCACCTGGACCATGCTGCTGGTCGCTACCAGCGTGATGTCACGGCCGGCGCGCTTGATGTCCGCCACGCCAAACGGTATCAAATACTCTTCGACGGGCACGGGGCCGACCATCTGATACGAGAGCTTGTCTTCAAAGAACACGACCGGGTTGTTGTCGCGGATCGCGGTCTTAAGCAGCCCCTTGGCGTCGTATGGGGTGGACGGCATCACGACTTTCAAACCCGGGATGTGCGACGGCCACGCCTGCAGGCTCTGGCTATGCTGGGCCGCCGAACGCCGTGTGGCGCCCATGTTGGCGCGAAAGACCATCGGCGCTCGCCACTTGCCGCCCGACATGTAGTGCACCTTAGCGGCTTGGTTGGCCATCTGGTCCATGATGATCCCCAGAAAGTCACCAAACATGATATCGACGATCGGGCGCATCCCCGCCATGGCTGCGCCGACCGCCAGTCCGGCAAAGCCCGCTTCGGAGATCGGTGTATCGACGATGCGATCCGTACCAAACTCCTGCACCAGTCCTGCCGTAACTTTGAACGGCGTGCCGGCTTCCGCCACATCCTCGCCAATCAGAAAGACTGCGTGGTCACGGCGCAGTTCTTCGGCCAGCACCTCGCACACGGCCTGCGACCAAGTGATCTCACGCATGCGATCAGCCGGCGTGAGCGCTGAACTAGACGTAGACATGGTTGGTCACCTCGAGCAAATCCGGATACGGCGTCTGGCGGGCAAATTCAACGCCGGCCGCGATCTCGACCTGTACCTTGGTTTCAATTTCGCCAAGCAAGGCGTCGGACACTGGAGTGTTCTTGGCTAACCAGTTGCGCAGTACCACGATCGGGTCGCGTTCCGCGCGCCACTGTTCTTCTTCGGCCTTGGGACGGTAATACTCGCGGTTGATGTCGCCCACGTGGTGCCCGAAGTAGCGATAGGTATTGCACAACAGGAAGGCCGGTCCTTCCCCGCTCCGGCAACGCGCCACCAAGCGCCCCGCCACGTCGTTCACCACGCGCACATCCTGCCCATCGACCTCCTCCGAATAGATGCCAAAGGCGCGCGGCCGTGCAGTCAGATCGCCCGCTGCCGTCTCTTTGTAGAAGGTGTACTCTGAGTAGAGGTTGTTTTCGCAGACGTACAAAATCGGCAGGTTCCACAGCGCGGCCATGTTCATCACCTCGTAGATCAGCCCTTGGCCCAGCGCACCTTCACCAAAGAAACAAACCGATACCCGGCCGTTTTTGAGCATCTTGGCTGCAAACGCCGCACCCGAGGCGATCCCCGCGCTACCGCCCACGATCGCATTGGCACCAAGGTTGCTGGTTTCAGGGTCGGCGATATGCATCGACCCGCCTTTGCCGTGACAGTAGCCCGCTGCCTTGCCCAACAGCTCGGCGAACATGCGATCCACCTGCGCGCCCTTGGCCAGGCAGTGCCCGTGCCCGCGGTGCGTACTTGTGATGTAGTCAGTGAGTTCAAGTGCCTCGCAAACGCCCACGGCCACGGCCTCTTGCCCGGAATACAGGTGCGCTAGGCCCGGCATCTGCCCCGTCTTATAAAGTGTGTTGACCTCGTCCTCGAAATAGCGGATCTTGAGCATCTGCGCGTACATGGTCAAATACTGTTCGATGTCCCCAGTGATTTGCCCAAGAGATGCGTTCATGCTTCTGTCTGTCACAGTCGCCTCCAGTTTCTTGCTTCGGTGGAGAGCGGGGTGACCTTGATCCCGCGGTCTAAGCGAACCACAGTGATGCGGCCGTTTGAGTCAAAGCCCCTGCCCATGCGGACGAATTCGGTAGTCATAATTCATGAGTTCCTCGTACCACTCCCACTCCATACAGCCAGCGCCGGTTCCAGAATGGCTGGCCCTCCACGCTGATATCCACTTCAACCGAGGTGTGGTGCTGCGTCGTCACGCTGCGCGCCACCAGCGCGATGACGCCAGCGGGCCGCTCGATGCGAACCGTGGTGGTGGAATGCATGCGCGCTAGGTCGGGCCGCGCAGCGCTCACCGTAGCGCCGTATTCATGGTCGGTTGCCACCTCGGTATGCGCGTCCAGCATCACGCGCTCGGTCTTGGTCGCCGACAGCCGCACAGTGTCAGTCATCAGGTCGCGAGCCAAGTCCCACGTCTGGCTGCCGCCGCGGTCATTGGCCGATCCCAATACCGACGATTGCAGCTTGCCCCACACCGGCCGCGCAGCCTCCGCCGGCGGCGGACACACCGGAAGAATGACTCGGCTGTTGCCATGGAACAGCTTCAACATCGCCGGCATCGGCGTCGGCCACACCCGCGGGAAATCGGCGCAGGACACCGCCACCCGCAGCCGCTCGCCCGGCAACAGGCGATACGCCACCGCCCGCAACGGCACCGTCACGCACACCCGCTCCCCCGCCTTAGCATGCACCGACAAATCTGCCCAACCGGTTGTGATCAGCACCGACCGCCCGTTTCGCGCCACCGCCGACAACTTTATCACAATGTTCAGCGGCAGCGCGCTCGCCGCCAGCTCCAAAGTTGCCTCCGGCGCGCCGATCAGCTCCATCGCCTCGTCCAACGGCGCGGTGGTGAAGCACAGCGAGCGCGCATCGTCGCCCGACTGGTCATGCGGCAGCAATGGATCGATCGCGGTCGTCCAAGGGTCCCAGGCAAGTGACAGCATGCCGATGGTCGGGTCGTAGACATGGTTGCTGGCACCCTGCCCAGTGGCCTCGCCCAGTGTGAAATCGCTGTTTAGCACCAGATCGCGCGGCGCCAGCCTAGCCAGCGGCCATTGGTGCTCAGCACGCCAGAACCCCTCTCGCCCCTGAATATACAACGACACCGGCGCCTCGTCCTCGATTCCATTGCGGATGCCCCTTAGCCAGCGGTCGAACCAGCGCTCCATATCCGCCAGCCCGGCCGCCGGGGATTCACGCCCGGTATCGGGGAACTCATGCTTCCACGGGCCCATCAGCAGCTTCTTCGGCGCGGCGATGGCGGCAAAGTCGCGCGGCGTGCAGTCAGTATAAAAATCGCGCCAGCCGCAGATGAGGAAGCTCGGGCATTCGACCATGGACATGTCAGCGACGCGGGACTGCCAAAACCCATCAAATCCTGGGTGGTGGATGAAGCTTTGCAGCCACGGCAGATTGCCCTCTAGGTGCTCAGCCCAAATGCGGGCCCAGCGGCCCTCAAGGTCTTGGAGCTGCGGCGGCATCAGGTTGTACGCCATCATGCGCGGCCCCCAGTCGGCGCGCATCCAAAAACCACTGCTGGTGCCGCCGAGCGAGACCACGCCCCGATGCAGATCTGACGTGGCATGGATTGGCACGATCGCCTTCAGGTGAGGTGGCCGCGTCGCCGCAGTGGAAAGCGAGGTGATACCGGGGTACGACACGCCCCACATACCAACATTGCCGTCGCACCAATCCTGGGCGGCAATCCATTCGACAAGGTCATGACCATCCAGCCCTTCGCCGGGGGCGAACAGCCCAGGCGAGGTACCGCCGGAATTGCCAAGACCGCGCAGATCGCCGGTGACGGCGGCATAGCCACGAGCCGCGAAGTGGCGATGAACGGACTCAACGCTGGTGCGTCCCCCGCGGCCGTCCTTGTGGTAAGGGTTGAAATTGAGAATCGCCGGACCGCAGTGCCCGCAGCCGGGTCGCACGATGTCAACGGCAAGTTCAACACCGTCGCGCATTGGAACCAACACGTTGCGCTCGGTGATCAGCGTCTTTTTCATTAAGATCCTCACATGTTTGGCGGACTCCAAGCCGAAATGGCACAGTGCGATTCCCTGACGGATGGGAATTTGCGGCACCCATTGACGCCCCACAGCGTCCACTTGTTGTGCGCACTGGTCAATGTGCACATCTCGCGAACCATCATCCCACTGTTGACTCGGGGCTAACGACCACGTTTGTTCAATAAAAGATAATTAATTGGCGCAAAGAACGTGATTGAACAACCTCCGTAACACAGCATCTGCGGAACAAACATTCAGTGCACTCCGCCGGTCCCCGACCATATCTCCTTACACTCCGCAACTCGTGCTGTTCCCACAGAGCGGATTAACAGCCCGTAATAAATTCGAAGCGCCGCCATTGGTACACCCCCACCTAGTACCCTGCGGCGCGGCCACTAACCGCGCTTGTTTCTGAAATAGAAGTTGCGCCGCTCGTAACCAAGGCGCAAGTTGTCTCCCACTCATCATCCCAACTGGAAGCAAGGCAACGAACACCGCCATTATTCAATATACAACGCGCGGTCAGATTTGTAAAACCAGTCTCTTAGCGAAAAGCGCTCGGGGTTGTGCTCCACGAGCTGGCAAGTCGCCACTTAGTGGGATCACAGCACAGCTGCAAAATGCAAGAGCACTATCTCATTAGCCGACTTCCAGCTTGCAGCCAAAGAAAAATCGACACCAAATTCCAATGGGTATCCAGCACCTACAACGAGAAACAGATTTCTCAGACTCATCTTTACGAGGACTACCGATCGGTGACGCAGATAATTTGCTGGGGCCAATAATGGCCCGTTCAACGTGCTGCACTTAAGCATCCTGAATGTACCCATGGTCTGCCGCCAACAGTGCCTCGACCAAGGTCGTATCCGATCAACGACCGTATGCAGCATCCGC
>SXGT01699497.1_pt1 | contig 35855 bp, 27 predicted proteins | sample 3176221 | NCBI WGS metagenome assembly SXGT01 (sample SAMN11356862, study PRJNA531348) | freshwater metagenome | isolation source: freshwater sample F1-120 | place: China: Fuxian Lake, Yuxi | collected 2017-12-25 | reverse complement strand
GGAAACGATCAGGCGCATCCGCGACCAAGGCGCCCTCGTGACCGTCCCCCACCCCTTTGATCGCCTCCGTGGGTCCCGCCTGCGAAGCACCGCAATCCAGCGCATCGCCGACGCCGGCCTGATCGACGCGATCGAAGGACTGAATGCGCGGGTCACGTTCAGTGCCGACAACGACCGGGCAATCGCCTTCGCGCGCGCCTATGGGTTGCCAGTCGTCGCCGGAAGTGACGCGCACACGGCGGGCGAGGTAGGTCGTGCCTGGGTAACCCTCGCCGAGCCGCCCGGCACGACCCCCGACATCCTGCGCAAGCAACTCGTGGCAACGCGGGGGACCCCTTCCAGCCCACAAGCAGCCATGGGTCACGCCATCGGTGGAAGGCTGAGTTCACCCATCGTCCACATCGGCAGCTCCCTCGCCCGGTGGCAGCGTCGCCTTGGTCTTTTGCCGGACGTCGTTCTGTGAGTTCGGTACCGTCCGCATCGCTGGTCAGAGGCAGCCACAATCCCGGAACACCAACGACCGACGAGGGCCGCTCTCCCAACCCGTTCTCCCCAACGGCTGCCAATCTCGACCCACTTCCGTCACGACGCAGCCTCCTTGCAATCCGTGCCTCAATTCCCGCCCCATCGCGAGGCATCGTGATCCGCTGGCTTCTCGCCCTCACCATCTACGGCAGCGCGTACCAGGCCCAGTTCGCCTGGGGTGAACGGCCGATCTACCACATCACAGGCGACGAACCTCACTACCTCACCATCGCGACCAGTCTGATCCGCGACGGTGACCTCGAGATTTTCAACAACTACCGAGACAAGGACTACCTGCCTTTCTATCCATGGCATCTAGGTGATCCACGCGATCCCGAGGACATGCACGCCCTCTACGGCACCGGCGGAAACCTGTATTCCAAGCACAGCATCGGACTACCACTGCTGATCATCCCTGCAATGTGGCTTGGAGGGCATAGTCTCGCGATCGGGTTCATGATGGCCCTGAGCGCGTTGCTTTCCACGGAACTATGGCGCCTCGCCCGGGATGTCACTGGGCGCCAACCCGAAGCGCCCCTGCATCGGGGGCAGCGGAGCGCGCATGAAACAGGCGGGGCGGGGCGGGGATTTAGCGGGGCTTTCGCCACCGCCACGTGGTTCCTGGTTGTGACCGCCTCGCCGCTCCTCTTCTACAGCGACCAGTTCTACCCCGAGGTGCCCGGCGCACTCCTCGTGACCGTGGCCCTACGCGCCCTCCTGCAAAGCACCCTTGGCACCGCATCGTTCGTGCGCCTTGCCATTGTCATTTCACTCCTGCCATGGTTCCACCTTCGCTACATCCCCATCGCCGCCGTCATCGCCACGTGGGGACTGATCCGGTGGGCGTTTCCCGGATTGGCAGGCCCCTCTCCCGACGGCAAAGTCATGGACGGTCCGACCCGAAACTGGGTTGGTGCAGTCCTCGGAACCCTGATCGTCGCCGTCGCCGGTGGCGGCCTCGTCACCCTTTTCATGCGCCTCTTCGGAGGCATTCCCGCAGTGAACGACTACGGGTCCGTATCCCTGTCGAACATCCCGGCCGGTGCCCTCGGACTGCTTTTCGATCGCCAGTACGGCCTCCTGCCCTACGGACCGGTCTACCTCCTCGCCATCTACGGCCTCCTCGCCTTGCCCCGCCAGCTGGGTTGGGTACGCAGCGGCCCCATGCTCACCTTGCTGATCTCATACTTCGCGTTCATTGCCAGTTTCAGCTTCTGGTTCGGCGCGTTCAGTCCGCCTTCACGAATGCTTGTGCCCGTGATGCCGATCTTCGTGGCCGGCCTGGCCGTCGCCCTGCATCGATGGCGTGGATGGCGGATGACCATCGCCGCCATCGCACTTGCGCTCGCCGACTGGGCCATCGTTGCCCAACTCATCGCCGTTCCACGGCTCCGATACAACTACTGGGACGGCAAGAGCATCCTCCTTGCCCACCTCTCACAGGTGTGGGAAACCGACGTCACCCAGGTCCTGCCAACCTTCGTTGTGCCCGAACAAGCCTCATACGTCTGGGCGGCCGGGGCAATGGCAGGCCTCTTCGGCATCTTCATGCTGATCACGACCAGCCGACCGGTCAGTCGAAGCAACCGGATGCCTGACGGTCTGCCGACAATCGGCAGCGTCGTGATCACTCCGGATGACAAACGTCGCGAAGATCCCTGAGACATGTTGGCACGATGCAACTAGCCCGTCGCCCCATCAACCGGTCAACAGTCATCGGCGCTGTTCTACTCGCACTCGCGCTTCTGCTTGACATCATTGCCACGAACCGGCTTGCCATCGCCCTCGGTCCCGCGTCGGACCTCTTTCCTCGATGGGTCGGCGCCCGCGCATGGGTCATCGACAACGTTGATCCCTACAGTCCGGACGTGACCTCAACAGTCCGGTCGGCAATGGGTGATGCGCTTGGGTGGGATGGCACCGCCGACAGCGGAACCTTCGCGTTCGGGTTCGTCTATCCCGGGTACGTCGCTCTCCTTCTTGCCCCACTTGCCATCCTGCCATTCCCGGCGGCCTCGACAATCTGGCTCCTGATTTCCCAGGCATCGGTCGTCGGCACGGTCTGGCTTGTCTGGCACACACCTTCGCACATGCACCACCCCAACCCAACCCCGCCTGATGCAAACGCGCTTCGCTACCCCAACCCACCCCACCCTGATGCACAGGCGCCTCGCTTGTACGACGCTAGCCGAGGCCTGTTCATCACCACCGTCCTCGCACTTTTTTCACCACCGGTCATCTACAACCTGATTTTCGGACAGTTCGCCGTCCTGGCAACGCTCGCCATCGCGACCGCCGGATGGGCGACCGCCCGACGCCATGACCGGTTTGCCGGAACCATCCTTCCACTCGCCCTCGTCAAACCCCAACTTGCCTTGATCCCCGTGACACTCTGGGTCGCCGGCCAAGTGACGCACTGGTTCCGACCCGCGACCGCAATCGACCTCCCCTCTGCTGGCAGGATCCAAGTTGGGGGCGAAGCACGGGAAAGCCCGCCTGATGTACGTGCGCTTCCCTTGCCCGGCCGGATGTCCTTGCCCATTTCTCTCCATCTGCGGAGGCATGGTTGGGGCAATGACACGGGCAACTGGCATGGCATCGCCGCCTTCACGGTGACTGTCGCCACGGTCGGCGCCGCAAGCCTCATTGCCCTTCCACATTGGCCAGGCGCGTTCCTCGATGGCCTCAATGGCTACGCCGTCACCGCACGTGCCACCACCACCGTCGGGATCATCGCCTCGGTCATCACAATCGAGCCATCAGCCAACATGTTCATCCAGGCCGTCCTTATCGGAGCCGTCCTCGCCACCGTGTTCCTCGCCCCGTCCGGTCGGAACCGCACCGGTCACTCACTTCTCCCGGCCGGGGTCCTCACCGGCGCATGGATAATCCCCCCGGTCTACGAGTGGAACCACGTCGTGGGCCTTCTGATCCTGGTCCCGTTGATCCGCAACCGCCTTGATGCGCCTGCCCTTGCCGACAGGACCGGTGGGTTGAGGGTGGACGGTCTTCCCGCGGCGGTTCACCCTACCCCAGCCCCGTTGCCCCTGATGCAAAGGCCCTTCGCGATCCCAGCCCGGCCCCGACTGATGTATGTGCGCTTCGCTTCCCGGGCACAGTGGGAGGGCGTCCTGCATGCAGCAGCGGCGTGGCGATGGGCACCCGCCATCGCGTGGGGGATCACAAATATCGCCACCCTCCCGTTGGCGGTCCTGTGGCCTGATGGCAGCCGCGCCGTCTGGCCCGTGATCCTGCTTGGGGCATGGGTCGTCGACCACCGCACCCGGCCCCGCGCCCCCCTCGCCAGTCGCAACGGGAACCACGCGTTGGGGGTGGCCGGATTCCCGCACCGATGATCAGGCAGGTCTCCGCTCAGTGGGTGGTGACGGCGCTTCCAGCACCGACCCCTTGTCACGGACCACCACGGCCACACTCCACCGACGCAACGGGAACCGCGCGTGGCGGGTGAGATCCTCTCTCCCGCAAGTACCGATCTACGGAACACCTGAATGAAACCAAGTGCACACAGGCCTACCGCAGACGGTCCACGACTGTCCCGACCCCGTGCGACCGTGGGACAGCCGTCCTTACCGACGGCCGGTCTCGCGATTGCGACAGTTCTTGTCATCCTGATCGCCGTCGCATTCCGGGTACCTCGCCTTGCAGATACCCCGGGATGGGACGCTGACGAGGCGTACAACCTTGATATCGCCTGGCACCTGGCGCGGGGCGAAGCCCAGATGTTCGCCCTTGACTACCGGTTCGCGGCCCATCCGCCCCTCTTCTACGTCATCACTGGCGCGGCCATGCACCTGTTCGGTCGGGACCTTGCCGTTATCCGAACCGTGGCCGTCATCTGTTCGTCACTGACCGCCGGCACGATCACCTGGGCACTGGCGCGATCCGGAATGCTGCGTGCCGGTCTCCTGAGTGGTCTCGCCCTGGCCGTCGCGCCGTTTGCCGTCTCGTACGGTCGACTTGGCTACACCTATGCCCTCACCGGCCTCCTGGCCGCCCTTTGCCTGCACGCGACCCTCTCTTGGCGCCGGACCGGGAACCCGTCACGCATCCGCGACGCCGTGATCCTCGCTGCACTCGGGTGGCTTGCCGACCAATCCGGGTTGGCACTGATCGCGTTTGTCGCCTACGAGGTCCGCCTAGGCACTGGATCATGGGCGCATGCCGTGCGCGTCGTGATCGCCGCCTCGCTGCCGACGTTGATCGTCGTCGCCGGGTTCTTCCTCGCCGACCCGGAAAGCACCGCGACCGAGTGGAAGCAGATCTTCACGCGCCTGAACGCCACCACCGATCCGGCCCTTGGTGCCGCCCGTGACCAACTCGTGACCCTGCTTGGCGGTGCCGGGTCAGGCGTGGCGTCCGCGACCCTGACCGGCATCCGCATCGTGACGAACATCGGGCACCTGCTCCAAGCCTCTTGGTGGTGGCCCGCGGCCTTGATCGGCATCTTCGCCACGCCTGACAAGGGGGGACGCGCCACGGTGGTGCGTCTCTTTGCCCTGCTTGCGCTACCCGCCTTCGCCATCCGTCCAGTCGACCCATATTTCCGCGCCGCCCTGCCGTTGCTTGGCCTGGGTGGCTGGGGTCTCGGCATCGTCCTCGACCGGGCCATCGCCATCGCGTTCGACCTCTGCGGCGCGACAATCGGCCGTGGCGCGTGGGGGCCACGGCTCGGCGCATCGGTCCTCGCGTCACTCCTGCTGCTACCGCTCGGTCTCGAAGCCATCCATACGGTCGGTGCGCTGACCGCGCCAACCGGTCTCGTCCTGCCAATCACCCCATGGCTTGCCCGGGACTTATCAGACGCACGTGCGGCGGCGGCATGGGTGAATGCGCGCGTCCAGCCACGTGATGTCGTCGTTACCTCACCGGCGATCACGTGGCTGATCAACGATGCCAACGTCGCCGACTTCCTCCAGTCGGTGATCGTGTCCGTCCCGGACGCAACTTTCGCTATGTATCCTCCCAGAATAGCCGCGTCACGGTGGCGGTTCCGTCCGGCAGCCGATCAGGCCCGCTTCGTCATCCTCGACGACGTTACCGATGCGTGGATCAAGGCCGATCCAGATGTCCGTCGCGTCCTCGAACCCATTTCGACGAGGCCGATCGTCTTCCAGCAAGGCCGCTATCGGGTGCATGCCCGACCCGCCTGACCTGCCTGCACTTCGCACAGGTCACGTTCGAGAGGGCAGATGCAAGGCACGACGGAGTGCCCACGCCAGCGCGCCGGTCGCCACTGGCCCGCCACACCCCGATGCGATGACCCACATGGCATTCCTCCCGGAGCCCCGTCTCCACACCGCACCACCATCCCACCTGATTTCCATGCGATTCGCTTGGGTCGCTGCCCCGCCTGCCTTCTACGCGCTTCACGACCGCACCATCGATCACAGAGTTGCCAGTAGTGCCCGGTAGCCATGCACGAGCATCTCTATTCCTACAGTTGCCAGGATCAGCCCCATCAGCTTTTTCCATTGCCAGCACGAACCGGTCCCCAAGCAGGTGTTGGATCCGGTTCGCACCTAGCCGCAGCACCAGACTGACCATCATGGTGACGGTGAGTGCACCCGCCCACTCGAGCATCCGCACCGGTTACTGGCTGACCAGCAGCATCACCGTCGCCATCGAACTCGATCCGGCGATCGCAGGGACGGCGAGGGGAATGCTGAATGGTTCTCCCGCCAATATCGACGCCCCTCCCCATTGCCCATGATGCAAAGGCGCTTCGCCTTACGAACCACCGGTTGGCGGAAAGATCATTCGGATGGCGATCAGGAAGACCACCACGCCGCCAGCCAATTGCAGACTGAAACTGCTCAATCCCAGTGCCGACAGGCATGCCTCGCCGGAGAACACGAACAAGTCGATTTCTAGGCGAATGCAATCGCATGTTCGCTGACAACCACCCCAGCAGCACCCCGCCCGTCTCCTCTGCGCTTCGCTTGCCAGCGCCGCGACGCATCCATTGGGCGTCATGAGTTGGCGAACAGCGGAATGTTCCCAAGCGGGTCAAGGATCAGCCCCAGTAACACCAGAGCGGATACAGAGTCATCAGTAACCGCACCGCACGCGGTGCCAACGTGAAATCAACACCTCTGCGATGGTCAGCCGTGTCCCTCCGAACTGTCTCTGCATTTCACCATGGCCCACGAAACCTGTCCCGGACATACCCGGAAGAGACCGGCGGTCACCGCAACACCCGATGCCACCCACGCCGCGCCAACACAATCCACGCGCAGACGCGCGAATCCGGGCCGCATGCGCAAGGACATCCCCACGCGCACGGGCAACAGGAATCCCGCACCCATTGCGTGGCGGATCACATCTCCCGTTGGCGACGCTAAGGCACCCTTCAATCCAGCGACACTCACCAGGACCAGCAGACCGCCGGGGCAGCGATCCGTCCCGCGCGGGGAGGCCGGTTCCCGAACACGCCAAGCACACGCATCCACCCGAACCCGGCGAGCGTCAGGACCGCACCATCGGTACCCACCGGCAACACCGCCACCGACCCACCGCGCACCAACTGCACAGCCGAGGCGAGGGCGATCACCTGCGCGGTCAAAAGCACCATCCATGCCGTTCCGATCAACGGTCGCACCTGGGCAATCGCCGACCTCGCAAGGGAACCAGTTCCCCGACGGTCGTTGGGGACCAAGACGAGCAGCGCAACCGCATTCCCGGCAAGCGTGAGGATTGCCGCGATCGCCAGCAAACTGGCATCAACGAACGGAATGTGGTTAACCGGCAAGACCAACGAGACGGCCAGGACGAAGCGCACGACTGTCGCCATCGCGACCATGCCAATCGCCACGTTTTACGTCCGCACCGATGTCACGGGGACACCACGCAAACGCGGCAGGAATATGGAGGGCAACCGCCAGCGCCAGGGTGTTCGCGAACCCGAAGTACTGCACCCGGCCATGCAACGGCGCCAGCATCCGGTACGACGATGTCCCAACCTCGCCCGCAGACTGCATCAGTCCCATCGGGATCACGTGCGCAATTTCGAACCGCGGGTGACCAAGACGACAGTTACAAGCCCTTGTGGAGCACCTGCTCATCACAGTCCCGGCGTCGGGCATGCAAGAACAAAAAAAGCGAACCCCTCCTTGCACAGTGTGCATGAAGGGGTTCAGGGCGCCAGCAACGTAGCCAGCGTTATCCGCACCGTTCGCGGATCAGCGGAGCTCAACCTCACGTGGTGTACTCAATACTGAAACCGTCGAACGGGCACGGTGGAGACTACTGCTGGCGCAGCGTTTACCCATACGACATCACCTCCTTTCCACCTACTGGGCACACTACGCGAGGCCGGGCCCGATGTCAAGCGGCAATCTTCGTCCGAACGTCAAACCCAGCCTCAGCCCTCCAGCAACCGGTGTGACCGTGGCGACCATCCGATCCGTTCACGCGCCCGGGCCAGGTTGTGCATCTCCTCAGTCTCGTCACCAGCAATGAAGATTGCCTCGAAACTCCCATGCCGACCGGGCATCGGCTGTTCGGCGTCGGAGGGGGCGCGCGATGCCGTACCCGTGACCGCATCAATCGCGCCGAGATAGGCACGGGCAAGGTCCGCCTCATCCAGGATGTACAGCTTGCTACCCGTTGGCGAACCATCCGGGTACATGCGGTCCGGTCGCTCATGCCGTTCCTTGATGAACTGCGCCCGCGTGCGTGGACCCGTGATCCGCAGGGCCATCAGGTGCATCCCGAACCACCTCGCGAAGTAACGGCACACACCCTCACCGAACCCCTTGGTCAGGCCATACACACTCGGCGTGTCAAGTGGCATCTCGTCCTCATTCGTGTAGAAGGGTCGATGCCGGTAATGCACACTCATTGTTCCGGTGTAGACCCCCGACCGGATGCCTCTCAGCTGCGCAAGATACAACAGCAGGTGCAGGCCCTTGCCATTCACATCGTAGTTCGCCAGAATCGTCGGCACATCCTGGTTCGTGACACTACCGCCCTGAGCCTTCTGCATCACGGCCCAGACGAAGGTGTCCACACCATCAAGCGCGCGATCGAGTGCGTCGGGATCCGTGACCGATCCCTCGACAAACTCCACGCCCGATGCCGTCGGTGGACGGATGTCCATCACGCGAAGGTGGTGTCCCGCACGCAGGAGATACGGCGTGACAAAGGTCCCAACGTGACCACTGCCACCAACCATCAGCACCTTGCGCGGATGCGCCGCCGGGGCAATGTCGTCCGGTCCGTCATGTATCGTCGAGGCCACAGGCGTCTCAATCCTTCTCCGGTTTCTATCCGGGATGAGCCTCGTGACGCGAACCGTCGCGCACTCACATCCCCGCACGCGGTGCGATCATATCCCGGGCCATTGCGTCGGCGCAGCCGCCGTGGAGATACCCCCAACGCCATCGCCCCTGACTGAACGACGCTTCGTTCGGCTGTCGGGAAGACCTAGACCGCAACGACGGCGGGAACGACATCTTCCCGCCTGGTCCGGAATGTCCGCCACACGAGGACCTGCGCGCCACCGATCACCACCACCGCCATCGCGAACGGTGCCCGGGGATCGATCGAGTACAGCCACCCACCCAATGGCGGGAAGATGATCGCCGCCACAGTTGCCGCTGTCGCCAACAAGGCAACACCGCCAGCTACCTGCGACCGGGGACACCAATCGGTCAATGCGACGGTGATCAGCGTGCCAAGCGCCGCCATCGCACCCCGGCCGGCGTATCCCACCAACTGCACCGCAAGCAGCGGTGACGAAAGGATGAGGATGTAATGCGCCGCAGTCAGCGCACAGGCCACGTACATCGCCACCAGCAAGCCTCGACGGCGTCGCACACGGTCGATCAGTAGTACCAGCAGCGCCGCGCCCGCGGATGCCGCACTGCCAGTCCAGCCGATCGCCGCACTGTCGTACCCGTACTCATCCCGAAGGATGAGCGGCGCGAATTGCACGGCAAGGTGGATCGACGCATGTATTGCCAAGCTGGTCGCCAGCAGCAGGCGGATCACGGGCATCGCCAGCAGGCTCCGGTAGACGTCCCACCCCTGGCTGAACGCACTTGGGCGCGTCGTCGTCAAAGGAGGGACTACTGCCACCGGATCGAGAAGCGCACCCGTGTCATCGACCCGTGATGGTCCAGTGTGCGAACGGAGCATCGCCATCATCATCACGCTCAATCCGCAGCCAATCAGGGCCAACGAAAAGACCGCCCCGTCTCCGAACTCGCGCGACACCCACCCACCGACCGGCGGGGATACCGTCATCGCCACGAACTGTGCGGACCCGATCACGCTGTAGAGGCGGGCCACCCCAATCCGTTCCTCGTCGGCAATCCGTGTCAGGAAACTGTTCACCGCCGGCGCAAGCAATGCCACGAAGTTCTGCACGAATACGCCCGGAACCACATGCCACCAACTCGTGGCCATCACGAAGGTCCCCGTGGAAATCGTGTGCAATCCGTGCAAGACGACGGTCTGCCACTTGTGATAGCCATACTGCGCGACAAACCCGCCCGGTAGGTAGACCAGTGTCGCGACCAGGCTTCCCACCCCGATCACCGCACCGACCTCGACCGAATCCGCCCCGAGACCCGAAAGGAAGACCGGCCACGTGTACGCCCACAATCCCGTACCCAGTCCCCACAGGAACCACGCGTATATCAGCACACTGCTGTCACGCCCGAGGCCGGGCATCCGCATCATCGGGACGGCCTCCATGCCATCTCCGACCCTGGTCACCCAGTTCCGCAGTGCGCCGCGACCCGGGTCCGGAAGTAACGGAGGACGTGCCAAAACCATTCCCCACATGATGCCTGAGATGCACTGCTACGCGGTCCTTGCGGACCCCAAGTCATCTTCCCCCTGAGTCAGGTTCTGGGCACCCCCTCGTTCGATCCAGGCATCCTTGCCCGCATCTCCACCTGGCACATCACTCCCGGTCCCCAAGCATCCCCTGCCCGTAGCCCACAATTCCGGTCATCTCCCATGCTACGCTGAATACCGGAGACGGTAATCGCCCATGCCCGACAAACCCCGCGAACTCACCGGAGGCAAGCCGTTCCATCCCGGCGAACCCGTCCGGTTTCCCGGTGGACGGCGCCGACGCGTAACCACGGTCTACACCTGCAGCGAGACCGTCGGGGAGATCCCAACAACGTGGTGGTGGACCTGGTTTCACGATGGAAGCCTCCTGGAACAGACACCCATCGAGGACTGCCACTACACCGACCATGATCTCTTGCCCGCCGATGCACCATTCACGCGCGAACTTGTCGGGCCAGCGGGTTGGCTTGAACAGTTCGAAGCTGCCGTCAGACGTGCCGACGCACCCGGCGTGCCCGACGTGCGGGTGACCCTGAACGGCCGACCCTATCGGATCACCGCCACCGGGACCGTCACCGCCACCATCGTCGGCGACCCGCCATCACTGCCACCGTGGCATGGCCTCGCTTCGCCAAACGGGGCACGCGCCGATCACGAGCGCCCGGATGCCATTGCCGGGCCGGTACCGGTCTACTTCGCTCTCGCCGACTGCACCCGTCCCCAACGGATCGCCCTCGGACTCTGGACCGATCACGTCTGCCTCAGCTTCGGCCGACGCCTCAAGCTACCGGGCAAGCCAGCGCCGGATCATGCACGACCAAGCACGTCAGCTGTGGATACTGGCCGCAATCACGATTGACACTGCAATCACGAAGGCACCGGCCATGATCGCCGCCGCGACGTTTCCCTCGTCAAAGATCCGCCGGCTCAGGTTGCCGGGCGTCACCGCGTCGAACATCCGGTAACCGACAAACAGCAGCACGAACCCCATCACCGAGAAGATCGTCGCCAGCAGGATGTTCAATCCGAGTTGCTCGAGGTTCAGTGACATCGTGTGCAGACTCCTTCTTCCATCGCAGTATAGTCGTGTTGGGGAGCGTGTCGATCATGGCCAGGGTGGGGGGAAGGCAGCCTGGCCAGATGGTTGACCCACCAGATGTTTTCGCCTCCTGAAAGGGATTTCATGAAGATCGCACTCATCGGCGCTGGAAGTGTCGTCTGGACCCGGCGCCTCATGATGGACATCCTGAGCTTCCCCGAACTTGCCGGGGCCACCCTCTCCCTGATGGATATCGACCCAGTCCGACTTGAGACGGCCCGCCTGACCGTCGAGCGCCTCGTCGCGCAAGTCGGGGCACCGGCCACCGTCGAAGCCAGCCTCAACCAGCGTGACGCCGTGCGCGGGGCCAAGTACGTCATCTACGCCGTGCAGGTCGGGATGCACCACGCAACCCTTCTCGACTTCGACATCCCACGCAAGTACGGCCTCCGCCAGACAATCGCCGATACCCTCGGTGTCGGTGGCATCTTCCGCGGACTTCGCACCATCCCAGTCATGCTTTCGCTCCTGCGCGACATGGAGGAAGTCTGCCCCGACGCCCTTTTTCTGAATTATGTCAACCCGATGAGCATCCTCTGCCTCGCGGCCTCCCGTGCCTCATCGATCCGCACTGTCGGCCTCTGCCACAGCGTGCAGGGAACTGCCCACCAACTGGCCGGATACCTGGGTGTCGATGACAAGCGCATGGGCTACCGCGTCGCCGGCATCAATCACATGGCCTGGTTCCTTGATCTCACCATCGACGGTCACGATGCCTATCCGGCACTGTGGGATGCGATGGGTAACCCGGCGGTCTACGGTCGTGACAAGGTGCGTTTCGAGATGATGCGGCGCCTTGGCTACTTCGTTACCGAGAGTTCGGAACACATGGCCGAGTACGTCCCCTATTTCATCAAGCGCGACGCACTGATCGCCGAGTTTGACATCCCGATCGACGAGTATGTGCGCCGGAGCAGTGAAAATCTTGTAACTTTCGAGAAGACGCGTGCCGAGGTGGCTAGTGGCGCGCCGATCGAGATGAAACTCAGCCACGAATACGCGGCTTACATCATCCGTGCCATCGAAGCAAACGTGGACTGGTCGTTCAACGGCAACGTCCCGAACTCGATGGACAGGCGTTCCGCTGCCCTGATCCCGAACCTTCCCGCCGACGCCATCGTCGAAGTGCCTATCCTGACCAACCGGGCCGGACTACAGCCATGTCATGCCGGCGAATTGCCGGGTGGCGTCGCCGGACTGAACCGGACCCACATATCCGTCCATCAGTTGGCCGTCGAGGCCGCCCTGACCGGCAATCGTGACGCCCTCTACCAAGCGGTCATGCTCGACCCGCACACGGCAAGTGTCCTCTCGCTCGATGAAATCTGGTGCATGACCGACGAACTGGTCGAGGCACACGGCGACACCCTCCCGAGCTTCACCCCCAGACGCCTCGTCGGCGCGCGGGGCCGTCCGCCCCTTGCATGACCACCTGAACTGCAATTGCAAGCTGACGCCTACCTGATACGGCCCCCCTTGGGATCGCCGGCGGCCTCGTCGGCACGAACTCACGGCGCCCACCGTGAAGGGTGGGACCACGTCACAACCATGGCCCGTGTCGCGACAATCGCACTCCAGCAGTCGGCCGGTTGGCACATATCGACGCCAAAACATGCAGGGTTTTGAGTGCCGAACAGTGCTAGATACAAGTTGCACTCTGCAAATGCGCGTGTCCGCGCCGGCCTGCTTCGCACATGCTTCGGGCACGTAGGGGCACCGACGGTCACGGGAGCACATTCGCGCCTGCACTGTCCGGCTACCCGAAATTCACAGACTGTTGTGCAAGCACCCGCGGGTCCGTGCGTGCAGTCCGGGATTTCAAGTTGGCGACGATCGAATTGGTGGTTGGCTCCCGAAGCGAACGTGTACCCGCACCACTCCATGTCTGCCGGTTCGCAAGTTCGCCTGTTGATCGCACTGTGAACTACCAGCACCTTCCTCGTTGACGGTCTCCGCGCCGTTTCTGGCGTACCTGTGCCCAGGGCCGTATGCCATGCGTCAACGGAAACGGTGTCAGCGGTGCCACCACTCGTCACCGGTGACAACCACCCAGTCGGTCCACTCATCCCTTCCGTCGGCAAGCCGATCACGGAGGGGAAGAAATATGACACGAATTTTTCCTTGTTACAGATTGGACACAGACGTCACTGATGCCGAAGTACTGTGGTTTTTCCACTCAGCGACGGTGATCAACATCCCTTCTCGGCGCCGCAATCCCGTCTGTCACCCACCACCCGAAATGGCCTTGCCCGTCGTCGCCAAAGAAGAGGCCGACCGGTGACTCGTGATCCAGCAGCTCAAGCGTGCCGGTGACCAGCATCTCGGCCTCGATCTCCCACGCGGTCATCGCGTAGCTACCAAACATGACCGCGTACTTGTGTCGGCGTTTGCGACGCCTTGCAGCAATCTTCTTCCCGATGAATGCACCAAATGCGAGGAACTCCTCGATGATCGTTCCGCACTCGGTGCCTCGAAGGAACGGCAGGCAGCGCCGCAGCCGTTTTCCGGGTGCGTGGTCAGCCGTGAACACCAATCCGGGTCGGGGCCAAAGTCGGGCCGTTTGCTCCTCACTCATGGATGCTCCTTCCAATCCGTCAGCGACACCAACCATCCCGTCCGTGATGGGCAGATCGGTTCCCACTGCCGGAGACGGGTCTCTTCAGAAAACCAGACCGGGGTGCGACCATCGCCAGATTGGCGGTGGCGCACCCCATGCCCGCGGGGAAGAGGGAGGGCTTGATTAGGCCGAAGTGACCGCCGGCGCATGACCGGCAATCCATGCGTAAAGCGCCCTGTCGAAGTGATCGATGTGCAGCAAGGCGTCACGATCGCCGAGGACCAGGGCCGACTGTGCTGGCAACAGCACCTTGGCGGCGAACTCCTCCGCCTCGGGCGTCCCGGCTACCGGCGCGACGGCATCGGCCCTCCGGATTGCCGCTTGCCACTGCCGTGGCGCCTGCGAAAGGGCCAAGTGACGCGCAACCTGCCCGAAGATCGGACCCGCCTGCGAACGGATGCGGTCAAGGCGCCACACGCACTCACCAAGCACCTGCGGATCCCGGAACACGTCGCTCCGGACCTGCCCAATCAGGCGCTTGAGCTCAGACGCGTCTCGATGCAGCGAGGCAAGCCCCTCCACGAAGGCGATGATCTCCGGAACCAGCGCCACCCGCTTGCGTTCGACTGCGGTCGCAACTGCCACCTGCCCGGTAACCGGTATCGTGAAATCGATGTCGGCAAACTGTTCGCGCGAGACCCGCGCCCGGTTTACGATTGGATCGATCTCATCGAGTGCCTGCCCTAGGAGATCCTCGGCGACCTGACGCAGCGCTACCTCATGCTCCACGAGTTCCTGGGAAACCTCACCAAGCCGCGTCGCGGCGCCCGGCAACCCGAGATCGATCTCCTCGAACCGCGCACGTGTCTCGCGCAACCCGGCCCAGACCGCATCCGACGACCCACGCCGGCCGTGGCCATTCCCGAACTGGCGAAGGCCACCTGACACCGATTCGAGGAGTGACCACTGCGCATGGAAGGCATCGGCCCGCGCCCGGAGTTCGGCCGGTACCGGTTCAGCCGGCACGCCCGCCGACCCACCCGCAAGCGGGTTCCCACCCGGCCGTGTCGGTCCACTGGGATTTCCACCACGGAAGTCCCGTTGGCCCCGGGAAACGCTTGCCGCCAAGTAGATCGCTTCCTTCGCCGACGCTTCGTCCATGCGCGCACTGGCCATCCAAAGCGAGGAAGCCCGATAGGCCACGGACATGGCGTCGACATGTGCCGATGTGCGCGCAAACTCACGTAACCGGTCATCCAACGCCTCCCCGGCCACAAGGACCCCACTGAGGTCGCCACGCTTCGACCGGGCCGACGACGACTTCCGCGTCCGTTCGATCAGGTGTTCACCAACCCATCGCGCCACCGCGGGATCAATCACGTCGGCGTCACAGGTGGCCTCGTCGGCATGGATGTAGCGCACGTCCTGCCATGGCGATGCGGATTCGTCACCACCGGGCACCCGCCAGGTCCCGCGGACCCGCACCAACTGATCCGGTGCCCCTGCGGCCTGCGCGGGATAGCCCAGCGCCAGGACCACGTGGCGGACCTCGGCAAAGGTCAGGTCGCCCACTTCCACCCGAAATGTCTGGCGCGGTCCATCCGCCGACCCGACAACCGCGTTCCGGCGCCCGGTCCAGTACTCCGATACGACCTCGACAGTTGCATGGGCGTCGACCTCGAACTCAAGGGCCACGGCTGACGTTGCGATCTCGAAGACCTCGCCGAGTTCGCCCAGGAATGTCCGCGCGATCTCATCCGGGGTCCGCAGGTGATGGAACTGCCCACCCCCAGCGACCGCCATCGGTTGCAGCAGATCCTCGGCGTAGTCGTCACCGATCCCGAACGTGCTGGTCGTGATCCGTGCATGCTCACGCACACCCGCAACGTCCTGGCAGATCAGATCGACGTCGGTAACGCCCTCGTTTGCCTGACCGTCGGTCAAAAGAAAGCATCGGGTGATCGTGTCTGTCCCAACGGTCAATTGCCCGTTGGCAAGCGCACGGCAACCGTCCAGCCAACCCGCATGCAGCGCGGTACCACCACGGGAATGGACGCCAGCGAGTCGGCGGCGCACGTCACGCCGTACCTGCGGCGTCACCTTGGCGCGCGGCTGCAGTACCTCGATCTGGTCATCGAAGACCGTGACCGCGATCTCGTCTCCGTCCTGCAACTTATCAATCACTGCCAGCGCCGCCGCCTTGGCAGTCTCGATCTTGCCTCCACCCATCGAACCAGACCGATCGATCACGATGCCGATCGCCACCGGCAACCGACCCACCTGCCCGGCATGTGCCGGTCGCGGTGCCACCCTGATCTCGGTATCCAGAAACCGCTCACCACCGGAAACCGGCACGTGGGCACGGTCGGGTCGCGCCGTCACCGTCACCAGCGGCGCCCGTACCCCTGCCCGTGAACTCCCTGTGCCTGCACCACTTGTCTTCCTAGCCATTTCACTTTCCTTTAACCATGTGCCCACGCTGTCACCATTGACCACCACGCCGTCGATGCCCCAGTCCGGTTCGCCGTTGAACCGCACCCTGAACGCCTCACATTCAGTATGACAGGAAACATTGTCACTGTCAAGTGACACACCATTGATGATCCACTTCTGCATACGTGATGGAGATCATTCTGATCATACACCATCGGCGATATCTGGCGTGTATTACGACAAATCACTGTCGTAATACAGTCGGATATCGTGCATCCGTCCACCCCACACAGTACTAGGTACTGCAATCGCCGGTTTGTGACATCCGGGGCGAAAAGTGATGGATGACGCATCACCCGCAGCGCACCCGGGCATAGCCTCGCGTGCCGGACCACGTGCGTCGACCTTGCCATGCAATACACGTGCGTCAGGCGCGGTTCGTGAGCGACCCACGTCGCCAACGACGAGGTCGTACTGACCGACGAGATTGGGTGACTGCACGGATTGGGTGACTGCACGGATTGGGTGACTGCACGGATTGGGGTGGTCCGTGAGGATCCCGCACGCCATCTCGCGGGAGGCGTGCAGGCGTCAGGCCCGAACGATCGGGGTCAGGCGCGCAGGAGGACGAAGAGCACTACGGCCACGACGACCAGCAACGCCACAAGCATCAGCCACGCCACGACCCTGAGATCGCGCTGCATCTGTTGGTGCGACGCCATCAGTTCGTCCAAGCGGGCGTCAACCACATTCAGGTGGCGGTCTAGCGCGAGCAGGTAGTCGGAAACCCGCCCGACCTCGTTCTCCATCGTCTGGACCCGTCCATCGAAGGTTCCGCTTGGCAGCGATTGCGTCTCGACCGTCGTGATCCGGTGTTCCCAGATGCGCACCGTCGCGTTCTGCGCGTCGAGCTTCTGGGTGAGACTGTCGATCTGCTCACCAACGATCTGCCGCTCGCGGTCCACCGATCCAAGCTTGTCCGAGATCTGCGCCAACGAATTGCCTAGTGACCGCAGGTTCCCCACCGCGGCCTCCTCTAGGCGTTGGTGCGCATCGATCATCGTTGACTGCAGGGCCGCCTGAACGCCTTGCTGCCACGCCGTCAGTTCCTGCTGCGCACCCTCCATCCTCGCAAGGTGCGTACCCACTGACCGCTCAAGGCGACCCAGTTCGCGTTCCGCCTCGGTCCGGATCGATGTCAGGATCGAATCCTGAGAAGACACCAATGATCGGCTTGACGACTCGAAGGCGGTCAACGCGCTATCGGCGTTCGTGTGCCAGACCGCAAGCGACGACTGCACCTCGCCGATGGCATTGTTCAACGCGGCCAGTTGCTGGATCCGCATCGCCTCGAACGCGCTGGCAAGTTCACGGAGGTTTGACTGCGTCTGCAATGCCTCGGGCAGGATCTGTCGCAGTTGTGAGAGGTACGTCTCCGTCTCACGGAGGTTGCGCGTGACCGCAATGCCCTGCAGTTCCAATCCGCGACGTGTGGTCTCAAGCGACTCCATCAGCACGTCAAGGGTGCTGAACCGTTCGGTCGGGGCACCCGGCGTGACATCCGGCATCTGTACCGTCGCCGGAAGCTGCTCGGCCGTCGACTGACCTGTCGACGGCATGGGGTTTGGCATGGATCGCCGGTCAGGAACCGGGTCTGGGCTACGATCACGCCGACGAGTGGCCGCTTCATCCGCCACGGCCGCCCCACGCGCCGCCCCGACATCCGCAAGGCGTGTTGCTTCCAGGATCCTCAGCGCCGCAAGGCCCTCCTCGCGTCCACGCCGAACATCCTCGGCGTCACGACCCGGTTCGCGCCCGGCATCCCGTCCGCCATCTCCACGATCCGGGTTGCGGTCCGTCACCTATGTCGCGTCCTTCGCTGCATCTTCGTTCATGGAAGCATCACCCGGTCTCCCGGCCCGCCCATGATCCCCGCCCCGATCCGACCACCCACAACCCTCAACCGGTCCTGTGACCGTGCCTCCGGATAGACGCACGGTACCCGTCCGCACCCACCCCTGTCACTCCGTCCATCCGTATAATGCCATCGTGTCGCTGCCGGTCGCGTATTCTCTCCAACGCGCCACACCCGCAAGAACGCGCACGGGTCGCCGCAAGATCGCGAAACCACTTTCGCATTGCCCCCGAGGCACGTTCTCACGCCACAGTTCCGGCTACCCGGCATGACCGGCACCATCCCCACACTCTGGCGTACCCGTGTCATTACCCTTCTGGCGCGCACCCTCGGTGCGGCCATTCCGGTGCGACTCGCCCCTGATCCGGCCTCAATCCATCGCCTGATCGTCATCAAACCAGCCTCCCTCGGGGATGTCATCCTCGCCGGCCCTGCCGTCGCCACCCTCCGCCGTGCCTTCCCAAACGCCCATCTCACCCTGGCAACCGGGCAGTGGTCCCTCCCGGCTTCCCGGGGCATTCCCGGGGTCGACGCCATTCAGGACCTTGGCATCTTCGGCACGCCCGGACGCTTCGGCATCCGCGACCTGCCCGGCGCAGTCGCCCGGTTCCGGGCCGGTCGTCACGACCTCGCCATCGTCCTCGACCGGTCACCGCTCGTTGCCATCGCTCCCCTGTTGGCGGGGATACCGCACCGCGCCGGCATCGACAGCGCGGGCCGTGGGTTCGCCCACACCATCCGTATCCCGTGGGCAAGACGCATTCACGAGGCCGACCTCTACCAGTCCGTCGCCCACGCCGTGACCAGACAGAGTGCCGGGGCACCAACTGCGTCTGAAGCACGGTTGGAGTTCCAACCGACGCCCGACGCGACGGCAATCGCCGACCAACTGTGGATCGCATCCGGCCTCGGTGACCGGGCCGCCGATGCCAGCCACATCGCACCGGTTGTCATCGTGCATCCCGGAGGCGCTAGCAATCCGGGGATGACCCTCGCGGCCAAGCGATGGCCTGCCGAACGCTTTGCCACCGTCATCCGCACCCTGATCGCACGCGGTGTCCGGGTCGTACTCGTCGGGCACACCTCCGATGCCCAGACCGTTGCCGACGTCCGGCGCGCCGTCGAACCGTCCGTGGACACACCGGCGCCACTTCCCGGCACGGGGGTGATCGACCTCTCCGGCGATGCCGACCTTGCCACGCTCGCCGCCCTGATCGGACGCGCCGATGCCTTTCTCGGGAACGACTCCGTACCGCTGCACCTTGCCGTCGCGATGGGCACTCCCGCCGTCGCCGTCTACGGTCCGACCGATCCACGCGTTTACGGTCCGTGGGCACCTGCGGCAGGACTGTACGCCGGCAAGGGCATCGGCATCGTGGACCCGGGCGCCTGTTCGCAGGCACGCACCTTTCGTCCCGGACCACTCGATGCTTGCTTGGGATGCCGTTGCATCGACCGTATCGACGCCACCACCGTCACCAACGCCGTCCTGCATCTTCTCGGCCGCTAGCAAAGCTTGCACGCCACCCGGCCCATCCATCGGTTCCTTAACCAACCGGAGGTCACATGATCCAGCAAACGTCCACGGACGACACCCCCGACCCAAACCCCAGGCACGGCGAGGTTCATCCACACCTGGCAAGCGGAACCGGTTCACGTTCCCGCGCCCGACAGCGACGCACCGGTACCGCGGATGCAGGTCCGGCAACAGCGTCTCCCGGCCCGGAAACCAGCACCCCGGTGCGTCTCCTGTCCGGAGGCAACCCGCAGATCGCAAAGGCCGATGGCGACGCGCCGGTGCAGGCGTACATCGCAGCGCTCCCCGGGTGGAAACGTGACGCCGCCGCGTGGCTTGACGCGGTGATCGAGGCGAACGTGCCAGGCGTACGCAAGGCGGTGAAATGGAACTCGCCCCTCTACGGCATCGAAAGCAACGGGTGGTTCATCGGCGTCCATGCCTTCACCCGCTTCCTGAAAGTGTCGTTCTTCAAAGGGACATCGATCTTGCCGGTGCCACCGGTCGCCAGCAAATCGGATCAGGTTCGTTATGTCCACATCTTCGAGCATGCCCGACCCGATGATGCGCAAATGGCCTCGTGGATCCGGCAGGCATCTGCGCTTCCCGGATGGGTCGCCTAGCGATGCCGAGACCGCATGCGTGGCTAGCACTCACCTTTGATCACGAAGAACGACCCACGGATCGTGCCCGCCAGCTCTGATCGTTACGTCGCAAACTTGATGCGCGCTTCAACTCTTGCCAGACTTCCACGCCCTCGGACAACTTGAAACCAACTGCGCGCTTCTTGGCGTCGTCGACCGTGTCTCTCACGTCGATGGCCAACCCACTCTCATGAAAAGAAAGACCGAAGCGGATGCGTTCCGCCTCGAACTGGGTCGCCCCGAGAGCCTCAACCCGATCCCGAGATAACGATCCTCCATGTGGACCCGGTGCACCCAGTCGACGGTCGCCCGCGCCTCGGTGGCCGTTCGGACGGCGAACGCATGACCGTACTTGTTCTTGAGGTAGCGCGCCTCGTTCGCGCGCAGGCCGGCAAGCGCCTCTGCCACCGGCGATGTCTCAGGCCTGAGGGTTGACACGGTCTCGAAGTTCACTTCGGAAATGGTCATGGTTCCCGCACTTGCCTCAGGAGGCACTCACACCCGAAGGTTCACTTTCAGAAGGCATGTCAGGTTCACGATGCCTTCGGGGCAACAAGCAAACGCCCGGCCACCACAAGAGTGAGCCGGGCGTCGCGATTGCCGAGACTGTCAAGGTCAGCAGGTGGCGCCTGAACGTCGCACCGGGTTCACCGGCGCGGATCCTGGCACCACCGGATCCTACTGGGTTGCCTTGAGCTTGTGCAGGATCAGCGGGAAGGTCAGGTGCCAGAAGGCACCGTTGCAGTAACTGTTGAGCACCGTCGGCCACCCCTGCCAGTAGGTGGTGTTCATCGGGATCCGGTGGAACCACTGGATGAATGGGATGTTCGGCAGTTCCTTGAGCCAGATGGCCATCGCATCCTGGAACAGGTCCAGAACCCGCGGGTCACCCATCGGGATGTTGTTCATCTTCTCCACGATGACGTCGAAGTCCTTGTTGGACCAGCGACTGAGCTGGTTGCCACCACCTCCGGACGTCGTGCTCTTCGGGATCGAGTTCTCACTCGTGAAGAGGAACATGGTGTAGTAGGGATCAGCAATGCTCGCCCCGTGGCCCATGAACCACCCGCCCGGGTGCTTGCCAAGCATGCACTGGTCGTACCAGTCCGGGGGCATGCTGTAGGAGGACTCGAAGCCCCCCTTGCGCAACTGCTCGGAGACGACCGGTCCGATGTCCGCCCAGATGCCCCATCCATAGATGTCGACAACGAGGCGCTTGCCACCCTTCGCCCAGAATCCGGCGCTGTCCTTGGCATAGCCCTTCGCGATCATGCGCTTGGATGTCTCGGCCAGGTCGTACTTGTTGTTCGGGTACTTGACCAGAAGATCCTTGACCGAGTCCTTGAATGGCTTGAGGGCCGGGTAGTCCGGGTAGGGAAGCTGAGTGGTCTGTCCGGCACCCTCGTAGGCAACGTCTACCGCACCTTGGTTGTCAATCGCGTAGGCCAGCGCCCAACGGATCTCCGGGTCGTTCCACGGCTCCAACTGCGTGTTGATCCAGAAGCTGTTCGGCCACCAGTCCACGTAGCCGTACGGCGGGCGGTTGAAGCTGTGGGTGATCAGCGCCGTGTTCCTGGGCAGCAGGGACTTGATCGTGCCCGGACGCAGGTCGAGGCTCTGGTCAACTTCATTCGCTGCAAGCAGCTGCGCGGCGCGGTTGTCATCTGAATAAGGCACGCACACAATCCGCTGTACGGCCGGCATTGCACCTGCGGGAGATGCGGGGCCAAGGTCGACATCCGTGCCCCACCAGTCGCTCCGGAGGTCGAGGAACTTCTGGGTCTCACTCCAGAGGGTGATCTTGTACGGCCCAGTGCCGCAAGGCCAGCCCTTCTCGAGATCGAACCACATGAACTCGGTGATCTCCTTGCCCTCGAAGATGTGCTTCGGGAGCAGCTTCACGCCGTTGTCGAACTTGAATGCAAGGTATTCGAACAGGAAGCGCGGGTTCGGCGAGTTGAACGTGAAGGTCACCGTCAGGTCATCGGTTGCCTCAACCGACTTGATGTACTTCTTCATGTCCCCGCCGTAGGTCAACTTCTGGTTGTCCTTGAGCAGGTTGAAGGTGAACGCCACGTCATTGGCGGTGAATGGCTGCCCGTCGCCCCACTTGGCCTGCCTGCGGACCTTGACCGTCACCGAGGAGAAGTCCTCGGCGTAGGTGTAGCCGGACGCAAGCCAAGGGATCATGTCGTCCGCGAAGGCGGAGTAGTAGAACAGGGGCTCCCACATGGAAGCATTTCCCTGTTGGTGCGACGCACCGGCGGCGTATGGGTTCCCAATCCCCATGTCTGCGTACTTGCCACCAGAACCACCATTGAGATAAACCAACGTCCGGTTCCGCGGCACATCAGCATTGGCCGGTGCTGCGCCAGCCTGACGCGCATCGAAGAGGCCAAGGGTGCCGGCAACCGCGGCTGCACCCGTAGCACTGCCCAGACGCAGAACACCCTCACGGGTCTGCTTGAGTTCCATAACGATAACTTTCCCTTTTCTGAACTATGTTGCCTTAATCCTACCAAGGACGAACCTTGCCGAAATCAACGCAGCCTACTGGGCGTTTTGGGGCATCTTCACCAACCACCCAATCACGCATCAGAACACCACCGCCCAGTTATCACGTGGATCAACCGGGCGATGGGGGCCGCAAGAGGCACGACCAACTTCGTGAAGACCGTCCCGAAAGAAACCTAGGCCAGGTAACCACCCTCGTTCGCGCCGGCACCGACACGGCCGTACAAGGACAGAATTCCCTTGACGTGGCGCGACCTCGGCTTCACCCACGATGCCCGGCGCGTTGCCAGGATGGCATCGACCACCCCGGGATCGAGACGGCCCGCCTCAGCCGTGCCAACCACGGCAAGGCGTCGTTCCGGCACATGGATTTCAATCAGGTCGCCCTCGTGCACCAGGGCAAGCGGGCCACCATCCATTGCCTCGGGAGTGATGTGCCCAACCGCCGGACCTTTCGCCGCGCCTGAGTACCGGCCGTCAGTGATCACCGCGCACGTCGCCGAGAGTTCCTTGCTCGATGCGATGATCGCCGTGGCGTAATACATCTCTGGCATGCCGTTTGCCTTCGGACCCTCGTAGCGGATCACCACCACGTCACCAGGAACCACGTGGCGCGACAGCAATGCATCCACGGCCTGGTCCTCGGTATCAAAGACCCGCGCCGGGCCAACATGGACGTGCATCTCCTTCGGCACGGAGAAGTGCTTGATCACCGCTCCGCCCGGAGCAAGGTTTCCCCGCAGCACGGCGATGCCACCTTCCGGCCCGAACGGATCCTCGCGCGGACGGATGATCTCGCGCTGTTCCACCTTGACGTTCGCCAGGAACCCACGCGTCTGGATGAAGAACGATCCGCGATCAATCTCCTCGAGGTTCTCCCCCAATGTCTTCCCCGTCACCGTCATGCAGTCAAGGTGCAGGAACTCCCGCACTTCCATCATCACCGCCGGCACCCCGCCTGCATACCAGAGGTACTCCACGGGGTACATGCCAGTCGTCTTGGCGTTTGCCAGGACCGGCACCCTCCTGTGGATCCGGTCAAAGTCATCGATGGTGATGTCAATCCCCGCCTCGCGTGCGATTGCCGGAAGGTGGATCAGCGAATTGGTAGACCCACCGACCGCCGCATGCAACACGATGGCATTCTCGAATGCCTTGCGCGTCAGGATCTGGCTAGGGCGCAAGTCCATCTCGATCAATTTCAGGATCTGCTTGCCCGACGCCCGAGCGATCCGCAAGTGCATTGCCAACGGTGCCGGGATCAGTGCCGACCCGGGCAGCGCCAAGCCAAGCGCCTCGGCAAGGACCTGACCGGTCGAGGCACTCCCCATGAACTGGCAGGCGCCACACGTCGGGCACGCGCCCTTCTGGTGCAATTCCAGGTCTGCCTGATGCAGTTCACCCCGTGACACCGCTGCGCCCATGCCCCACAACTGGTCACTGGTCACATAGTTCGGCGCATTCAATTGCGTCCCACCCGGAACCAGGATGCTTGGCAGGTCGCACCGGGCAATCGCCATGAGATGCGCCGGCACCGACTTGTCATTTCCGGAGATGAAGACCGCGCCGTCATGCGGATGCCCCAGGGCGTGGATCTCGATCAGTGCCGTCTGCACATCGCGCGAGACCAGCGAGTAGCTCATGCCCGAATGCGCTTGCACCACACCATCACAGATGTCCGACGCGTAGAAGATGCCGGGCTTGCCACCCGCCTCGAAGACACCGTTGGAGACCTCATCGATCAGGGGCTTGAAATGGAAGGTGCCAGGATGGCCCATCCCGTACGCACTCTCCACGAGGACCTGCGGCTTTCCCAGGTCCTCCTCGGTCCAGTTCATGCCCAGTCGCAGGGCATCACCCTGATGGTTCACCTTCCGTAGCTTCTGGCTCCGCAACTCATTCATTGTCGTTCCCCTTCACCGTGGAACCGGTGGTCCCTTGCGCCGATCGGCATCTGTGCCCGAGGTCGCAATCTCACCCGATGGTACGCGCTTCCCGCATCCGTAGCGCACCTTTGTGGATCCACCTGACCTTGTCACCCACGGCAGTGCCAACGCCGAAACGTCCTGCCGGGCACACACAACCGGGGGTGCCGGAACCCTTGCCGGCAGGATTCTGCGTGCCATCACCGACCTTCCAAGCAGTCGAAGGCATTCAGACGACCCGCCAGATCACCGCGTACCATTCGCGTCGGGCGACGAAACCGCGTGCTTGACTGGACTGAACTCCTCACCATCGCCACCGTCTCCTGGTTCGGGATCATGAGCCCCGGGCCAGACTTCGTCGTTGTCGTGCGTCACAGCGTTTCCTACGGACGACGCCACGGCCTCACCGCCGCCCTGGGCGTGACAACGGGCACCGTCGTGCCTCTCGCGTACGCCACCTTCGGCGCGGCCCTGCTTGCCGCCCAGTCGGACCTTGTCTACCTGATCCTCCAGTACGCGGGTTCCGCCTACCTTGCTTGGCTGGGTTTCCGAGCACTCCACTCCCGCCCGGCCCCGCATGAATTGGATCCTCGCAACTTGGCACGCCCGGTTCCGACGGACACCGGCCTCGAAGCCAATCCCCTCGGCACCGAAGTCCCGACCCGGCCGGGAACTTTCTGGACAGGCGTCCTGATCACCTCACTCAACGCCAAGGCGGGCCTGTTCTACCTGTCCCTCTTTGCGATGGCTGTCTCCCCAGACACAACGGTGTCACTACGGATCCTCTATTGCGCCTACATCCTGATGTCCACCATGATCTGGACGTCCATCGTCGCCACCCTCTTCGGGCACGGAACCGTCCGCCGCACTTTCCATGCCTTCGGGCACTGGTTCGACCGCTTCATGGGGGGCGTCTTCATCCTGATGGCCCTGCGCACCGTCCTTGCACGACGCTAGAGCGACACAGACATTGCGGTCCCGGTTGGTCCCACCCCGAATGGTGGTACGCTGTCGCAGGCGTCCGAGCCGTGGTGGTGGTTGTTACCGCCCGTCCCCGGCCCCCACGTCCGGAAGCCAACCGACAGGATGACGACGACACCAACCCGCCGCCACCTTCCCATGGTTTTCGAGCCTGCCGGTATCACCGGTGGTTCACTGTCCGCGATCCCGATGTCCGGGCCACTCGTGGATTCATTTGGACGGCTGATCCGCAACCTGCGCATCTCGATCACCGACCGGTGCAACTTCCGGTGCACCTACTGCATGCCGGAAGAGGGCCTGGACTGGCTTCCGAACGATGCCATCCTGACCTTCGAGGAGATTGACCGCCTCTCAAGGCTGTTCGTGCGTCTCGGCATCAGTGAGATCCGCCTGACCGGTGGCGAACCAACCCTGAGACGCGATTTGCCTGACCTGATCGCACGCCTCGCGCCTCTCGAGGCCGATGGCCTGAAGAGCCTCTCGCTCACGACGAACGGCATCCTCCTGCCCCGCCTCGCCCCGGCGCTCGCTTCCGCCGGTCTGACGCGGATCAACGTCTCTCTGGATACCTTGGACCAGAAACGTTTCTGGCAGGTCACCCGCCGTGACGCCCTTGACCAAGTGATGGCCGGTCTCGCCTCACTCGAGGCCTGCCCCACCATCACCCCGATCAAGATCAATGCCGTTGCCGTCAGAGGTTTCACGCGCGAGGAGGATATCCTGGCGCTCGCCGGCCTCGCGCGACGCAAGCCGTACGTCATGCGCTTCATCGAGTTCATGCCCCTCGATGCCGAAGGCAACTGGGAGACAAAACAGGTGCTTCCCGGTGACGAGGTCCGCGCGATCATCAACGCCCAATGGCCCCTGGACCTGATCCCCGGACAGGATCCGTCAAGCACCGCCGTGACCTACCGGTTCAGCGACGGCCACGGCGACGTCGGCTTCATCAATCCGGTGACACAGCCGTTCTGCCGCACGTGCGACCGCATCCGCCTGACCGCCGACGGTCAGTTGCGCACCTGCCTCTTCTCGATCGACGAGACCGATCTCAAGTCACCGATGCGCAACGGTGCCGACGACGCCGAACTTGAACGCCTGATCCGTCGCGCCGTCTGGGCGAAGGAACAGAAGCACAGGATCAACGAGGGCGAAGCCTTCCAACGCGCCTCGCGATCAATGAGCCAGATCGGCGGATAGACCAACCTCCCCTCCCGCCTCCCAACGTGGGTAGGGCGTGCCCGTCTCCCCGCGCTACCGGCGGAAGATGTGCGGTTGGTTCTCGAACAGCGTGGCGTTGCTCACCAAGGTGAACACTGCGCGACGCCGGAACTCGGCCAGGTTCGTCGCCCCGGTGTAGGACATCGCCGACCGCAGTCCGCCACTCATCTGCGTGAGGATTGTCCGCGCCGATCCCTTGACCGGCACGAAGCCCGCTTCGCCTTCGGGCGCACGATGCTTGTCAACCGCAATCTGGTTATCGACCATGTACGAGAAACTGGCTTGACCGCGCACGAACTTGCGTGGCCCGTGCCCGTCATCGATGACCTCACCCGGTGTCTCGTCAGTCCCCGCGAGGAGACTGCCGATCATCACCACCTGAGACCCGGCCGCCAACCCCTTTGCCACGTCGCCCGGATGTCGCACGCCACCGTCAGCGATCACCGGCAAACCGGTCCCCGCTACGTCAAAGATGGCCGACAACTGCCCCACACCAGTCCCGGCGATCAGGCGCGTCGTGCACAGGCCACCCGACCCGACCCCGACCCGCACATACGCCGCCACTGGTTCCGGCTCCAGGTACGACCGCGCCTGTGATGCCGTCGCGATGTTCCCGGTCACGAAGACCACCTCGGCAAGATCCGGGTGCGATTGCAGCGCGCCGAGTGTCCGGACCAGTCGCGCCTGCCCGCCATGCGCGATATCGATCAGGATCATCCGCACACCGGCATCGGCAAGCGCACGGGCAAGCTCGATGGTCGATGCGGGTCGGTCACCGAGACCGATCGAATACGCACACCGAACTCCGGGACCGAACCGCGACCGGTGGGCCATCGCCACCGCGACCGGATCGTCGCAACGGGGCCAGAAGGTGCACCCGCCAAGTTCGTCGAACAGCGCAAGCATGTCGTCACCGACGATCGTGTCCATTGGCGCGGTCACCACCGGAATGTCGAGACGCCACGGGCCGAACGGCACTGACGTATCCACCCGGCGCCGACTCTCCACCTCGGTCTGTGGTTGGGGCACAAGCAGGACATCGTCGTAAGTCAGACTCATCGGATCGACGGTGGAAAGGTCGTACCACGGCCGGGTCGTGCCTCGCGGGGCAAGGAAGACAGGGGCGTGGTCTGGAAGTACCGGGGCGGTCATCGCCCGGGCCGGGGAAAGTTGTGTCATCAGCGTGAAGGTTCCTGTGCGGATTTGGGAGGTGCCCGGTGGGTACTCGCCTTGGGCCAGGGGCATGATCGGTTGGCGTCCGTCGACGATCTTGACAAGGCACACTCCGGACGCATCGTCGCGGAAAAGCATACGCCCCGCGCCTCTTGCACGTGCGTCACCCTGGGAACGCCGACGCTCCGCGTAATCCTCAAACCACCGGGTTGCTCAAGATGCCGAGACCCTCGATCTCGACCTCGACCACATCGCCCGCCTCCAAGAAGATGCCACGCGCGCTGCCGACACCGGCCGGGGTACCCGTTGCGATGATGTCTCCCGGTTCTAAGGTCATGAACTTCGAGCACCACGCGATTGTCCGCACGATGGAATGGAGCATCATCGCCGTCGAAGTCTCCTGACGCTGTTCGCCATTCACGCGCACAACCATGTGCAGGTTCATCGGATCGGCAACCTCGTCTGCGGTCACCATCCACGGCCCAATCGGGCAGAACGTGTCGGGCCACTTGCCAATCAGCCAGTCGAAGTACCCATTCCGTGCCGCCTGTGACGGGTCACGGTCCATCCCGGGATCAAGCTTGCGCCCCGACACGTCGTTGAGGGGGAAGTACCCCGCCACATACTGCATGGCATCGGCCTCGGAAATGCGATGCCCACGACGACCGATCACCACACCGAGTTCGCCTTCGTAGTCGGTCGCAATCACGGGTGCCCCTGGAATGCGAATCGCCTCACCATGCCCGACGATCGAAGTCATGGGCTTGCAGAATACCTCTGGCACCAGCATCTCGGCCGGCGTCGTCAGCCCACTTGCGCCCTCGGTCCGGTGCGCCATGTAGTTCCCGGCCAGGGCGAGCACCTTGCCCGGGCGCAGGATTGGCGCACGCAAGCGGGCGCCATGGGCCGTCACGATCCACGTCGCCCCAGTCCCGGCATGGGAGTGCGCGTGGTCGAGCGCCACCTTCGCCGCGTGCAGGCCCTCATCACCTGCTTCAAGCAGTGCTTCGAGCGATCCGAGGACGTGCGGATGCGCGACATGCGCCGCCACACCAGCCGCATGCAGGTCGATCCACGGACCCGACGCCGGCGCATCGTGGGCGTCCACGGGCGCGACTAGGCGGTGTGCCCCATTTGTCAGAGTGACAGTTCCCAGTTTCATGATCGTGTCCCTTTTTCTTCCTTCCCCTCATCGGGGGTCAGGCAAGCGAAGCGCATGCAAATCAGTGGGTGCGGTGTCGGACCACGGACCAGGCCTCTCCCGTGCCCGTCCCTACATGTCGGCGATCGGGTAGGTGACCTTCACGTTGCCCCGGTGGTTCGATTGCAGGATGCCGAGCAGGATTGAGAGTGTGCGCCGTCCATCCTCGCCCGTCGAGACCAGTGGTGATGCCGGCGCCTCACCCCGTGCTTTCGCCTCGACGTGCGAGATCACTTCGCGCAGTCCGGCCTCCAGTCCTCCCGTCGCTACCGGTGCCGTCGGCAACACCCACTTGACTGGACGGGCAGCGCCCTGCGCTTCGCCACCCCCGGGGGCCGGCCGCGCGAGTTGCATCACCTCGGCAGCACCCGAGGCATCGTCCACCGAGATGCGCCCATGTTCGCAGTCCAATCGCAGTTCGAAGCGCGCCAACCCATCCTTGTTCGCGCAGATGAAGGCCCGCACACCGTTCTCGTAACGCACATACGCGCTTGCTCCCGGATCGGTGGCCGGATCATGCCCACCATCACCTGCGTACCGGGGCGGATAGTTCGAGTGGGTAGCGTCAAGGTCGGCCATTACCCACGCCGGATCGCTCTCGGCGAAGAAGTTGACCGTGTCCACCAGATGCGTGGCGTTGCGGAATAGCATCGCGCGTGGCCCGGCAAGCGTCGCCACGATCCGTCGCAACGGGCCGAGCGCGCCCGACCGGATCAGCACGCGTGCCTGGTGCCAGATCTGCCGCCACCGCCGCGTGTGATCGATCGACAGCACCACGCCGTGTGCGCGGCACGCAGCCAGGATGCGATCAGCATCCGCAAGCGTCGTGGCAATCGGCTTCTCGCAGTAGATCCCCTTCACCCCGGCCTCGCACGCCGCCACAACGATGTCGGCGTGGCGGTGGTCCGGCGTGACAACACTCAGGATGTCCAGATGGGCCTCGGCAAGCATCGTGCCGACATCGGTGTACGTGCGCGCCTCCGGCCAACGGTGTCCCCAGTTCTTCACGAACTCGGCGTTGCGTTCCGGCACGAGGTCGCACGCTCCCACGACCGTCACATTGGGGATCTGCGCGTAGCCACTCGCGTGGTTGTCGCCGTGCGCGTGCCCGAACACGGGATCCGGGATCGGTGGGGGCGCCCCCGCCGCAATGCCCGTCAGGCCAACGATACCGGCGCGATGGATCTTCATGGTCTCTCCTCCTTCATGTGCGTCTCACCCATGTGCGTCTCACCCACCCGATCACCCCTGATCTTCACCCCACACCACCCGGTTGCCAGAAAAGGCAAGAGGTGCGATGGGGTGGCCAGGCGAAGCCGGTTGCAATCGGTGGGCGATGGGGTGGCCAGGCGAAGCCGGTTGCAATCGATGGGCGATGGGGTGGCCAGGCGAAGCCGGTTGCAATCGGTGGGCGATGGGGTGGGGTGGCAAGGATCAGCCTCGCAACGCCTGAACGACCCGTTGCGCCGTGCCGGTTTCGGATGACCGGATCGCCGCCTCCACGATATCCAGAATGTGCGCAATCGCCCCGATGGGCGCAAGGGCCGCCGTCCGCGCACGCGACGCCCTCAGGAACTGACGGACGAACTCCTCTCCTGGCACCCCGTGGTACGCCGATGACGCCGGCAAGTCGTAGCGCCACTCGCGACGCCCACCCTCGCGCCATCCCGGTGCCTCACTCATCAGCGTTGCCGATACTTCCGTGGAAAGCGGCAAGCGCGCAAATCCAGACGTTCCGCGCAATGCCAGGAAGGTGTCGTAGGACGCTCCCATGTACCCCGGTACGCTTCCCACCAGGTGGTACCCCGCATTGAACGTGCCAAGTGCCCCGCCCCGGAACCGCAATGCCAGGCAGGCGGTGTCCTCCACCTCGATGGCCTCCGGGTTCCGGGCCCCGACGAACGCCGTGACCTCGGCCACTTCGTCGTCGATCATGAAGCACAGCGCATCCAGAAAGTGGCAACCAAGCCACGACAGGATCCCCGATCCCGCCGTCGCCCGACGGAACAGCCAGTGCGACGGATCGCGGAACCGCACCTGGGAAGTCACCATCCGCCCCTCGACGCCAAGCAGGTGTCCGATGGCGCCATCACGCACTGCATCACGGACCTGCACCACCGCCGGATGCGCGCGCCAACTCAGGAAGGTGCCTAGTGGCATTCCGGCACGACGCGCTTTCGTGTCCAGTCGATGCAACGTTGCCGCATCAAGCGCGCCCGGCTTTTCGAACAGCGCCGGAACTCCGGCATCGATGCACGCATCAAGGACCGCCGGGCACAGATCGGTCCGGACACACACGATCACCGCATCAAGCAATGCAGCCTCGGAAAGAAGCCCGGCCAACGCAGCTTCGCCACTGGAAACATGAACCGTCAGCATCTCCGTGGGAGAGACGGCAAGGCCTCCTGCCCCGTCGCGGTGAGAGAGGGGGGACGCCGTCGCGGAGGTGTAGGTACGCACCACCTTCCGGGTCGGCACGTCCAGGGTGGAAAGTTCAAGCCCGTCCAGTATGGCCAGATGGATTGCCTCAACATCGGGCAGGACATCGAGGGTCCGCAAATGCGCGATGGTATGCGGATGCGCGGTCAGGACGACGCCGACGGTGTATCCACGATCGGTCATCGGTGTGGGCTTTCATCGTCCGCATGATCGATGGACGGCCCGGTTCCGGCACCGGTCACGCGCGACCCGTTCGCATAGACCGCCTGCACGTTCCGCAGCGCCGTCAGGTCGTGCAGTGGGTCCCCGCCCACCACCAGGATGTCGGCGTGCAATCCCGCCACCAGGCTTCCCGTCTCCGACGCGACCCCCAGTACCTGTGCCGAGTACGAGGTCCCACCCCGCAAGGCATCCAGTGCCGGCAACCCCCACACACCCGATTCGATGATCTCCTCGGCAAAGTGGCCCATCGGGTACCACATCCACGAGGAGTCGCTTCCGCACACGAAGCGTGCCCCCAGTGACCTCAACCGCCGGTAATGGTCCTCGCGCACCGCCCGGTACGCCACCAGGACTTCCATCTCGTCTGTTTCCGCCGCCGTCAGGGGGACGTCTGGGTTCAACGCAGCCTTGGCCTCGAGGGTTCGCAGGCGGATCGCGCCCTGCGCCACCGTGTAATCCACCCAGGCGCCACTCGATGCGATCCGCCCGGCCACCTTCTCATCAAAACGGTCAGTGCCGTCGGGTTCCTTGAAGACCCCGTGGACAATCGTCTCGACACCGGCATCCAGGGCGTTCGTCATGCCCTCGATGGAGACGCAGTGAGCGGCCGTCGGCTTGCCGAAACGGTGGGCTTCATCAACCACCGCGTGCATCTCCGCCGGTGTGTAGGCCGCCCGGTAGGGATACGACGTCCGCGTGCTTCCACCAGTCGCGATGATCTTGACGACGTCGGCACCCTCCTTCACCACCTGCCGGACGGCCTGGCGCACGCCCTCCACACCATCCGCCTCCTGCCCGAAGTACCAGAGATGCCCGCCGGTGATCGTGATCGGACGCCCGCACAGGATCAGTCGTGGCGATTCGCAGATCCCCTGCCTCACCGCCTCGCGCAACTGGAACGAGATCCGGCCCGGCGTCCCCAGGTCACGCAGGGTCGTGACCCCCGAATGCAGGTGTGCGCGCACGTTGCGCGCGGCCTGCAGGAGGAGGAGTTCCGGTGTCACATCCGGGAGTGCGTCGCCGGGCCGGCCATCGCCAAACCCCACAAGATGGGTGTGCGCATCGACCAGTCCCGGAAGGATCGTTGCGCCCGGGAAGTCATCGATGGCAACGTCCGTCAGGCCCTCGAAATCCGCAACCGGCCCGACGCCACGGATCCGTCCGTCCTCGATGAGGACCGCCCCGCGGAAGATCGGCGGGCGCCCTGTCCCGTCCCACACGCGTGCGCCGCGAAGCAGGCGCCGTCCTCCTGACTGGTTCACGTCTGTCTCTCCCTGGCGATCCGCCGTCACTCATGGCTCCGCCGGCGTTGCACGCTACCACCGGACCCGCGCAAGATCAAGCCCACTTCCGGCGACACCCCTCCGGTTCCCGGTGCCACGTCTCAGGTCCGCTTGAGCGGAGCGCACACACAATGGCATGAGGGCGCGGGCGTGGGAAACGCAGCGTATCGCAATCACCGGCGATGGGATCAGGTGGTCGGGAACCACGCGCCCGGGGGCCTCACACCTACGCCCACACCGCCCGGTACAGGTCCACGATCTCCGACTGGGTGGCAATCCTCGGATTATTCGCCGGACTGCCACTCGCGATTGCGTCGGACGCCATAGCCTCCAGTGCCAGATCGTAGGCATCCCGGGCAACCCCCAGGTCACCAAGCGTCGGCACCCCCACGGTCCGGCACAGTCCGGCGATTGCCGTCACCGCGTCGCGACCATCGCCGGATCCGTCCCCGACACCCATCGCCGCGCCAATCCGCGCATACCTTTCCCTGGCATCCCTGCGAGAGAACTCGCACACCGCCGGAAGCAGCACCGCGTTCGCCATGCCATGAGGAACTTGAAACCACGCCCCTAACGGCCTCGCCATGCCATGCACCAGGGCAACCGATGCGTTGCTGAATGCGATCCCCGCCTCAAGTGCCCCCACCGACATCTCGGCCCGTGATCCGTCATCACGCGGGTTGGCGAGGACGCGTGGCAGTGCCCGTGACAACCGATTGATCGCACTCAACGCAAGCGGATCGGTCATCGGTTGCGACCGGCGCGAGACGTACGACTCGATTGCATGGGTCAGTGCATCGATACCCGCTGCGACCATCGGCCTCGATGGCACGTCGCGCGTCAGGTCGGGATCGGCCACCGCAATGTCGGGCATCGCCTCCCAACTGGAAATCAGCATCTTGCGATCCCTCACCTCATCGGTGACGATCACGTACCGGGTCACCTCGGACCCCGTGCCCGCGGTTGTCGCGATGCACGCCAGAGGCACGCGTCCGCCGGGCACCTTCTCGGCACCCTCGAACCGTGTCAACGGACCATCGTGCGCCATGAGTATGGCCACCGCCTTGGCCACGTCCATCGCACTGCCCCCACCCAGCCCGATCACCGCATCAGCACCGGCGGTCGCACAATCCCGATGCGCCCGCTCAACCATCTCCATCGTCGGTTCACCGGTCACCCGGTCATGCGTGGTCACCTGCACGCCAGCTTCAGCGATGGCAGCCAGGACCGCACGCGCGCCGGCCGTGGCAAGGATGAACCAGTCGGACACGACGAATGCGTGACGCACCCCCCGCACCCGGAGAATGCCCCCGACCCCGAGCGACGACCCGGACCCAGTCAGGATCAACCCCGGCACTCGGAACTCTCTCATCAGTTTCTCCCGAACGCTAGTGAAGCGCATCTAAATCTGGGATGAGTAGGGCGCAGTCACGCCGGAAGCCATTGGTCGAACCATGCTTCTGGTCCGTCCGAAACATACCGGTGCCCACCATCGAACAGGTCCAGTGCCACCGAACCGGGCGCACCCGCCGCCGTGTAGGCACGCGACACCGTTTCAAAGCCCGCAGCGACCGCCTCCAAGGTGTAAAGCGGATCACCACGACCGTTCTGGATCAACAGCGGGCGCGGCGCGATCATGGCCGCGACTTCCGGCAAATCGGCCACTCGCAGCAGCCCCGGCAAGGTGTTGCAGAGATCCCACCCACCGAGCCGGTTCCACGCCTCAACCTCCTGCCGGATGGACGTGAAGTAGCCACTCACCACCGCAGTCCGTACACGCTCATCGAACGCTGACAGGAACATGGTGCGCTTGCCACCCTCCGACAGGCCAACCGCCCCGATCCGCGTCGCATCGACCCCCGGCCATGCCGACAGGACGGACAGTGCACGGATGTCGTCGAGCAGGCGGAGACCCGTGTGTGTGTAGCCGAGGTACTCCACCACCCGCCCCATCGCCTGGTGATGTGGTGCCCCGCGGTCCGCCACGCGTTCGCCGAACCCAAGCGCATCCGGCGTTATCACCACATAACCCCGTCGCGCAAACCGTGCCCCGAAGTCCGAGTGGTAGCGACCGATCAGTTCGGACAGTTCCTCCGGGGTCGCGCCGTTGATCTCGGCACCCGCACCGGTCACCAGTTCCTTGCCAAGCATGTTCCCGTGCCCGTGCAAGGCCACGATGCCGGCGAACGGTTCGGGATCACGCGCAACGGTGCCGGAAGACGAATCCGGCACAAGCACAAACGCACTGCCCGTGCCCCCAAGCACCCCCGCGTACCGGATCTGATGCCTGACAAACCCATCCCCGGGGACGGTGTCGATGGTCTCCCATGCCGGGGTGGCCTGACTGACCGCGTCCGCATCAAGCCCGAGGATGGCCCACAGGGC